>ENA-OSIY01000053-OSIY01000053.1-marine-metagenome-genome-assembly--contig:-NODE-53-length-62409-cov-7.549509_pt1 | contig 62409 bp, 53 predicted proteins | sample MGYA00237884_ERZ534233 | MGnify/ENA primary metagenome ERZ534233 (study PRJEB26412, sample SAMN06343840) | marine metagenome | isolation source: estuarine water | place: USA: Columbia River Estuary... | reverse complement strand
GCAGCGTCAGATGTGTATAAGAGACAGGTACGATGAGTCAGGCGAATAATCCCCTTCACGGCGTTAAACTAGCCCACATGGTAGAAGCGCTGGTCGAGTATTGGGGTTGGGACCAATTAGCCCTTCGTATCCCGGTGCGATGCTTCATGCATGACCCTTCGGTAAAATCGACGCTGAAGTTCCTGAGAAAGACGCCATGGGCGCGTACAAAGGTGGAAGAGCTCTACCTCCATACCTTTCCTAACGGCGTTGATGAAAAGCTTTAACGCTGATTATTAGCGAATAGTCGTACCTTATAGGGGTATTAAAGCCAATTCACATGAAAATTAAATCAATCCTAATTCTAGGAATGCTAATGCTGTTTAGCACTCCGGGGAAATCAACCCACCTGATGGGCGGAGAAATTGTTGCCCAACAAATTAATGGCTTCCAGTATCAGATCTTAATGACAGTGTACCGAGATACTGCAGGAGTTCCTATGCAGACTACAGCCCAATTCTATATTACTGATTCGGCTGGTTCAAATGTTACTACCTTAACAACACCTTATGATTCCGTGCTAAGTGGAAATACTTTGCCCATGTATCCCTATGGTGTAGAGGTTTATTTCTTTATAGATACCGTTACTTTCTCAAATAGCGGAACTTATACCATAGGATGGAGTAACTGTTGTCGAAACGGTGCTATTCAGAATATTTCTACTCCCTTAAGTCAAAGCATGTTCCTTCAAACAGAAGTAACAGTTTTTGACACTACGAGTAACTCTACACCTTGGTTTTTAGTACCTGCATCTATTTTCTTGCCTGCAAATACTCCTTGGCAATACAATCCATTGCCGTTTGATCCAGATGGCGATTCACTCTACTGGAGTTTATCTCAACCATTAAATGCCCTAAACACTGCGTGCCCAGGATATACATTACCTCCCGGCACGGTTTCGAATCCAATGACTATTAATCCTATTACGGGTACTATCACTTGGACTGCAACTATGGTTGGGAACTTTGTCACATCTGTGTTGGTTGAAGAATATCGAGACGGGCAAAAGATCGGAGAAATTCGTCGAGACATGCAATTTATTGTCGTTCAAACAAGCGTAGTAGGCCCCATCTGGAACGCAGGCAACTTACCGGCAGATAGCCTAGGGAATGTGTATGTAAATCTCATTCAAAATTCTTCGTTTTCGCTCTCGGTTTCCGGCTATTCCCCTAGTGGAAGTACGCTCTACGCAGATGCATTTGGTGAACCATTCTTTACAAACCCTAATCCCGCTCAATGGACTTGTACGGGATCTGGAACCAACGATTCTATACAAGGTACAATTTCATGGGCGCCAAGTTCCGCTCAAACAAGAAGTACTCCGTATATACTCGCGCTTCGCTTAACCGATGGATTCTTGGCCCAAGATTTATCTATCATTTTCCAAGTGTCTGCTAGTGTAGTATTAGAGGAAGAGACTATCCAGTATGTAACTTATCCAAACCCCGCAACGGAGGGCATTCTTATTACACCTAGTCCTTCGAAAGCCATGATCTATAATATGACCGGTGAGCAATGGGAATTACATAAACAAAATGAACATTGGGACATTAGTCATTTACCGCCTGGAGCATATATCCTGCAGGCGTTTAACGACAACGGAATACCTGAAGGCACGACTAGAATGATCATTCAATAAGAAAAAACCGCCTCTAGGGGCGGTTTTTTTTTGAATTCTATACTCCATTGTAGAACGCCGTAATTCTGTCTTATCTTACGGGTCTAATTACCAAGTAAACATGAAAAGAGTATTGTTCATGGGAGCATTGGCAGCTATTGCCCTGAGCTCCTGCAACCCTCAAGAAGAAATGCACACCGAAACAGATCACAGCGACTTTCAGTGGCAGGTAGACCGCTTTGCAGACATCAAAGTACTCCGCTACCAAATCCCATCGTGGGAGGATCTCACTCCACAGCAACGCATCTATGCCTACCACCTCACTCAGGCAGGATTGGCAGGGCGCGATATTATGTGGGATTGTAATTACCGTCATAACCTAGAAATCCGTCGTGCACTAGAAGCCATAATTTCTAGCGAAAGTGTAGACAAGGCATCCGCTGAATATGCAGATTTCGAAGTGTACGCCAAGCGCGCATTCTTTGCCAACGGTATTCACCACCACTACAGCAACATGAAGTTTGCTGCTGACTTTGATCAAGATTGGTTCCTTCAAACTCTTGCAGACCTTGGCATCGAGCTTTCTGAAGAAGCGCAGCGCGCCATCTTCGACCCAAGCTTTGATGCGAAGAAAGTAAACCGTGCGGACGGCGTAGACCTCCTACTCGCCTCTGCCGTAAACTTCTATGCACCAGATATCACTCAAGCAGAAGCAGAGGCGTTCTATGCCGCGAAAGAAGATGCTGATCCTGCACGTCCAGTAAGCCACGGTCTAAACAGCCGCCTCTCCCGAGACGAAAACGGTGAGATTTACGAAGAAGTATTCAGTGCCCGCGGACGTTATGCAAGCAGCATTAAAGAAATCATGGACCACCTCGCGAAGGCTCAAACTGTTGCAGAAAACGAGGACCAGGCCAAGGCACTTGGTCTGTTGATCGAATACTACGAAAGTGGTGACCTCACCAAATGGGACGACTATAACATTGCGTGGGTAAGCACTACCGGCGGCGATGTAGATTACATCAACGGTTTTGTGGAGGTGTACAACGATCCTATGGGTTATAGAGGTTCTTACGAGACCGTAGTTCAGGTAAAAGACTTTGATGCCAGCGCGCGCATGTCTGTGGTCGCAGATAACGTACAATGGTTTGAAGACAACAGCCCTATTATGGCTGAGCACAAAAAGGAAAGCGTTGTCGGTGTCAGCTACAAGATTGTTACCGTAGCGGGTGAAGCAGGCGATGCCTCTCCTTCTACGCCTATTGGTGTGAACCTTCCAAATGCAAACTGGATTCGTGTGGAACACGGTTCTAAATCTGTATCTCTTGGAAATATTGAAGATGCTTACCACGCAAGCGCCGGTAAGGGTATGACCGAAGAATTTGGCTTTTCAACCATGCACAATGAGCGCGCCGAGAAATACGGTGAACTAGGTTCTAAGATGCACACCGCCCTTCACGAGGTAGTGGGTCACGCATCAGGGAAGATCAATCCTGGAGTAGGTACACCAAAACAAACTTTGAAGAACTACAGCTCAACACTGGAAGAGGCTCGCGCCGACCTAGTAGCGTTGTACTTCATCTTGGACGACAAGATGCAGGAGATTGGTCTGATGGAAAACAAAGAAGCAGGTTACGCTGAATTTGACAACTACATCTCCAACGGGATGATGCTGCAACTGCGCCGCATTCTGCCTGGAGACGATATCGAAGAAGACCACATGCGCAACCGTCAGTTGGTGGCCTCATGGGCTTATGAGCGCGGAAGGGAAGAGAATGTTATCGAGCGTAAAGTCATCGACGGCAAGACCTACTTTGTAGTGAATGATTACGATAAGCTACGCGGGTACTTCGGAGAATTGCTTCGTGAGATCCAACGCATCAAGAGTGAGGGTGATTTTGAAGCCGGAAGAAATCTTGTAGAGACTTACGGAGTGAAGGTGGACGGGGAACTTCATGCAGAAGTATTGCGTCGTTCTGAGCCGTTAAACCTCGCACCGTATAGCGGTTTCGTAAACCCAGAAATGGAGCCTGTTATGGAAGGTGATAGCATCATCGATGTAAAGGTCTCCTACCCCATGGATTTCCTGGGACAGATGTTGCGCTACGGCAGCACCTATAGCTTCGAATAAAACTCTCTTGAGTATTTGAGTAAAGTGCGCCCCGTATGGGGCGCACTTTTTTTATTGCCTACAATCACAAACCGTGCAATCACAGTTTTTGTTGGCCTTTCGACGCTTGATTATTGCCTCTTCCATCATGCCCTTCAAATCAAGATTGTCCAAGCCGTGGTACGCTTGATCGGGTGTATATGGTGCGTGAGCGTAATGTGGACGCACATAATTGTACTCATGTACCAAATCGTCGATAGTTGATTTCAAGTGCTTAAAACTAGGCGGATCCAATCTTCGAAGGTATTGTCCCTTGATGATCCTAAAGAGTCGTTCAATCATACTGTTGGATTCCGGGATATCGAACTGTGCAATCTTATGATTCATATTGAGCCCAATTTTTTGATTCAGCTCAAGAAACAAATCGGACACCACCTTATTCTTATTTTCAACGCCCGCATCAGAGATTAAATCCAGCTGATGCTCCAAATCCTTGTTCTTACCTATTAACGGCCTCACAGCCTCTAAAATGAGCTCACGGACGATATACTTGTCCGAAGTGGACCTACTCACCTTATAGGCCAAGATCCGCCGAGAATAATTATCCATGATCATATACACCGAAGCCTTCTGTCCATCGCTCGTCTTGTATTTGGTGATGTCGATGTGCCAAAACTCGTTTGGGACAGAAGCACTCACACCCTTTTTATTCTGCTTCGCTACCTCGAACCGACGCTTGGGAAACATTTCGTTATGACGTCGTGTGAAGGTCGTATAATGACAGGATAAACGTCCGTCTTGCCTGAGCCTGGAATGAATAGCATGCAATGGCCAATGCTCCCACGCTGGATCAATGCAGGCATCATGAATGATCTTAATTTCCTCATCCGTGAGCTGATTCGTATGCTTCTTCGCGCACAACGATTGCCACGACGCATAACATTTAAACTTAGTATCCTCCACCCACGAATCATAGGTGCCTTTTTTCAACCCTATGATTTTCAACACGCTTCTAAGATCGATATCATCTTGATACGGCTCTAACGTATTCACAATCTGCTGCTTATTCTTTTTTAGCAGACGCTTATAGCCCTCTTTACTCTTGGTGGTTCGCAGAATGATCACCATTCGCATTGCCATGTACGCATGAATTTCCGCTTGGCGTCGATCACTATTCTTGGATAAGGCCAACATAGTCTGTGAACTCTGCCCCATCGCCTGCATCTTTTCAAAAAGTGTCTCTGCATTTTCTTGACGCCACCGATGAATCGTCGATTTGGTGAGCTTCTTCCTAATGCTTTTTGGGATTACCAATTTTTCGATGCCCATCGCATACGCATAACGTAGCTCTAAAGAGTAACGATTTCCGCGACCCTTTTCTTCATTAAAATTTGTCATAAAAATTATAGATTAATTATGCGACAAATTTTAGTAGTATTTAATACTTATGCAAACGAAAGGCTTTAATCACTTTGCTCCTGCGTTTGGAATGAGTCAATCTATGTTTCTGGCCATTCTGATTTTCAATCTTCTAAAAAGCCTATCTTAAAAAGGAAAACTATTGCTATGCAACAAGACAAAACCATACATTACCGGCTACACAAAGATTGGCGTGAATCAGCTGTAATTCCTACTGCGGTGGCAAAACAACTTGAGAGTCTACTAAGCACAGCTTATGCACCGTACTCTAATTATCCTGTCTCAAGTATTGTTATCATGCAGTCTGGCGCCTTAGTTGTAGGAACGAATCAAGAGAATGCTGCTTTTCCATCAGGACTTTGCGCAGAACGTGTCGCTGTACTCGCAGCAAAATCTACCTATCCAAACGAGTCTATTCTTTCAGTATATATTATGACGGGGGAATCTGAACGTTTGCCCGCAGCGCCATGCGGATCGTGTCGACAAGTATTGCATGAAATGGAAGGTCGACAGGATACTCCGTTCGATTTGTTTTTACTCAATAAAACGGCCGACGCCCTGGCCTTTTCCGGAGTTCAAGATCTACTGCCCTTTAGTTTTACACTCCCTAAATGAAGCTATTAGAGCGCCTCTAAGAAGGCTAAAAGTTGATTTCTTTCGGCCGTTGAAAGGTCTAGTGGTTGAATTCGAGGATCGGTAAAGGAGTGACTTACACCACCAGAATTGTATTGCTCGATCACGGCTGCGAGTGTTGAAACCGAACCATCATGCATATAGGGTGCTGTCTGTTTAACAAAGCGCAGCGAAGGCGTTTTAAATACATAACGGTCATCGGATTCATTGGTCAAAAGCTCGCGACCATAGTCGCTAGAATCGAGAATAGCAGAGCCATTATTAGCGAAACTAAAATCGGTCAATAACACACCGCTGTGACATTCGACACAATTTGCTTTACCATAAAATAACTGCCCCCCTTTTACGGCCTCGGCACTCAAGGAGGAGCCTTCACCGTTGATATAAGAATCAAACGCTGAAGAAAAATCAATAAGCGTACGTTCGAAATTCGCTAATGCTCGAACCAATAAATATGGTGAAGCAGTATCGCCATAGACCCCGAGAAATTCGTTTCTATAGCTTGTATTTCGATTCAAACGTCGCACAGCGTCAACCACATTGTGTGCCATTTCGGTCTCATCACCTAATGGAACTAAAACTTGCATCTCCAGTGACGGGACCCCGCCTTCACGCATGAAGTAGGGCTGAAAACCCACATTCATTAGCGAAGGACTATTCCTCTTTCCTAATGCGCCGTCAACTCCGGGAGTAACCGCGTCGTTTGTTGCAAAACCCATCTCAGGCTTATGACATGATCCACAGCTGATTGTAGAATCTATACTCAAAACAGGGTCAAAGAAAAGCCGTTCACCCAATTTTGCCGCATCGGGATTGGCTGGATTATCTAAAGGGAATTGCATTTCTGGATAAGTGGCATCTAGACCTTCGAATACGAATGAATCCGTGCTACACGAACCTAGAAACAGAATGAATAAAGCGAACTTAAAACGGGGAAGCATAACGCGAATCACGAATCAGACTTGTATCCGTCAATGTTTTTAAAAATGCGATAAGTGCGACTTTATCTGTATCATTGAGTAGCAAGCCAGTATCAATGGTCATTGCTAAAGCAGGATCTAAAGATGGTGAAGCGTGAAGACCTTCATTATAATGATCTATGACTTCTTCTAGGGTTTGAAAACGTCCATCATGCATATAAGGCGGTGTCAAAGCAATATTTCTGAGTGTCGTTACCTTCATAGCTCCACGATCCGATTCTAACCCAGTCACGTCATACCTGCCGTTATCGTCATACAGCGTATCCAGCCCATTATTCATGTATTCTTGAGAACTAAAGTTCTTACCTCCGTGGCAATGGCCACAATCTGCACCTGATGTCTGTGGAAAGAATGGATTGTATTCTTCAAAGAAAAGCTCCATGCCTAATTCTTCTTCTTCAGTAAATGTAGCCTCCCCTTCAATATATAGGTCATATTTACTGCGGTAAGAAACAATACTATTCATGAACTGCTCAAGCGCCAAACTGATACGGTACGATGTAATGTCATCAGTACCAAAGGCTCGGAAAAATTGGTGCGTATACAAGGTATCTTGTTCCAATTTTTCCACAACATTCTCAAGAGTTTCATTCATCTCGATAGGGTCCTGTATCGGCATAATACTCTGCTCTCGCAACTTTTCGGCGCGGCCATCCCAGAAATAACCGTTCGTATTCCAGAGCATGTTAACCGCACTCATTGCCTGCCGATGACCCATCGAACCATCAATACCGAGAGAAAATCTATTCGTATCCGTGAAAGCATTTTCCTGTTTATGACAGGACGCACAGGCCATAGAATTATCACCCGAAAGACGTGTTTCATAAAACAACATGCGGCCGAGCTTCACGCCTTGCTCCGTCAATGGATTATCTCCTGGCACTTCAGGAGTTGGTAGACTACCATATTCCAAGGAATATACGGATGTATCCCAAACGGGCTGCGGCCTCTTTGCACAACCACTAAAGAAGAGTAAAGCTATTCCTAAAAGAACTCCTTTATTTAACATATACTTTATGAACGGACGTTCCTCCGTTCGAATACTGAATTCGTAAAAAAAACAAACCGTTTAAATTTAAGTTCACTCGATTTTTGCCTTCAGTTACTACCCCGCTAGCAACTTTTCGACCTGCTACATCTAATATATCGTAAGTCCCGCTTCCCTCTGCTTCCAAGGTAAAAGCCCCAAATGAAGGATTAGGATATAGGTTTACAGTCGAATTAAGTTCTCTTAATCCTAATGCGGCATTGCCTTCACTTGATGAAAAGACATAATTATTTATGTTGTGTAACACCTGTGCTGCGCCTCCTGTTTCCCCATGACTAATGGGGCCTGATGCCAAGTTTTGACCTCTAAAAAGCTCGTTATAATTTGCAGTTACAGTAATTAAAATAGTATCTGTGCCAATGTATTGGCCAGAGGTCGGTAGTGTCAAATGAGCATAATTACCGTCTCCTAAACCATGAAATTCAAAGATTTGATTAAAAGTACTTCCTCCAACTCCTTCCGCTGCAATGAAACGGTACCCAGCAGTCCAACCCCAATGCATGGATGGACTCTTCGGTGCTAAAGGATGGTTTGGGTTGTACGTGGTGGGATCCAAGTGATTCAATGACGAATTTACGCCGATCGCAAAGCGAATACTCTCTATTGAATCAAGAGTAAACGAACCCAGGTTTAGACTGGTCTGATCAAATCCATCCACCAAGGCTAGTACTGTTGAAGTGTCGCTCGTTGCACCGTCATGGACGAGAATTATCTCATCCATGTAGTATTGAATTCTATTGATTTTAAATTGATTTCCTAAATTATTGACGCCTTCAATGCCCGCTGCACAAGTATCAAGACCAATTTTGTGATCAATAGTCAAAATCACGGTCTTGCTCTGAGCCATGAGTACATTTGAAATAAGCGCTGCACTGAGTAAGTAGAGAATTTTTTTCATTAGTGGGGTGTTTTGAATGTTGCTGTACGAAGATACATTATTTATACCTTTACGCTTCAAGGGAGGCACCTCATACCCTTTAGATGCTTCTCTTCTAAATCCATTTCACAATGAAAACAAAAGAAGAGATTGTAACGAATTGGCTCGTGCGCTACACCGGCGTCCCTTTAGATGAATTTGGAGCCTACATCCTGCTTACTAACTTCCAACATTACGTTGATATTTTCGCCGCTCTAACTGGAGTGGAAATTCAAGGCAGAGGAAAAAGTATGACTAGTGCCACTCATGACGGGATAACCATAATAAATTTCGGTATGGGTTCGCCAAATGCAGCAACAGTGATGGATCTACTTAGTGCTATAGAAACCAAATCGGTATTATTTTTAGGCAAGTGCGGTGGACTCAAGAAAAGAAACAATATTGGTGATCTAATCCTCCCCATTGGTGCGATTCGAGGAGAAGGAACATCGAACGACTATTTTCCTCCAGAGGTCCCTGCAATGCCTTCATTCGCCCTTCAAAAAGCCGTAAGTACTACCATTCGTGATAATAATATTAATTATTGGACCGGAACTGTATACACAACAAACCGAAGAGTTTGGGAGTTTGACAGTAAATTCAAAAAGTACCTTAAAAAGGTTCGCGCTTACGCGATAGACATGGAAACAGCAACCTTATTTACGGTCGGGTTCCACAACAAAATACCAACAGGAGCGCTTTTGCTGGTAACGGATCAGCCAATGATTCCTGATGGGGTAAAAACCATGGAAAAAGACGCTGTCAATTCAAAACTTCACGACGAACGACATGTGCAGATAGGCATTGATTCGCTTAAGCAACTCATGAATAACGGCGAAACGATCAAGCATTTGGTGTTCTAAGCGCTTTAAGCGGCACAGCTGGCACAAGGACCTTTGGCATAGATATTAACCTCCTCAAAGGGCAATTGAGCCAAATTTGCTTTTAGCTGTTCAGAGATTTCGACACATTCTACGCCACCACATTTAGAACATTTTAAGTGAAGGTGTTCATGTTTATGATCGATACCTGTGCAACCAAAACATCGCGCATAATAGGACTCTCCTTTCGCTTCGTAGGCCTTATGGATCAACCCATGATCAGAAAGCGTGAGCAGTGTACGGTAGAGTGTTGTTCGATCAAATTTATCTAAAGCCTCCTGCAATACGCTGTAAGAAAGAGCTCCCACCGACTGACTTAGTGAATCTAATACCGCAAGACGAATTTTAGTTACCCTTAAGTTGAACTCTTTTAATGTTTCTTCGCTCGTCATTTTAAAAGTGTTTCAGCCAAGTTAACGTTAGGTTTCTGCCTAGCGCATCTGCAAAATATCGCTGGCGATTTAAATAATCTCGGTACGCTGTATTAGTAATATTTTCTGCTCCAATCCTAATGTGTGACTCCCTTTTCTTCCCTTTGTAGGTACCACCTAAATATATGTTAAACAGTTGATAACCCGGAGGCGGAGGAATTAAGTCAAGGCTTTGGTCCCAATTCCACTGCTTTGCGACGTAGCGGTGATTTAAGGAAAGTTTAAGGTTGCGGAAATTACGCCATTCAGGAATCTCATAATGAATTGTATTCGATCCATTTAACGGAGGAATAAAATTTAGCGGGAGATTATCAGTACGGTTACGGGCATGTATGTATGACCAATTCGATTCTAGTTTCCACCAATCTCCAACCGTATAACTAAATTTCATATCACTACCGAAGAGCAACGCGTCACACTGCTGGTAAGTGAAAACAGGAAAAGCACCGCGTATGGTCAAACGAAATTCCTGTGCAGGTTGCAAATAAATGTAATTATTGAACTGATGAACATATCCATTCACATCGATATGTAACCGGTCACGAATGAGCCCACGTAAATGAATGGAACCTTTTAAACCTTGTTCTTGCCGCAAATTTATAGACCCCTCTTCTATTCCACTTACGCCTTGATGCAGCCCAAAAGAATACAACTCATTAATCTCTGGCGGTCGCTGTTTATAGGCTAATTCTCCTAGAAGCTGCCACTTTTTATTCAGCATGACGGTACCACGACTGAGTAAAGCAATGTTGTGGTATATATTCTGAAAACGCTCTATTTCACGAGGTTGGGTACTCGTCAGCCTTACCACTTTTCGAGTAAGGAAATCATAACGGGCGCCAGTTTCAAACTTGACTAAACCCATTTGACCTTTTTGCGATAGGTATAAGCCACTGGTAAAAGAGGTGTAATTCGGAAGTAACGGTAGTATGCCTGTCTCAGGCAAGTTCCAATTGTTTTTTCCTGAAAATTGAATTCCCATTTCAAATACATCATCAGTAGACCAAACCAATTCATTCTGTACATTATACTGAAGTAAGCTCAGGGCTGGCTGATCACTCCGACCGCTGCGTCTAACATCAAACTCACGACGTTGATTACGCTGCAAAGCAGTATTCCACTCTAGTACACCAGTAGCACGCTCCATTTTAACGGTTGATTTTAACTGATGGTGATTCACACCTTGTCGAGGAGCCTCGAGTCCATATGAAAACATTGAATCTGTGTAAAACGGCGAGGATCGATTGAAAGCCGCCTGTAGATCGCTAAGATTCCCAATATGACTTCCTCTTAAAATACCGAATTCTGCACCGTAGTAGCTGTAAAAAAGCTGCCATTCAGTTCCAGAACTCCACTGCCTGAAAAACGCGGCATTCAAATGGTTTTGCTGCGTACCCGTATTGTTTAAAAGATAATCCGGTGTTTCGCGGTCGCCTAAACGCTTTAAGGTGCCACCTATTCTCCATTGGTAACGCTTCATACCTTTATAAATCTGGGCATTCACAGTTGCCCCTCGTCCATTCGATTCGAGGGTCGAAGTCAATTTGCCGTGAAGGTGCGGGTCAAAAGGAATGGGATTGGGCTCAATTATGACCATATTACCCATATGACTTCCTGGATATCGAATGGTTCCTGAACCAGAAATTACACGGATTTCCCCGGCCGCATTTAAGTCTATTTCAGGACTGTGATCCACACCCCACTGCTGTCCCAGGTGCACAAAACCATTGTTTACAATAGCTATTCTATTTCCAGAAAGACCCTGTAAAACGGGTAATCCAATATCCGTTCCATTCGAAATCATACTAGCGCCAGGGACCAATTCCAATGCAGCCGCTAACGATTTATGACCGTTTTCATCCAGGATCAATTTCCCTATGCTACGTTCGTCTAATTCCTCTTCGTGGGTATCGTGCACATCGACTTCGTGCAACATATTCCGATGGTGTTCCAAATAAATTGTGATTGCAGTATCCTTTCGCAAGGACAAGAGCAGTCTTTGCGTAGGACAGCCCACGTGCTGGATTAGAACATGATACTCACCAAGGCAAATATTTTTAAACTTGAACTGCCCATTACCATCTGTCCAAACCTCTTGCCCTGTTTCCTGAATGAACACACTTACCTCCTGCATTGAAGATAGGTCGTGTGCATCCATCACACTCCCTTTTAGAGTGTGGTTACAGTTTTGGGCAGTCGTCTGTAACAACCAACCGAAACTAATCAGTACAACAAGTCTAATTTTAGTAAACAACGACTTCAAAAACCACTTCAATATCCGTCTCTCCTCCCGCATTAGTGATATCACCATCACTGACTCCAGACGCTCCTTTAGCCGGTAAATGCCTTAAAGTAAATGTCAATTCCTCTGTTCCTGGATCGCCCGTCACTAATTCAAAAGACAAGCCTAAAGGATAACCATTATTGTCTTGATCGCTGTATGAAAAGGTAGAATTCCCATTACTAGTAAAGAAAAATTGGTGCTCATCGGCTTCATCAAAAATTTCAACTGTAATATCCTCCGCAGGTGTTTCACTTTCATTCAAAAGTGATAAACTTCCACTATACACTGCATTTGCATCTAATGAATCAACAGAAACTATAGGGTCAGCTCCTCCATCACCGTCGATATCGACATACGAAAACGACGCAGTTGAATTTGGACCCATTAGCTCTACCGATAAGGTGGTAATTAATTCTTCTTCCTGAGGGTCCGTCGGCTCTACTGGATCGCATGAAAGTAATGCTAGAGCTATTATTGGAAATGATTTGAGAGTGGATGTAAACATGCTAAATTCTATTTAATGATATAAATGTAACCATAAATGCAACACAGTTGCATTTATAATGAGAAATAGTTCAACACTGTAACTCTAAGAAAGGAATATGTCGAAAAATAAAAGGCCAGCGCGATGCGCTGGCCTTTTGATCCTTAGCAGAGAGGAAGGGATTCGAACCCTCGATAGAGTTGCCCCTATACCAGCTTTCCAGGCGGGCCCTTTCAACCACTCAGGCACCTCTCTAACAGATCGACGAAATTAATTGAAAACTTATGAATAGCAAGGCGTTTACGATAAATAAAAGGCGTATTTTTGATTAGTGTAAATAGTACACTTAATATGCGTTTAAAAGTCCTTTTTGCTGTCTTTAGTATCGCACTATCCTCACAACTAAAAGGACAGAGCGACACCTATTTTGTCTTGCCCCCACTTTATGAATGGGAAGCAGGTGACCACGATATCTTCTTGTATATCAGCACAAATGAACCAAGCGCATCCGTTTGGATTTACAATAGCGATACTTCTTATTCACAAAACATTACCGTAACCTCGGGAAGTGTTGGCACGGTCAGTTTTACGAATCCAGTGGCAGGGTTACTGAGTACTTATGGTGCTAGAGAATTGAATTGGTCAAATTCTAAGCGCTACAAAGATGCCTTATTCATTGAATCTTCTGCACCGGTAACGGTCACTGAGCAGATTGTTGAGCCCTTTAATCAAGACATCATCACCGCAAAAGGTAGAAATGCGCTGGGTACTGAATTTTATGTGGCCTCTCAAACGCTGATCACAACCACCGTAAGCGGTGCGTTTTTAGGATATCATGGCATGCATTACATTAGCGTAGTTGCCACTGAGAATAATACTCAAGTTAGATTTAAAGCACCCACAGGTAGTGTTTTTGACAACGGATCAGATAGCGTCCTGTTCACTTTAGACAAAGGACAAAGTTGGGTTTCCACCATGGAAGACGACGACGCTTTATTAGGTACGCACATTACAGCAAGTAAACCTATAGCCGTAACGGCGGGTGGCAATCACTTAAAAAATTCCAGTGCAAATCACGGCGATGCAGGGATTGACCAGGTTACTCCGGTTGAACACTTAGGCACAAAACATGTGGTCTTAAGGGGACTGGCAAATTATCCTAACGATTACTTCATGTATATCGCGACCAAAAACGGCACAAACATAACTGTCGATGGTGTTTCCATACTGAATAATGCGAATGCAGGAAGATCAGGGACTTTCAGTATGCAGGGCAACTCGAATCAACCGGGCAAACCCTTCGTAATTGAAAGTAACCACCCTATTTACATTTTTCAAGTAACCACTGGTGCCATCACACACGAACCAGAACAGGGAATGGCACAGATTCCCCAAGTAGAATGTACTGGATCCACTTACATACGCTACAATAGAGCTTCTGGGCTATCAACAGCCGTACTGGTAACCATCCCTAGTGATGCAGTCAATGATTTGGACTACAATGGTGTGAGCGTTACGCAAAACTTAAATATAGCAATACAGCAAAGTAGCTATGACCCTTCTTGGTCGGGGGTATATATTCCCTCCTCTATATTAACGAATAACTTCACTCTAGAATGCCCAAGCGCGTTCCACGCAGGAATACTTGCAGGGCAAGGAAATACGACCGGATTGTTTGGATACATCAGTGGCTTCGACGACAATTTAAAATTGCTTGATCCAACTTCCGCATCTTCAGTATCGGCTATAGATTTAGGTGATCAATGCGGCGATTCTATACCCTTAGTATTCTCTTTTACTTCGTGTACCGACAGTATTTCAGTAGTGGGAGCTACGATACTGGAAGGAAACGGAACAATCATAGATGCTAATATCAATGACTCTATTCTCTACCTTCTACCCGATGGTGCTTATTCAGGATCGTTCCAGGTTCAAATTACTGTCGCTGATAATCAAGGTGCAACGGATTCACTGACCTTTATTCTGAATTATTTAGGTGCGGATTATGACCCTATTACCGTACCTAATTTTATCACTCCAAATGCAGACTACATTAATGACAACTGGTCCATTGTGACATCGGAAATTCTTGATGTATTTAACCTTAACCTCTATAGCCGTTGGGGAACGCTCATCTACAGCACCGATACTCCAACTTTCGAGTGGAATGGGAGAACACCTGAAGGCACTATTGCCGCACCCGGCGTCTATTTTTATGCAATCCAAACCACTTTCAGATGTGGAACCTTGAATAAGGCAGGCGCATTACACCTAATCGATTAATGATGGCCCCTTATTACATCAAAGGATATTTAACTAGACAGGCTCTATTGGGGCGTTTTGGAGTCTCTATTGTAGTGCTCTTTTTTTCCTCTATGCTGAAGGCGCAGAGTGATACTTATTTTGCATTACCGCCGCTTTATGAATGGCAGGGCGGACAACACACCATTGATTTACAGTTTAGTGCCTCCTCTTCAACTTCGAACGTATGGATTTACAATAGTGATACCAGCTACTCGCAAAATTTAGTAGTCACACCAGGCGCGCTAGTAACCACGTCTTTAACAAATGTGATTGGCGGTTTATCAAGCACATATGGTGCTAGGGAATTAACGTGGTCGAACTCGAAAAGATATAAAGATGCCTTGTTCATTGAAGCTTCTCAGCCTGTAACGGTCACTGAACGTGTCAAACATCAGTTTAATCAAGACATTATTACCGGTAAGGGTACTAATGGAATTGGGACCGATTTTTATGTGGCTTCTCAAACCTTAATCCTTAGCACAGTAACTGGTAGCTATACTAGCTACTATGGGAAGCACTATGTAAGTATTGTAGCATTAGAAGACAGTACAGAAGTTTTGATTAAAGCTCGACCGGGAAATGTATTTGATAACGGGAGTGATTCCGTTGCTTTTATACTGGACCAAGGACAGAGTTGGGTAAGTACAATGGCAGATGATGATGTATTGCTTGGTACACGAGTTACTTCTTCTAAACCAATTGCAGTAACTGCAGGCGGAAACCACCTCAAAAACTCAAGCGGAAATCCCGGAGATGGAGGAATTGATCAAGTCACCCCGGTTGAACACCTAGGTCTAAAGCATGTGGTTCTTCGAGGACGAAGCACCTATCCTCAGGATTATTTTATGTACATCGCTACAGAAGACAATACTAATATCACTGTTGATGGTGTCTCCGTACTTACGAATGGTTCAAAAGGCGCTTCAGGCACGTACAGCTTACCAGGCAATGCAAACCCCGGTAAACCTTACGTCGTAGAAAGCAACGAACCCATTTATGTTTTTCAAGTCACTACGGGTGTTGCAAATGGGAGCCCTGAACAGGGTATGGCACAGTTACCGCACATTGATTGCACAGGCTCTACGTTTATAAGATATAGTCGAGCCTCAGGATTAACGACTTCTGCGCTGGTTACTATACCTTCTAATGCCGTCGCCAACCTCAATTATAATGGTGCGCCCATAACTTCAAATACAAACATTACCGTACAACAAAGCACTTACGATCCCAGTTGGAGCGGGGTGTATATTGGGTCAAACGTTCTCTCGAACAACTTCACTCTAGATTGCATTACGCCTTTTCATCTTGGAATTCTGGCTGGACAAGGGTCAAACACCGGACTTTATGGATACATCAGTGGATTTGATGATGATTTCAAATTATTAGATCCATTTACCGCGCTACCTGTCAATGATGTTCCGCTTGGAAATTTATGCGCTACTCCAATACCGCTTTACTTTAGATATCTAAGTTGTGTAGATAGTATTAATGTAATTTCAGCCGCCTTAATCCAAGGCCCAGGAACAGTTGTTGACTCGAATGCAAACGATACTATACTGCACGTCATTATGGATCCTGCCTATACCGGAGTAGTGCGAGTCAAAGTCATCGTAGAAGACGGTAGAGGTTATTCAGATTCCATTTTCTATGATTTTGACTATTACGGAGCCTCGTACGAACCCATCTTATTAGATTCGGCAAGCGTATGTAGTACCCAACCGCTCGTTTTACAAATAGAAAACGCAGGCCCCGGACTGAGCTACCTTTGGTCAAATGGAGATACCACAGAAAGTACAACGGCGTATGATCCGGGCTGGCTTTGGGTGACTGTTGATTTAGGCGATTGCCAATTCACGGACAGTATCTTCTTAGTCAACGGATCCCTTTTTGAGCCGCCTTACCGCGACACGGCCTACTGTGATTCGCTTTTCATAGATTTTTCGGATCCTATTCTAAATACCTTGTATTGGACAACGCTCGATACCACCAGTACTGAGCTCTGGTTAGATTCTACCGCGGTTTATCCATATGTTGCTACTGACATTGGTGGGTGTGTTTCAGAAGACAGCCTTTACTTCCGATTAATTCCTGAGCCTTATATAGACGAAGGTTTTGGGTGTCCAAATTACACACTAACTGCTGTTGGATATACAGCCTTTATCGCGATGGAATTGGGAGATGTAACCTACTCCTCTCCTCAAATTGATACCCTATTCCCTTTTGCTGGATCACACAACTTGACGCTTATCGCGCTGGACAGTTGTAATAATCTTGATACCATTACGCGTATTCTTGAAGTAGATTGTTTGGACAACATGCTCATGTATGTACCTACAGCCTTTTCTCCTAATGGTGACGGCATAAATGACACCTATTGCATATCAAGTTCACTACCCACACGCACGACTTACGCAATCTTCGACAGGTGGGGCAATGAGTTATTCTCCGGTAGAGCAGACGAATGTTGGGACCCTAACGCTTTAGGACAGCGGTTATCAACCAGTAGATTATCACTTCGCACTTTTACAAGACTGCCCTCAAACGAATTACACATAGATGAATTCACCATACACGTTCTGCCCTAACCAAAGCTACTCTAGTAAGGTAGTTTGATACGTACCGAACTATTGGTTGTTCATTATTATTCTCATTAATATCCGTTCGAAAATCCAATAGTGCTAAGGGCACTCACTCTGTATGTCAAAATACGAGCATAAAAGTCTGATTATTAGTACTTAAATGATGTTCCTGGACTATGAAGAAGTGTTAACAAAGACTGGTTTAATCCAAGTTTAGCATTTCGCTATTTAGTGTATTTTTGGTTTAGTTTGAAATAAACACATGTCACACCTAGATACCGCTATTGTAATTGCCTGGCCCGAATGTACCGCGCGTGCAGATGAGAGTCTTGCAATCTTTTTAAAGAAAGCTGGAGTCCTTAAAAACCTCAATATGCGTGTCGGTCATGCGGCAATTTGTCTGATCAATCCACAATCAAATGAGGTGCTCTATTATGACTTCGGTCGTTACATCACCCCACGCGGTTTCGGTAGAGCTAGAAACAAATACACTGATCCCAATTTAACACTTCTAACGAAGGCCGTTTTTGATGAGGACCGTGATTTGCAAAATGTCGAAGAAATTGCCGTAGAATTGGACAGTATTTCAAAATACACACATGGATACGGCCCTCTGGTATTCTCCGTTAGTAAAACCATCAACTATATCAAAGCAAAGTCTTATGCCGATGATATGATTCAGAAAGGGCACTTTCCTTATAATGGTTTGTATAAATCTGCCAGCAACTGCGCTCGCTACGTCACGGAAACGATGAAAGCAGCAAATGAAGACGGGACCGTTGGTACTAAGTTAAAGTATCCGCTCACGGTGCGCCCTACCCCATTATTTAATGTTGTTGCAGCTAAATCGCAAGACACCATTTATAGCTTTGAAGGCGGTACCCTGCAGTATTTAGACAAATCACGTCGTCACAGTATATCAGATTTAAGCGCAGGCCTGCTGGAGAGCGCCTTAAGTAAATACACCAATACACGGCCAGATGACCAAATTCATGGTGATATAGAAGAGCCTAAGCGCCCTGCGCAACTGCCAGCACATGCGCAATGGTTGGGCGGACTAGGCGAAGGCGCATGGTTTGTAGTTGATGCCTTAGACAAGCATAGTTTTAAGGGCAGTAAATATGCTAAAGACGGTACGCTAGAGCATGAAGCAAAATATGTAAACGAACATATTTCGCTGCCGAAAAATCCAGTAGTCACCTACACTTCCCATCATGGCTTTTTCTCTATTAGCATTGATGATGTGGTGCACAGGTTTTACCAGCAGAAATAGGTCTGTCAATTTTTTAAGCATAAAAAAAGCCGCCCAAGAATTGCGCGGCTTTTTCATTAAGTATCTCCCCTGCTAGAAATCGACTTTGTAGTAGAATACAGGGAATAAACCGAGCTGGTAATTTTCCTGAACTCTATCACCTTGATCTCTTTCTGGAATATAAGTTAGCGTTAGAATATTCTTATTATCCGTAATGTTCGAAATATCCAAAGCGAACTCATGCGAGAGTTTAGCATAATTCCATTTGTATCCAACCTTTAAATCTAATCTGAAGTAGGCATTATACTGCTCTGTATTAAAAGTGGCATCATTGATATATTCTATCTCTGACATTTCAGTAGACTTATCTTCGTCAACCGTTCCAAACCATCTACCGCCTATAGTACTGACCTTAGTACCTAAGTTTAGAATACCGTAATCCCCTACAGGAATGTTACGCGCCAAAATCAGGTTCATCGCATAACGCCCATTGAAGAGTGTGTTTACCCACCTATCGTCTGCACTACCAGGTAGTGCATCAAGGTTTTGAGACCCTTTATACTTAGCGTCAAAAACAGATCCAGTTAACAATCCATAAAAGCCGTTTCTGTAGTAATGTTCCAGTGTGAATTCAAGGCCGTAGTTTCTTCCTAAACCTCTGTTTTCGAGAGGTTCAGCCCATAATCGACCAAAACCTGAACCGCCGTTTACTAAAGAGAAGTAGCTGGCTTGTTGTTCTACTGGAATGTTCCATAAGTATTGGTAATAAGCCTCAAGCTTCAAACGGATTGGATAGTCAAAATTATGCTCCCATCCTGCGACTGCATGTGCACTTTTAGTAAGGCCCATATCCTTATTGTAGGTAGTTCCTAGTACAGTCGAGTCGTCCAATGCCTGAGAGCCTTCGTAGTAATAGAGGTAGCTGCTCTGCATTTGCGTATGGTATCCAGCACCAGTGAATAGCTTATTATGTTTATCCATGTCATAATTGAACCCTAGACGCGGCTCAAATAAGCTTGTACTGTTGCTGTTGATTGTACTGTGAAACGCGCTAGCGCCGGCCGTCATGGTCAAAGCATCAGTCAGGCGGTGCTTATAAGAAAGGAAAGGCTGAATATTTGCGTATGCATCATCGCTGTTCCATGGCATCTCCCAATCGTAGACTACGTTAGTGATTCCGTTAACGATACGCGTTGAATCGTGATAACTTCCCATGATGTAATCTACGTTGACCCCTACTTTTAAGGAGCGACGTGCGTCAAACTTTTTGGTGTAATTGTAGTAGGAATGAATTTTATCCTCGATGTAGCGGTAATCTAATATTTTCTCTTTACGGTCTACGCTATACGTTAAATTATTAGCATCCGTAGAGTCAATGCTGCGCCATACCTTGTTGTTTATCGCGTGAATGTTTGCACGAGAGGCGGCAACCCCCATTTTAGCGTAACTCATTTTACTCAAACGTTTACTATAGGTCGCGCCAACAGTAGCCATGTGCGTATCAAAGTATTGGTCGCGATCGACCGTACCGTAACTTTCAAATTCCTCGGTAAAAGGATCGCCGTCCGTACCGGATACATCAATGGTTAAGTCGGACGTACCGCCGATGCCCCAGAAGCTCAGTTTAGAACCGTCTTTTTGGGGAAAGGAAAAACGGAACGCGCCATCAGCGTACAAGGGAACTGCTGTTGTCCCTAATGGTATTCCTAAAGCATCAGCCATGCCTAAGGTACTGTAGCGGCCTAATAAGAGGTAGGAAGGTGCGTTGGGCTTCTCTTTACCTAATCGGCCTTCAGCCATGAGCTCAACGCCTAGTAAACCGAACTGAAAAGAACCCTCAAATGGCGTGGCATTGTTCCCGTCGCGCATCTCTAGGTCGAAAACACCAGATATAGCGTTACCATATTCTCCTGGCCAAGCACCAGTATAGAAATCACCACTTTGAATGTATTTATTATTCAATATCGTTACTGGACCGCCACCTGTGCCAGGAATGGCAAAGTGGTTGGGGTTAGGAATGTTGATCCCTTCAAATCGGTATAAAATCCCCGCAGGCGTGTTACCGCGAACCACGATATCATTTCTAGAGTCATCAGAGCCTTGTACTCCAGCGAAATTCGTAGCCATCCTTGCGGGCTCACCTCTGGATCCAGCGTAAAGATTGGTCTCTTCAACAGAAAATTTCCGCGCAGATACCAAGGCCATTTCATTTTTTACATCACCTCTGGGAGCTGCAACGACCTGAACCTCGTCGAGTTTCACCGTACTTTCAGTGATCTCTACACGAATTACTGCTTGCTTTGCGGAATTAAGTTCCACTATAGTACTCTTGGGCTCGTAGCCAAATAATTGGACCGCAACCACCTTACGCCCGATCTCCACGTCGAAAGAAAATTGACCGTATTCATCTGTGAACGCTTGTTGTGCATCACAAACTACCATAGCATCTGCTAGTGGAAACTTTGATTCTGAATCGACCACAGTACCACGAATGGTCTGGGTTAAGGTTTGTGCTGAAAGCATAGCGCCAAACAACAAAAGGACACTTAGTAGTATTCGTCTCATGATTAATGATTTTGTTACACCCAATTTAAGACAACTTTAGCGGTCATTGTATGAATTCAATATCAACTTTGCACCAATTCCTCTCGCTAAGCGGGGAGTTCCATCGGGTGTAGTAAATATTATCTCATTACCGAGACATGGTTTATATTCCGAGAACCCCAACCGTCGCGGGATGTTTCAAAAGCCAACCCGTTAAGCTTCGCCTAGTTTCATGTGCGGGCAGCACTTCATGCAAAACAGTATCTGATCGAAACATGACCATCCTATTCATGACCGGCTCTATCAGTATTTCTTGTGGCTTATGTAATTTCAAGGCACCACCGTGCTCCGGTTCCCAGTTCTCGTTAAGATAAATGACCACTGAAATCATCCTGTTTTCACGACTGTTGAATTGGTCAAAATGGGGTTTGTAAAACGCACCCTTTGGATACTTTGCAAGGTGAAATTCGTATCCTCGAAGCGATAAAAACAGTGATTCCGCTATAGCAGCCCTTATGGCATCCATCCCATCAAAAAAAGTCTCCAACTCTGTCATTGAAGGACGATCCAGCCAATGGACGAAGTCTGATCTAATCTCTGATATTCGCGTGCGCTCTTTACCTGGGCCTATTGCAGCAGCCTTTAGTCGATCCTCCGCCTCCACTGAAGCGAAATACCTACACACTGTTTCCAAAACAGATGGAGGTAAGAATTGATCCAGCACCATAAAATGCTGTTCGGCGAATTGGTCCATTCCTTTGTCCCATTCTTCACCTTTAAATGTTGGCCACATGTATACCTATATCAACTAATAGAAGTCCGAAAAACGCTTTTTACCCTTACTATAATATTGCCAAACGACTGAATTTGGGTAGGTTCCTTTGAGGTCAGCGAAGCGTTTAAAGGGGTATTTGCTTGTTCGAGCTCTAGCACGCTGAATGCCTGTAAACTTTCCATAAAAAGCGAAGTGAGCTCGAAGAATAGCGAAGGTGTGTCGGGGCTTTCCTGCAAATAAGAATTGGATACCCGCTAGACCGTCAAGTATCAAACGGATGAAGATGACTCCCAAAGCAGCGAAATGGGGCAGATTCTTCATTATTATGATCAAATTATTCCGAAAATTTAAGAATGTCTTCTGGGGATTATCAGCGCTTAATGTCGCTCCTCCTAGATGATATACAGTACTTTCTGGCTGCACCCACACTTGGAATCCCGCACGTTGCATCCTCCAGCAGAGATCTATTTCCTCCATGTGAGCGAAGAGCATGGAGTCAAGTCCTCCGATGGTTTTAAATACTTCCGTACGAACCGCTAAACAGGCTCCTGTAGCCCAGAAAACTTCTCTAGGTGTATTGTATTGTCCAATGTCATTTTCGAGCGTCCCAAATACTCGACCGCGACAAAATGGATAGGCCCATCGGTCCATAAAACCACCAGATGCACCTGCGTATTCAAACTGGTCCGGTGAACGATCCCAACGTATTTTAGGCTGTAATGCTGCGCATTGTGGATGATTTTCGAAATGCTCGTTTATGGGATTTAACCAACCCGGTGTTGTGCGAACATCGCTGTTCAATAATATCGAAATTGGCTCCTGAATGGCTTTTAACCCTTCATTGTATCCGCCCGCATAACCCAGGTTTTCACCGGTTTGAATGACCACAACCTCTGGATGATTTTCCTTTAAATATGCTAAACTATCGTCTGAACTGTCGTTGTCAATCACGTACACCTTATGGGGTGCGCTGTCTTTAATTACCCCAGGCAAGTACGTCTGGAGTAACGATTTTCCATTCCAGTTTAAGACAACTACGGCGATGGTCTGGCTCATTCTATTAATTATTGAATTGGTCAAACCAAGTCCCTTGGTTACCGATAATCAGAGAATTTGAAATACGCTCGCCAAAATTATCTCTGCTGTATTGCGTTGAAGTAGCATCAATGTCTGGCCCTGTATTCGAATGACGCGATAAATGGAATTGCCATTTATGGTCTTTAACTTCTCCTAAGGCACTGCTGTGTATCAAAGTATATTGACGACCGACCAATTCCTGGTCAACAAAAATAAACACTTGATTCTGCTGTGTAGGGGTGCTCGAACTCACTAACCTGTCGTATTGCCAGATTTGATAGGGATAGTTCTTTCCGTCGAATGGACGCTCCTCAACTAAAGACGGTGCGCCGTACTGTAAAAATACCCGCCCCATCTGTGTCTTATAGCCGGCCAATGTCTTTGACCCAAATTCGGAATCTACCTGATCTACGACCCTTTTATAACCCATCCAAGACTCTAGAGCTTGGTCCGGTGCTTTCTCTTGCCAGAAGCGTGTAAGGTAGAATGCAGCCCTCGCTGTATCCATAGACTCCTTGAGATTCATTAATAGTCTACGCTCTGCTAACGAAGCCAGCGGTGCAATCATACTGAGGTATTCCGGAACCTCTTCCCAATTGCCCCAAGATTTTTCAAAAGAGGCTCTTGTTAAAACGCCTTCTAATAGCGAAGGATCAATCAACATATCATCATTGTACCACATTAAGGAAGTAGTGGCCTCTTTTAACACAGTACCGGTAGCATCCAAAATTTCAGTTTTAATGGCATAAGCACCACTATTTTGTGCATCCATAGCGTAGCTGATTCGTATGGGATTTACACCGTTCTGTAGCCTTTTAAAGCCCTGTGTACCCGCCACCGCAGTACCCGATGCATTTTGAAGTTCATACCTAAGCACATACTTACCTTCTCTTATGAAGACCTCTGAATACCATTCAATAGGAACATTTTCAAATACAGGTACTCCTAAGGATGGCTTGGGAATTACGGTACTTCCAGATTTTTGGTACACAGAGTTGCCTGTTTGCAGTGTATCTAAGGCAATGGGATTGGATAAATAAAAAGGAGCCTCTCCATTGAGACGAATGGTATCTTCAACTTCAATGAGTTCGCCCGTCACATCATCCGTGATTACAATTTTGACCGATTCTTTGGTCCAATTTTCATAGACGAAGGTACTTTTTTGAAGCAACAACGGAGCTCCCGACGCACTGTCTGTCTGTGCATAATTAAAGGTAAATGCATCCAACTTTCCACCAGTCTGAAGTACTACTTTAAATGACGTGACCCAATTGCTATCCGCATCTAACTCATACCCTACTGTACTGGCATCTAGGGTTGTATATACATCTATATAAGGTTTACCTTGAGCTGAAACATAAATGCTCGGATCAATGGACAACCTCATATTCTGCGCATGCACAATGCAAGTCGTGACTAGTGATATTAAGACAATTTTTACTTTTAGAAGCATACCTCAAATATAATTGCATAATTATCCTTGCAAACAATCAAATCCTGTTTAAATTTGCCGCCCACTCGAGAAGTTTTAAAAGCTTCTCCTAGGAGAGATGGCAGAGTGGTCGAATGCACTGGTCTTGAAAACCAGCGTACCGCGAGGTACCGGGGGTTCGAATCCCTCTCTCTCCGCCAAAACAACTGAAAACCAGCGTTTTACGCTGGTTTTTTTTTATATCCATTCGCGAACGAAGCTTGCTTCAGTGAGCAGGATGGCATAAAAAATACAGGACGCCGAAGGCGGACTGGTTTTCAGTTGTCTTGGAGCGTTCCCCCTCTAGGGTTCTTTTGAGCGAAGCGAAAAAAATCCCTTTCACTTTACGGGCGCGAATCAAGAAACTCGTATGCCTTGCTTAAGATTCAATGAATGCTCGACGCTCTACCCTGTGAAAAGATAAAAGGGCTCAAGCCAGCCTAAAAATGTGACGAACTAAATCTGCCATGCTCGGTTTTATACTAGTAACCACTCAAAAATCGCATGAAACAAAAGGAGACCATCCATATCATTGGAGCAGGCATTAGCGGGCTTATCGCGGCTTATGAATTAGAGCAAGCAGGCTTTCATCCTGTGATCATTGAGAAACAAGGAACTTCTGGAGGGAGGGTTCAAACAATAACAGTGGAAGACTTCCAGCTCGACCTCGGTTTTCAAGTACTCTTAAACGCCTATCCTCTCGCTAAAAAATATTTGGACCTCAAAGCGCTGCGCCTGACGAAATTGGAATCCGGTGCGCAAATTTTAGTAGACGGAAAGCGATATGTGATTGGTGATCCCATGCGAAATTGGAAGGTTCTACTGCCCACCTTATTTTCTGGAATTGGAACCATTGCAGATAAAGTGAATGTCCTAAGGCTCAACCTCCTATTAAGGAAAAAGAGCCTCGATGAAATTTTTAATACACCAGAAGTAAGTACACTTGATTATTTAAAGGTCTTTGGCTTTTCCGACACCATAATTTCAAGATTCTTTAAACCTTTCTTTGCTGGAATTTTTCTCGAGACAGAGTTGCAGACGTCCAGCCGCATGTTTGAATTCGTCTATAAAATGTTCGGTGAAGGGTATGCTATGATTCCTCAGGACGGTATTGGTGCAATCAGTGCGCAGCTTAAAGCTAAATTGGTTCAGACCACTTTTAAATTTAATTGCGAGGTGGAATCCATAAACAGTACAACTATTACCCTCAAAGGCGGGGAGAAAATTCCTAACCAGGGAGCGATTGTTACGTCTAACGCCGCTGCGCTTATTCCCAATTTACAAGATGCGCAGACGAAATGGAAGTCTTGTATGTGTCTTTATTTTGAGGTAAATCAAACCTCCATACCTGATAGAACTATAGCGCTAGTGGCGGATCAGGGGAAACTTAGCAATAACTTATATGCCTATAAGGATCACAAGGGACGAACCATTCTGTCCGTAACCACGCTCAAACATGAAGGTATGGGTGAGGAAGAAATCACGAAAACCGTCAAAAAGGAAATACAAACCTATTGTGGTACAGGTCATGTAAAACACATCACTAATTTTAGGATAAATCAGGCACTCCCAAACTTAGAAAACCTGAAGTATACCAGTGAGCCTAGTGCCAGTCTAATTGCAGAGAATATCTTCATAGCTGGCGATACCCAATTCAATGGCTCTTTAAATGCAGCTATGGAAAGTGGTCGATTAGCTGCTGCTGGGTTGATCGAAAAGAAAAGCGGTTGGTTTAGTTAGAATCTTCTTTAATCCATAACTTCTGCTTATTAATTTAGACTGATCGCATGAAGTATTTTCTTCTTAGCCTTGCCTTAAGTGGTGCGGTGGCAATAGACGCTCAAAACAGGCCGTTCTTTGAAAATGGTGAGGCCCAAATCGTTCCTGCTTTTTCATCACCTGAAAATTGGATTCGTGAAGATTTATGGGTAGAAACTGAATTTGATACGGACGGAGACGGCAAATTAGATCGAATGCATGTGGATGTCACACGTCCTATTGCAACAAATGACGGCCTGCAACTGCCAGTAATTTACGAATCAAGCCCTTATTATGCCGGAACAGCCGGTAATGATAGAGATCTATTTTGGAATGTAGCGCATGAGATTGGAGAAGTACCGGCACCGCCAAAGCATGTCGAGGTAGTTCGCAGAGGCCAACGTCCTATTATTTCAAATTCCCAAGTACGCACGTGGGTGCCAAGAGGCTACGTTGTGGTACATTCCAGCTCACCCGGTACGGGCCTATCCGACGGTTCTCCAACGGTGGGAGGCGATAACGAGTCGCTTGCGCCAAAGGCCGTGATTGAGTGGCTGGCAGGGAAGAATAATGGCTATAAGGATCGCATGGGAAATGAGAAAGTAGATGCCTTCTGGTCCACAGGTAAAGTAGGCATGACCGGTACCTCTTACAACGGTACCATACCGTTGGCTGCAGCCACTACTGGGGTGGAAGCATTAAAAGCTATTATACCCGTCGCTCCCAACACCTCTTACTATCATTATTACCGTTCCAACGGATTGGTTCGCAGTCCCGGTGGTTATTTAGGTGAGGATATCGACGTCTTGTACGAATTCATACATAGTGGTGAAGAGTCCAAAAGAGCTTATGGAAACAAGACGATTCGCGATAAAGAAATGAGAGAAAATATGGACCGAGCCACAGGAGATTACAATGCTTTTTGGGCGGGCCGCGATTATTTGAACGATATGGCCCCTATGAAGGCTGCGCTGTTGATGTCACATGGGTTTAACGATTGGAATGTCATGCCCGAGCACAGCTACCGCATTTACAACAAGGCCCGAGAAATGGGACTACCCGTCCAAATTTATTACCATCAAGGTGGCCACGGCGGACCTCCCCCTGTAGCCATGATGAACCGATGGTTTACCAGGTATCTTTTTGAAATAGAAAACGGTGTAGAACAGGATCCTAAGGCGTGGATTGTGCGAGAAGGCGATAATCGACAATCCCCTACCCCTTATCCGGATTATCCCCATCCTCAGGCAGAAGATGTGGAATTACACCTCACCAAAGGCGGAAATGCACAAGGAGGATTGACCACTGATAAGGGCAGCCGTAAAAAGGAAATACTCATAGACGATGTATCCTTCACCGGAGAATACCTCGCACGCGCTAAGAACTCTCCACACAGATTATTATATACTACCCCATTGCTGAGTGAAGACGTGCATATTTCAGGTACGGCAAGCATTACACTCTCATTATCGAGCAGTGCACCAGCTGCCAACCTAAGTGTATGGCTGGTTTCTCTGCCGTGGGATGGTGAACGAAGCGACGGCGATGCTGCCATCTACAACAACATTATTACGCGAGGCTGGGCTGATCCACAAAATTCAAAATCGATTTCCGAAAGTCATCCGCTGGAACCAGGGAACTTTTACACCTTAAGTTTTGACTTTCAACCAGATGATCAAATCATCCCCGCGGGGCAAAAGATAGGTTTGATGATTTTTTCTAGTGATCAGGAATTCACACTTCACCCTAAAGCAGGCACAAGACTGACTGTTGACCTTAAAAAAACTGGACTGACGCTTCCCATTGTGGGCGGCTCCGATGCTTTACAAAGAGCCATAGAATAACCATTAACAGCAACCAGAACCAGGTGTACAGGATGTCGGCACAGCCTTTTTTGGCTGGTTATCTGTAATGCCGCATTTGTCTTTCGCCAAGCAATCCGTTTGTAAAGGCTGAAGTATGAACTGATATCCATCGTGTGATAATCCGTACACTTCAATGGTGGCTCCCTGATACTCCACCCGTAATTCTGAATCACCTCTAAGTTGCAATTGCTGAATCGACATCTCTATGATTGACTTAAGCTTAGGTACAGTTAGCCTATGATCAAAGTCTTGGGCCGTATACATCTGGAGATTGACTGCAGACTCTTTGCGCACGGTACCCCCGCAATCCACAAAAAATCTATCAATCTGTCCAACCTCCGTGATATGAAAATGAGCGGGAACCAATCTTCCTTCAGGTAAGGCAAATACCAAAGATGCTGTAAAATCTAATTGATTATAAAATTCCTGTAAAGTCATCTTGCTTGTGTAAAGGACAAAGTTACGTTCAATTATATACCATTTAACACCATGTAAAGCCAATATTAGTTCTTAACATAGAATTTACATGACCTTATCTTTCAAGTAACAGAAATTAAACTTTGTGCTTTCACCTTTGCATCAAATAATTCACCATAATGAGCACTAAAAGAAGCATTTCAGTTTTATTCATCGCTCTAATCAGCATGAATGTATCCGCACAGCAAGGTGTAGACGAAACTAGTTTTGGTAAAGGACTCTTAAACTTTGTAGCTGCAGACAGTAGCTTCAGCGTAAAGTTTGCACCGAGAATTCAAGTACGTTACTACGGAACGAGTGACATAACAGATAATAGTTTGGCACCCGTCGCGCATGATTTTCTAGTGCGTCGTTCGCGTTTCAAATTTGACGGTTGGGCGGTTCATCCAAATATTGGTTATAAAATGGAATTTGGTCTGTCGAATAATGATATGTCGGGGGCAAATGAGTTCACAAAGAACTCTCCGAGATATATACTGGATGCAATTATTAAGTGGAAATTCGCACCTGGCTTCGAATTGTGGGCAGGTCAAACAAAACTTCCAGGCAATGTTGAGCGTGTGATATCTTCTGCGAATCTGCAGCTTGTAGACCGGTCATTGTTGAACAGTAAGTTTAACATAGATCGTGATCTTGGAATACAGCTGCGTCACACAACTAAATTTGGTGATCAATTCATTTCAAAAGAAAAATTTGCCATCTCTCAAGGTGAAGGTAGAAATATTGCTACGGGTAATGAAGGAGGCCTTCAGTATACCGGACGCGTAGAATTATTTCCCTTAGGTAGCTTCGCTAAAAAAGGTGAATACATGGGGTCATCAACGGTTAGAGAGGAAAAACTCAAAGTAATGGTAGCCTACACCTATGACTTTAATGCAGATGCTTCAAAAACCAGATCGAATATGGGAGATTACATGTTCATCGAAGATGGCCTATATCAAACCAACATCACCTCGCAATTCATTGATTTAGTTGTCAAGCATCAAGGATTCTCACTTATGGCTGAATATGCCAATAGAACCGCTGCAAATCCAATTGCTGTAGAATTGGACGGAACACCCACCGGGGATATCGTATTAGTTGGTAACGCTTATAATTTTGCTGTGGGCTATTTTATTTCAGAAAAAGTCGAAGTAGCAGGACGTTACACCACACTGAGCTATGATGATATTACAGGTGCTGCACCAGTAGCAATGTATACTTTAGGACTGAATAAATTTGTCGTCGGACACAAACTCAAAGTGCAAAGCGACATAAGCTATTCAACTAAGGACGGAAACGGCGATGCAATACTGTTCAGAACTGGATTTGAATTGCACTTCTAAACTTAACTTTCAGATAACATTGTGAGCGTAGCTTCGCAATAAGAAAATTAAACTATGGACAGTATATTCTACTTGATGATTTTTGCACTAGCCCTACTAGCAGTTGCAGACCTTGTTGTAGGTGTCAGTAATGATGCCGTAAATTTCTTGAATTCAGCCATTGGTTCAAAGGCAATTTCATTCAAGAAAATCATGATTATCGCCAGTTTAGGCGTCTTTATCGGTGCTGTATTCTCAAGCGGTATGATGGAAGTTGCAAGAAAGGGCATCTTTATGCCGTCAAAATTCTATTTTGATGAAATCATGTTCATTTTCATGGCAGTGATGATTGGAGATATTCTATTACTAGATTTCTTCAACACGTTAGGAATGCCAACGTCAACTACCGTTTCAATAGTCTTCAACTTATTGGGCGCTGCAGTAGTAATGGCACTGATTAAGATCGGTATGTCTGATACTGAAACCGCCGCGGATTTAGTGAACTATATCAATACTGAAAAAGCCAAGCAAATCATATCCGGTATTCTTCTTTCCGTTGTGATTTCATTTACCGTGGGTATGCTCGTTCAATGGATATCCAGACTGGTATTCAGTTTCCAATATGAAAAGAAGGTTAAAAACTTCGGGTTCGTATTCGCAGGTATCTGTTTAACTGCGATCGGCTATTTTATTTTCTTTAAGGGTCTCAAAGGGACTCCTTTCTATGGCGATATCAAAGACTTTCTGGCGCAAAATTCCTTTTTAGTGATTGGGTTGATGCTCGCGTTTTGGACGTTACTCATGTTTATCATTGATAAAGTCTTTAAAATTAATGTGCTGATCATCGTTATTGGGGTAGGAACTTTTGGACTTGCACTAGCTTTTGCAGGTAATGATTTAGTCAATTTTATAGGTGTACCAATGGCCGCCTATCACAGTTACGAAGCCTGGTCTGTATCTGGTATACCCGCCTCTGAATTCTCAATGGAAATATTGTCTGAGAAAGTTCCAACCGAGCCGGGCTTGCTTTTCATTGCAGGCGCTATTATGGTCGTCACGCTGGCATTTTCAAAGAAAGCCCGTACCGTTGCAGATACGTCTATTGATCTTTCTCGTCAAGGCGATGGAAGTGAACGCTTTCAACCGAATATATTATCTAGAAGTATTGTTAAAGGATCAACAAAGCTAGTAAGCGTCGTAAGTACCATTTTACCTGCTGCTGTTCAGACTAAGATTACGAATAGTTTCCAAACGCCAGCAATAGAAATTTCGGAAGAAAAAGCCAAAGCCCTTCCGGCATTTGATATGATTCGTGCTTCTATAAATCTTGCGGTTGCCGGAATTCTGATTTCCATTGCTACAAGTATGAAATTACCGTTATCCACAACATACGTGACATTCATGGTGGCTATGGGTACTTCACTAGCGGATCGTGCATGGGGAAGAGAGAGCGCAGTATATCGCGTTGCCGGGGTCGTGAACGTTATTGGCGGTTGGTTTTTCACTGCATTCAGCGCTTTTACGTTCGCTGGTATTTTAACCTACATTATATACATGGGACGTGGGGCAGCTGTCGCGATACTTTTACTTTTCGCTGGCGTTTTAGTTGTACGTAATTATCTAAGCCATAAGAAAAAAGCAAATGCGCAATCGGATCATAGCTCCCTGAAGAAGTCTGCAAGCCAAACTGTTCAGGGAATCATAGAAGAGAGCGCTGATAACGTTGCAAAATCCATTTACCGCACTACAAGTATTTTCAATGGGGTTGTCGACGGCTTGTCAAATCAAGATACAGGCGCGCTTAAAAAAATGCGTAAACGTGTCGGTAAGTTTGAAGATGAGGTAGAGTCATTGCGTAATCACTTATTCTACTTTATTAAGAATCTTGATGAGACGAGCGTTCGCGGTTCTAATTTCTATATCATGGTTCTCGCGAACTTGACAGACGTGGTTCAATCTTTGGAGTTTATTGCAAAGAAGAGCTTCAAGCACATAGATAACAACCACAAACCGTTAAGTAAAAGTCAAATATCTGACCTCAATGAAATCCAAACCACCTTTGACGGAATGCTGGTATCTGTAGAGCAAGCGTTCACTTCAAAAAGCTTCGGTGATTTGAGTACATGCTTGGACCAAGAAGATGCAATTCTAGCGTTAATATCAGACAAAATAGACGCACAGATTGCCCGCACACGTAAGGAAGAAGTTAGCCCTAAGAATACTACCCTTTACTTTAACCTTCTTCTTGAAACCAAAGATTTAGTAAAAGCAGTAATGCGCTTGGTAGAAGAGTACCATAATAGTAGTTCAAACAGCTAGAACCGCGCTGCTGTCTGCATTTAACAAGGCCTTTCCATTGCGGGAAGGCCTTGTTTCGTTTAATATCGTGACTAAAGTCCAATGCAACTTTTAGTTTACCTGTATCTTGCGCGACAATGAAGCTAAAATCACACTCCATCGTTTATAAATCGCTAAGCCTAGTGATTCTCGTAACCTTGATATTGGTGACTTCGCCGTGTTCCGTTCATTCAATATTGAACCGAATTTTAAGTGATCGACATCAAACAGTTACGACTCTAAAAGCACCGACTGTTCTTTTTCAGGAGACGCTCGTAAATGAAGGCTCTACCCCATCCGTTTCAGCGTTAAAAATTAGACTTTACATAAATTAACCTACGTATAAATGACACTTAGATTATTAAGCACTTTCGCCATCGCAGCAGCTTTTACCTCTTGTAACGCACCTGCTAATGGAAACGGTGAGCCCACAAAAATCACGATTTTACAAACCGCCGATATCCATGGGCAAGTGCTGCCGCACAGTGAGTTATTTTGGGAGAATGAAGAAATATCATTTAAAACCCTGGGTGGCCTAGCTAACATGAAAACCCTATTCAACCTTGAACGTGAATCCAACCCTAACACCATCATTTTAGATGGAGGAGACCTCATTCAAGGCTCAGCAATCGCAGCTTTATCTCAAGGTGCAGCATTTGGGCCAATTGTAAAAGCAATGGACTATGACTTCCTAATACCAGGGAACTGGGAAGTGGTGTACGGCAAGGAACAAATGATGAACGTATTGAACAGCTACGAAACGCCCGTCATCACTGCAAACATGTTTCATGACGAAGCAGGAAAAGCACCAATTTTCCCTCAATATTGGATTAAAGAAATCAATGGGAACCGTCTAGGGTTTCTCTCTTATAATGATCCGGAGGTCCCCATTCGTCAAAACCCATCGTTCTCTGAAGGATTAGATTTTGATCCCATTTTAGACAACCTCGAAGAATTGGTCACAAAACTTAAAGAGGAAGAGAATGTAGATATTCTCTTCGTAGTTACCCATATTGGCATTAGTAAACAATTTGACCTAGCTAACCATCCTGCTTTGGCGCAGGTGGATTACGTTTTAGGCAATGATACTCATGAACGCATTCGCAAGCCGTTGCAAGCAGGGCATGCAAAGGTTACGGAACCTGGCGCATTTGCTTCTTTTGTAGGAAAGATGGTTCTCACCGTTCAAAATGGAGAAATCATTAAGGAGGAATATGACTTAGTAGAAGTTGATCCGAACATATACCCCGCAGATGAGACTGTTGCGCAGGTAATCGAAAATGAATTGGCACCCTACAACGAGGACATCAATGATGTCCTAGGATACACCACTACCCCACTGTACCGATACTTTGTGGTCGAAAACCCAATGGATAACTTTATTACTGATGCAGCATTCTGGAAGAACGATGTAGATATTGCCCTTTCTAATGGATTCCGCTTCTCGCCACCTATAAACCCTGGTGAGGCTGGCGTTGCGCCAATTACTCGAGGTGATATCTGGAATATGCTTCCGGTAAACGAAAAAGTAAAGATTGGTAAAGCCAGTGGTCAACAAATCAAAGATTGGCTCGAAAAAGAACTACACAATGTATTTGCAGAAAAAGCTTCTGAACGTTTTGGCGGTTGGGTAGTACGTTTCTCCGGTATGGAACTCACTTTTAATGCCAGTGCCGCAAAAGGTGAACGCGTACAGGACATTTTAGTTGGTGGAGCACCCATAGAAATGGACAAACTTTATAAAATGTCCGCTTGTCGTCGGGAAGGCGAGCCGCTACACATGCTTTGTAGAATGCCAAATACGGTGGAAACTGTGGTTATGGACTACACTATACATGATCTTATTGAAGAATACCTGGCTCACGTGGATACCATCGCTCCGGTAAGAGATGGCCGCGCAAAAGCTTTGGATTTAGGTGACAACGTACTTTCACAATTACCTGGAACCGATTATCATTTCCACTAAATATCAAACAATGAAAAAATTACTTCTATCCCTCGTATTAGCAACTGGCTTACTGAGCAGTTGCGCACCACAATCGACAGCAGACAACGTTGAAGAATCTGCCGTTACTCCGCAAAACTATTTCGTATTGAACCGAAACGTTCAACAACTCAAGGCAATTGCAAAAGCTGCAGGTGAATTAGCTGTTGCCGATTCTAGTGCCTTTGGAGAATTCAATGTCATCATCTGCGGTAAGTCTGTTCAAGATATGGTCACACCCGAGGTCATGGATCCATTCATGGAGATTTTAAATGCCAACAATGTCAATGTAATAGCTTGCGGCTTCTCATTAAAGAAGTTCGAAGTAGATCCTGCTGGACTTCCTGAAGGAGTTACCGTCGTTCCAAACGGTATTCAATACGGTTTTGAAAAGCAAAAAGCGGGATACTACAGCATCACACTATAACCTATTCAAGAGATCGATAAACCCCTCTAGCCGTGGCTTTAGAGGGGTTTTCTTTTTTTAGTCCACCGGTCGGCTCCAATTCAGCAAATGGTGGTGTCCTTCATGATGCGAAGGCAATATTCCTTTAAACATCAAGCTGTCTTGTCTGAACACCCAAATAAGACTAGGGTTTTGCTCTTCGATAAAGACGTCACCGTTAGGTAATTCCTCAAACAAACCTTCCGTAAATGAATACACCCCATGTTGAGCGTAAACCTCTTTATTAGGCGTACTGAAGGTCCGGGTAGAAAGATCATAATAACTTATGTGTGATGAAAACGAAGGATATTTTAGCAACTGTGTTTCTTGACCACGACCTCCATCCTCTTTAAATCTTTTTGTCGGAGCATTATTGTTAAAAAATGCAATGGTTTTTCCATCGATAATATCCACATCGTGTTGACTGGTAAACGGACCTTCAATCACACGAATGATGCTATCGTTTGACGGCCTGTAATGAAGCAGAACAGAAGAGGTTCTAAAGCTTAAAAACACGTCACCTGCGAGCATGTATTCGCTGGATTCTAAAACAGGCTGTACATCGTTTAAATGTATAGGATCGTCTACTACTACACTCTTAATGATCAAATGCTCTAAACCTTTGTCCAGAAGCAATTCCGCCATTGAACGTTTAAAGAGTAGCGCTCCTGACTCTGTATCGAGTTGAACGATGTAATTATCTAAGAATTGGTATTTCACGCCTCCCATTTCGTATACTACGCCATTTGATGGGTACGTAGCTTCAGACAGATTATAAGCGCAAACCCACATAGATTCGCCCAACCCCTTATTCATCGAATGATGGTGGCCAATTTCGGATTGATGCCAAAGCTGCTCGCCCTTATCATTCATACAATAAATACCACCGTGTCCGTTCGTCGCATACACAACACGATCATTAGAGAGCAAAAGTGGATGCATTACACGATGGTGTGGCTTCAATCCGCCTTTGACTTCCCAAGACTTTTCAATGGATTGTGTCCTTAGGTTGCGAACCTCTACCGCTCTATTGCCTGCTTCATTTGTATAGGTAACCAGTACGTTTAGATCGTAATCCAACCTATTTATAGGCTCAAAATCGGGATGTGTAGGTACAAAGGTCCCCGGAAGTTTTTCCACTTCCTCGGCGGCGCGGGTCACTAAATCTGGAAAAGATGTTAGTGTCACTAAGAAATTGCCCCATAAACCCTGAGCTTTCCCTGGGGTTCCATGTGTTCTAACACTCCATCCATAAAACGATAATAGCGCAAGTACAATGATGGCGGAGGTGATAATGTTAAGCAGTTTAGATTTCATGCGATGTTTATTCGTGTAGGCCTCTACTTCATCAAATGTATGGCCTTTCGTTGCAGTATCGGCTGACCCGTAGTGTATAGGTTTGAGGCTTCTAACTCCAAGAAATAGACACCTGCCGCTGCAGGTTTTCCTTCGACTTTTCCATCCCAGAAGATATCGGGACGTTCCGTTTCAAATACCAATTGGCCCCACCGGTTATACACACGCTGGACTAAGCGATCCGCATTTGTCGACTGAATCTCCAAGACATCATTTACCATATCTCCATTAGGAGTGAAAAAATTCGGTACCACTACCGTTGGATAAAAAGCAATCTGTTGGCATAGCGAATCCACACATCCGTCCGCAGTGTATAGGTAGGCGCAAATGGTTTGCGGTTCGAATAAAAGCGCCACTGGACTCCATCCATGGGCGGCTTGATTTGGTTGTATACTTGGCTCACTCAATCCACTGCCTCCGTAAGAAATATATAAACTATCAAATCCTTGGGAACCAGGATAAACTTCAAAATGAGCTCCTAATCCAATCACTGCAGATGGGTCCAAAACCCAAGTGCCGTTTAAATAATACTTTTCATTCGATGCAATCACCAAACTATCCAATTTTCTGGTATACCCCACACGCATCGAAGGTAAGGCTGCACTATCCGTACAGCCTTCACTAGAAGAAGTAAGCAAGTACCCACTGAAATTACCCGAATCCAACAAACAATGTGTAAAGGTCGATGAGGTGTCCGTCGTACCATCACTCAACACCCATTGGTAGCTCAATAACCCCAGAGAATCTAATGCATTGTCCAGGGTAAAGCACAGGCTATCACAAGCAAAAAGCGAGGTAGAATCTATCAGTATTTGTGCATCACTCTTGGGTGCAATCCATACCGTATCGTAGGACTCACAATCGTATTGAAATGAAATATCATCCACACCAAAATCATTACCAGACAGCGCCGCACTTGTGGTCACTAGATTTATGGTTGCGCTTCCGGAGGCCGGGACGGTAAAAGTTCTGGTGGTTTGCGCCCAAATTCCCGTCGAATTTGGGGTGCTAGCGGCATTCCCAATATTCGTTCCAGCCAATTTTAACTGTAAGGAACCAGCCGGGGTTACAAAAGTCAGCATCCACCATCGCATGGTCACCTGAACCCCCGGGGGGAAGCTAACAATCTGACGCCACAGTATTTTGTTACCGCCAGTGGAACCATTAACCAACATGTAATTTCCCGTACCCGTTGTATGATCGCCCCAACTACTGAAGTTTGGGTGTACCGCATTTGGGTTAGGCCCAACTGCATAGGTTCCCTCATTCCAAATGGAGGTAGCATTGTAGGTATAAGCCGTTAAAAAGCCCGTATTCCCGCTCGAAAAATTTCCATTGGTTGCCATCTGGGAAAAACTACTTGTACCCTTGACTACCACGTAAGTCGATGTATCCGTGAGAATAATATACGGTGCCGAACATGTGTCGCAACTTAAGGAGGCATCATGAAACCATTCGTATTCATCAGCTCCAGAAGCGTTTAAGAATATAGTATCACCCACACAGGCCGTTAAAGAATCCTGACCTACGGCCACGTTGCACTGGGCGTAAGAGAAAGAAATACATAGCAAAAAAGCTACGCTAATATGGGCTCTTAAGTTCACCTCCTAAATATAAGCATCCGAATCGAATTTTCGTAAACTACTCGAATAGGATTGGTCAATCTTTTGGAATAAAAAACTTCACACAATTATGAATTAATTTTCTTGTTTAGAATGATTCTAGACAATACGTTTGCATAGTTATTTAAATCCATTCTAAATAGTGCACCCCTTACTACTCACCCTACTACTATCTGCACCGGCAGACACTACATTACCGGTCCCTGTTGAGCTCGAAAGTATTACTATAACTGCTCAAACCAGAGCTGCGAACGAACACATCAGCGGAGCTGGATTAGTACTCAAACAGAAGGCCATCTTGGCTTTTGACCAAACCGATGCAAATACTGTTTTACAGAGCCAGCCTGGAGTATATGGACAGCAGGAAGACGGTTGGGGGCTACGCATGAATATTGGCATTCGAGGAACAGGAACACTTCGTTCGTCTCGCATTACATTGATGGAAGATGGTGTACTCACAGCACCTGCGGCTTACAGCGCACCGGAAGCCTATTATACCCCTGTAATTTGGAAATATTCCAATATTGAAGTGCTAAAAGGTGCTGCTCAAATAGTAACTGGACCCCAGAGTACTGGCGGTGCGCTAAATTTTGTCACCCCGATAGGAGACGAAAAATCAGATGTTCAATTCTCTTTATCCGCAGGTGCTTTTGAACAGATTAGAGGTGCAATTTCAGGAGAAGTACTTCCAACCAAGCATACTCAACTTCTTTTCGGACTTTTTCACCACGAGGCTGCTGGTTTTCACACCATAAAAGATCAACAATCTGGAGGGTTCGACCTAAACGACGGATACCTAAAACTTATCCATCATTTAGATGATCAAGACATTCATCACCTAGAAATACTGATCGCAGGAACCACTGAACGTTCGCAACAAACTTATTTAGGCACTACCCTATCTACAGCGTTACTTTCTCCGAATGAACGCTATTTTACTTCTAGCAATGATGCCATGAGCATGGACCGATTGATGACACGACTTGGCTATACCATGAATCTCAAGAATGGTTTTATGAGAGCCGATATCTATCGTCAATATGTGCACCGCAATTGGTATAAATTAGATAAAATTGATGCCGGAAACGGCGCGGTATCTATTGCTTCGATAATGGAACAGCATCTTGATTATCCCGATGAGTTTGCAGCGGCGCTGGGCCAAAATTCAGATTCAGCGTTTGCACTTCTTAAAGCAAACAACAGGTTCTACTTGAGTCAAGGCGCACAAATTCGTGGACAATGGGCGCAACGCTTTGGAAACATTCTACTGAAACACGAAGCCGGCCTGCGGTTCCATTACGATCACGCAGACCGCTTCCAGCATACTGATAATTACCTAATCAGTGAACGTGTTTTCACCATAACACAACCTGGAGCGCCCGGGGCAGCAGGAAATAGGATTGACTATACCACCGCGCAAAGTGCCTATCAAAGAAGTACTATCTCCATTAACAAACTCAATATTCAAGGCGGGTTTAGAACGGAGCATATTCAAGCCCATAGATTGGATTACGGCACTAATGACCCCCAACGAAGCGGTATAGATTCAAAAGGGCGTGCGAACCATACTGTGATTTTTTTACCGGGCATCAGTTTAAATTATTCTACCAAGAACTGGAACAGCTTTGCCGGTATCCACAAAGGCTTCACACCTGCCGGTTCAAAAGAGGGCGTTTTGCCAGAAGTCAGTTTGAGCAGTGAGGCTGGGATTCAACACCTAAAATTGCCTATAAACCTTACTTTCTTTTACAGCGCATACAACCGTCTGCTGGGTTCTGATGCGGCTAGCGCCGGCGGCAGTGGCTTAGGTGAGTTGTTTAATGGTGGAGCCGCCGAAGTTTACGGTTTCGAAGGACAACTAGGTAAAACATATAGACATCATAATCTACGAGCCACCTTTACCGCGACTCAGGCCTATTTCGTTGAATCTTTTTCCAGTGAATTTGACGGTTGGGGCGAAGTTACGGCTGGCGATTTCATGCCATACATACCCCAGCTGCAGTTTGCGCTTCAGCATCTTTGGGAGAAAAATCGTTGGGGTTTAAGCAGCCAGTTGCAATACCTCAGCGCTCGAAAGTCAGCGGCGGAATTAGACGTTTTTGATTTACCGCAATCGCTCGTAGTTAACGAAGCGGTCAGCTTTGCACTTACTGAGCATGTAACGTTCAAATTATCCATTCAAAATATGACCGACACCAGACACATTGTTGCTGCTCGTCCTGCAGGTTATAGAACCTTTGCGCCCCGCATGGCGCTGCTAAGTATTAATGCGAGTCTCTGACCAGCTTTAAAGTAACGCTTGTTGATGCCTCGAGTACTGCATAAGCGCTGCAATACTTTTCTCTAGTCAGCTTTGCCGCACGCTCTAAAACCGTATCAGGCGCATCTGTATCGACAGTAATAATCATGTCAATTGATGAGAAAATTCGAGGCAATTCTTCGCGACGTTCTGCATAAACCTCAGCATTGTAGTCGTGTATGAGATACTTTCCCTTTTTCAGGATATGGACAACATCTATCGCGCTGCACCCCGCCAATGAAATTAACATTAATTCCATGGGTCGAAAGCCTTGATCATTACCGCCAATCTCCGTAGCAGTGTCGAGCACCATTTCGTGATTGCCAGCGCGGGCTTTAAAGCCAAAGTGTTCGTCAATGCGTTCTAAGGTGATTTTCAAAATTATTTTTGTTTCGTTAAGTCGTACGCCAAACCTAGGCCTGTGACTAATGGATTATAGCTCAAACGTACCTTCCAGCGTTCTGAAAATAAAAAGTCAGCCGTAGCATTCGCACCTAACAAAACCCCGCCTTCCTGACCTTCAATAGGTAATAAGGTCGGATTCTGAAGGTCTGTAACCGCATGATACCCTGAAATGAATCCGCCCTGCAAGGCAAATTGCATCCAGTCTACCGGTCTATAAATAAACTCTGCCCCCCACATGAAGGATAATTGTCGCCAACTGTTGATTGTAATGCTTTGAAGAAATGCTACTTCCAGAGACTTGCTCGAATTCGAACTAAGCCGGTACCGCGTATTGATGAATGGAAGGTGGTGGTTAAATGCATAATACCACGAGGTATCTCTAAAGGTAAAGGCGTATTGGCTTTGACCGTTATAATTGGCCGGATCCGACCAAGTACCCGGTATCAATAACCAATCTTTCTTGGTGATACCTAGATCTTCATGAAAAGCATAGAGGTAGCCCAACTCTCCTCTAAAACGCGGCGACTCCTGCGCTAAACAATTTTTCGGTAGACCGAACAACAGTAAAGACCAACCCAGCAAAAACACATACTTCAATCGCATGTGTTCTAAGTTAGTTCTTTTTAAAGAGTTTAGCGACTTTGGAAGCTTTTACGCGAGGCTTAAGTAAGACCTGCTCTTCAAAATCGGCCATTGGAGTTTCACTTACCGTCTTCTCGAAACCAACCAATGTTACTTTAATATCCTTAGTTGCGGCGTTGATTTGAAACTCTTCAATGATCTCGTTAACATCCGGGTGCATGCGCAACGTTTGAGATGCATCTAGTTCTACACTAGAATTGGGTGGAATAGTATCCAGAGTCTGTTGGATACTCGCCTTGTTCAAAAAACTCACAACCTCCGAAAACTCAATCTTTATTGGAGCACCCGGTTGGTAGTTTCGTATGTCAAATTTGTAAGGCACCTTAAAGTTGTCCCAAAGAATGGAGACGATCGCTACGACTAGACCTAATGCAATACCCATCAATAAATCGGTCAAAACGATGCCTATTACGGTTATTGCAAAGGGAATAAACTCATTGCTCCCTTTCTTCCACATCCCTAAAATCATGCTAGGCTTAGCAAGTTTATAGCCTACAACAAGCAGAATTGCGGCCAGTGCGGCTAAGGGTATAAGGTTCAAAATAGCTGGTATAGCAAAGGCTGAAATGAGCAATAACGCACCGTGTAAAGTAGCAGAGGCCTTCGTCCTTCCTCCACTTTGAATATTCGCTGATGAGCGGACAATTACTTGTGTAATAGGCAATCCTCCAACGAGACCACTTACTATGTTTCCAGCACCCTGTGCCAATAATTCGCGGTTCGTAGGCGTCACTCTTTTGTAGGGATCCAATTTATCTGTAGCCTCCACACACAACAATGTTTCAAGTGATGCTACAACTGCCATTGTTACACCGATGGTGTAAATAGCTGGATTGAGAAAAGCACTAAAATCGGGTGTAGTGAATTGTCCAATAAACCCACTCAATCCTTCCGTTACAGGAATAGAAACCAAATGCTCCCCGGCCAATTCCCATCCTTCTTTTCCATCAAAATATAATTTAAGAAGAATACCTGTGACGACGGCAACTAAAGGGCCTTGGACGATTGTGGTAAACGATAACTTTTTCATAAAAGGCCGTTCCCAAATAATAAGAATCAACAACCCTAATCCTGCAATAAGTGTGGCAGAAGGACTAATGGCCTCCAGCATGTATTTAAACTCTGAAAAAGTGTTGTGACCGTCGTGTTGAACAAACGCAAAATCACCTTCTGGATCCGCATCGTATCCAAACGCATGGGGAATTTGCTTTAAAAATATTATGATACCAATACCACTGAGCATTCCCTTAATGACAGAGGAAGGAAAATAATAACCAATAACCCCAGCTTTTAAAACCCCCAATAGCACCTGTACTATACCTGCTACGATTACTGCCGCTAAGAACGTAGGGTACGCACCAAGCTCCTCGATAGCGCCGTATACAATCACTGCTAATCCAGCTGCTGGACCACTGACCCCTAATGGGCTACCACTGAGGGGCGCGACAATCAAACCACCAATGATTCCAGCTATTAGTCCTGAAAACAACGGCGCTCCAGAAGCTAAGGCAATACCCAAACAGAGTGGAAGAGCGACAAGGAAAACAACTAGAGCACTAGGAGCGTCTTGCTTCAAATTTGAGAATGGATTTTGATTTATCATGGTTCAACGTTTGAATTCAATTTTAGAAACGTGAACATAATAAAACTGCCCAACACTGAACCCTCTTTGAGTATAAAGTGTTTCATTTGTAGCATGCTTAGTTTCAGTTTACATCAGAACTCCCCTGAATTACCTTGGGTCACCTTTGTCCACGGTGCTGGAGGGTCAAGTACGATTTGGTACAAACAGCTCAAAGCATTTTCTTCGAATTTTAATGTTCTTCTGATTGATCTAAGGGGGCATGGCCGCAGCAAGGCTCCTATTTACGAACGTATTAAGAACTATAATTTCTCCACGATCGGTGACGAAGTATTGGAAGTCCTGGACCATTTAAAAATCCAAAGCACGCATTGGATTGGGATATCGTTGGGTACAATCATTATACGTGATATCACCGAACGGCATCCCCAACGTTCTTTGAGTATGATCATGGGCGGGGCGGTAATGAAATTAAATAAGCGTGGTCAAGTATTAATGAGGACTGGAGCTGCTTTTAAAAGCGTTGTTCCTTATATGGTGCTCTACAAGTTCTTCGCTTGGGTTATTATGCCAAAGAAGACCCACAAAGAGGCACGAAATCTATTTGTACGCGAGGCACGCAAGCTATATCAAAGAGAGTTTAAACGTTGGTTTACTCTGGTGGCGGAAGTAAATCCTTTATTGAAGTTTTTCCGATTCAAAGACAGCAATGTACCTACCCTCTACATTATGGGCAGTGAAGACCATATGTTTTTACCCAGCATTCGTAAAATTGTAGAAGACCACCGAAGTGCATTACTCCATGTGATCGAAAATTGTGGTCACGTTGTGAACATAGAGCAACCAGAGGTTTTTAATACTGAGGCTATAAAATTCCTGAAATCAATAGATCAAAAGCGTAAAAAAGAATGCTAAAAACGCCTTACACCCGATTCAAGTGGGTCGCATTTTTTGAAGGAAGCTCTTTCCTTATTCTCTTGTTCATCTGCATGCCTTTGAAGTATGGTTTCGACCTGCCATACCCAAACAAGGTTTTTGGTATGCTGCACGGTCTATTGACAGTACTCTACCTCTTTGCTTTGATTGAATTTACCGTAAATTATAAAGTACACTGGACGAAGGCGATTTTGTTTCTCATTGCTTCATTAGTGCCTTTCGGAACATTTTACGCAGAGCGAAAATGGTTGCGTCCTATTGGCGCACTGCACGGGGAATACTAATCTTCCAGCGCCTCGATTTGATTTAGCACTTCTTGCGCCTGCGCCTGTACCTTATCGCTTTCCGCTCTATTGCTGTGGCTTAATTCGTAGCTCTTTTTAATGAGTGCGTCATATTGTGCTTCAAGCTTTTCTTTTTCCGATTTCTTTTTGAACAGTCCAAACATGTTTTCATTTTCATAAGGCAACACCAGATGCGCTGACTTGTTCTCATTAAAATGAATGCAACCATCAGAGATGGACTATTGCAAGAGAAATTAGAGTTTCAAGCGGTCTCCCCGTACTGATTTCGTCTTGCTGTTTCGGTTCGATTTCTCATTGCCCATGGAGCCACGAATGGCGCTTCCTCCGGTAGTGTCTCCTTTTCTGTACCCCACACGCAAACTGTTTTGTAAGTCTTTTAGAAACATCCTGTTTTCCTCCGGAATATGAAAGATCATATCCATTTCTGGGAGCTGATGAATAATTACCTGCTGAATAGCGCCCATACGTTGAAGGCTTATGTCATTGTCTTCGTAACCCAAATCGCCCGCAGTAAAAATAAAGTGGAAGTCTAATTCATGAGGCTGGTAGGTAAACTTTTCCATACTGGCGATAGTACCAATGCCGTTCTCTCCTTTGAAAGTTACTGTCGTATGATCACTGGTTTTATAAAAAGTGCTCCCTTCGTGTTTGACAATGAACGTGAAGTGAAAACGCTCTTGCATATTCTCTAAACCGTACTGCGCATCGATAATGAGCAAGGTATCTCCGACATGGCCCAATTCGAAAGGAAACACCCGAGCAATCTGATTCCCGCGCGCATCCCAATCAAAAACCACTGGCCTGTTTTGGCTGTAGCACACCGTACCGCTCAACACGATTAAGACGAATAGGAACTTCCTCATTTGATCTGTATATTTAGACAGTTACTAAAGTTACACTTTCTATGACTATCAAGGCCCGCACAATCGCAGAATATGTAAAGCAAATTCCCGAAGACAGGCAACAGGTCTTTGAAAAGTTGTTGTCTATTCTACGAGAAAACTTGCCGCATGGATTTGAGGAATGCCTTAGTTATGGAATGCCGGCTTTTTCGGTTCCGCACAGTCTTTACCCGAAGGGCTATCACGTATCGCCAAAGGTTGCATTGCCGTTCATTAGTATCGCCTCGCAAAAAAACTTTATCGCCTTTTACCACATGGGCTTGTATGCCACTCCTGAACTCAATTCGTGGTGGCAAGAGGAATACCCCAAGTATTCTAAACGGAAATTGGATATGGGAAAAAGCTGCGTGCGATTTAAGAAGATGGACGACATCCCGTTTGAACTCATTCAAGAATTGGCCCAGAAAGTATCGCCCGAAGAATGGATTGCAACGTATGAAAAGCAACTCAAGAAATAGGATTTCACTATTTTTGCCCTTCACCCCAATCAAATGACTAAACGCCAAGATAAAATGCCCGAAAAATTCATCGATATCGATGGAGTCATAAAAGAGAAAAACCCCTCTTTATACCAACTCATACCTGGCTTTCTCATCCGATACGTCAGCGAACGAATCGTTCGGGAACGCATTCTGAATCAGATCATGGTGGAGTTGAAGGACCTGAATAATTTCGAGTTCTGCGCCGCAGTTTGTAAACGTTTTAAAGTAACGGTCCGCAGCGTTGGAACGGAAAACATACCAACCGAAGGAGGCGCCATTTTTGCTGCCAACCATCCCTTAGGCGGCATGGATGCGATGGCCATAATGGAGAGTATATCGCACCACCGCAGCGATGTGAAGTTTCTTGTGAATGATCTTCTGATGTCGATCATTAATCTTCGCGGAATCTTTGTTGGGGTAAATAAATTTGGCGCAACACCGCGTGAGAATATTCGCCGTGTGGACGAATTATTCGGAAGTGAAAACGCAGTTTTTATTTTTCCGGCGGGACTCGTGAGCCGAATGACACAACACCGCGTCATCCGAGATCTAGACTGGAAAAAGACGTTTATTAGCAAAGCAAAAAGACATAAAAAGCCTATTGTTCCAGTACATATTAGTGGTCGTCTTTCCCGTAAGTTTTATAGGGTCGCCAAGATTCGTAAGTTCTTTGGTATTCAAATGAATATTGAGATGCTTCTACTGGCCCAGGAAATGATGAAACAGCGGGGTAAAACTATTACCATTACTTATGGCAAACCTATATATCCGGCGAGCTTGGATAAGAAAAGGAGCGACGACGAGTGGGCGTATGAGGTGAAATCCAACGTGTACAATCTGGTCAAATAAGTCACCTAAAACCGACGTTTAGGCGGTATATTTGCAGTCATGATAGACTTGAGCTACATCAGGCCGGCAGTATCGGTGGAGGACATTAAAGCGGAATTGACCAGAGAACGGTTTGTTCGCAATACCTCCAAACTCAACAATGAAATCTACATTGTAAACGTTCACAATGCACCTCAAACTGTGCAGGAAGTGGGTCGTCTACGAGAATTAACCTTTGCAAGCGCAGATGGAGGCACGGGCAATCCTGTTGACCTTGATGAGCTTGACCTCGGTGTGAACCCGTATGAGCAATTGATTGTCTGGAACCCCGAGGAAGAAGAAATTATCGGCGGCTATAGATTCATAGACGGTGCGACCGTGGCAGGAGGAAAAGGAAATCCCCAGAGTGATTTAAGCATGGGGCACTACTTTAAATTCACACCGCATTTTCTTGACGATTACCTTCCCTATTCCATAGAATTAGGGCGTAGTTGGGTACAACCGAAATACCAACCGGCGGTCGATCCTAGAAAAGGGATGTTTGCGCTTGATAACATCTGGGACGGTTTGGGTGCGATCGTTTTGAAATATGAAAATATGCGTCATTTTTACGGTAAGGTTACGATGTATCCTACCTATGAACGCAACGCGAGGAATTGGGTACTCAATTTTCTGGACCATTACTTCCCAGATAACGAAGGACTTATGCACCCTATCATTGAAGCAGCTGTGCCATCATTGCCGCATCTCGATGAACACTTCCCTATTGACCGAACTGATTTTTCTACCAGTTTTAAAAAGGGTTTACGCACCTTGGGTAAATTTACCGCTGAATACGGAGAAAGTGTACCGCCATTGATTAAACAATACATGGTCTTGAGTCCTGAAATGAAAACCTTTGGCACTTTCGTCAATACGGATTTTGGGAATGTTGAAGAGACCGGCATTCTCATCTCTGTGGATAATATTTACGAAGAGAAGCGCTCACGGTACATCACCTTGTAAACACCACAATACATTTGTGGTTATACTTTCATAACGATACGCACAAATGAACAACTTCAACTTATACAATCCTGTAAACCTTTGTTTTGGTAAAGACGAACACAGACAACTGTCTTCGCTTATACCCAAAGACGCAAAAGTGCTGCTTACCTATGGTGGTGGATCCATCAAACGAAATGGGATTTACGAGAAGGTCATGGGCGCACTAAAGCACCATGAAGTTACAGTGTTTGGTGGCATAGAACCCAATCCGCAATACAGCACGCTATTGCAAGCATTAGACGTTATAAAGACCGAAAACATTGATTTTCTGCTGGCCGTTGGAGGTGGATCGGTGATTGATGGAACGAAATTCCTCGCGTCAGCGGCTTTGTTCGATGGAGCAGAACCATGGGATATTCTTGCCAAAGGTATTCGTACCACTAAAGCGCTGCCTTTTGGAACAGTACTTACTTTACCTGCGACTGGTTCAGAGATGAACAGCGGTGCGGTGGTTAGCCGCAAAGAGATTGGACAAAAGCGCGGCATGGGTGGTCCAGGATTATTTCCACAGTTTTCAATCGCAGACCCTACCGTCGTTGCTTCAATTCCAGAGCGACAGCTTGCAAATGGACTGGTCGACGCCTTCACCCATGTGATGGAACAATACATGACCTATCCGACATCTGCAACCCTACAAGACCGAATCTCTGAAGGCATCCTTTCCACCCTCATGGAAATTGCGCCAAAACTGATGGATAACCCATCCGACTATGGTACTGCCGCGAACTTTATGTGGAGCTGCAATATGGCGCTGAACGGTCTCATTCAAAAAGGCGTCCCTACGGATTGGAGTATACACGCTATAGGTCATGAAATCACAGCCGCTTACAACGTTGATCATGCGAGAACGCTAGCCATTGTGCTGCCGAGCCTCTACCGATTCAAATTTGAACAAAAACAGGTAAAATTAGCCCAATACGGACGGCGAGTACTGGGTTTAGACGGAAGCGATTTTGACGTCGCACACGAAGCCATTGACCGCACGGAAGCATTTTTCCATTCGCTAGGAATCGAGACTAAATTGAGTGCATACGCATCGGACATAACTTCCTTTCCAGAACATGCCGCAGCGCAGCTTGAGAGTTTTGGCGCCACTCGTTTAGGCGAACATAAAGACATTAAACCTTCTGATGTGGTTACTATTTTAAACGCTTGCATCTAATGTCACAAGAAATTTTAAAGTCTCTTTTTACCTCACTTCCAAAGCAGGAACGCATAAAAGAACTGGATACCTTAGCGTCCATACTGAACACGCACCACAAAGCTACTTTGGCGGTGAATTTCATCTGTACCCACAACAGCAGAAGAAGTCATTTTTCCGAAATTCTTTTTAGAACCGCAGCTAAATACTACGGGATTAAAAATGTGGAAACCTACAGCGGCGGTACGGAAGGCACGGCTTTGTATGTTGAGGTAGCAGAGAGTTTCAAACGTCACGGATTTACTGTTGTTAAAGATTTCGCTCCCAGCAATCCACATTGGCAGATCTTCCACCCGCTTTTAGAAAGCGAGGGCAATACACCTTTTTTGTTTTCTAAGGCCTACAATGAAGCGCCAAATCCTTCCTCTGGGTATGTTGCTGTAATGGTTTGTGATAGTGCAAATGAAGCCTGCCCAGTAGTCCTGGGTGCCGCAGCACGATTCCCCTTAACATTTGTGGATCCAAAGCGGAGTGACGGAACGCCGGAATGCAGCGCTGTTTATGATACAACCTTGAAAGAGATTGCGTCGGAAATGGGTTATTTAGTCCGCCAATTGGCTTAGAATTCCTTCAACGGCAAGTCGGTAAGAGTCTAGACCAAAGCCGCTTACAGTGCCTACGCATTTTTGTCCAACAAGGCTATTGTGCCGGAATTCTTCTCGTGCCAAAGGATTGGAAATGTGCACCTCATATACGGGGACGGTAATGGCAGCAATGCAATCCATCAATGCCACAGAAGTATGGGTATATCCACCTGCATTGAGTACAATGGCATCGTAGGCTCCATCTGCTTCTTGTAAAAGATCAATAAGCTCCCCCTCTACGTTACTTTGCTCGTACCTAAATGACGCTACATCGTCATACACAGCGGTGAGCTCTTCGTAGAACGACTGAAAGTCTTGATTGCCGTAAATCCCAGGTTCTCTTGTTCCTAAAAGATTGAGATTGGGTCCGTTGAGAATTAAAATTTGCATAGTGTAAAGTTAGCGCATCAATAGCGAAATTAGGCGTATGAATTGGACCGATTCCATCACGGGTTATCTAGAGCACCTCAAATTTGAGCGTGGACTTAGCGACAATACCATTAGTGCCTACAAAAGGGATCTGAACCAATTGGCCAATTTCAGTGATCAATGGCCAAAAAACGTCAATGCAAAACAAATTTCAGCCTACCTGCAACACCTGCACTCCATCGGCTATTCCCCGCGCTCACAGGGACGTGTTTTAAGTGCAATGCGGGGATTTTTCAGCTGGATGATCGATGAAGAGCACCTCACTGAACATCCTGTTGTTTTGTTTGAGAACCCAAAGACGGGGCGCAAACTACCCGTAGTTCTTAGTGTTCAAGAGGTGGTTCGTTTACTGGACGCTATTCCAATGAACGAAGACTTTGCGACGCGCGACAGGGCCATTATAGAGCTGCTCTATGCCTGTGGTTTACGTGTATCTGAAGCGTGTACACTGAAACGCTCCTTACTACGCTTAGAGGAAGGCTATATTATTGTGACGGGAAAGGGAAATAAACAACGCCTGGTTCCTATCCATAAAGAAGCCATCAAACATCTTGAACTGTATCTTGAATACGAACGTCCGCATCAAAAGTGCCAACCCAAACATTCGGACACGGTCTTTTTGAGCAATAGAGGTGCTTCCCTTTCTCGCCAAAGCATCTTTCTAAAGATCAAAAGATTCGCAGTGGCCGCAGGCATAAAGAAAGACATTAGCCCGCACACTATGCGCCACAGCTTCGCTACACATTTGATGGAGCGCGGTGCCGATCTACGAATTGTACAGCAACTTTTAGGACATGAAAGTATTACGACGACTGAAATTTATACGCATATTAGCGCACAACAATTGAGCGATAAGATTGCCGATTTCCACCCCTTAAACCACTTGTAATGAAACGTTATTTATTTGTTCTCGTGGCAGCCGTTTCTCTAAGCTGCGCAAGAAACACTATCAACTATAGTGACGTAATTTCAGAAATGTATTCTTGCCACGATACGGCACAATGGACTGCTCCTGAATTGTTTGATACACTTCAGGGGACCTACGATTGGCGGTATTTTCAAGCGTGGGGACGGGGAGGATCTTATGAGAGTGAATCGGACTATTTGGGCTGGACTTTAACGTTGAATGCTGATAGCACGTATAGCGTAGATGGTGCTGATACTGTGGTGTATGAAGGAAATTGGTCCTTAGAGAACAGTTGGCACTCTTTTACGTTAAACTTAGATACTTCCGTGAGCACGCTTTGGGGTCAATTAGTGTATTGCCCGCCCTATCTAATGTTTTACAACAGCCCCGTCGACGGCCCGGATCATTTGTACGAAAAACGATGAACCTAGATCAAATAATCGCCCTACAACGCGCCCATGCTCCAGCACAAGCCCGTACCAGTTTAAGTTACCGACTTCAGAAATTGGACCAGTTGCGCCGTGCGCTGCAAGGTCCGTGGCAAGAGAAATTGGCAAATGCGCTGCATGAGGACTTTGGGAAAAGCCCAGTGGAAGTTGGTTTGACGGAGATTTTCCCAACATTGGATAATCTGAAGATTATTCGTAAAAACCTAAAACGGTGGTCCGCACCACAAAAAGTAAAAACGCCACTACCGCTGTTTGGATCCACCTCCTATACCCAAGCGGAGCCCAAAGGAACTACGTTAGTTATCGCACCTTGGAATTACCCAATATTCTTATCTCTACATCCCTTGTGTACATCGTTTGCGGCAGGAAATACCGTGATACTCAAACCATCTGAGCACACGCCCAAGACTTCGGCGGTACTAGCGGCATTGGTCTCAGAATTTTTTGAACCTGAGGAAGTTACTGTAATTACGGGCGGAGTGGAAGTTTCTACAGCCCTATTGAAGGAGCGCTTTGACCACATCTTTTTTACCGGTTCAACAGCAGTAGGTAAGATTGTTATGGCAGCAGCTAGCAAGCACCTGTGCAGTGTTACCTTGGAATTGGGCGGTAAAAGTCCAACGATAGTTGATGAAACGGCCAATGCTTTTGAGGCAGGTCAGCGCGTGGCGTGGGCGAAATTCACGAATGCCGGACAGATCTGTATTGCTCCTGATCACATCTACGTTCATACGCGGAAACTGGAAGATTTCAAACGCGGTGTGGCGAAGGTTATCGCTCAACAGTACGGCGAAGATCCTACTGAAAGTAAAGATTATGTCAGTGTTGTTAATGAAGGCCATTTCAAACGACTCTCGAACATGTTACATGACGCTACCACAGAAAGTGGAGCACCCTTCATTGGAGGGACAACCAATGCAATGAACCGTAAGATTTCTCCGGCTGTTTTTATCAATCCATCGAAAGATGGTGCGCTGATGAAAGAGGAGATATTTGGTCCACTACTACCGGTATTCAGCTATACGGAACTTCAGGAACCGTTGCAGGAAATCAATTCTCGCGAGCATCCGTTAGTGGTGTATATCTACAGCAAGAGTAAACGAAACATTAAAGCTATACAACAAGGAACGCGTGCGGGTGCTACTGCAGTAAACATGAGTTTGCTTCAAATTGCAAACAACTACCTGCCTTTCGGAGGCACTGGTCATAGCGGTATTGGGAAAACTAATGGACATGCAGGTTTTTTGGAATTCACGAATACTAGAAGCGCATTTTACCAGTGGGGATTCCCGGCGAATAAGCTCCTGGCACCTCCTTATACAAGCGGTAAAGCTAAATTGGTGCAACGCTTGATCAAGAACCTATTTTAGGAACGCTCCGTTTTTACCGAGTAAAAACCAAAAAACCACCCCGCGGCGAACCGCGGGGTGGTTTTTTTTATTGCCATGGCCGGCGCTTATCCGACCTTTACCAACTCTACTTTGAAAATGAGCGTCGCATTTGGTGGAATAACGCCACCTGCACCTGAAGCACCATATCCTAATTCTGAAGGAACAATCAATGTCGCTTTCGCACCTTCATTTAACAACATAATGCCTTCATCCCAACCTGGAATGACCTTACCAACACCAATGGGTATTTGAAGCGGCGTTCCTCGACTAAATGAAGAATCGACTACCATGCCGTCCGCCAATTTTAGTTCATAGTGAACATCCACCTGCTGTCCAGCCGTTGGCTTAGGACCCTTACCTTCTTCTTCAAGAATGTACATTAGTCCACTTTCGGTGGTTTCCGCCTGATCTTTCAAGCCCTGAATGGCTGCATCTGCGGCCTCCTGAGCAGCCTTAGCAGCCTCCTCGGCCTTACTTCTTGCCGTAGTAAACATTGAACTTGCATCCCAATTTTGAGCTTCTTCACCAACACGAATAATCTCCACTTTCTCCATGGCATCACCTTGAACAATAGCATCAACGACATCCTGTCCTTCAATAACATATCCAAAAACGGTGTGCTTACCGTCTAACCAGTCTGTTGCACCGTGTGTAATGAAGAATTGAGAACCGTTGGTTGCCGGTCCTGCATTGGCCATAGACAACGTTCCGGGTCTATTGTGCGTTAATTCTGGGTGTATTTCATCTTCGAACTGATAACCTGGGCCACCGGCGCCTGTTCCCGTTGGATCGCCACCCTGAACCATGAAATCTGCAATAACTCTATGGAAGGAAAGACCATCATAGTACGGCGTTCCCTTTTCCGTCACGTTGTTTTCAAGTGTACCTTCTGCTAAACCAACAAAATTGGCCACCGTCATCGGTGTTTTTTCGTGTTCAAGTTTGATTGTGATCGCTCCTTTAGGCGTAGCGATTTTGGCGTAAATACCGTTTTCCATGCTGTTGTATTAAAAAAGAATGGCCCCGCCGTGCGGGGCCCTTGATTTATTTTTCGATTGAAACTACTTCGACGTCAAAGACAAGACTCGAATTTGGGGGAATAGCACCACCGGCGCCGCGCGCACCATAACCGAGGTACGGAGGGATGATGAGTTTAGCTTTACCGCCGACATTCAACAATTGGATACCTTCCTTCCATCCTTCGATTACTCTAGCCATAGGACCATATTGCAGTGGGAATGGCTCATACGGCTCTCTTCTCTCGTCATATTTACCATTGGCCTGTGCGACCGATTTAATTGAACTGTCGAACAGCGTTCCGTCCATCAAGTATCCAGCGTAATGTACGCGAACCATTTGACCAATTTCTGGCTTAGGACCGTCACCTACAGTCTCAATAATGTAACGCAATCCAGTTTCAGATTTCGTCGCTTCAGGATATGCCTCATCAATCTCATTCTCAATCGCTGCCGCTGCTGCTGCTTTCGCATCTGCTACAGCTGATTTTCCATCAGTAAATGCCGCTGCCGCGTCCCATTTTTTGGCTGTACTACCTACGCGAATGATTTCAACGTTTTGAAGGACTACTTTATCTACTGGACGATCTGCCGACATGGTTTCCACTTCACCTATGGCAACAACAATTTCTTGCCCACTTAGAACCTGTGCAAAAATATTATACCCCCCGTCTAAATGTGGTGTAGGATTGTGCGTAATGAAAAACTGCGAGCCATTAGTACCCGGACCTGCATTTGCCATACTCACCACACCTGCCTTGTCATGGCGCAACTCCTCGTTGATTTCCTGAGGAAACGCGTAGCCGGGACCACCAGAACCGGTTCCGTCCGGATCGCCTCCTTGAATCATGAAATTCTTGATCACACGGTGGAATAAAGTCCCGTTGTAATAGGGCTTACCCGCATATTTTTCATCTACCTCTGGGTGGTTACCTTCTGCGAGTGCGATGAAATTGGCCGATGTCATAGGCGCCAAATCTTCGTGGAAGTCTATAAGGATATCCCCCATCGATGTTTCCAATTTCGCATAAATCCCATCTTCTAGGGTGATGGTCTCTTCGTTTATGGTGACTTTATTGCCGCCGCAACTTGAAAGTGTGATTGCAGCCATAGCCGCAATTAAATAAGTTCTGATCATTTGTTAATCGTTTAAATTCAAGATGCCCAAAGGTACTATTCCTTGTGCTATTCGAAAGGGAGCTTTGACCAATTATGAAAACTTTCACAGACTAAAAAGCACGCAACACCTATAAACGCCGATAGACTCGAGCGTACATCTGCTGCACTTCAGGTCAGCGGTTTACCTGGATAAGACGTAAATCATAGCGAAGCGGACTTTGTGGGGGTACTTTATCTAAATCACCCGCCAAACCGCGTGCTAAAAACGAGGGAATAAGAACCAGTTTCTTTTCCCCTTCTTTCATTCCGGAGATGGCCTCATGCAGACCAATATCGATTTGACTGTAACCCAACTCCACAGTATCGGTATATTGCCCTACACCGCTGTCGTCAAGAAGATATACGGTAGCTTGATAAATCACTTCGTCGCCCATCGCCGCGGTATTGCCCGTACCTGGCACCATGGACAACGTATACATACCGTATCCATCTCGAACGATACCGTCCAATTCGTGACTTTCCACATAACTCTTAAGCAGCTCGCGCTCTTGAGCTAAATACATTCTATTTCGTTCAACCTCATTTAGTCCTGGGGCCTCACCTGCAGGTTCTGCGCGTTCTGCGCATGCCACTAAGAGTACCAACATTCCTATAGTCGCTACTCTTAGTCCCATGAGAATACCTTTTTAGCGTATGCTAAAGCTTCTGGCAATGCCATATCTAGCTTCCCTCCTGCGGCATTTTTATGTCCGCCGCCGTTAAAAGATTCGCGGGCAATTTCATTGACATCTATGGTGCCCTTACTGCGCAGCGACAACTTAACTATACCGTCTTCTTCGCGCATGAATAAGGTCATCTGCGCGCCTTCAATACTAAGTCCATAATTCACAAAACCTTCTGTGATTCCTTTTTCATAGCCTAATAACTCGCATTGGGCTTGACTCAAGTACAAGAGAATGATGCTACCAGAAGAATTTCTTTCTAATTGATCCAGCATAGCTCCCAACAATCGCAAACGCGCAACTGGCTGGGCATCGAAAATACTGTTTTGAACCTCCTGACTTTCCACACCTAAGTCGAGCAATCTACCCGCAACTTCGTGTGTTCTCGAGGAGGTTGCACTGTATTTAAAGCTCCCTGTATCCGTAACTATACCGGTATATAAACATTCAGCGCTTCCCTTATCTAAAAGTCCTGTCCAATCATACATTTCACAAAACTCATAGATCATTTGACAGGTGGAGCTCATGGTCGTATCGCTGTACATATAGTCAGGCCATTCTTCAGGCTGTTGATGATGGTCAATCATCACCTTTTTGCCCGTCGCCGCTCTGAGCGCTTCTTCCATATCTGCAGCACGACTGTAAGCGTTGTAATCCAAATGAAAAAGCATGTGTGCTTCAGCAATTTTTTCGTTGGCCAATTTTTTACCATTACTGTAAATCATCACTTGATCGTTGCCTTGTAAATGCCACAAAAACTTCGGATACGGATTGGGCACAATGACACTCACCTTTTTTCCCATGCCCTTTAAAACATGAGCCAACGCCAGTGCACTGCCCATAGCATCTCCATCTGGATTGGTATGGTTGGTGATCACAATGTTGTGGCTTTCAGCCAATGCTTCGGTAAAACCGTCAAGTCGAATTTCTTTCATAGTCATGTAAGTCTACAACAAAGGTGCAAGAAAAGTGTACCTTTGCGGTCCAAAATTTAGAAAAACTCAAATAAAATGGCAGGAACTAAGACCCTAACAATGCTCAAGCCCGATGCTGTACGCGACGGACACATTGGTGCAATCTTAAACCAAATCAACGAAGCTGGATTCCGTATTTCAGCAATGAAATTAACTCAGATGTCAAAGGCAGATGCCGAAGCCTTTTATGCAGTTCACAGCGAACGTCCATTTTTCGGTGAGCTCGTTGCATTTATGACCTCAGGTCCTATTGTCGCTGCAATTCTCGAAAAAGATAACGCAGTAGAAGATTTCCGCACCCTTATTGGCGCTACAAATCCTGCAGAAGCTGCTGAAGGTACCATCCGCGCACGCTTTGCTAAAAGTATTGGTGAGAATGCTGTACACGGTTCTGATAGTGATGAAAACGCTCAAATCGAAGGCGATTTCCACTTTGCAGGTCGCGAGCAATTTTAATCAGAAATTATTTACTAATTTCGCCGTCCCGAAAGGGACTGAGTGTCAACCTCTGGCAAGAGTTGTGAATGTTGGCCCACGGTAATAGTTAATTTTTATACTCATGGATTTAGTCCAGTTTGTACAAGACGAATTCGTAGGCAAGAAAGATCTTCCAGAATTTGCAGCAGGTGATACCATTACGGTATACTACAAGATCACCGAAGGTGAGAAAACACGTACCCAGTTTTTCCGCGGTATTGTTTTACAGCGCAGAGGCGCAGGTGTTACTGAAACGTTTACGATTCGTAAAATGAGCGGTAACGTTGGTGTTGAGCGTATTTTCCCAGTGAATCTTCCTGCGATTGAGAAAATCGAAATCAATAAGAAAGGTAAAGTACGTCGCGCACGTATCTTCTACCAGCGTAAGCTTACTGGTAAAGCGGCTCGTATCAAAGAGCGTCGCTTCTAGTATTCAGTAAAACACATTGAAGTCCCCAATTGCCTTGCAGTTGGGGATTTTTTTTACCTAAACATTTTTTATAGTGCGGTAACGACAAATACTGTTCTCCGGTTCTGTGCCCTACCCGCTTCAGAATCATTCGTGGCCACAGGTCGACTTTCACCGTAACCACGGTGTGTTATGCGATTGGCGCTTATACCATGATTTATGATGGTTTCAGCCACACGTTTTGCGCGGCGTTGAGATAAATCCAGATTTTTACCCGCGTCTCCTACATTATCTGTGTGTCCTTGAATTTGAACGCGAAGACTGGGCGCCCCTAAAAGATATTCCGCAAAAGAAGCAATCAGCAAATCACTCTGTGCATCCAAACGATCTGAAGCCGTTTCAAATAGAATATGAGGTATAGGATAAGCCTCGCCGGATTCTAATTCCTTGTGGTCCAATTCTACTAGAATCTCATTCGAGAAGGCGCCATCAATAGCTGCATTCGGCACTAATCGCAGTGGGGCAGCGCTAAATGCTGCCTTCTTCGCTTCTACTTGCAAGAGTACCTGCTCCGCTTCCTCTTTTTTAACTACCGCAGCGAAGCTGTTATCATCATTGCTCAGCTGCAACTGTTGACTCTCCCCGGTTACACTATTTTTCAGAATGACTTTTGGGGAATCGTCAGAGGCAAATTGATCAATTTTTAATTGGCCTTTAACCAATACGACTTCTTCAGGCTGAACGGCTTCGTACAAATCAAAAAAGTAAATATCCCATCCATTGGATTGGTTAATCTTATTGGAGGCAAAGTAGGCTTTCTGACCGTCCAAAGTAACCATCAAACCTATTTCATCGCTTTCTGTATTGATGGGATAGCCTAAATTCATTGGCTTGTCCCAAAGTGCATTTCTTTGCGGTATTTGAATTTTAAAAAGGTCATATCCCCCCATTCCTGGATGTCCGTCGGAGGCAAAATATAGACTTTCACTATCCGGGTGTATGAACGGGCTCTTTTCGTTCTTCTTCGTATTCACTGCCGGGCCTAAATTTTCGGGAGTACCCCAATTCCCCAATGCATCTCTTGTACTGCTGTAAAGATCTAAACCGCCGTAACCGCCCTTGCGATCGCTGGTAAAATAGAGGACATCTCCGTTGGGACTAATGGACGGTTGACTTTCCCAACTGTCGGGTCGGTTAACTTCCTCCGGCATAGGGCGGATACTGTTCCAGTATCCGTACTCGAATGTAGTGTAATACAAATCGCAATTCTGAACCCTTGTTTTTGGGTTGCGCTCGCAGATCGTAAACACCATAAATCTATTGTCCGCAGTGATGGAAGGACCGCCTTCATTGTATTGCGTATTAAAAGGCGACTCCAAAGCCGTTCCCTCTTCAAAGCTGGGCATTCCTTGATGCACTCCGATGGTAGCAGCAATACTAAATTCTTCTACATTTCTGAGCTGGGCACCAGGACCATCGTATTTATTCTTTTTCCTACTACGACGTGTAAAATAAATGGATGAACCGTCAGGCGTTAACGCAGCCAAATATTCATCCCATCGTGTGTTTAGATTGCGCGCCGGCTTTGGATCGAACGGCACTGGATTCGCAAAGAACGTTTCTTTGAGATTTATTTCTGCAAGGAAATTCTCGGCTTCTTTTTCGTAGCCTAATTCCCTATCGTCTCTCAAAAACCACTGCTCCAAATAGCCCTCAGCTTCTTCCGGCCGGCCGGCTTCTATAGCCAATGTGGCAATGAAGAAGAGTAAATCTGGTTTATAGCCCGGACAGCGTTTCACCAATCGCTTCCAGCTTCCTTCCGCAATAGGGAACTTTCCCGTACGCATGGCCCATTCACCGCGTAAATACAATGCATGCTGGTCGGCTTCATTTTGGCGCAGGGCGGCACCAATATAGACTTGAGCATTAGGATAATCTCCTTTATTCAGGGCTTGAAGGCCTTTCTGAATCTGACGTGAAGGACTTGCATGGTCATCGCCGCAATAGTTTCCCAACGCGATCTCGCCGAGCTGCGCAGAAAGTGAGGTGCTCGCCAATACAATGAGCAATAAAAGGAGTCTTCGCATTACAGTTCCTCTTGGTCGACCACCTTAAATTTATCCTCCGAAAGTGCAATAATGGTGCTCACAGACGCATCCCCTGTGAGGTTAAGTACGGTACGTACCATATCAATGATCCGATCTACAGGGAAAATGATGGCAATCCAAGCGGGGTTGAGACCAACACTCTCCAATATTGGAATAAGCATGATCATACCGGCGGAAGGTACCGAAGCAGCTCCTATGGAGCCCAATGTTGCCATGAGAATGATCGTGGCTTGCTGCCCGAGACTGAGATCGATCATATGGAATTGGGCCATGAAAATCACAGCAACGGTCTGGTACAAAGCTGTACCGTCCATATTTATCGTGGCTCCTACGGGCAACACAAACGAACCAATTTCTTCGTCTACACCAAGGTTATCACGAACACAATCCATGGTTACTGGAAGCGTTGCCGCAGTTGAAGAAGTTGAAAAGGCCAAAAGCTGTGCAGGGCGAATCCCGCGCATGAAGTAGCCCCAGCTTTTCATGTAGCCCATATTCGTCTTGCGGTTGATCAAAAAGGCAATGACTGCCGGATAAAGTAACAGTATCATGATGAGCAAGCCCAAAATGGTGTAACCCGTATAAGCTCCCAGTGCTTTAAAGATCTCTACCAATCTGCCGGGTTCATCACCGGCCATTTCCGCAAGTTTCCCAGCGAGTAGCGCGAATACAAAGAATGGCGCGCCCTTCATCACCACATCCACCATCTTAATAAAGATGTCTGAAAATCCGTTGATGACGGCTGCAACCGGCTGCATTTGAGCATTGGGCAACATGACCATTACGATGCCAAAGAAGATGGCGAAGAAGATGACTTGAAGCATCAGGCTATCGTTGAAGGACAGAAAAATATTCGAAGGCACCATATCCACAAAGAATTGGAGCGGCCCCGTCTCTTTCTTATTCTGCAATACCGACATTTTTGCATTGAGCTCTTCGTTGCTTTGCTGCTCCGCTAAGGCGCTTTGTGCATCGGTAAGATAGGCGGCCATGGACGGATCATTCAATAATCGGATGTCATCAAAGTACTCAACACCTTCGCTATCATTCACCCACAATTCATAGGCGAGTCGGTTAATCTTTAATTGCTCCTCAGATGCCTGCTTCCCTGGGTTAAACGTATTCGCAATAAACATCCCCATGGCTGCAGCGAGCACCGTAGAACCTATGTAAAGGGCCAAAGTCTTTACTCCCATGCGGCCCAATGTCGCTGTATCACTGAGATTGCCAATACCTGCAATTATTGAAAACAGCACCAAAGGAATGGCAATGAGTTTCAACAGGTTAATAAATATGGTCCCAAAGGGTGCGATCCAATCGATCGTAAAATCGCTCCAGCCCATAGAGGAGCTCAATAATGCCCAGGCTATTCCTAAAACAAGACCAATTATAATTTGTACAGGCAGTGACGGTTTTTTCATCGAGTGTATTTCAAATTTCTTAAGTAATGATCAGCAAGGACCAATTTTATCATGGCTTCCACAATGGGAACCGCACGCGGAACCACGCAAGGATCGTGTCGACCTTTCGCCGCCAGCGAAACAGATTTCCCTTCACTGTTCACTGTGTTTTGTTCCTTTCCTATAGTGGCTACAGGTTTGAAGGCCACCCGCAACTCTAAAGGAGCCCCATTACTGAGACCACCTACGATGCCGCCAGCATTGTTCGTTTTGGTTTCAAAATTGGCACCTATTTCATCATTGTGTTGAGATCCGAGCATTTCAGCCGCAGCGAAACCCGAACCTATTTCAAAGCCTTTAACCGCATTGATTCCCATCAGTGCTTTGGCTAAATCCGCTTGTAATTTATCAAAGACTGGCTCTCCCCAACCTACAGCAAGACCAGTAGCCACGGCTGAGATCACACCTCCAGTACTGTCTTTTTCATCCCGCACATGTGCAATGTATGCGGCCATTTCATCAGCCACTAAAGCTTCCGGGCAACGCGTAGGATGGCTATCTACTTGAGATAAATCAAGGTGTTGCCAATTCGTCTTTAGCTCCACCGGTCCTACCGCTGAAGTCCAAGCCTTAACTCTTACCTCTGGAATAACCAATCCTGCCAACGCACCCGCAACCACTCTACAAGCCGTTTCACGTGCGGAAGACCTGCCGCCGCCCCTATGGTCACGGTGCCCGTATTTCGCATCATACACAAAATCGGCATGGGAAGGGCGGTACACTTTTTCAAGTTCGCCGTAATCCTTACTGCGCTGATCTTTATTTAAAATTGAGAAAGCGATGGGCGTACCCGTAGTTTTTCCCTCGAAAATCCCGCTGTGAAAGCGGACCAGATCGTGCTCTATTCGCTCGGTAGTAAGGGTGCTTTGACCCGGTTTTCTGCGGTCCAATTCTCGTTGAACTTCCGCTATATCAATGGCTATACCTGCAGGCATGCCATCCAATATTCCCCCAATTTGATCACCATGGCTTTCGCCATAAGTGGTGAGGACTAATGATTTTCCAAATGTGTTTCCGGACATGCCACTAATGTAGGAAACACAAAGCATTCTTCGTAACATTGAAGGATGAACCTTAGACTTATAAATATTCAGCAGCTAGGAGGCGTGCATCCACCGGATACAATAGCCTTGCGCGGAAAAGCATTGGACCATTTTCCATTTATTGAAAATGCCTATTTGACACTTCGCGATGGGAAAATTGAGGATTTTGGACCCATGACCCAATGTCCACAAGACGAAACGCCCACTAAAGACCTAACAGGCAGATGCGTTCTACCTGCATTTGTTGATTCACACAGTCACCTAGTTTACGCAGGAACGCGAGAACAAGAATTCAATCTTCGACTCAAGGGTGCGAGCTATGAAGAGATTGCCGCAGCGGGCGGTGGCATTTTGAACAGTGCCGGGCGCGTCGCTGCAACCACTCAAAATGAAATGCAGCACCAGAGTTCACTGAGACTAGAAAGATTAATAGCAAACGGTACCGGCACCCTTGAAATTAAAAGCGGATATGGCTTAGATCCTGAAAACGAGCTGAAAATGCTCCGAACCATTAAAGCCCTAAATGAAGTTTCTAACGCAACACTGGTACCCACATTTTTGGCTGCTCACGCACTTCCTGCTTGGGCCAAAGCAAAGGGTATGGACGATACCAGCTATACCAAATACATGCTGTCTCTTATACACATCTCCGAGCCCACGAGACAGGCAGAAATCTCGTATGCCGTCTTCTGCTTGAAA
>ENA-OSIY01000049-OSIY01000049.1-marine-metagenome-genome-assembly--contig:-NODE-49-length-63654-cov-21.682306_pt1 | contig 63654 bp, 57 predicted proteins | sample MGYA00237884_ERZ534233 | MGnify/ENA primary metagenome ERZ534233 (study PRJEB26412, sample SAMN06343840) | marine metagenome | isolation source: estuarine water | place: USA: Columbia River Estuary... | reverse complement strand
ACTAAACGACCTAATACGTTTTTCATGATAATGTCAATGATTAAGAAAATATTTTCTTTGGTCAATGAATTAAACACTACTACATCGTCTACTCTATTTAAAAATTCAGGAGAGAAAGTTCTCTTTAATGCTTTTTCAATAACAGATCTGTTGTTTTCGTCGGTTTGAAGTACACGCGTAGCAGTCGCAAATCCTACTCCATCCCCAAACTCTTTTAATTGACGAGCGCCAATATTTGAAGTCATGATAATTAAAGTATTTTTAAAATCTACTTTTCTACCTAGGCCATCTGTTAATATACCATCATCTAATACTTGTAATAAAATATTATAAATATCTGGATGTGCTTTTTCAATTTCGTCTAAAAGTATGACGCAGTATGGCTTACGGCGTACCTTCTCTGTTAACTGACCGCCTTCTTCATAGCCTACATAACCCGGAGGCGCTCCAATTAAACGGCTTACAGAAAACTTTTCCATATACTCACTCATATCAATTCTAATTAAAGAATCTTCTGAGTCAAATAAATTTCTGGCAAGCGCACGAGCCAACTCTGTTTTACCTACGCCTGTTGGACCTAAGAAAATAAAAGTACCAATAGGTTTTTTTGGATCCTTTAAGCCCACTCTATTTCTTTGAATGGCTTTCACTACTTTTCCTAAAGCTTCATCTTGTCCAATGACTTCGGTTTTCATTTCCTCCGTCATTTTTTTAAGCTTAGTCGTTTCTGCTTCCACCATTCTTTTTACAGGAATGCCCGTCATCATGCTAACTACTTCTGCAATATTTTCTTCGTTAATTGGAAAACGCTTATTCTTACTTTCTTCTTCCCAACTTGTTTTCGCTTTTTCTAAAGCTTCGCCTAATTTCTTTTCTGTATCTCTTAAGCTAGCCGCTTCTTCAAAGCGTTGGCTTTTCACCACTCTATTTTTCTCGTTCTTAACTTCTTCAATTTGTTTTTCTAAATCAACAATATCCAAAGGCACATTAATATTTTTCAAATGCACTCTTGCACCCACTTCATCTAATACATCAATGGCTTTGTCTGGAAGTAAACGGTCGGTCATATAACGGTCGCTTAATTTCACACAAGCTTCAATGGCTTCTTGATCGTATACGACGCTATGATAATCCTCGTATTTAGATTTGATATTATTTAAGATAATAATAGTATCGGCTACACTAGGTGGCTCAATAATTACTTTTTGGAAACGTCTATCTAAGGCACCATCTTTTTCAATGTGCATTCTGTATTCATCTAAAGTAGATGCACCAATACATTGTAATTCTCCACGCGCTAAGGCTGGCTTGAAAATATTAGAAGCGTCTAAGGAACCACTTGCTCCACCAGCACCTACAATAGTATGTATTTCATCAATAAATAAAATAACGTCTCTGTTTTTTTCAAGCTCATTCATAATGGCCTTCATACGCTCTTCAAACTGTCCTCTGTATTTAGTACCTGCAACTAGTGCTGCTAAGTCTAAAGAAATAACACGCTTATCAAATAATACACGGCTTACTTTTCTTTGTACAATACGAAGGGCTAAACCTTCAACAATGGCTGTCTTACCCACACCCGGCTCCCCTATTAAAATGGGATTATTCTTTTTTCTTCTACTTAAAATTTGACTGACTCTTTCTATTTCTGCATCACGACCTACTATAGGATCCAATGAATCCATTTCTGCAAGCTTGGTAATATCACGACCAAAATTATCTAGTACCGGTGTTTTTGATTTATTTGCACTAGCAGGCTTTGCTTTGGATGCAGCACCAAAGGCACCTCCACCTCCACCTCTTTTCTCTTCTTCAAATTCATCATCTCCTTCTTCAGGAAATTCTGCACTAGGACGATTGATAGGCTCATCTGTATTTGATCCAATCATGCCTAATTCAGTTCTGAATAAATCATAGTCAATATCAAATTGATTTAAAATTTGAGTCGCTATGTTTTCTTTGTTTTTTAAAATGCTTAAAAGTAAATGCTCTGTTTCTACCATGGGGCTTTTTAATGCCTTGGCTTCAAGTACTGTAACACGAATTACTTTTTCAGCCTGCTTGGTTAATGGCAAACTATTTATGTTGGCTACATTCTTTCCCGACTTATCCTTCACGGCTAATTCAATCTCTTTTCTAAGTTCTGCTAAATTTACATTCAACTGCTTCAATACCTTTATCGCAGTATTTTCCTGGTCTCTTATAAGGCCTAGCATTAAATGCTCAGCGCCTATAAAGTCATTACCTAATCTCAAAGCCTCTTCACGGCTATAAGAGATGATTTCCTTAACTTGTGTTGAAAAATTATTATCCATATATTTATTTCGAGCTGTTACAAGAATAACGAATATTTTTGACCTAAAGTATGTTAAGTATTACTTGTTTATCAACCATTTATTATTAAGCCAATATGCAATACAAAACCGAACTTAAAGAGAAATTTACTGTTATCACCATTCTCGAGAATAGCCTTAGTTCAAATCTCGTGCCAGAATTAGCCCAAATTATCGCTAAAATTGGTGCCGAAGCCCCTAAAAACCTGGTATTGAACCTAGACCAAGTGGCTCGTTGGGAGTTGCCGGTTATTGCCCAATTAGCAGAGGGACAGGGCAGCTTCTATGAGAATAATACCTCATTTGTCATTTGCGGCCTGTCAAATAGCCTTCAAGACACCCTAGATTTGACCGAATATGCCGAAATAATGAACATTACCCCCACAGAATCAGAGGCTTGGGACATTGTTCAAATGGAGGAAATTGAAAGGGAGTTACTAGATAGCGATGATATGGAGTTTTCGAACCAATAATAGCCCTATTTTCTCTTAAGATTAGTTATTTTCGCCCTCATGATTACCTCGAATACCATTCAACAAATCACCAACCGAATTGACATCATTGATGTAGTGGGTGAATTTGTGAAATTGAAAAAAAGAGGTACCAACTTTATAGGCAACTGCCCTTTTCACAACGAAAAATCTCCTTCTTTTACCGTTTCCCCCGCTAAAGAAATTTACAAGTGTTTTGGCTGTGGCAAAAGCGGCAATACCATTACTTTTTTAATGGAGCATGAGAAGTATAGTTATGTAGAGTCTTTAAGATGGTTAGCAGCAAGGTATAATATTGAAATTGAAGAAACGGAAAGTAGTCCTGCTCAAAAATTAGCACAACAAGTAGCCGATAGTTTATATGCGATTAATAATTTCGCAATGGATTTTTTTGCAAAGCAATACTGGGAAACAGAGGCTGGTGAATCTATTGCGCAAAGCTATATGCAACATAGAGGTTTTTTAAAACCCATTGTTGAAAAATTTAAAATTGGCTACAACCCTTCCGATAAAGATAGTTTAGCCAAGGCCTTAATTCAAAATCAATTCAATCCTGAACTTTTTGCAAAAACAGGTTTAGTAGTGGAGCGCAATGGCGAGTGGCAGGATAATTATAGAGACCGTATTATTTTTCCTATTCACAATACCACTGGAAAAATTATTGGATTTGGTGCAAGACAAATTGCAAAAAATGATAAATCACCTAAATACATTAACTCTCCCGAGAATGATATTTATGTAAAGAGTAAAATTTTATATGGTTCTTATTTTGCAAGAACTTCAATTGATAAATTAAATGAGTGTTTACTCGTAGAAGGTTATACCGATGTAGTTAGTTTACACCAAGCAGGTATTGAAAATGTGGTGGCTAGTGGTGGTACTTCTTTAACCATTGACCAGTTAAGGCTTATTAAAAAATATACACAGAACCTTACCATTATTTATGATGGAGATGCAGCGGGTGTAAAGGCTGCCTTGCGCGGATTAGATATGGCCTTGGAAGAAGGATTGAATGTGCAACTAGTATTAATTCCAGATAAAGAAGATCCAGATAGTTATGTCAATAAAGTAGGACCAGACGCTTTTAGAGAATTTGTACAATCGGCTAAAAAAGATTTTGTACTCTTTCAATTAGAAGTGCAATTAAAAGAAGTGGGTGGCGACTTGAATAAGAAGAATGCCTTAGTGAATCAGATTGCAGAGACATTAAGTAAAATTAATAAACCAGAAGATTTTACCAAGCTACAAGAATATGTAAGAAAGTGTGCTTCCCTACTGCGTATTGACGAGACAGGCTTAACGCAGTTAGTGAACAAGTTTAAGCGTGATAAGATAGTTAAAGAAGAAAAGAAAATGTCTTATGACGAAGCGGCTATTCTAATGCCTAGCTTTCCTCAAGAACAAGAACAGGATACCGACTTATTTACAGATAAAGACTTAGCCCACGAGAAAAATTTAGTGAAACTTATTATTGATTATGGTAATGAACTTACTAAAGAAAATAAATTAGTGGCACAGTGGATTTTTGATGAAATAGAAAGCTTCCCTTTAGAAAATGAGGATATGGTTTATTTGGTAGAGGCTTATAAAAAATGGTTTTATGCAGGTAAGCTACCCAATGGCAAAACGCTTCAATACCATGAAGATGAAAGAGTACAAAAATGGGTAGTGAGTTTATTTGAACCCGACCATGAATTAAGTACTAGATGGAATGAGAAATTAGGAAAGCCAGAACGCGAAAATGTAAAAGATATTATTAATGAAATTGAAATAGGCTTAATGTACTTTAAATTAAGAAAGGTAAAGAAGATGATTAGCCAAAATCAAATGGACCTAGAAACGGCACCTGAAAAAGAACAAATACAATTACTTCAAATACATAAGCATTTAAAAGAAGTAGAGCGTGCATTAACGCAAGGTATTGGAACGGTGATTATGAAGTAGCCCCTAAATAACAAAAGGCTCCTTAAAATCATTAGAGTGTAAATTTATTATTTTTTATATTTTATAAAAAAATAATAAATTCTACTTCTCCGACGGGCTATTCTTCCCTGCTAATAATTTTTCTAAAGTTGATTCCAAACGCTTTTGTTTAGTTTCTTCTTTCTTCGCACCTTGAATCCAACTTAAATATTCTTTTTGGTTCAATATAGATAAAGAGACAAAGAATTCTCTAGCCTCTTCATGTGCACCAAATAATTTATCTAATTCTATAGGAAGGGCAATTAATCTTTTTTCAAAATCGTCTACTTTAATATCGGCAGCCTTGAATTCAACAAAGGTTCTGTTTCTATTAGGTATTTGGTCTAATTTCTTAAAACGCATTGCTGTCCAAACATGGTCCAAGGTAACTTGTCTTACCGCCTCGTATTCGTTCTTCGATAAAATTTCCCAGCTAGCGTCTCTGTTTAAATCAGATACAATTTTAGAAGTCGTCTTTGGATAAGCAATCCATAATTTACTCTCTGGATGTAAGGCTGGAAATACCTCTTTTAAGATATTATTCAATTGTAATTGATTGATAGCGAAAATAAGCGCAAAATCAATTTTTCTAGTCTTTAATAAGGGGGTCAAGTTCTTGTTGTAAGAAAGCTTAGCAAATTGCTTCTCTACAGAAGAAGGTAGGCCTTGGATCAGTAAATTTTTCTCTTCCTTTAGTTGCAATTTCTCTAAAATATTCTGATTACCTGACATAGCTTTAAAGTTTTAACGGACGGCGAAGTTACGAAATTCTAATTTTTTAGAACCACAAATTTGGGTGAAATCTTAAAAAAATTTGATGCGCAAATTCTTATTTAAGGTTTCTTCTATCTCTGTTTTTGAAAATGGGCACTTTGTTTTCGGTACCCTTCATAAGCCTGGAGATGTTTTTCTGATGAGAAACCACCACCATCATTGCCACTATTATTGCGAAAAGGCGATAGATGGTCTCCTTTTCTTTGAAAATAAAGAGGATCAATACCATAAAAGCTACCCCCGCCAAAATAGAGCTTAATGATACAAATCGAGTTGAAAGTAAAGTGATTAAGAAAACCACTAAGCAAAGTAAGGCCACCATAGGTTGAATAGCTAAGGCCATTCCCAATAAGGTTGCCACCCCTTTTCCACCTCTAAAATTGGCAAAAATGGGAAATATATGTCCAAGGACAGCCACCATACCTAGGGCTATCATAAAATTAGTTCTTGCTAGTTCGTTGGTTAAATAAAATGGAATAAGAATGTATAAAGATGTTGCAACAACCCCCTTGGTAACATCTACAAGCATTACAAAGCTGCCCCATTTAGAACCTAATACTCTAAAAGAATTGGTTGCACCTGCATTTCCACTTCCGTAATCTCTAATATCAATACCAAACACCGACTTACTCACCCACACTGCTGTAGGAATAGAGCCGATGATATAGGCCAGTATAATTAGAATAATTTCTGTCATAGTAAATTTGGTTGGACGGCAAAGATACGACGAAAAAAATTAATGATTTGTTAACACAGGCTGTTAAACATTAAATTAAAACATAAACAGTATGCTAATCCAGCCATTTAAAGGCCTTGATTTTTGAAATGTCCAGCCATTTTCAGTGGCTAATTGAATCATATCTGCTTGATCCTCAATAAGTAAACCACTTAATACCAATACCGAACCTGGAAGGGCTAATTGGGTTAATGCAAGCATATTGGCCTCAATGATATGCCTATTTACATTGGCTATAATAATATCAAACTTTTCTTTTTGATAGGCCGATTCCACTTTTTCAATGCTAACCAATTGACAACCATTGTTTTGTATGTTTTCTATGGAATTTTCGATACACCAATCGTCGTTATCAACGGCCAAAACCGATGCCGCCCCTAGCTTTTCAGCAAGGATGGCTAGAATACCTGTGCCGGTTCCAAAGTCATAAACCGATTTCCCTTTAAAGTCCATTGATTCCATTAATTCAATAACGGTGAATGTAGTGGCATGATGCCCTGTTCCAAAGCTCATTTTAGGGGTAATCTCTATCTCAAAAGCAACTTTAGGTTCAAAATGGGGATGAAAATTAGCTCGAATACCTACAAAATTAGCCACTCTTACTGGCTCGAAATTAGATTCCCAGACTGCATTCCAATTTTCTTCTTTAATTATTGATTTAGAATACTTTATAAAATGCTGTTTGAATATAATATCCAATTCATTATCCAATAAATTAGCCACAAACTCGGTATTAAGTATGAAGGTCTTACAATGCCCTGCCCCTTCCCCAAGTGAATTAGACATTTTCACCCCATCATTAATACCTTGGCTTGCCTCTTCCTCATTGAACCCCTCAAATCCTAGGGCAGAAAGTTGAGCCACCAACATTTCAAATTGGTCCTGGTTCTCAAAATCGAAGGCTATCTGAATGTATTCTTTAGACATGGGGTTGTTTTTGAGCGTCTTTTAATTGGTGGCAAAGATACCTTACCCAATTGAATAAATCCCAATTCCTCGTCTCACTCTACGCATGCTCGAAAGCTCGACTCGAAATTGAATTTATTCAATGGTAAGGTTTTGAAAAAGTTAAATCCAAAAAAATGCCCTCCCAATTCTGGGAAGGCATTTTAAAAATCATTATAGAATTTTTATTAACCTTGTTGAGGACCTCTGTCTTCACGAGGCGCTTGCTCTGGACGAGGTAATAAAGCTTTATGGCTCAATTTGAACTTTCCTGTTTTAGGATCTAAACCAACTAATTTCACTTTTACTACATCTCCTTCGTTAAAGATACCATCCATTGTTTCCAAACGCTTCCAGCTTATTTCACTAATGTGTAATAAACCTTGTTTGCCTGGCATGAATTCTACAAAGGCACCAAATTCTTTCACACCCTTTACCACCCCTTCGTATTCATCTCCAATTTCTGGAACAGCAACAATACCATTGATCCACTTCACAGCAGCATCTAAACTATCCTTGTTAGCAGAGAAGATACTTACTTCACCATGGTTGCCTACTTCTTCAATATTAATAGTCGCACCAGTTGTTCTTTGCATCTCTTGGATGATTTTACCACCTGGCCCGATCACAGCTCCAATATATTCTTTATCAATAATTAATTTAACCATTCTTGGTGCATGTGGTTTCACATCTGCACGCGCAGCTGGCATACACTCATACATTGCATCTAAAATATGTAAGCGACCTTTTTTAGCTTGAGACAATGCTTCACGCATAATGTCCATACTTAATCCGTCTACTTTAATATCCATTTGCACGCCACAAATACCATCGCGTGTACCTGTTACTTTAAAATCCATATCTCCTAAATGATCTTCATCTCCTAGGATATCTGTTAAAATAGCGTACTTACCATCTTCTCTTGAAATTAATCCCATGGCCACACCACTCACGTGCTTAGGCATTGGCACACCTGCATCCATTAGTGCTAATGAACCCGCACAAACGGTTGCCATTGAAGAAGAACCATTTGATTCTAATACATCTGAAACAACTCTTAATGTGTATGGGAAGGTAGTGGTGTCTGGTAACATTTGTTTTAAAGAACGCATGGCTAAATTACCATGACCTACTTCACGACGACCTACACCACGCATCATCTTTACTTCTCCTGTAGAGAAAGGAGGGAAATTATAGTGTAAGAAAAATTTAGTGTATTCAGCACTTGCTGCAGTCTCTTGCATTAACTCATCCAACTTGGTACCTAAAGTAACTGTGGTTAAAGATTGTGTTTCTCCTCTTGTAAATAAAGAAGAACCATGTGGAGTTGGAAGTGGATCTACTTCCATTGCTAAAGGACGCACTTGATCTAATTTACGACCATCTAAACGAATACGCTTGTCCACCATCATATCTCTTACTAATTCCCATTTTAAGTCCTCATAATACTTACCTGCTAATTTCTTTTGCAAGTCGGTGATTTCAGTTCCTAAATGTTCAATAATTTCTTTTTTCAATGCAGTGAAAGCATCGCTTCTCTCATGCTTAGCAGAACCCATTTCAGCAATGGCAGTTACTTTCGCTTTGGCGAATGCATATACTTTATCTTTAATAGCAATATCTTGTTCTGGTTTTTTATAATCACGCACTTCAGTAATACCTACTACCTTTCTTAACTCCGCTTGTGCTTTAATTTGTTTGCGAATGGCTTCATGTGCAATTTCTAAACATTGAACCAATTCTTCTTCAGAACATTCTTTTGCTTCACCTTCTACCATCATCAAATTCTTTTCAGTAGCCGCAATTAAAAATTCAAAATCAGAAATAGCTAATTGTGCTTTAGAAGGATTAATAATAAATTCTCCTTTAATGCGACCAATACGTACTTCAGAAATAATTTCTTTAATAGGAATATTTGAAACGGCTAATGCAGCTGATGCAGCTAAACAAGCTAATGAATCGGGCATTACATTTTCATCACTTGATATCAAAGAGATTAATACTTGTACATCACATAAATAATCTTCAGGGAATAAAGGACGTAGTGCACGATCAATTAAACGACTGGTTAATATTTCATAATCGTTTAAACGCGCTTCTCTTTTAAAGAAAGAACCAGGAATACGACCTGCAGATGCAAATTTTTCTTGGTAGTCTACGCTTAAAGGAAAAAAGTCTTGTCCTTCTTTAGGATCTTTATTCGCAACAACGGTGGCGAGTAAAATACAATTGCCTTGTCTTACTGTAACTGCACCATCTGCTTGACGTGCTAATTTACCTGTTTCAATAAATACCTCTTGACCTGGATTTATTTCAAACTTGACTGATTTAGGTTGTGTTATCATTTTAATTTTTTTAAATCTTTTCTTTGTTAGAATAGATAGTATATAAACGACTAATCCCAACCGTGTTGTACAGTTGGGACAGCCTATAATTTGTTTTTGTTGATTATTTTCTTAAGCCTAATTTTTCAATTAGTGCGCGGTAACCCGTTAGGTTATGTTTTTGTAAATAAACCAATAAACGCTTACGCTGACCCACTAATTGCATTAAACCTCTTTGAGTTGAATGGTCTTTGTGGTTTGCTTTCAGGTGACCTGAAATGTGCGCAATACGCTCGGTTAATAAAGCAACTTGTCCTTCAATTGAACCTGTGTTAGTTGCTTTTCCGCCAAATTCAGCAAAAATGCTTGCTTTCTTTTCTGATGTTAATATAGCCATTGTAAAACTTCTTTTTTTGTAGTTAACTATTAACTACGGTTTTATTTTTTTATTTCGGCTGCGAAGATACGTGTAAAAAGGCGTAAATCAATCAAAAATTTCCACGTTTTTTGGGTATTTGGCCCTATTGAAGAGGAATAGATTATCGGCTAAAACAGCTGTATAATTTATAGAAAGCACTTTTACAAGGGTGCTATTGTTGCTTTTATCTAATATGGAGGCCGAAGAAAGGGCCGATTTTACCTTGTCAACCACTAGGGTTACTTTTTGAAAACTCTTGCGTTTATCTAGCGGTAGAAGCTCAATGGTAGCATTCGAAGATGTTTGACCTAAAAGACTGTAATTGAAGTCTTTATCGTAGTTACCTGCTAATAATTTTTGAGGACTTAGGGTTTGATCCGACTCCGCTACACTGGACTTTGAAATGGTATTTACCCCATCAAAATTATAGATGATTAAACCATCACAAAGAATTTCCATTAGCCCTTGTTTTAGAGAATACTTATCTCCCTTCATCTTAAGACTTATCTGCTTGGTACCCATTGCCTTCCCCTGACTATTCTTGGAAACCATTTGTATACTTACTAGTATGCCCTTAGAATTCTTCACTTTTGCACCAATTTGGTCTAAAATGACCTTAGCCGAGGGATCTTTTTGGGCAAATGTCGAAAAACAGGCAAAAAATGCGAGAAATATAAAGGGGATTCTCATAATAAGCTAGTTATTGATTCTTTAGGTATAGACAAAAATAAAGAATCGATATCTAAGTGAATGATAATTTTAAGCTAATTTTTAAACAAATGACTAAGGTTAGACAGAAACGCCTAAGTCCCGCGGGCATAAAAAACTTTCTATTAATCGAGATTCTTTAAAAAGGTGTTTAAATCGGCCTCTGTCTTGTATAAAACCTCTCTAGGCTTAGAACCCTGGCTTGGACCCACCAGTCCTGCCGACTCTAATTGGTCCATTACCCTGCCGGCTCTATTATAGCCCAATTTCATTCTACGTTGTATTAAGGAAGTGGAACCCATTTGAGCACTTACAATAAGTCTGGCCGCTTCTTCAAATAAAACATCTCTTGCGCCAGAGTCAAAATTACCCGCATCCATTTCTTTTTCATCTACATATTCTGGTAATAAAAATGCTTGAGGATATCCTTTTTGATCGGCAATAAAAGAACAAACACGATCTACTTCTGGGGTATCTACAAAAGCACATTGCAAACGCGTAATTTCTCCATTATAACTTACCAGCATATCTCCTTTACCAATTAACTGCTCGGCGCCACCTGCATCTAAAATAGTTCTACTATCTATTTTACTTGAAACCTTAAACGCAATTCGAGCTGGGAAGTTGGCTTTAATGGTTCCAGTAATAATATTTACAGATGGTCTTTGCGTAGCAATAATTAAATGTATACCCACCGCTCTTGCTAATTGCGCTAAACGTGCAATAGGCATTTCCACTTCTTTACCCGCTGTCATAATTAAATCGGCAAACTCATCCACTACTAAAACAATAAAAGGTAAAAACTGATGACCCTTTTCTGGATTCAAACGACGGGCCGTGAATTTATCGTTGTACTCTTTAATATTTCTACAACCTGCTTCTTTTAATAAATCGTATCGGTTGTCCATCTCAATACATAAGGCGTTGAGTGTATTGATTACTTTTTTAGTGTCTGTAATAATTGCATCTTGTTCACCAGGTAGTTTTGCTAAGAAATGTTTTTCTATAACACGGTATAAACTTAATTCCACTTTCTTAGGATCTACTAAAACAAATTTCAATTGCGAAGGATGCTTCTTATATAAAAGTGAAACCAAGATAGCATTTAATCCCACCGACTTACCTTGACCCGTTGCCCCTGCCATTAATAAGTGTGGCATACTGGCTAAGTCAACGATGAAATTTTCATTGTCAATTTTTTTACCAATAGCAATAGGTAAAGAGAACTTGCTATTTTGAAATTTCTCACTAGCCAGTAAGGTTTTCATACTTACTACCGACTTTCTAATATTCGGCACTTCAATACCAATGGTTCCTTTACCAGGAATGGGTGCAATGATACGAATACCCAATGCAGCCAAACTTAAAGCAATATCGTCTTCTAAATTTTTAATTCTACTAATACGCACACCAGGGGCTGGTACAATTTCATATAAAGTAACGGTAGGCCCTACTGTGGCAGCTATGCGCTGAATGGCAATATCATAATTTTTTAGTGTCGCAATAATTTGGTTCTTATGCGTCTCTAATTCCTCAGGGTCTTGTACAATTTTTTCAGAGCCATGCGTTTCTAATAAATTAATGGAAGGGTACTTATAATTTTTTAAATCCAAGGTCGCATCATAGGCAGTCCCTATAGCTCCAACGGGCACAATCACTTCTTTAGCTACTGGCTTAATTTCTAAATCAAGGTCTTCTAATAATTCACCGTTAAAATCTTCAATATTTATTTTTTCAACCGCAGGTGCAGGCTCTTCTATTACTTCATTCGCTATAACGAGCTCCTCTGTATCAATGAGTGTGGGTGTTAATGCTGCTGATAAAACTTGCGGCTCCAATACTTTTTCAGATTCCAAACTTAATTCATCAAAAGACTCGTTATTTAATTTATTGCCTCCTAAATTTGGTGGCTCAGTTGCATTTAAATCCCATTCTTGTTTGACAGCTGTTTCGTCGGTATCAACTATATCATCGCCTTCAAAAGCAGCTTGCTTTTTCTTCGGTAGTAAGAAATTAAAACTAGGTACATTAAAACTAGGATTGAACCTCCATATAAAATAACTAAAACCCGCTACTAGTAATAAAGCGCCGGTTCCAAAACTACCAATCCATTTAATTAACCAACTACTACTGTATTCCCCTAGTGCGCCTCCCCAAGAAAAATGAGCACCTGCTGTAACAAAGGCTAAGCAAGTACTTATAACAAGTAAGCCTAAAATCACATACCTAATATTGCGCCATAAACTAAAAATAGTTTTAGTAAAAAATAAATTCACGCCTAGAACAAAAAAGAAAGAACAAAATAAATAAGCAGCTAAACCAAATCCATTGAACATAATTTGATAGGCAACAAAGGCACCTATATAACCCATTAAATTATTAACTTTTAAATCGTTGATAGAAAACAAATGCGTGCGCCATAATTGGACCATGTCCTGGTCGTCCTGCCAAGTAAATAAATAAGAAGTGAAAGAAACAAATAGAAATAAGGTAATGAGTAAACTTATCACCCCCATAATTTTGGAGGTTCTTTCATCTTTCACTACATCCGTCACCGATACATCTGCTTCTTTATCAGGATTTAAATTCTCCTCGCTAATCTTGGATTGTTTTTTACTTTTTAGGGTATTTGCCATGGTAACAAATATAAGTTATCTGCATAGGACGAAAAAGGAATTTGAGCAAATGTGTAAAATTGAAAATAGCAGGGCCTACTTATCCACTTTATCTAAATAAACTGCCCTTACCCAAAATGCCCAACCGAGTATAAAACAAAGTCCACCCAAGGGTGTAATAGGTCCCAAAAAACGAGCCCATGGATAGCTTGTTAAAGAAAGAAAAGTTAATGCATATAAAGAGCCACTAAATAGAAAAACACCCACTATAAAAAAGTGAGCCGACCATCCCAAGCCTATTGGCGCTTTTTGTTTTACTGCTTGCAAACTGCCATAGATTGATAAGCCCATTAATGCGAATGCATGCATGAATTGATACCTCACCCCTGTTTCAAAAATTTGTAATTTATCTTGGCTCACGAATGCTTTTAAGGCATGTGCTCCAAAGGCACCGAATACCACTGCCAATAAAGAAAATACTAAACCCCAGATTAATATTTTACGATACATGTTTTGCCATTAATTTTTTCAAGCCGGTTTCATTGATTTGATCGCTAGTTAATCGGTAGTTTGCTTGACTATAAAACGAATGCCTTTCTACTAATTTATCTTCAATATATGCTGCAATTTCAGTATCACTTAAGTTGGCAATTAAGGGGCGTTGTTGTTTTTCAGGTGATAACCTTTTGACTAATACTTCTACTGGTTCATCCAACCAAATAACAATACCTTCTTTTTTCATCCAAAGCATATTCTCATGAAAACAAGGCGCACCGCCACCTGTAGCAATGATAAATTTTTTCTTCTCCTTAAACCATCTTAAAATTTTCGCTTCTGCTTTTCTAAAATAATCCTCCCCGTCTTCATTAAAAATTTCGGCAATTGTTTTTTCTTCATTCATCTCAATCAACTTGTCTAAATCGTAGCCCACGCATTTATTCCACTTAGCCATTTTTTGTGCCCAATAAGATTTGCCCGAACCCATCATCCCAATTAAAAATATTTTATCGGCAGCCATTACCCAGTTTTTCTTTATTGAACAATTCTATGTAAATGCGTTGAATCCTGTTATATCCATTCCGGTAATTAACAAATGAATATCATGTGTGCCTTCATAAGTAATTACACTCTCTAAGTTCATCATATGCCTCATGACTGAGTACTCGCCCGTAATGCCCATACCACCTAACATTTGTCTAGCATCTCTGGTAATATTAGCGGCCATTTCACAACTATTTCTTTTAGCCATACTAATTTGAGCAGCAGTGGCACGTCCTTCATTCATCAATACGCCCAAACGCCAAACCATTAATTGCGCTTTGGTGATTTCGGTTATCATTTCTGCCAATTTCTTTTGTTGTAATTGGAATCCGCCAATAGGTCTACCAAATTGAATACGCTCCTTACTATATCTTAATGCAGTATCATAACAATCCATTGCAGCACCAATTGTACCCCATGCAATACCAAATCTTGCCTTATTCAAACAACTCAATGGTCCTTTTAATCCTTTAACATTTGGTAAAATATTTTCTTTAGGTACTTTCACATTATCAAAAACCAATTCTCCTGTTGCACTCGCACGTAAACTCCATTTATTATGGGTGGTGGGTGTTGAAAACCCTTCCATTCCTCTTTCAACAATGACGCCTACGATTTCTCCCGCTTCATTCTTAGCCCATACCACTGCTACTTGTGCAAAGGGGGAATTACTAATCCACATTTTTGCACCATTTAGTACAACATGATCTCCGGCGTCTTTAATATTGGTTAACATACCTGATGGGTTTGACCCATGATCTGGTTCAGTTAATCCAAAACAACCCAACCATTCACCAGAAGCTAATTTGGGTAAAAACTTTTTCTTTTGAGCTTCACTTCCATATGCATGAATTGGGAACATCACTAGTGACCCTTGAACACTCGCTGTGCTTCTCACACCACTATCCCCTCTTTCTAATTCCTGCATCATGATACCATAACTAATATAGTCCAAACCGCCGCCGCCATATTCAGCAGGCACCGTTGGACCAAAGCAACCCATATCTCCTAATTGTTTAATAATTTGAGTAGGAAATTCAGCACGTTGTGCATAGTCTTCTATAATGGGTGAAATTTCTTTTTTGACATAGTCTCTCACCGCTTTTCTGACCATCAAATGTTCCTCAGATAATAATTCATCTAATTGAAAATAATCGGGAGACTCAAATAAATCGGTTCTTACTGCCATAAAAAATTAGTTTATTGTGAAAACAATCAAGTGCAAAGATAACTGAATCAGCAGTAAAAAAGTATATTTACAATAACAATAATAAATATGCGAAAGATTATCACCCATTTAAGTTTTTATGTATTAATAGCCATTATTTCGGGTGTATTAGTAGGCATTTATTCACCTAGCCTAGCCCTTCAACTAGACCCCCTTTCTAAGTACTTTATTAGTATAATAAAAATATTTACTTTCCCCATTATTTTTTTAACCGTCTCCCTAGGCATTGCTAGCATGGGCGATTTAAAAAAAGTAGGGCGCATTGGATTTAAATCATTGATTTATTTTGAAATAGTAAGTACACTTTCATTGGCTATTGGGGTTATTATGGCACTTTGGTTAAAACCAGGCTCGATAAATAAAGAAGGTATTCAAATGCAAGACCCTTCAAAATATACTGCCTCTCCTGATTTTCATATTTGGAGTATAATAAAAGACAATGCTAATTTGCAAATATTAGTGTTGGCCATTATTATAGGATTATTACTGAATTTCTTAAACAAAAAAGAAAAGTACATACATATTTTAGGTAGGCTAACACATTATGTTTTTATAGGATTAAAGTATGTTATGTATTTAGCCCCTATTGCTGCTTTTGGAGGCATGGCCTTTGCAGTAGGCAAGTATGGTTTAGCTAGTTTAATTCCGCTGGGTAAATTAATGGCCACCATGTATTTAACCATGGCCCTATTTATTTTTGTAATTCTGGGCTTACTATTAAAATATTATAATTTATCTGTTTGGCAACTTATTAAAAATATCAAAGAAGAGTTATTAATTGTATTTGCCACTTCTTCTTCAGAACCAGCGATGCCATCACTGATGAACAAGCTTGAAAAAATGGGTTGTTCAAAATCGGTGGTGGGTTTGGTAGTGCCCACAGGTTATTCTTTTAATTTAGATGGTACTTCTATTTACTTATCCATGGCCGTTATTTTTATTGCACAATTGTACAATGTTCAATTAAGTTCAGCAGAACTAGTCACTATGATTTTCATTTTAATGCTCACCTCTAAAGGTGCTGCGGGCGTTACAGGAAGTGGATTTATTGTACTTGCTTCTACCCTAGCCACCTTGCAAAAAATTCCCATTGAGGGCTTGGCCTTTTTATTAGGTGTAGATAAATTTATGAGTGAGGCAAGAGCCCTTACCAATATTATTGGCAATAGTGTAGCTACTGTATTTATTGCAAAGACGGAAGGAGAAAATATAAAACTATAAAACTAGGTCTTTTAAAGTAGCCCTTTCATTTCTGTAGCATAGGCCTCGGCAGCGGTGCTTGCTTTTTCTGCAAAATCATTTTCTGTACTTGCAAAAATAATGGCTCTACTTGCATTCACTAATAAACCCACCGATTCGTTTTTACCATACTTAGTCACATCGGCTAAACTACCTCCTTGTGCACCTACTCCTGGTACTAATAAAAAATGATGCGGAATAATGGAACGAATATTTTCAAGCTCTTGGGCCTTGGTAGCACCCACCACAAACATAATTTGTTCAGGACTGCCCCAATTAGCAACTTGCTTTAAAACCGATTCGTATAAATATTCTCCGCTACTTAATTTTTGTTGTTGAAAATTTTGACTGCCTTCATTAGAAGTAAGCCCTAGCACAATGGTAAATTTATTGGAATAGGCTAAGAAGGCATCTAAACTATCCTTACCCATATAAGGAGCTACTGTAATCGCATCAAAGGGTAAAATTTCAAAAAAAGTTTTAGCATAATGTGCCGAAGTGTTTCCAATATCTCCCCTTTTTGCATCTGCAATGGTAAAATGTGAATCGGGTATATGCGCCAAGGTTTCCTCCATGGCCTGCCAACCTTTCACGCCCATCGATTCATAAAAGGCTGTGTTTATTTTATACCCCACGCAATGTGCAGCCGTGGCATCAATGATGGCTTTATTAAATGCCAGCACCCCTTTGGCATCCTTAGAAAAGCCCTTTGGTAGTTTTTCGCAATCGGAATCTAAGCCTACACATAAATAAGACTGCTTTTTAATAATTTCCTCTACCAATTTTGATTTTGTCATGCTGCAATTTTAAGCTCATGCAAATTTAGCCAAAAGCATGCAAGATGCCAATTATGGATTAACTTTGGCTATGTTTAAGAATATAAAAGCAACCCTTGTTCTATTTATTGGACTTTCAGCTTTAGTCATTGCCTGCAATAGCAGCTCTGATGAAATGAAAGCAGACAATGCCCTCGACGGGGGCAGGTATTTTATTGAAAACTGCATGCAGGGCGATTTTAGTAAGGCCAAAAACTACTTCTTAGCCAGCCCCCAAAATCAAGCCATTTTCGATAGCATTTCCGCTCATTATTTTTTATTAGATAAGGAAGGAAGGCAGCAATTAAGACTAGCATCTATTCAAATTAATGAAATTCGCAGCATTGACCCTACCCATACTAGTTTTGATTATCAAAATTCATTAGATAAAATTGCTCAAAAAATGATGGTCGTATCTACTCCAGAAGGATGGAAAGTGGACCTAGAATATTCTTTTCCCCAAAAAACTAAATAAAAAATAAAATGGTATATTTGCAAAGGCAAAGAAGCCAAAATTTAAAATTTATAAACTCATAAAATGGAAGCGCAAAAAAATACAAAAAAATACTGGGTACTTTTCTTTACATGGTTTGTAATTTTAATTGCCCTATTTATTGTTTACAGAGAATTCTTCTGGTTAGCCCTTCCTGGCACTTTAACTTATTTCGCAAAAGCCATGGACCTCTTCTAGATCATTAAATTAGGACATTAAACTAGTCCATTCACTATATTTCAAAAAAGACCCGCTCTTATAGTAGAGCGGGTCTTTTTTAATACCTACTATTATTTATTTGTAATCTTAGTTCTTTATTTCAAAATGGAAAGTGCCGCTGCTGCATAAGAAAATATTTCTGGCTGATGGTGATGTACAGGTTTCACCGTCTTAGATTCCCCTAAACGAACCACCACTGCATTTTTATCGCGAATAATATAAACATACTGCCCAAACAAACCATTTTGCGCCACAATATCATGCCCTTGTTCTTTGAACATCCAATATTGATAACCATAAAAATCTACTGGGTTTTCATTTTCGTAAGCATCTTTTAAATAGGTTGCTGGCGTTGTAGCTGCTTGAACATAATTACTAGAAACAATTTGCTTCTCGCCCCATTTACCATTTTGTAATACGAGTTGTCCAAATCTTGCATAGTCACGCGCTACTCCATTGAAACAACAGAAAGCTTTTTCATGTTTTTGGGCCCCGTCTAAAAGCCACAATGCATCTGCTTCAGCGCCCATGGGTTGCATAAATCTTTCTGAAATAAGTGTTGAAATATTTTGACCAAATACTTTTTCAACTATCAAGCCCAATACTTGTGTATCTCCACTACGATAGTCCCAATGCACACCAGATGGTTCTTGGTATTTCATTTTACTAATCATATATTCTTCATCATCTCCATAATAACCATAAGCATTCAAACTAAAATAGCCTTTATCAAATTCATAGTAATTGGTACCAGAGCTCATGGTTAATAAATCTTTAATACGCACTTTTTCTAAGCCATTTGTTTTAAAATGAGGCACATAATTCCCCGCTGGTTCTTCGATTGATTTTATTTTTCCTTCATCTACTGCAATGCCAATTAATAAAGAGATCATACTTTTAGCAGCAGAAAAAGAACCACTTAAAGTAGTAGGTGTATATCCATCCCAATACTTCTCATAAATTAGTTTTCCATCTTGAATGACTAAAAAAGCATGTGTGTCATTAGAGTCCATGATGGCCAAAAGAGAATCTGAAATAACAAGTTTATTATAACTAGAGTCCAAGGGCCAGTACTGAGGTTTTCCTCCGCTTGGTACCAAGCGCGTTGGATGGGTTTTATAATCGTGAATAGTATGCACACCCCATGAGGCAAAGTTTTTCAAGTGTGCAAACTGAGGAGTAAAAGATAGACCGCCTAATACAATTATGATTAGTACAAGGCCAATGGTAATTTTTTTTAGCATAGTTTGGAAAAGTTTGGTTTATTTGCAATCCGCTTCTATAGAAGCACCGCTATAAAATTAAATAAATTAACTCTAATAAAATGTATTCAAGCGAATTTCAGGCAATAATTGACCGCCGTAGATCAAACCGAAGGTTTGACCCCCTAGTAGAAGTGCCGGATGAAGTCATTAAAAGAAGTATAGAGCGCGCTATTTTATCACCTAATAGTAGCAATATGCAACTTTGGGAATTCTATTGGATTAAAAACGAGGAAGAAAGAAAAAAATATGAGGCCTTATGCTTAGGGCAGTCTGCTGCCAAAACAGCCAAACAAATTGTAGTTTTTGTAACTAGAAAAGATTTATGGCCTCAAAGAGCCAAGTGGAATTATGATAGATTAAAAGCAGGCATCAAAGGGGAACCCTCCAAACTAGAAAAAAGAGGATTGGACTATTATGGTAAATTAATGCCTCTTGCTTATCGTAGTGATATTTTTGGAATTTTTGCTTTGGTAAGAAGATGTATTAGTTTTTTTATGGGCATTTCAAAACCATTTATACGTTTTGGTGGCAAAGCGGATCAAAGAATTACCGTGCATAAATCTTGTGCCTTAGCTGCACAAACATTTATGTTATCCATCGCTGCTGAAGGATTTGAATCTTGCCCTATGGAAGGCTTTGATCAAGTAAGAGTTAAAAAAGCATTGAACCTTCCAGCAGGTGCTGAAATTAATATGATTATTGGCGTGGGCAAAGGTACAGAGCAAGGTATATGGGGCCCTCGATTCAGAGTACCTTATGAAGAAGTAGTTTTTGAGCGATAAGAAATAAACGCAAATAAAATAAGCCCCCTAGAATATCGGGGGCTTATTTATACTTTACAATAATTAGTTATAGCAATTATTTTATAGCAGGTGTAATGATAATATTTCTATATTCAATGGGACCATGGTCTCCTTGCATCATAATAGGGCCTGGCTCTCCTTCATTGCTATCTAAAGCACCGCCTGTTACACCCGGAATTTGTTGATTATAAATAATAGTCGTACCATTTAATACCACAGTCACTACTCTACCCACTAAGGTAATATCATAAGACTGCCACTCTCCTGCTTCTTTTGCCATATTAAATAAAGGGTCAATAAATCCATAAACCCCTCCTAAATAAGTGCTTAGGGGTTCTTTCCCTTTACTATCTTCCACTTGCACTTCATATCTTCCTCTTAAATACACACCACTATTACTTTCTTTAGGATAACGAAATTCAATATGCAATTTAAAATCATTAAATGTTTCTACCGTTCTAATATTCGCACCAGATGCTGGGCTTTTCAAAACTCCGTTCTCTGCCACCCATTGATTCTTACCCAAGGCCTGCCAGCCGTCTAAATTTTTTCCATTAAATAATGGCATTGGCTTTCCCCAAACAGGTTTTTTATTTGAAATTAAACGAGGTGCTCTTACACCTGTAAAACTAAATGTTTTACCTAAAGGACTAAGAATAGTGCCAACTAGTTTGTCGTCTTTTATAGTGGCTTCAAAAACCATTTCCTTATCGCTAACATCAAATTGAGTAGGAATCTTAAAATTAACCTTGCCCTCTTTGAAAAACACTTCCGAAATAGGACGCGCACTACCCGATTCCCAAACAAAATGCCCTGTTAATGTTTTGATACCAGAATGTCTTACTTCCAACCATGAAGCGGCCTTGCCTCCATTAAAATCCACGGTCAAATCCCATCTACCTTCAATAGGCACTGCTTTCATTCCCTGCGCCATTACTTGATTATTTGAAACAAAGGCTAAGAGCCCTACTAATAATAAGAAACAATAGTTTTTCATATCTGTTTAAATTAAATATTTAATGTAAAAATTGACCTACTAAATATAAGAAAATATGATTAAAAATTCTCCTTATTTATATAAAATTATGATAAGTGGCGGCCCTCTTTTCTTTTTATATTCTCAAAAAAACCAATTAGCTTTAAACTGCAAAAATTAAACGCAATGAATACAAAAAGAATCCTTTCCTGGTTACTCATCATAGTAGCCCCCTTATTAACATTCGCTCAGCAAACGACTCAGTATCCTACCGATTATTTAAGTCCTGAATTTCATGCAGGTCGTCGTGCAGCATTTAAAGAAAAATTATCTGCAAATGGTGTAGGTATTTTCTTCGCCTCTCAAGTGCGCGTAAGAACGAACGATGTCGATTTTCAATATGCACAAAATAAAAACTTCTATTACTTTACAGGATTAGAAGAATCAGATGCATTATTGTTATTATTTAAACAACCTATTACAATTTTAAATAAAACAGGTACTGAATTTATTTTTGTAAAAAATAGAGACCCTCAAAAAGAATTGTGGACTGGGAAAATTTTAGGGGCAGAAGGTGTAAAAGAAAAGTATAAAATAGAAAACGTTTTTATCAATGATCAGTTTACTGCCAATGCCGTTGATTTTAGTAGCATAGACTCAGTTTTCTCTGCTTATCGTGGTGAAGACATTTTTTCAAAATATAAAAGAGCAGAAGACCCACTTGCGCGTATGGCAACTATTGTAGATAATATTATTAATTCACAAAATAAGCCTATTGCAGCAAGAAGTACCCAAACAATATTAAGTAATCTTCGTGGCATTAAACAGCCAGAAGAAATTGCCTTAATTACGAAGGCCGTTGCTATTAGCTGTGAAGGTCATAACGATGTAATGCGTGCCATTAAGCCTGGCATGACTGAATACCAAGCGCAGGCCATTATGGAATATCATTTTAAAGCCAATGGTTCTGAATACCCTGGCTACCCTAGTATTAATGGGGCTGCAGAAAATGCTTGCGTACTACATTATGTCACTAATTTAAAATTGATGAATGATGGAGATATGCTTTTAAGCGATTGCGCTGCAGAATACCATGGTTATACTGCAGACGTCACTAGAACCGTTCCTGCCAATGGAAAATTCACCCCCGCTCAAAAAATTATTTATGAATTAGTATTAAAAGCACAAGATGCAGGTATTGCTGCCTGTGTGCCAGGTGCTCCCTTTGGTGTGGCAGATGCTGCTGCTAGAAAAGTAGTGAACGAAGGTTTAATAAAATTAGGTATTGCTGCTAATGAAGCAGAGGCTAGAAAATATTTTCCGCATGGCACTTCACATCATTTAGGATTAGATGTACACGATATGGGACCGCGTACTTTATTACCAGGCGTGGTCTTAACGGTGGAGCCAGGCATTTACATTCCACCAGGAAGTAACTGCGATAAAAAATGGTGGAGTATTGGTGTAAGAATTGAAGATGATATTTTAATTACTGAAACAGGTAATAAAAATTTATCTGCAGGATCTCCTCGCACGGTGGAGGCTATTGAGAAAATGGCTAAAGAGAAAAGTATATTTAAAAAATAAATTTTAAGCTTAGCAATAAAATAAAAATAAATTATTGTTATAAAAAAACCTCACCTATTTAGGGGTGAGGTTTTTTTGTGGAGTCGAGGGGAGTCGAACCCCTGTCCAAACAATGTTACCATTGGTCTTCTACATGCTTATTGTTTTATTACTTGTCGGCGAATAGCAGGAAAAACACAAACCAATTATTCACTTAGCTGAATGGTACTTAAATAAAAGGCACAGCCTACTTTTATCGCATCCTGTTTTGTTTTTAATTAGGCTGAGGAGCGGGCAACAGGCCTGCCTTCTCTCTCGACCAAAATGGAAGTTAATTCACTGAATTAAGCAGCCATGGCAAAATTTGCTTCGCCTTTTGATTGTTTGGTATTCAGATTAAAGTGCTAATTACCCAACGCACTGCATGCTTACCCCAACCGCTACGACTGCTGTCAAAACCATACGACCCCAATTGTATCTAATGAGATAAAACTTAATTCGAACCTACAAAATTACAAATAAATTGTGAATTACTTAAATAATCGCCAAAAGTCAAGCCCCAAAGCGTATAGCATAAGGCCAAACATGAGCATCATACCCATTATTTGAGCGTATTCCATAAACTTATCACCGGGCTTTCTGCCTGTGATCATTTCTACTATAATAAACAGTGCATGCCCCCCATCCAAGGCTGGAATAGGCAGTACATTCATAAAGGCAAGTATAATAGAGAATATAGCAGTTAGTGTCCAAAAACGTTCCCAATCCCAAGCTGCAGGAAATGTATTTCCAATGCTAATTAAACTACCTAAAGAATCATTGGCATTTACCTTACCTGTAAAAATTTGCTTGATGCCTTGAATATAATTATCTAAAGTAGTATAGCAACGATTTACGCCTTCAGGTATGGCTTGAAAGAAAGTAAATTCTTTATGCACTGTCTTAAATAATGCATAAGGTAGTTTTACAAATAAACCTATCTGTCCTGAACCATTAATTAATGCTTTAGTATAGACTGTATCATTCCCTCTTTTGGAAGTAACCATTACAATTGAATCGGCATATTTTTGCTTCACTTCAATAAATTCATACTGGTATTGAATACTAGTATTATTTATTTTTAAGAGTGTATCATTTTTGCTGAAAGCGCCTTCTAAAACCACAGCCGATGAACCCACTGAATCAATAATAACAGGTATACGCGGAATCACAAAGGGATCTGATTTTTTAAACTTAGCAAGTGAAGTGGCTAAAGTAGCAGGAATATTTAATGAGATAATACTATCCCCTCTTTGCACTTCTAAAGTGGTAGGATTCGTTAAAATTAATTTAGCTTCTAAAGCATCAAAGTTTTCTAATTCTTTTTTATCTAATGACAATATGATATCTCCATCTTGAACACCCATTTGTTTTGCGAGCGCACTGGCATGCACGCCATAAGTCACATTTTTTGCAGGCAAATAATCGTCACCCCAATACCAACCAATTCCAATAAAAATAACAATGGCCAATACCACATTTACAATCACGCCACCTAGCATTACAATAAGTCTTTGGTAGGCAGGTTTAGATCTTAGTTCCCAAGACTCAGGTTCTTTTTTCAATTGCTCTTTGTCCATACTCTCGTCAATCATACCCGCAATTTTCACATAACCGCCAAATGGAACCCAACCAATACCGTATTCTGTATCCCCTATTTTCTTTTTCCAAAGACTAAATCCTGGATTAAAGAATAAATAAAATTTCTCTACGCGTGTTCCGAATAAACGCGCAGGAATAAAGTGGCCTAATTCATGCAGGACCACCAGTATTGAAAAAGATAAAATAAACTGTGCTGTTTTTACACCCACTGCTGCAAAATCAAATGCTAAAATGTACATATTTTATAATTGTATTAAAGAGGCAGCAAAGTTACGCGCCTCTCCATCGGTTTCAAAATAATCTTCCAAGCTTGGCTTGGAGATATAGTTAATTTTTTCTAAAGTTTTTTCAATGAGCTCTGTCATTTCTAAAAATCCAATTCTATTTCTTAAAAAAGCATAGACTGCAATTTCATTCGCTGCATTTAAAACACAGGGTGTATTGCCTCCTTTCTCCATTGCTTCTTTTGCCAATTGTAAATTTCTAAATGTTTTCACATCTGGTTCGTCAAAACTTAATTGATTCGGTTTATCGAAAGTATACCTTGGGAAATTGTTTTTTAATCTTTGCGGAAATGCCATTGCATACTGAATGGGTAATTTCATATCGGGTAAACCCATTTGCGCTTTTATACTGCCATCTTCAAACTGCACCATACTATGAATTATACTTTGCGCGTGTACTACTACCTTAATTTGACTGGGCGCTAAATTAAATAACCATCTTGCTTCAATCATCTCCAGCCCTTTATTCATAAGGGTTGCAGAGTCTATGGATATTTTCGCACCCATGGACCAATTCGGATGTTGTAATGCGTGGTCGCGTTTTACATTCACTAAGAAATTAGGTTTCTTTCCTAAGAAAGGACCCCCACTGGCAGTAAGAATAATTTTTTCAATAGGATTATTTTGCTCTCCCACTAAACATTGAAAAATAGCAGAATGCTCGCTATCCACTGGAATAATAGCTGCTTTATTTTCTTTTGCTTTTTGCATGACTATATCACCTGCTACTACTAAAGTTTCTTTATTGGCAAGTCCAACGGCTTTACCATTTTCTACTGCGGTTAAAGTTGGTTTTAATCCAGCAAAGCCTACAATACCTGCCATCATAAAATCATAACAATCCATGGCGGCTACTTGTTCTAATGCATCTTCCCCTGCAAAAACTTTTATAGGTTTTCCTTCTAAGGCTTTTTTAACAGTGGCATATTTTGTAAGGTCTACGATGACCACTATATTGGGCATGAACAATAAGGCCTGTTCAATTAATAAAGACTCATTAGAATGGGCTGTTAATATTTCAGCTACAAATAATTCAGGATGTGCAGCAATTACCTCAAGGGTTTGTTTCCCTATAGACCCTGTTGATCCGAAAATGGCAATTCTTTTTTGACTCATCCAATAGTATTCTTAGACATTAAAATTAAGCTATTATTTTTTTATGGCGCAATATATTGCTTTAGCGCATCGGCAATCACTCGGTCATTGCTTAAACGGGGTACTTTATTTTGACCCCCCAATTTTCCCTGCGCTCTCATATAATCAATAAAGGCATTTTTTTGCATTTGATTAATATGCAAGGGCGCTAAAATTGACCCTGCTATTAAATCCTCATAGTAGACATTTTTAGCAGATAGTACTTCGTTCAATTTTTTACTAAACAAAGCCATATCCGCAGGCTTTTTTTCAAACTCAATAAACCATTCATGGTAACTTTTTCCTTCCCCTTGTTGAATAAAAGGAGCCACTGTAAATTCAACCACCGACACCTCCATTTGTTTTGTTACTTCTAATAATGCTTGTTCAACTTCTTCTCCAATCACATGTTCTCCAAAAGCAGAAATAAAATGTTTGACTCTTCCGGTAACAATGACTCTGTAGGGGTCAATGCTTACAAATTTTATAGTATCTCCTAAATGATAGCCCCATAAACCCGCATTGCTATTAATAACCATTGCATACTGCTCTCCTAATTGTACATCGGCTAACGAAATTCTTATTGGTGCTTCATCATGTACATTCGCAAGTGGAATGAACTCATAAAATATACCGCTATTGGTATTTAATAATAATCCTGGTTCTGTTCTTGTATCTTGATAAGCAAAGAAACCTTCGCTGGCGGGGAATAATTCAATGGTATCTATTTGCTTTCCAATAGTATCAAATAATTTTGTTTTATAGGGTTCAAAATTCACACCCCCTTGCACAAGCACTTGTAGGTTGGGAAAAATTTCAATCACAGGCTTTCCTGTTATTTCTACAATTCTATCAAAATACATTTGTACCCAAGGTGGAATACCTCCTATTAAACTCAAATCCTTTCCTAAAGTTTCTGTAACAATCTTATCCAATTTCTCTTCCCACTCTTCAATACAATTGGTTTCAAAGCTCGGTAGTTGATTCCCTCTTAAATATTGAGGGATATGATGATTCACAATACCACTTAATCTGCCCGTGGGAATACCACCCACTCTTTCCAATTCGGGGGAACCACTTAGAAATATCATTTTTCCGCCTGCAAACTGGGTATTGCCCGTTACAGACATATAGGCAAGTATGGCATTTCTTGCCCCATTAATATGGTTATTGATGGAATCCTTGGTAATGGGGATATACTTCACCCCACTGGTCGTACCGCTGGTTTTGGCAAAATAGATAGGTCGGCCCTTCCAAAGCACGTTTTGTGTGCCTTTCTTGATTTGATCTATATAGGGTATAAACTGCTCATAGTCTCTTAATGGGACCGCTTTTTGGAAGCTTGGGTAGTCTTTTACTTGGTCAAAATGGTGTTCTTTCCCAAAAAGGGTGGTTTTCCCTACTTTAATTAATTGATTTAGAATGTCTTGTTGGTCTTTGAGGGCAGTTTTGCGATCCTTCTGTATTTGACGATGTATGACACCTGCAAAGGGTTTGGCCAATAAAGATTTGACATTAATCATATTCGGATACATTATTATAGATAGAACGAGGCGAAATTAGGTACTAATTTAGTTATTGTCAAATCACTTTAGGCCTTAAAACTCAATTAAATGTGGGTTTTTAAGGCAATTTGGAGGCCCCATTATATTTTTTGAGAATTAATTGCAAATTGGGATAAAAATAATTACCTTTGCCGTCCTAATTTTGGACATTATGTTAGCAGTAGTTAAAATCGCAGGACAACAATTTAAAGTACAAGCAGGAGATAGCTTGTATGTACCTCACCTGCAAGGTAAAACCGGAGACAAAGTTGAATTCAACGATGTTTTATTTGTCGATAACAATGGAAGCATCTCTTTTACGAGCAAGGTAAAAGTGAAGGCTGAAATTTTAAACGACTTAGTACAAGGTGATAAAGTTATCGCCTTTAAAATGAAAAGACGTAAAGGTTTCCGCAAGAAACATGGTCACAGAACACATTACACACAAATTAAAATCGAGAACATCGCTTAATCCAGCTTAGGCAGGATTTGAGGAGATATATCCATTATTAATAAAAGGCTAGAAAAAAGAATATACTATGGCACACAAAAAAGGGGAAGGTTCCGTAAAAAACGGCCGTGATTCCCAAAGCAAACGTTTAGGTGTTAAGATTTATGGTGGTCAACCAGCATTATCTGGTAACATCATTATACGCCAAAGAGGTACTGTATACCATCCTGGTAAACACGTTGGAGTTGGCTCTGACTTTACATTATTCGCACTTTCTAATGGAATTGTGGAGTTTAAAAAAGGCAGAAATAACCGCACCACAGTGTCTATCCTACCGGTAGAAACAGTAGCTTAATAAAAATAATTTTGCAGTTATTAAAAAAGTTTTCTATTTTTAATACATATTTACTAACCATTAAATCTAAAAAACATGGCAAAAGCTAAAAAAGCTGCAAAAAAAGCTGCTCCTAAAAAAGCTGCTAAAAAAGCTGCTCCAAGAAAGAAAGCTGCTAAAAAGAAAGCTGCTCCTAAAAAGAAAGCTGCTAAAAAAGCTGCTCCTAAGAAGAAAGCTGCTAAGAAGAAAGCTGCTAAAAAGAAATAATTATCGCAAGATAATTAAATCGTCTTTTTTGCTTTCAGCAAAAATAGATTTGAAGTCCTCCCCGTTTACGGGGGGGATTTTTTTTTGAACTATTTTTTATACATTCACGCATGCATAATTACGAGATCGCCGAACAATTTACTTTACTTGGAAAATTAATGGACATCCATGGCGAAAACGCATTCAAAATAAAGTCCTATACAAATGCTGCCTACACATTAGATAAGTTAGCTCAACCAGTGAGTGAAATGTCTTCGCATGAATTATTTGCTATTAGAGGCATTGGAGAAGCCATAGGGCAAAAAATATTGCAACTCATTGAAAATAAGCGACTTACAATACTAGAAACCTATATAGAAAAAACACCTATTGGCATTTTAGAAATGCTAAAAATTAAAGGCTTAGGTCCTAAAAAAATTATTACTATTTGGAAAGAATTAGAAATTGAAACAGTAGGCGAACTACTATATGCATGTCAAGAAAACAGATTAATAAATTACAAAGGATTTGGTGCAAAGACGCAACAAAATATTCAAGAGTCTTTAGAATATTATTTACAACATCAAGGAAGTTATTTATACCAACAAGTGGAATCACTTGCAAGTAACTTGCAAAATAGTTTGCAAGAAAAATTTCCAAAGGATGAACATATTATTTCAGGTCACTTTAAAAGACAAATGGAGACCATCGATTTTTTAGATGTAGTCACTACCCTATCAGAAAATAAATTAATGGATTGGTTAACTGAAAAAGAATTTACTGTTACAAAATTGGATGCATTTATAAGTTGTAAAGGGGTTGATAATTTTGAAATTAGGTGGCATATTTCAAGCCCTGAAAATTTCCATTGGACCGATTTTACCCTGGCCTGTTCTCCCGATTTTCTAAAAAAATGGGTCGAAAACCCCCTTTTTCAGAAAAATTTTAAATTTATTTCTGAGGCCTCCATTTTTGAGCAATTAGGTATTTCTTTTATTCCATCTGCCCAAAGAGAAGACCCAGCTGTTTTATCCAGCCTTCTATCCAATAATAAAAAAAGGTTAGCCTCCAGTATACAGGTAGAAGATATCAGGGGTATCATACATTCACATAGTACTTGGAGCGATGGTATTCATACTATTGAGCAGATGGCGAAGGCCGCTAAAGAAGCAGGTTATGAATATTTAGTCATCAGCGACCATTCAAAATCGGCCTTCTATGCCAATGGTTTAGAAATAGAACGTATTGCAGCTCAACATAAAGAAATAGATGCCCTGAATAAAAAGCTAGCCCCCTTTGTTATTTTTAAAAGTATTGAGTCGGATATATTAAATGATGGCAGCCTAGATTATCCAGAAGAGATCCTTGAAAGCTTTGATATTGTCATTGCCTCTATCCATTCTAATTTAAAAATGACAGAAGAAAAAGCTATGATGCGTTTACTCAACGCCATCAATAACCCTTATACAAGTATATTAGGTCATCCTACAGGCCGATTACTTTTAAGTAGAAAAGGATATCCCGTAAATCATGCAGCCATTATAGAAGCCTGCGCCGATAATAATGTAGTGATAGAATTAAATGCACATCCTCGTCGTTTAGATATGGACTGGCGATATATAGCAGGTGCAGTAGAAAAGGATGTGCTTATATCTATTAACCCAGATGCGCATGCGGTGGAAGGATTCTCCGATTGTAAATATGGCGTACTAGTAGCTCAAAAAGCAGGACTGACCGCTGCACAAAACCTAAGTAGTTTTTCTTTACAAGAAATGATGGAGTTTGTAGCCTTTCAACAGGCTAAGAGAAACTAGTATTGAATACTAGCATTAAAAACTAGGACTCCCTTTTTACATACACAAAATAGTCACCTGGCATTAATTCAAAGTTTACTTGCTTATTAAATGCAAAGCTCAGCCCCGAGAAGGCATTTGTAAATTGTCCGTTCAAATAGTCATGCGCTAATTCTAGTTTCTGTATTTGATGGGAAAAATTAAGTACGACTAGTATGGTTTGCTTTTCAGACTTATTTTCAGACTTATTTTCAGGCTGATGATCATACCTCAAAAAGGCCATTACTTGATTATTCGAAGTAGGTAAATTAAAACTATCCCCATCCACAATGCAGTTATATTTTTTTCTTAATTGAATTAGCGTTTTATAAAAGGGGGCCAATTGAGGCGCATTTGTCCAATCAATTGGGTCTTTATCAAAGAAGGCTAATCTTTTATAATTGGGTAATTCCTGACCACTGTAAATTAAGGGTATGCCCTTCCACATAAATGTAAATACGGCCCAGGCCTTTGCAGCTATACCATACTTTTCATATTCAGTGCCATTCCAAGTATTCTCATCATGATTAGAAGTGAAAAATAATTTATAGGCCCCCTTGGGATACTGCGCATAGGCATGTAGTTGGTTATATATTTCATTTACACCCGACTCTTCTACCTTAAGTGTTGCATGCATCCAAGACCAAGCATAACTTGCATCAAAAACGGAATGATATTCAATATCCTCGCATTCGGCTAACCAAAATAAAGGCTTAATGGTTTCACAGGCCTTTCTTGCCTTGCTCCAAAAATCTAAAGGCACAAGATGTGCCATATCGCATCTAAATCCATCAATATTAAAAGTACGCACCCAATATTGCATGGCACCTATTAATGCAGCGCGCATGTCTTGGTTTTCAAAATTTAAATCTACTACATCGTCCCAGCCATTTCTTTCTGTAAAATTTCCATCTTCATCTTGACTAAACCAATCGGGGTGTGACTGCATCCATTCATGTTCTCTGCCTGTATGATTCGCCACCCAATCAATAATTACCTTCATCTCATGTTTATGGGCCAGTTGAATAAGAGAGATAAAATCTTGTTCTGAACCAAACTCCGCATTTAATTTTGTATAACTACTACATGCATAATAACTGCCCAAACTTCCCTTACGCCCTTTTTCACTTATGGGTGTAACTGGCATTAGCCATAAAACTTCAACACCCATTTCTTTTAATCTTGGAATATGCGCTTCGAATGCTTTAAAACTACCTGCCTCTGTGTACTGTCTAAGATTTACCTCATAAATAGTTTTATACTTCATCCATTCTACCGTTTTAAAACTTGCATCCATTTTATTTCAATTTTTAAACCATTTTTTATTAACTTGGCAAACACATGAGTAACACGAAGCCCCATTTAGAACGCAAATTAAGTCTTTTACATGCAACGGCCATCAACATGATTGATATGGTAGGCATTGGCCCCTTTGTGGTATTAAGTGTGGTGGCACAAATTATGGGAGGGCCTTATTTTTTATATGCTTGGGTAGCCGGCGCCTTACTTTCCTATTTAGATGCGATGGTATGGAGTCAATTGGGTGCAGCGCTACCAAGAGCAGGTGGAAGTTTTCATTTTTTAAAAGAAGGCTATGGTGAAAAAGCAGGTTCCCTAATGAGCTTTTTATTTGTATGGCAAACCATGATTCAAGCACCCCTTGTAATCGCATCTGCAGCCATTGGTTTTTCACAGTATGCCAATTACTTTTTTCATTTAAGTTTTCTTCAAGAAAAAGCAGTGAGTGGATTAGTGGTTATTCTGGTAATTTTATTATTGTATAGAAAAATTGAATCCATTGGAAAAATTTCCGTGTTTTTATGGGTAGGTGTATTGGGTACTATGGGCTGGATTATTTTTGGAGGTATTGCACATGGCAATTTTTTAGAGCCCATCAAACATATTAACGATGGCTTTACCATGCAGCATGGTTTTGTCGCAGCCCTTGGTTTTGCCAGTGTAAAAACTATTTATAGTTATTTAGGTTATTATAATGTTTGTCATTTAGGAGGGGAAATAAAAAACCCAAGTCGGAATATTCCAAGAAGTATGTTTATTTCCATTACGGGTATTGCTATATTATATTTAGCCATGAATGTAAGTGTGGCTAGCGTACTACCCTTTCAAACTATTATTACTAGTAAATTTGTAGTCAGTGATTATATAAAGGCCCTATATGGTCCTACAGCGGGCGCCTTTGCGACTATATTAATATTAATGGTAGCCTTTGCTTCTTTATTTTCTGCCACACTGGGTTATAGTAGAATTCCTTATGCTGCTGCACAGGACAGGTCCTTCTTTCCATTCTTTAAAGAACTGCATCCTAAATTACATTTTCCACACCGCTCTTTATTAGTACTAGGAGGTATTGCCTTTGTATTTAGTTTATTATTCAGACTGAAAGAAGTCATTGACGGTATTCTAGCCATGCGTATATTAATTCAATTTATAGGACAGGCTATTGGACTATTATTATTATTTAAAAGAAAAGGTAAAGGTTTTTTCCCTTGGAAGATGCCCTTCTATCCCCTGCCTTTATTTTTAGCCATTATTATTTGGGGAGGTATCTTTTTTTCAACAGGAACTAAAATGATGCTAAGTGGACTTACTGTTATAAGTCTTGGACTTATTGCTTATTTTATTGCCAAGAAATTTAAATGGATTGGTTAACTATTTACTTCTGGTACCAATGCCACTAATAAGTAGTCCAATGACAAGACCAAGAATTAATCCAATTTTTACATTCTTAATTAAGTAGCCAACACCCAGGCCTATAACTAATAAAGTAAAAATGCTCACATTGCGTCTCATAATTTTGAATTAATGCTTGGGAAGTGAAATGAGGTTGGCTAATAATTTATAAGCTCCTGGATTCCCCGCAGGTAATTGTCTAAATAAAACTAAACTCAAATACACCATATTGCCTTTTCCATAAGGGGCAATTAATAAACTTCCCGTAGATGGAGTTTCTCCTTTATCATTCATGGAAAGTGGTGCTTCAAAATGAGCATCCACATTTTCTGCCATATAAGTGCTTCTTTCTTGTACCCAGTTATCAAAATCGGGCTGCTCTATTTTATTAGGAAAATTTAATACCGAATGCGTGGGTAAAACAAAATTAACAGCTGCATTTTCTTGAGACACTCTTTTTCCCGAGTTCACGGTAAAAGCATAAGGCCCCACTTTCACTTTACGAATACCTACTTGATTGCTTTTTAAATATTGTACAATTAAATTACCCCCCTGCGAAATGTATTCATTCAATACCTCATTTTTGGTGGTTAAAAATTCATACATATTGTAGGCTCTAATACCCACCACAATGGCATCAAAGGTTTTTAATTTATTTAATTCAATATCGCTTTCTTTTAATACAGTTACTTGATAGCCTAATTCAATAAGGGCTTCTGGTAACTTATCTCCTGCTCCATCGATATAACCCACTTTAGTACCCTTGGTTTTTACATTCAGCTCCACCAATTTAGTAGTAGCGGGGGCGAAATAAGTAATGGTGGGGATATGATCGTACTGAATAGTTCTTTTATATAATTGATCTAAGGCAGTGGGTAAATTTTGGCTAGCTAATTTTACTTCCACTTCTTGATGCACAGTATTGCCTGTATGATTAATTTCTTGATAGCCTAGTTTGACAGGCTTGCCTGCATTCATCAAGACTACTTCTTTATCGTATTTAGTTTCACGCAAAGGCACTACAACAATGGGTTGGAATACTTCCCCCTTAGTTAGGTCGACATATTTATATTGAATTGGTATAGTAAAAGAAAAAGATTGCCCTTCAATGAGTACCGAACAAGTAGCTGTAAAAGCAGGATCGTTTTCAGCCTTACCAATAAGCATTTGGTCCTTCACTACAAACATTCCTTCGGTTTTAGGTGCTACTAACCAATAAGGCTGTGAAATAGCTTGGGTAGCGGCTACTTTAAAAGAATAATCCCAGCTACTATTTTGATTATTTAAAACTGTTTTATCAAAAACAGAATCCTTACTAGGTAAAGAAATTTTTTCTAAGACAGTACGGGCATTTGACCTTTGATTGAAAAAGAATTGTACTTGTAAGTTTGTTCCTGGAAAAACTTCTTGCTGTTGCGAACTGGCTTCCATATAAATACCCGCTGCATCTTTAATAATAGACTGTAGTTCAGTTAATTTATAATTTCTCCAAAGTGAATTAGGCAGCCCTGCAATTGATTTATATAAGTTCACTAAAGCAGGTACCGACTTAGCCGGATTTTCTATTTCATACTGCTTTATAATATCATTAATAGCAAGTTGGATACCTGGCGCTTGCAATCTATCCCAGTTTGTATTCACCCCTTCCATAATATCTGTCTTTGGAATATCACCGCCGGTGGTTTCAAAAAATTCAAAACTAGTGCCTCTTCTTCTTGGCCTGCCTTCGCCCTGGCTTTTATGCATGGTTCTTGCTTCGGCTCCAATTTCGCCATAGCCTTTACCCACCGTAGCATTGTATCCACCCACTTCAATATTTAATTGACTGCTACTTGTGGTATTAACGGTTCCAAAATTAAAAGTATTCCAAAGTATTCTTTTTGCTTTCCAAGGTTTTACGCCATACTTAAATTGTTCTGTAAATTTACTACTATCGGCAGCCGCTATATATGCCTCATTGGCAATAATAGCAGAGGCTGAATGATGACCATGACCAGCTCTTGCATCTCTTGGAAAACGTGTAATAATAATATCCGGTTGAAATTTTCTAATGGCCCAAACGGCGTCACTTAAAACTTCTTCATGATTCCAAATAGTTAAAGCTTCTTCTGAGGATTTACTATACCCAAATTCATAGGCTCTAGAAAAATATTGCTCTGCCCCATCCTGCGCGCGGGCTGCTAATAATTCCTGTGTTCTAATTAAGCCTAATTCTACTCCTTGTTCTTTACCTATTAAATTTTGCCCACCATCTCCTCTGGTTAAACTTAAATAAGCAGCTCTATACATTCTTTCTTTGGTCAAATAAGGAAGGAAACTATTATTCTCATCATCTGGATGTGCTGCTACATATAAAACACTGCCTACTACCCCCATTTTTTTAATCTGGGCATAAATTTCGGCACTGCTTTTTTGCGCATACAAAGATGTATTGAATAAAAAACAAATTGAAATGAATAGAACTATTTGACGCATGATTTAAAAAAATTTCATTTTTTTACACTTAAATTTTATAGAATATAGGGCTTATTTATCCCCCCTAAAAATAAGGAAGTTTGGGCTTAAAAAGGGGCTATATATGGATAGTTTTACACAAATGGTAGGCCCTAGTTTGTTGAATACTAAATATTTAAGTAAATTACTAGCTCAATTGAAACCCTATGAAAAAACTGCTGCAAGCCTTCCCTATTTCCAAGTTAATAATGCTGTTTTTTGTGCTTCTTTTTACAGGCAAATTAATGGCCCAACCCTTTTTAAAAGCACATCCTCATATTAATCCTTATCAATATGAAGTGGTGAAAGAAAAGTCATTTGACAATGGGGCCGTTACATCGGCACATTCACTGGCTAGTATGGTAGGTGCAGCCATGATGCAAGAGGGAGGCAATGCTTTTGATGCCGCTATTGCCACTCAACTAAGTTTAGCCGTCGTATTTCCAGGGGCAGGTAATATTGGTGGAGGAGGTTTTATGTTAGCTAGAAAAGTAAATGGAGAATTAATAGGTATTGATTACCGTGAAGCAGCCCCTGCTTCTGCAAGTAGAGATATGTATTTAGATGCGCAAGGAAATCCTATTGATGGAAAATCGACAAGAGGCGCTTCGGCTTCAGGTATTCCAGGAAGTATTGCAGGTATGATAAGCACACATGCCTATGCGAAATTACCTTTTGCAAAATTGATTCAACCCGCTATTGAATTTGCTGAATTTGGATATGTGATTTCAGAAAGAGAAGCCAAGGGTTTAAATGCAGACCGTGCTAATTTTTTAAAGCATAGTTCAGCGCCAAGTGCATTTACACAAAAAGAAATCTGGAAAGCGGGTGATACACTTATTCAATTAGAGCTTGCTGCTACACTTAAACGTATTCAAGCAAAAGGACTAGCAGGTTTTTACGAAGGTGTAACTGCTGAATATATAGTTAAAGAAATGCAACATAGTGGTGGCTATATTAGTCTAGAAGATTTAAAAAACTACAAACCTAAATTTAGAAAACCTGTAGAGTTTGATTACAGAGACCATCATATAATAAGTTTTGCCCCTCCTTCTAGTGGTGGAATCTTAATTGCACAAATGATGCAAATGATTGCCCCTTTTAATGTAGAGAAAATGGGATTAAATACCCTTGCTTCTGTAAACCTAATGGTGGAGTCGCAAAGAAGAGCCTATGCAGATCGTGCAGAACATATGGGCGATCCTGATTACTGGAAAGTGCCTACCAAAACTTTAATTAGTAATTCTTATGCGCAAGCAAGAATGAGTGATTATAAAGAAGGCGTAGCGGGTAGCAGTAAAGTTACTTTAGCTGGCGGGGCAAATGAAAGTGAGCAAACCACCCATTTAAGTGTGATTGATAAAGAAGGAAATATGGTAGCCATTACCACCACTTTAAATGATACTTATGGCAATAAAACCATTGTGGCAGGTGCAGGCTTTTTATTAAACAATGAAATGGACGACTTTAGTGTAAAACCAGGTGTACCTAATATGTATGGGGCCTTAGGAGGAGAAGCCAATTCAATACAACCAGGTAAAAGAATGTTAAGTTCTATGACGCCTACCCTTGTAACTGTTAAAGGTAAACCCTATATAAGTATTGGAACACCAGGAGGAACCACAATACCGAATCAAGTATATGAAGGACTGGTGAATATCATCGACCATAAAATGACCATTAAGCAAGCTATTGATGCCACCAGATTCCATCACCAATGGATTCCAGATGTGATTGCTTTAGAATCCGACTTTCCAGAAGATATCGAGACCAGCCTGAAAAATATGGGCTATAAAACCATCAGAAGAGGCAAATTTGGTAGAATGGATGGCATTCTTATTTCAAGCGATGGCAAACGAATGGCGGCTGGAGATAAAAGAGGTGATGATAGCGTAGCTGGCTATTAATTTTTGTATTTTTACAAAAACCCCATCATTGTTAAATAAGAAATTTACCCTACTTAGAATTATTGCCGCAGCGGTAGTAGGTATATTCTTATTTACCTATCTGTTATTCTTATTACCATGGGTACAAAACAGAGTGGCACATCGAATTGCCTCCTCTTTTAGCAAAACCATTGGAGCCCCCGTGGAATTAGGTCAAGTGCGCTTTTCATTGTTCGATAAATTAGATGTTCAAAACATACTTATTCGAGATGAAAATAAGGACACCCTATTTTATACCGAATCTTTAAAACTAAGATTAAGCGACTTATACTTATCCAATAATACACCTATTATAAAATACATTGGCTTAGTCAATACCAAATTGTATGTGAATCGTAAAACCGCGAAGTGGAATTATCAATTTATTCTAGATCAACTCAATAAAACAGCAGACAGTAATCAAAAAAATACTGAATTTGATTTAAAGAAACTAGACATTTCTAATTTTCAATTTATTAGCGATGATCAGTGGGTGGGTAATAAAACTATTTTATCTTCTACTAATATACTAGTTAATATAAAATCAATGAATGGGAAGAATATTAATATAGATCAGCTCATTGCTAATAAGCCCTATTATCTTATTCAAAATAAAGAGGGACTGAACCCTATTAAAACTGTCACGAAAAATGTTAAAAGAAAAAAAGGGGAACTCTATTTTAACAATAGTCATCTTCAAATTTTTGCAAACGAAATAAAGGTCATTAACGGAAAAATGTGGATTGAAAATGGGTTCAGTCAACCTATTTCAAATTTTGATGTCGATCACATTAGAATGAAGGATATCAATGCCAATATTCGTAAGGTAAGTTTTATAGAAGATACCATTAAGGCCACTGTTAGCTTACGCGTGAAAGAACAGTCGGGCTTTGAAATAAAAAAACTAAGTACGCAGTTTAGAATGACTCCAGAAATAATGGAGTTTAATAAGTTATTGTTAAAAACCAATAATAGCAGCATAGGTAGTTATTATGCCATGCAATACAAGGATTTAGCCAATGATTTTCCATCTTATATTGACAAGGTAACTATGAAGGCGCATTTAGTGAATGCCAACGTAGCTTTTGATGATATCGCCTATTTTGCCCCTTCCCTGCAGAACATACATCAAAAGGTTAATACAAGTTTTCATTTTTTAGGTACTGTAGCCAATTTTGAAACAAAAGACTTTACAGCGTCCTATAATAAGTCTACACTTAGTGGAAACTTATCAATGAAAGGCATTCCTGATATGCGTAATACAGAAGTTAAATTTACTAGTGTAGTTGCCAGTGCTAACTATAACGATATTTCTAATTGGATACCAAGCTTACTCACTAAAACCGAGTTAAATGTAAATAGCCTAGGTGCAATGAACTTTAAAGGTGAATTCAATGGCAGTTTATACGACTTTGTTACAAAGGGTCAAATTAGTACAGAATTAGGTGTAGCTAAAACAGAAATAAGACTACAATTCCCAGCAAAAAAAGAGCCTAGTTATGAAGGCTTACTTGAAACCAATCGATTTAATATTGGTAAGTTTTTAAATAACGACTTAATAGGCCTAGTGAATTTTAAAGGAAGTATTGCGGGCAGTTCTTTTAGCTTAGATAATATTAAAACCAATATTCAAGGCGATATCGACTCTATTGAGGTGAATAAATATATATACACTCATATAAGCACGAAAGGTATTTTACAAAAAAAGGCCTTTATTGGTTTATTAGGAATTAAAGATGAGAATGTAAATTTTACAAGTAACCTGAATATTGACTTTAATGAAAAAAGACCTAAAATTGTTGCCGTTAGTGACTTACATTATGCAAATTTAAAGGCCTTAAATATTTCTAAAAATGATATACAACTTGCTGGTAAGCTAGACCTTAATTTTGAAGGAGATAGTATTGATAATTTCATTGGGTATGCTAAATTTTACAAAGGAAATTTAAAAGGAGAAACCAGCAGCTTAGATTTTGATTCCTTAACCTTAGCATCTAGTATTCAAAATGGAATTAAAAAAATAACTTTATCTAGCGAAGATATAAAGGCCTCTATTACAGGTAAATTTAATATTATAAACTTACCATCAAGTGTGCAGTACTTTATGCAACGCTACTTCCCTACTTATATTAATGCTCCTAAGAACGCACCAACGAATCAGGATTTTACTTTTCAAATTAAAACCAATTATTTCGAACCTTATTTAAGGTTATTTAAAAAAGAAATATCGGGATTCAATAATTTAACATTGGAGGGTAGCTTAAATTCTGCAAAACAAAATATTAGCCTAGTATCTAGTATTCCTTTTGCTAGTTGGGATAGTTATTTAATTAAAAATGGTAAAATTAACGGCACAGGCACCAAGGATTCAGTACATGTTAATATTATAGCAGCTGCTATTAATATTACCGATAGTACCCAATTTTTACAGCCCAATATTAGTGTGCATAGTAGTAATGACCACTCAAACTTTTCTGCTTTTGCTTTAAGCAAGTCGGCTTTAGAAGAAATAATGCTTAAGGGTATGATACAAACATACAATGATGGCATTTCTATTAAATGGCAACCTTCCTATTTCATCTTGAACCAAAAAAAATGGGATATCAATAATTTAGGTAGCCTTATCTTAAGAAAAAATAATGTGAATGCCTCTAATTTAACCATTACACAAGGCATACAAGAATTTGTATTTTCTAATTCTACCGTTACTGAAAATGCGCTGCAACTTGAACTGAAAAATATTATTTTAGGCGATTTTACAAAAGTATTTTTCAGCTACCCTAAACTAGAAGGTATTACCAATGGTAAAATTCAATTCAAAAATATACTAACTGACTTTGAATTGGATGCCAATTTAAAATTAGCACAGTTTAGGTTTAATGCCGATTCTATTGGACTTGCCGAATTATCCATTGGCTACCAAAATTCAACAGGTAAAGTTCCTTTTAACTTAAATTGCCCGAATACCGAATATAACTTAGCTGCAATAGGAAGCTATAACATAAAAAACGATACTAGCCCCTTAGATGCCACGTTGTATATGCGCAAAACTAAATTTAGTTTGGTAGAACAATTTATTGGCGGTGTAATTACCCATTTAGACGGTAAAGCAAATGGCGCAATCCATTTTGGAGGCAGAATTGAAAACCCCTATTTACTGGGTTCCGCCAGTTTAGATAAAGCATCTTTTATTGTAGACTATACCAAAGTGAGGTATTTTATAGATAGCAGTATTATTAACTTTAATAATGAAGGAATAGATTTTGGAACGGTTGGAATAAGAGATAGTAAAAATAGAAAGGCGGTATTCAAAGGTAAAATATTAAATCAAGGCTTTAAGCATTTAGAGTATGATATGGAAATGTCTAGCCCTAAAATTGAATTATTGAATACGAATGCCATAGACAATGCTAGTTTTTATGGACAGGCCGTTGGTAAGGCAGGCATGACCATTAAAGGCCCTGAAGAAAATATTAAAATGTTTATTAGTGCTGATGTGAATGATAGCGCGCATATTTACTTACCCAATTCAACTAGTAAGGAAAGTGGAAAATCGGATTTTATTGTTTTTAAAAAATATGGCAAAACCGCTAAAAAGAATGCAGATATACCTGCCTATAACTTAGTGGTGGACCTTGAAGTGACTGCCAATAATAAAACTAAGATTGACCTTATTTTGGATGAGCTTACGGGGGATGTCATTAAAGCCGTAGGTAATGGCCGATTAAAAATAAGAGCAGGTAATATTGAACCTTTAACCATAAGAGGTAAATACAATATAGAGTCTGGAAAATACGATTTCAATTTTCAATCCTTTATCAAAAAGCCTTTTGACTTAATTCCAGAAGCAGGTAATTTTATTGAATGGACTGGCGACCCTTACGAGGCCGATTTACACATCGATGCGAGGTATACCGCTGAAAGAATTAGTTTAAACGAACTAGTAGGTACCGGTAACTTTAGCAATGCAGTAAGAACCTACCGAGGTGGCGTTTATGTTATAGCAGGGCTTAGAAATAAACTATCGAAACCCGATATTAAATTTAGCCTGGCCTTCCCTCCTGGCAACCCAATTAGCACAGACAATGAGTTCTCTCAATTTATTTCCAGATTAGAAAGAGATGAAAATGAAATTTTGAAACAGGTTTCTTTTTTAATTGTATTTAACTCCTTTGCTCCTGTAAGCTTTAGCAATAGTAATAATAGCAATGCCTATACGGTCACCACTATTGGTATTAATACTATCTCCAATTTATTGACCAAGGAAATTAATAAATCCGTTACCAATATTTTAAACAAGGTCACTGGAGATAGAAATTTAAGATTTGATATTGGCTCTTCGGTATACAATAGCGCTAATTTAATTGACCCTTCAGGCGCTGGCTTAGCCATTAATGCCAATAAGATCGATAGACAAAGAGTGAATTTAAAATTAGGCCGAAGCTTTTTAAATGATAATATTATTGTAAATGTAGGCGGCGACTTAGATTTTAATGTGCGCAATACCACAAGCATTCAAAATGGAACCTTCCAATGGTTACCCGATTTAAATATTGAGTTTATATTAACCAGAGACCGCAAGTTACGCGCCATTGTATTTAATAGAAATAGCTTAGATATAACGGGAAGTAGTTTGGGAAGAAGAAATAGACAAGGTTTGAGTATTTCTTATCGTAAAGATTTTGATAGTCTTTTCTAGGCTCTTTTATTTTTTAAGACTTATTCCTTTAATTTATTTATACTTCCCTCTTCTTTTTTAGGCTTTAATATACTAACTGGAATAAGCTTGCAGCCTTTTAACCTATATACATAAAAATTTCTGAGTAGCACACCCTTGTTCATATAAGGTATGGTGTCGGGCTTTTCAATACTTGTAAAATAAGCACCGTATAATTCTATAGGGTTGGCAGGTAAATTGGATGGTACGATAGAGTAAGCATCTTCCCCTATTTTCACTGCTTCTTGACTTTCATTTAACCAGGCAAATTTATGTACATCTTCTAAGGCGCCTATGGCAATTACCCTTGCATTCACTTTGGGCGCTGTATAAAATAACAAATGTCCTCCAGGAAACCATTTATGCACTACAATGGGCGCTTGCTTAGACATCCTGCCCTCTATTTGATCCTTTTCCACTATACCCTTGAACACCTCACTGAAATGGGCCCAGCCTGTTACATCGTTAATAGGATTATACTCTCCTAAATTTTCCAATTTCTCTGAACCCAATTGCTTTGGATAGAATTTTACAATACCCACAAAACCTATGACAAGCAGTATCATAAAACCAATGGCGAATTTCAGCAGTACGGGGATAAACTTCCTAGAATAAGAAGCCCAGTAAACACCAGCTATTAAAAATAAAGGTATAAAGGCAGGACCAGTCCAATGCGGCAGTGTGGCATTAAATAAAGAGACCGCCCAGAATATAAATAGTAAAGGAAGACTTAACCAAAGTAGTAAATTGATGGCTTTAGCAGATTTTGCTTGAAACTTTACTTTACTAACACGCAATAAAGAAATCAATACAGCAATATAAACTAAAGGATTTTGATAGAAGAACTCCCCCCCTATCTGTGTTATAAAATTAGAAAAAGAAATACCTGTATGCATGACTCTTTTAGAGTGAAAACGATAGGTAATAAAATCGTTTTGAAAATTCCAATACAAAATAGGAACAATGCATAATAAAGTGACTAGTATAGCTAAATAGCCATTCTTTTCTTTTAAATTTTCTACCTGATTAAAAATAATATATAAGCCAAAGCCCACCCATAGGTAGAGCCCATGCACTTTACTTAATGTAGCGAGGCCAATGAACAAACCTAATAAAACCCAACCGAATAAAGTAAATACATGTGGCTTCATTACCCAATTCAACATCACATAAATACTTAAGGTAAAAAACAACAATTGAGGACTATCGGGCATTACGAATAAGCCCGCAATAATACTTGTGTAAATAGATAAAGTATATAACAAGGCTGCAATCCAACCTGCCTTTTCGTTTTTTAATAAAGTACCCGATTCAAAAATAATAATGGTAGTGAGTGCAGCGCAAACAATACTTCCTAAGCGCATACTTAAATCCGATAACCAGTATAAGTTGAAAGTGAAAATACGAATAAGCCAACCCACCATGGGAGGATGATCAAAATGATTCCAATCCGGTTGCAATGCATAGGTATAATAATACACTTCATCGTTCCCTAGTTCAAGAAAAAAGGAAAGTAGAATTTTAGCAAAAACTGAAATTCCAATAAGCCACCAAAGTTTTTTCTGATAATTAATTGTACTTGGGGGCATAAATTGTTTTTTGTATGCAATAGTATACTACCACCCAATAAAAGTAAGGAAACTTATTGAATAGGACCTGCCTTGGCTAAAAACCATTCCGTTGCTAAGGCATAGCCTTTTAAACCAAGGCCAACGATAGAACCTACCGATTTAGCCGAAACATGTGATATTTTTCTAAAATCCTCTCTAGCATGTACATTACTAATATGTACTTCTATTACAGGTGTTTGAATAGCAGCCACTGCATCACCAATGGCAATGGAAGTATGGGTATAGGCAGCAGGGTTTAAAATAATACCTGCTTTATTAAATCCATTAGATTGAATAGCTTCTACAATCTCCCCTTCTATATTGCTTTGAAAATAAGTAAAGTGAACAGTAGGAAAATCTTTTTTTAATTGTTCTAGAAATTCTTCGAAACTAGCATGGCCATATACCTCGGGCTCTCTTTTTCCTAGTAGGTTTAAATTCGGCCCATTAATGATGGCTAATTCTAACATGCTATAAATATATTAATTCGATTTCATTAAAGATACGAAATCATCAAATAAGTACCTGCTATCGTGCGGACCCGGTGTTGCTTCTGGATGGTATTGTACGCTAAAAGCAGGACGGTCTTTTAATTTAATGCCTTCAATAGAATCGTCGTTTAAATTTACATGCGATACAATTACATTGGGATGCTTGCGCACTGCATCAGGATCGACGCCGAAGCCATGGTTCTGTGTCGTAATTTCACATAAACCTGTAATTACATTTTTCACTGGGTGGTTTAAGCCACGGTGACCATGGTGCATTTTAAAAGTTGGAATATCATTGGCCAAGGCTAGTAATTGATGTCCTAAACAAATTCCAAATAAAGGTTTCTTTTCTTTTAAAACTTCTTTGATGGTTTTAATGGCATAGTCCATTGGGGCTGGATCTCCAGGACCATTGGATAAAAAATAACCCGTAGGATTAAATGCTTTTAAAGTAGCAAAATCGGTTTTAGCAGGATGCACTCTTACATGTACACCTCTATCTACTAAACATTGTAGTATATGCTGCTTCACGCCAAAATCTAAAACTGATACTTTTATTTTTGAACTAGTATCTCCTAGTTCATATATTTCTTTGGTGCTCACTGTGCTGGCTAATTCTAAACCATCCATGCTAGGCACTTTTGCGAGTTCTGCTTTTAAAGCATCTACATCTAAATTATCTGAAGAGATAATACAGTTCATCGCACCTGAATTTCTAACATGTATGACCAAGGCTCTCGTATCTAGGCCTTCAATAGAAATAATATTATTTTCAATTAAATATTCATTCAAATTACCATCGGCTAATAGACGGCTATATTTTTCTTCTAAGTTGCGCCCAATTAAACCATGAATTTTTACCGACTTACTTTCAACATCGGTTTTTCTAACACCATAGTTACCTACGTGTACATTGTTCATGATAATGATTTGTCCGGTATAACTAGGATCGGTAAATACTTCTTGATAACCAGTCATGCCCGTATTAAAACATATTTCACCGGTGGTCGTGCCAATTTTACCAAAGGCTTGACCGTGAAATACATGACCATCGGCTAGAACTAAAATTGCTGGTTGTGCGCTCATTTGGGTAATCGTTTTGTTATGCAAAAAAAGAAACAATTTTTTACTTTTCCATAATAACTTTTAAACATTCTGTCTGAATCAAAAGAAATGACGAAAAAGCGCAAAAAAAAGGCAAGACGGTTAGTCTTGCCTTATATGTTAATTCGTTAAACTCATTATTCAGCAGCAGTTTCAGGTGAATCTGTTGCAGTTTCAGCCTCAGCTGCTGGCGCTTCCGCCTCTGCTTTCGCTTTTGCTGGTGCTTTTTTAGTAGCAGTAGCAGTTGATTTACTACGACGTGTTTTCTTAGCAGGTTCGCCAGCCGTAGCTATTGAATTACCGTACACTTCGTTGAAATCCACTAACTCAATCATTGCTTTTTCAGCATTGTCACCTGGACGAATGCCTAATTTAATGATACGTGTGTAACCACCTGGACGAGCAGCAATTTTTGGTGCTACCACTGTAAATAATTCTTTTACTGCAGCTTTGTCGTTCAAATAGCTAAACACCACTCTGTGGTTATGGCTAATTTCTTCTTTAGTAGCTGTTTTCTTTGTTTTGGTAATTAATGGCTCTACATAAGTTCTTAAAGCTTTTGCTTTAGCTAATGTAGTAACAATACGCTTGTGCGTAATTACTTGGCAAGCTAAATTCATTAATAAAGCATCTCTATGTGCTTTCTTTCTACCTAGGTTGTTTTGTTTGTCTCCGTGACGCATGACTTTTAAGTTTTATCCTTACACCGTGTCAGGAATTGTAAGGTTTGAGCTTTCGCTCGTTATAAATAGTGATTTACTTTTAGTGTTTCGACTATTGTAAATCTAATTTGTCTAATCCTAATTTACCAAGGTCCATTCCAAAGCTCAATCCTCTTTCGATTAGTACTTGCTCGATTTCAGATAAAGATTTTTGACCGAAGTTTCTAAATTTCATTAAGTCTTCTTGCTCATATTGAACAAGTTCACTTAAGCTATTAATTTTAGCAGCTTTCAAGCAATTGAATGCACGAACAGAAAGGTCTAAATCTTCCAAAGGAGTTTTTAATACTTTTCTTAATTGTAATACTTGCTCATCCACTACATCTTCTTTCTTGTCTTCTTTATTATCAAAAGTGATGTTCTCATCAGTGATGATCATCAAATGTTGAATTAAAATTCTTGAAGCTTGCTTTACCGCATCTTCAGGATGGATAGTACCATCTGTAGCTACGTCTAAAATTAATTTCTCGTAATCTGTTCTTTGTTCAACACGGTAGTTCTCAATAGCGTATTTAACGTTCTTGATAGGTGTGTGAATAGAATCGATAGCGATATAGCCAAATGGCATTTCTTTTAATTTATTCTCTTCAGCAGGAATGTACCCACGTCCTTTGCTAATCGTTAATTCTATTTCTAATTTAGAAGTAGAATCCATTGTGCAAATAACTAGCTCAGGGTTCATTACTTGGAACTGCTGAGAAGCATCACCAATATGACCTGCATTAAATTCGCTGCTACCTTTAATAGATAAAGTAATTTTTTCAGAGGATACATCTTGATCGGCCTTACGCTTAAAACGAACTTGCTTTAAGTTTAAGATTAATTCAGTAACGTCTTCTGTGATACCTTTTAAAGTAGCAAACTCGTGGTCTACTCCTTCTACTTTGATACCTACAATTGCAAAACCTTCTAAAGAACTTAATAAAACTCTTCTTAATGAGTTGCCTAATGTTAAACCAAAACCTGGCTCTAATGGACGGAATTCGAATTGTCCTTCAAAGTCATTTGCTTTTTGTAAAACAATTTTGTCTGGTTTTTGAAAACTTAATATAGCCATGTCAATTTATTTTTTATTTGAATCTTCCGTGAGGAAGAAATTTTGTTAGTTGCTTATATTATAAAGTACTATTGTTATAATACTATTATATACTACTACTTAGAATACAATTCGACGATTAGTTGCTCCTTAATATTTTCAGGAACCGCTTCACGCTCTGGCATTGTAATAAAAGTACCCGTATTGGTCGTTTCATTCCAATCTACCCAGCTGAACTTAGTATTTCTACCACGTTGCTTGGCAACGATAGAAGTATTGTGTGCACTCTTAGGACGGTAAGCAATCACATCACCTGGACGACATGTATAAGAAGGTACATTTGTCACATCACCATTTACAGTGATATGCTTATGTGCTACTAACTGACGTGCTTCTGGGCGACTAGCTGCTAAACCCATTCTAAAAATGGTATTGTCTAAACGAGATTCTAATAATTTGATTAAGTTTTCACCTGTAACGCCTTTGATACGTGAAGCTTCCTCAAATGTTTTGCGGAATTGACGCTCTAATACACCATAAGTGTATTTGGCTTTTTGTTTTTCTCTTAATTGTAAAGCGTACTCACCTAATTGCTTGCGCTTGCGTTGTGCGCCATGCTGACCGGGAGGGTTGCTGTTTTTGCCTAACCATTTTGCGTTTCCTAAAATAGGTTCGCCGAAAATGCGACAAATTTTGGTTTTGGGTCCTGTGTAACGTGCCATAATTCTTGTTTGTGATTTTTTAGTGTCGATGTATCATCAGTAAAAATCTAAAATGAATGATACACCCTTGTTGGTTATATAAAAATTAAACTCTTCTTTGTTTTGGAGGACGACATCCATTGTGCGGCATTGGAGTTACGTCGCGAATAGAAGTGACTTCAATTCCTGATTGTGAAATAGAACGAATAGCTCCTTCACGACCAGAACCTGGACCTTTTACAAATACTTCTACTCTTTTAACACCAGCGTCTGATGCTACTTTCGCTGCATCTGCTGCTGCCATTTGAGCTGCATAGGGAGTGTTCTTCTTAGAACCTCTGAATCCCATTTTACCAGCACTGCTCCAGCTGATCACTTGACCTGCCTTATTAGTGAAAGCAATAATTAAGTTGTTGAATGTTGCACTGATACGAACTTCTCCAGATGCATCAATTTTCACGACTCTTTTCTTAGAAGCCGCTTTTGCACTGTTTTGTGCTTTGATTGGTTTTGCCATTTTTTTTGAGGTGTGTTTTTATTACTTGTTGTTACTTGTAATAGAAACGGGTTTTTTAATTTAAATCTCCCCTACATTTTGTAGGATCCGATTTTTTATGAAGAACTAAAATTATTTCTTAGCTACTTTCTTCTTACCAGCAACTGTCTTACGCTTACCCTTACGAGTACGTGAGTTAGTCTTAGTACGTTGACCACGAACAGGTAAACCTTTTCTGTGACGTAAACCACGGTAACAAGCAATATCTAATAAACGCTTAATACTCATAGATACTTCACTACGTAAAGCACCTTCTACTTTAAATTCAGCATTGATGATATTACGAATAGCGGTTTGCTCATCGTCATTCCACTCATTTACTTTTTTATCGTAACTGATGTTTGCTTTGTTTAAGATGTACTGAGCTGTAGAATGTCCAATACCGAAGATGTACTGTAGTCCTATCTCTCCTCTTTTGTTTTTTGGTAAGTCTATACCGGCAATACGAGCCATATTTTAAAACTGGTTTTTTGTTATTGTTGTTTTGTTTGGATTATCCTTGTCTTTGCTTAAAGCGAGGATTCTTTTTGTTGATAACGTATAATTTACCTTTACGCTTCACGATCTTGCAATCGGCACTACGCTTTTTAATGGATGCTCTAACTTTCATCTTTTTATTTTTAAATATTTATTTCCTAGTTATTTTCTACTTTTTATTTGTGTCTGAAATTGATTCTTCCTCTTGTTAAATCGTAAGGACTCATTTCCAAACCCACTTTATCCCCAGGCAAAATTCTGATATAGTGCATGCGCATTTTACCAGAGATCGTTGCCAAAATTTCATGTCCATTTTCTAATTTCACTCTGAACATGGCATTGCTCATAGCTTCTATAATTACTCCATCTTGTTTAATCAGCGGTTGTTTTGACATACTTATTTTGGGGTTGCAAAGATATGGAAATGAATGGAATTATGAAAAATTCACCCCGAAATATTGCGAAATGTGCAAAATAAAAGGAGAACGGGCTGTTCTCCTTTAAAAAATATTGATAATCAACTAGTTAGCGAATTATAGACCCGGCAACCATGGTCGGCCAATGCCAGCCCTAAAAGGCCAAGGTATAGCAGATAAGATTAAGAGCAAGGCAATGAGGTAAAATGTGGCAGTTAAGCTGGGTTTGCCCCCCTTTTTCAAGCTTATATGACCAATGGTGATTAATACGATGGCAATAAGCATGGAGCTAATATGTTCCACTGCCCAAAAACGAGTAGCGGCGTCCTTCATCACCTCTTTCATTCCTCCTGCTGCAGCTATAAGCTTGTAACCAACGGCTCCAAAGAAATACTGGTAAAGTCCCAAAACCAAGCTAGTATGCGCACTAATGAGCAAAATTTTACTTGTTTTTAGGGCATTTTGTCCTGAAATAAGCTTGACAATGGATAAAAGAAGGGTAATTAGGACCACCCATCTTAGTAAATTATGTAAATGCAGCAGTCCAGTATTCATATTATAATTTTTAATATTGTGAGCAATTGAAGATTCAATTAGCTAATATAATTAAAAATAAGCGAACTAGTCTACCCAATCCGCAACAAATAAGTTGGTATCGCGGGAGCCTCCATTGTTTCTATTGGAAGAAAATAGAATTCTTTTACCATCTGGGCTAAACATAGGAAAAGCATCAAAGCCTTTGTCGCGACTAATTTTCTCCAAATTATTTCCTTCTAAGTCTATTAAATACATGTTAAAAGGAAATCCGCGTTTGTATTCATGGTTACTGCAAAATATAATGTGCTTACCATCGGGTGTGAAATTAGGCGCCCAATTGGCTTGGCCTAAATTGGTAATTTGCTTGGCATCGGTTCCATCGGCATTCGCAATCCATACTTCCATTTTAGTAGGTGCCACCATTCCCTCTTTTAATAAAGAACTATACTCATCAATCTCTTCTTTCGTAGAAGGACGGCTTGCTCTCCAAACAATTTTTTTTCCATCTGGGCTAAACCATGCACCCCCATCATAACCTAAAGTATTGGTTACTCTAATTTCTTTTTTTGTTTTTAAATCCATTACATATAAATCTAAGTCACCATCTTTCACACTACAGTAAATCATTTTTTGACCATCAGAAGATAAAGTGGCTTCTGCATCATAGCCTTCGCTATGCGTAATTTGTTGTTCATTTTTCCCATTCGTATCGGCAATGAAAATATCATAGCTCGCATATAAAGGCCAAATATATCTATTACCATACTTTGCACGGTCCACTGTTGGCGGGCAATCATCTCCCCCATTTTTAGTGGAAGCGTAAATAATATGCGCTCCGTCTTTAGTAAAAAAAGAACAAGTAGTTCTTCCCTTGTTTCCACTAATTAATTTATAAGTAAAACTTTCTGTGTTATTGGTTGGCACCAAACCCATAAAAATTTGATCGCAATTAATACCTTCTTTAGGATTGGTTCTTTGAAAACTTGCACGCTTGCTATCATAACTCCAATAAGCCTCGGCATTGTCTCCGCCATTCGTTAATTGAATAATGTTTTTAAAATGCGATTCGCCTGCAAATAATACTGAATCCTGTGCTTCTGCCTGCATAGCTAAAAAAGCTGCGAATACTAAAAAGCTTAATTGTTTCATAGATTAATTTATAGGCAGCAAAAGTAAATAGTAAAAAAGCAATAAAGCTAACCAAAATCAGTAAAGCCTCTATTTTCTGTCATATTTCTGTCATATTTATGCGACTTAATGATGGCGAAATCATTTAAAAAATACACCTTTGTACAAATAAGTCTATGCCCATTATTGCCCCATCTTTATTAGCTGCCAATTTCTTAGAATTAGGCAATGCCTGCAATATGCTTAATGAAAGCGAGGCCGAGTGGTTTCATTTAGATGTAATGGATGGAAGCTTTGTTCCTAATATTAGTTTTGGACTACCCATCATTGAACAAATTAGAAAGGCCACTACCAAGGTTTGCGATGTACACTTAATGATTGTCTCTCCTGAAAAATATATTACTGCCTTTAAAAAAGCAGGTGCCGATATTTTAACGGTGCACTTTGAGGCTTGCCCTGAACTATCAAATACCCTTGCTCAAATTAAAGCAGAAGGCATGAAGGCAGGTGTGGCCATTAACCCCAATACCGATGCTGAAGTGTTAGCTCCTTTTATAAAAGAGATAGACCTGGTTTGTGTCATGAGCGTATACCCTGGTTTTGGGGGACAGAAATTTATTGAAACTACTTATGAGAAAGTAGTTGCCCTAAAAGCTATGATTACCAAAGCGGGTGCTTCTACCCTTATTGAAATAGATGGCGGCGTGGATGCTAATAATGCAGCTGCACTTACCAAGGCAGGTGCAGATGTACTGGTTGCAGGCACTACTGTATTTAAAGCAGCCGACCCAATTGCCATGATTGCAAGTTTAAAGCAGTCTTAGTTTACTAATGCATACTTAGATTTTTTATTAAGGGCATAAGTTCTTGTTTAGCTTATTCTTACTTAATGCGCCCTTAAGATTAACCTTGTTTTATCAAATGTTTACCTAATGATTAACGAAATGTTATCATTTAAAGTAATGCACATATGTGCGTATTTAATCCTTGTTATTTTCTTCTAGTTAAATTAAATTTATGTTAGGCTGATAAAATATAATACTAACCCTTTAAATGTTACTACATTGACAGAAACCATCATCAATTTAGAAACCGTTAACCCCATTGAATTCTTTGGCGTTAACAACTCCAAGTTCGACATCTTAAAAAAGAAATTTCCCTTACTAAAAATTCTATCAAGAGGTACTCAAATTAAATTAAGCGGCGCTCCAGAACAAATTGATTTAGCCAAAGAAAAAATTGACTTAATCATTCAGTACATGGAACGCAATGGACATTTGAGTGAAAACTATTTTGAGCAAATTTTAGGAGGTGATGATGCCGAAACCATTGATAATTTTATCGACAAAAACCCGAACGATGTATTGGTATTCGGACCTAATGGCAAAACCGTTAGAGCCCGCACTGCTAATCAGAAAAAAATGGTTACTGCTGCCGATAAAAATGATATCATTTTTGCGATTGGACCCGCAGGTACAGGTAAAACTTATACCGCCGTTGCATTAGCAGTAAGGGCTTTGAAAAATAAATTAGTAAAGAAAATTATTTTAACAAGACCTGCAGTGGAAGCTGGTGAAAATTTAGGTTTTTTACCAGGTGATTTAAAAGAAAAAATTGATCCTTATTTAAGACCCTTATATGATGCCTTAGATGATATGATACCTGCCGATAAATTAGGTTATTATATGACTACGCGCACCATTGAGATTGCACCGCTGGCTTATATGAGAGGTCGTACCTTAGACAATGCCTTTATTATTTTGGATGAATCACAAAACGCCAACGACCTTCAAATTAAAATGTTCTTAACGCGAATTGGCGCTAATGCGAAAGCCATTATTACGGGCGACCCTACCCAGGTTGACTTACCAAGAAATCAAAAAAGTGGATTGGAAAAAGCCTCTCGTATTTTACAAAATATTGAAGGTATTGCCCATATTCAATTAGATGAGGAAGATGTGGTAAGACATAAGTTAGTAAAAGCCATTATTAGGGCCTATGATAAGGAAAGAGAAAACGAGACAGAGAACTCTTACCATCGTTAAGGAATTTTATAAGAGAAGCTACAATTATATAGGCACAGAGCCTACCATTTCATACCTCGTTCCGAATTTCGGGACGGGGTATTTTTTTGTTTTCAACTGATATAATCTGTAATTTTATAGCAATGTCTTTAGAAAATTTACAACAGTTTACTGTGGGGGTCGAAGAGGAGTACATGGTACTTGACCCTGCTACGAAGGAATTAAAAAGCCATCAGCAGCAGATTGTAAATGAAGGACAGAAGAAATTTAAAGAAAAGATTAAGGCTGAAATGCACCAGGCAGTGGTGGAAGTGGGCACTGGTATATGCAAAAATGTAGATGAAGCTTTTGAAGAAGTATTGGCTTTAAGAACACATGTATCAGAAGTAGCCAATGGACTTGGTTTTAGTATTGGCGCTTCAGGCACCCACCCTTTTAGTTTATGGGAAACACAATTAGTATCGGATCAGTCTAGGTACCAAGCAATATTGAATGAATTACAACAAGCCGCAAGAAGTAATTTAATTTTTGGATTACATGTGCATGTAGGTATTGAAGACAGAAGTATGGCCATGCAAATTGCCAACACTGCCAGGTATTTCTTACCGCATATTTATGCATTAAGTACGAATTCTCCTTTTTGGGAAACGCGCAATACAGGGTATAAGTCTTATAGAAGTAAGGTGTTTGATAAATTTCCAAGAACAGGTATTCCCGATACTTTTGAAAGTATTGAAGCTTATGAAAAGTTTATTCAACTACTTATAAAAACCAATTGCATCGATGATGGTAAAAAAATATGGTGGGACTTACGCGTACATCCTGTTTTTAATACAGTTGAATTTAGAATTTGCGATGTACCTATGACCATTCAAGAAACCATCACCATTGCTGCTTTCTTTCAGGCTATCTGTGCTAAAATATATTCTCTAAGAAGACAAAATATTAATTTCATCAATTACCAACGCGCACTTATTAATGAAAATAAATGGCGTGCCAGCCGTTATGGTATTGAAGGAAAATTGATTGACTTTGGAAAAGAAAAAGAAGTCCCTATTCAAGATTTAATATTAGAATTACTAGACTTTGTTGATTCAGTGGTAGATGAACTGGGTAGCAGAAAACATTTGGAAAAAGTAAAGGATATATTTACCAACGGTACAGGCGCCGACCAACAATTAAAAGTATTCAATGAAACGGGTAGTTTAATTGAGGTAGTGAAGTATATTGAAACAAGTTTCTTGAAAGTATAAGCTTCGATTCCTAAGTCTGGTTTTCTCCTAATTAATTTATTACTAACCTATCAACGCTTTATTTAGTTTACACTGAATAGTTTTACTGTGCTGCTTTGAAATCAAATAAGGTGGCTGTAAACAAACCTATTTCTCTTTTTTTAAACACCACATCCCAATTACCTTTGTATCTTAAAATTTTAGGAACAAGCAGTCCATTGAAATGAGTCATCTCCACTTCCATCTGTACATTAAAATCGTATACACCAGCCTTATAACTTAAGGAATAGTTACGACCTAATACTTCCAAGGTTCTAGGGTCAAACCAAGTAATCATTTGGTCCACCACTACTCTATTTTTATTTATAAAGCCTAAATCTTGTTTAGGTTGAACATCAAATACATACACCAACTGTCCATGATATTCGACATAGTCTAATTTATAATCGTATAATTCATGCGCCGACTCGTCGTATAAGTCGAGTTTATTGCCAATTAAAGGAATACCCGCAATTTTTTTACCCGGATTAAAAAACAACATTTTCAATTGCTCTTTAGCCTTTTCAATACCCGAGCCTCTTATTTCTCTCACTTTTCCTTTCACAATATTCGTCTCTCCGCAAATAGTACCCTTGGTGAAAAACAAACTAGCATATAAAGAAGGAGTTACATAATTATAATTGCCAAATGCATCGCGTAAATTACCCGTTACCTTCTCCTCCAAAACTTCCATGGTCCTGCAATTATCTTTTCTGGTTTGTTTGGTTTTACTATTTAAAGTAGCTACTACTTTTTCGTTCTTATCCTTCATTTGAATATAATTGAAAGAACTGTATCCAATAGTGCGTAGTGTTTTAAAGGCTTTATAAAAACTAGTATCTTCTTTAATTCTTTGTAAAATAGCTTTATAATCAAAATTATTTCTAACAATGGCATCGCTTAAAGTAAATTTTTGACCTCCATCATTAAATGTAGTATCCTGTGCATATACATTCGCATTCAATACAAACATTCCCAACATTATGCCAATATATTTAAAGCCTGAATATTTGAAGCCTATACATTTTGAACTCGTAAAACGCATAATAAATTATTTAATTTGAATCATTTTATAATCAACCCTTGTATTGCCTTTAGAAATATCGTTTAATTTTCCTTGCAAAATTTTACGGCGTAGTGGCTTTAAATAATCAATGAATAATTTGCCTTCAATATGGTCGTATTCATGTAAAATAATTCTAGCCGTCATACCCGTAAAAGTTTCAGTGTAGGATTTGAAATTCTCATCCATATAAGATAAGGTAACTGTCTCAGCCCTGGTTACATCTTCTCTAATTTTAGGAATACTTAAACAACCTTCGTTATATACCCATTCCGTACCTCCTGTTTCAAGTACCTTGGCATTAATAAATACCTTCTTAATACCCGGCGCATCTGCATACACTTCATCCTCTTCTTCTCTATTAGCGAAAATTTGAGCGCTATCCATTACAAATAGGCGAATGTTCTTATTTATCTGTGGCGCAGCCAAGCCTACCCCATTACTTTCATACATGGTTTCCCACATGTCTTCAATTAATAAAGCCAAGCCAGGATAGTCTGCCTCAATAGCAGGACTCATTTTTCTTAATACAGCTGCACCATAGGCAACAATTGGTAAAATCATAGTCGCAACATTATAAAATCTAAAATGGGGATATTGGCTGCAAAGTTATCAATAAAAGATGGCTTTACGAACGGTTACTCAGATATTCCTGCAATAACATGGTAGCAGCCACTCTATCAATGGTTTTTTTGTCTCTTCTATCGTTTTTCTTCATGCCCATTTCTACCATGGCCCTCACGGCATTTTTAGAACTATAACGCTCATCTACAGTTTGAATGGGAATAGTAGGAAATTTCTTTCCTAAATCAATGATGGCTTTTTGTACCAGCGGAGTTGCATCGGTGGGTGAATTATCTAAATTAAGCGGCTCTCCTATTAATATAAGTTCAACGGCTTCTTTGGAAAAATAATCGGCTAAAAAAGTGAATAGCTCTTTTGTATCCACGGTGGTGAGTGCTGTTGCAATAATTTGCAAAGGATCGGTTACTGCTAAGCCGCATCTTTTTCCACCGTAATCAATACAAATTATTCTAGCCAAGGTTTTTAATTAAAATGAATAAAATTATTATTAGCAGACATTATTTCTATAACTAATGACGCAATTACAAAAATACTAAATACTATACTGGCAATTCCATTGGCAGTCATAAAGGCAATGTTTACCTTACTCAAGTCATTGGGCTTCACAATACTATTTTGGTATAAAAGCATTCCTACAAAAACAAGTAGCCCTATTAAATAAACAAAGTGAAATCCTCCTATAAAATAAGCCGCAATAACCAATGCTGCTGAAAAAATATGTAATACTCTTGCAATACTTAAGGCTTTGTTCAAACCCCAATAACTTGGAATAGAATACAGCGATTGCGACTTATCAAATTCAATATCCTGCAAGGCATAAATAATATCAAAACCACTTACCCAAAATACAACGGCAAAAGAAAATAACAAAGGAAGCAGTGCAAAGCTACCGGTAACGGCTAAATAAGCACCAATGGGCGCTAGAGAAAGTCCAATACCTAAAACTAAATGGCATAAATAAGTAAAGCGTTTAGTATAGCTATAAAACAAAATAACAAAAAGGGCTACTGGCGATAAATAAAAACAAATTGAATTAATAAAAAAACTAGCTGTAATAAAAACAGCCATATTTATAAAAATAAAAACAAGTGCTTTTTCTGCTTTAATAATGCCCGCTGGAATTTCTCTAATGGCTGTTCTTGGATTGAGTTTATCGAAGTGCCTGTCTAAATAACGGTTAAAAGCCATGGCAGTTGAACGCGCGCTTACCATACAAACTATTACTAAAAAGAATTTTAAGAAAAAATGTTCCACCGGAAGTGCTGACATCCACTGCGCTCTCACACCCAACACAAAACCAATGATTGCAAAGGGTAATGCAAAAATGGTATGTGAAAATTTAACCAAGCTCAAATAATTCTTAACTACCGACATACTTTAATTCTATTAATTATAATTTACTCCTCTATCTATACCTATCCTATTTCTAACAATATCTATCTCACCATCTCCCATAAAACAATAGCAGCCGCTACTGAAATATTTAAAGAATGCTTCATCCCGTATTGTGGAATTTCTACCGCCCCATCACAAATAGCCAAAACTTCTTCACTCACCCCTTCTACCTCATTTCCAAAAACAAAGGCAAGTGCTTTATTTGATTCTTTATTAGCATCAGCATTGGATGCGTTACTTAAGTAGGTTTTGAAATTTTCCAAAGATATACTTCCCTTTGTTTGTTCAATGGCAAATACTTTATAGCCTTGTTCTTTTAAAGCTTCAACAGCAGCCATGGTATTTTCATAATACAACCAATCCACCGACTCAGTGGCGCCTAAGGCTGTTTTTTGAATATCTCTATGAGGAGGCTGTGGCGTAAAGCCACACAAACAAATACCTGCAATTAAAAAAGCATCGGCCGTTCTAAATACAGAACCCACATTGTGCATGCTACGGATATTATCCATGACCACCACCAGGGGCTTTTTGTCGGCCAACTTAAAGTCGGCCACCGACTTTCGTCCCAACTCGTCCATGGTTAGTTTGCGCATATGCAAAAGTAGGCTTTTTATGAAAAATTATGTAGGTTTGTCCACCATGTCAAAATCAAGTGCCGATACGCCACTCATGCAACAACACCGGGCTATTAAGCAAAAATATCCCGATGCCATTTTGCTATTTCGCGTGGGCGATTTTTACGAGACATTTGGAGAAGATGCCATTGTTGCCTCTAAAGTTTTAGGCATTACCCTTACCAAAAGAAATAATGGTTCCGCTTCTTCTAGTGAACTAGCAGGTTTCCCCCACCATTCATTAGATACTTATTTACATAAATTAGTAAAAGCCGGACATAGGGTGGCTATTTGTGATCAATTGGAAGATCCAAAAAATGTAAAAGGAATTGTGAAAAGAGGTGTAACCGATATGCTTACGCCTGGCATTGCCACTAACGATAAATTATTAGAACATAAAAACAATAATTTCTTAGCAGCCATTTATGTAGAAAATGAAAAAGGCGGAATTGCATTTTTAGATATTACTACGGGAGAATTTTTAATTGCAGAAGGCAGCACCGATTATTTAGATAAATTATTACAAAGTTTACAACCTGCAGAAATTCTACATCCTAAAAATTATCAAGCAGCTTTTAAAGAAAGTTTTGGAAATGGATTTTATACCTATGGGCTAGATAGCTGGATATTTGATGAAGCCTTTGCCACCGAACAATTATTAAAGCAATTTCAAACTAGTACTTTAAAGGGCTTTGGTATTGCTGAGCAAAAATTGGGCATTATGGCTGCAGGTGCTATACTGCATTATTTAAAAGAAACCGAACATCCCCACCTTCAACATATACATACCATTAAAAGTATTGTGCGTGAGGAAATATTGTGGATGGATAAATTTACTATTCGTAATTTAGAATTAATAGGTAATGGCGCCGATAGAAAAGGACTGCTTGAAATTATGGATGCCACCAAAAGCCCCATGGGTGCTAGACTATTAAAAAGATGGTTAGTGTTTCCACTACAATCTATTACGCAAATTAATAAGCGCTTAGAGGCAGTGGCAAATTTATTAGCTGATAGTAATAGCACTACTGAATTAGGTGCCCTAATAGAATCTTGTGGGGACTTAGAAAGGCTTGCTAGTAAGTTATCGACTAGAAAAATACAACCAAGAGAACTCCTGCAGTTAGCAAAATCATTAGAGGCTGCTACTACTATTAAAGAATTATTATCAAGCAATACCAATAGTTATTTAGAAGAAATGGCCAATGCTATTTCGGTTTGTGCTAAAACCAAGGCTGCTATATTGAATACCCTTCAAGAACAACCCCCTGCCACTACTGTGAAAGGAGGCTTTATTAAAGAAGGTGTTTCAACTACTTTAGATGAATTAAGAAATATTTCAAGTGGCGGCAAAGATTTTTTAACACAAATACAAAACAAAGAAGCAGAAATTACGGGCATCTCTTCTTTAAAAATTGGATACAATAATGTGTATGGTTATTATTTGGAAGTAACCCATGTTCATAAAAACAAAGTACCCGCCGAGTGGATACGCAAGCAAACCCTAACTACTGCAGAAAGGTATATTACCCCTGAATTAAAAATTTACGAAGAAAAAATATTAGGTGCCGAGGATAAAATTTTAAGCCTTGAACAAGAAATGTATAATGATTTACTTGATCAGGTCTTTATTGAAATGAATGCTATTCAAAATAATGGACAATTAATAGGCACCTTGGATTGTTTATTATGCTTTTCTGAAATTGCGAAAGAAAATAAATATTGCAAACCTAGTTTAACAGAAGATGCTATTTTAAATATTAGCGCAGGAAGGCACCCAGTTATTGAAAAAACTTTAGCTATTGACCAAGACTATATTCCTAATGATGTTTTCTTAGACCCCGCTACCCAACAAATTATTATTTTAACAGGTCCTAATATGAGTGGTAAAAGTGCAGTGTTAAGACAAACTGCCTTAATTACCCTTATGGCACATATGGGATCTTATGTACCTGCACAGGCAGCTTCTATACCACTTACCGATAAAATATTTACACGCGTGGGCGCGAATGATAATTTGAACGCAGGAGAGTCCACCTTTATGGTGGAGATGCTTGAAACCGCCAGCATTCTAAATAATATTAGTGCGCGTAGTTTAATACTACTTGATGAAATTGGAAGAGGCACTTCTACCTATGATGGTATTTCTATTGCATGGAGTATTGTGGAATTCTTACATCAGTCTAAACAAAAGCCTAAAACTTTGTTTGCAACACATTATCATGAGTTGAATGATTTAGAAGCGCAACTTTCTACTGTGCACAATTTTCATGTAAGCCATAAAGAAGTGGGTAATAAAATTATTTTCTTACGCAAACTAACTAAGGGAGGCAGCACACATAGTTTTGGCATTCATGTAGCGAAGATGGCGGGCATGCCCAATATTTTAGTAAGTAGGGCCAATGAAATTTTAAAAGAAATGGAATTGAAAAATAAGGGCAGTCAAGAATTTCAATTATCTATTTTTGATGCACATACAGAAACCTTTGAATCGATTAGAAAAGAATTAGACGAGATGGATATTAATAATCTAACACCGGTAGAGGCTTTAATGAAACTTCAAGCTATTAAGAAAAAGCTTAATTAAATAATTAACTAACTAATTAGAAAAGTTAGGCAGTCCCTCTTAAGATTGTCCTACTAAGATTATCCTACTAAAATTACCCTGCTAAGATTACCTTAGTAAGATCAAATAAATTTATTGACTAATATAACGCTGTAAGTAGTTATGAATTTTTGCTTGTAATGGCGCAGATACTGGCACAAGTGGTAAGCGTAATTCATTTTCAATTAATCCTTGCTCAAACATAAAAGCTTTAATACCAGCAGGATTATTTTCTTCAAACATATAAGTATAGCCCTCTGCTAATAAATCGTTCACTCTTTTAGCCATAGAAAAGTCTCCGGCCATCGCAAAACGAATCATATCAGAAAAAGGTTTAGCAAATGCATTGGCAGCCACACTAATGACACCATCACAGCCGCAGGCCATTTGTGCCATCACCATTTCATCATCACCACTCACCACTAAAAAATCGGAAGGGCGGTCTTTTAATATCGCAATCATTTGGGTCAATTCAGAAACTGCTTCTTTAATACCTGCAATATTTGGATGCGATGCTAAACGAAGTGTAGTTGCTGCAGTCATATTTCTTCCAGTACGTCCAGGAACATTGTATAATAAAATAGGCTTGGGTGCAGCGTCGGCTAATGCAATATAATGTTGGTACAATCCCTCTTGTGAAGGTTTATTATAATAAGGCGATACACTTAAAATAGCAACTACTTTTGACAAATCAAATTTACCAAAGGATTTTATAACCGCTGCAGTATCATTTCCACCAATACCTATAACAATAGGCACACGACCATTTACTTTTTTTACCGTACAATTAAATACTTCTATTTTTTCTTCATCAGATAAAACAACCGACTCCCCTGTTGTACCTAGGGTCACTAAATAATCTAAACCTCCAGCAATTTGAATATCAATTAAATTTTCAAGTGCGGTAAAGTCAATGGATTTGTCTTTTTTAAATGGAGTCACTAATGCAACACCAGTTCCTTTGAGGGTTTCTCTTAACATGTACTAAAGATAATTAAATAATATTATGCTTCTTCCCAGAAACCCATTTTACTGTATTTCTCAATTCTGTTTTCTACTCGCTTGGCAGGTGCTATATCTTTTACCGATGCAAGTGCTGCAATAATTTTTTCTTTTAATATAGCAGCCGCATCTTTATAAGACCAGTGTGCTCCACCTACTGGCTCTGGAACAATTTCATCAATTAAACCAAAACCTTTCATATCATCGGCAGTTAGTTTTAATTGTTCTGCAGCTACTTCCTTTTTATCCCAGCTTCGCCATAAAATAGAACTACAGCTTTCTGGAGAAATAACAGTGTACCATGTGTTTTCCATCATTAAGGTTTTATCACCCACCCCAATGCCTAAAGCACCACCACTGGCACCTTCTCCTATGATACATATAATAATAGGCACTTGTAAACGCACCATTTCATAAATATTACGGGCAATGGCCTCTCCTTGACCTCTTTCTTCGGCTTCAAGGCCTGGGAAGGCACCTGGAGTATCTATTAAACAAACTACTGGTTTATTGAACTTTTCAGCCAATTTCATGAGTCTAAGGGCTTTTCTATAGCCTTCAGGGTTGGCCATTCCAAAGTTCCTCATTTGGCGGGCCTTGGTGTTGCTGCCCTTTTGCTGGCCAATCATCATAACGGTATGTCCGTCCAATTCCGCGAATCCACCCACCATGGCTTTGTCATCTTTTACATTGCGATCGCCATGTAATTCTATAAACTTATCACACATGTTTTGAATGTACTTTAAGGTATAAGGACGGTCGGGATGTCTACTTAGTTGAACACGCTGCCAAGGTGAAAGGCTTGCTGTGATTGCTTTTCGCTTATCAATAATAGATTGCTCTAATTGATCAATAGTGGCAGATAAATTTATTTTAGGATTTTTTTCTGCTAATTTTTTAGTGGCATCTATTTGTTCGTACAGCTCTTTTATAGGTTGTTCAAAATCTAAAAACTGTCTATTTGGGTATACTGGCATAAGCTTCTATTGGGATGTAAAAATAATAAAGCTTTTTTAATAAAAGATTTGTTTAAAAAAGCAGTTTCCCCTTATCTTTGCAGCCCTTATTAGTGGATTTATCCACGAAGCAAGGATCGGTAGTTCAGTTGGTTAGAATGCCGCCCTGTCACGGCGGAGGTCGCGGGTTCGAGTCCCGTCCGGTCCGCTTTAAAACACTTAACCCATTGATTTTCAATGGGTTATTTTATGTCTGTAGCAGAATGTGTAGCAAACGGGTTCTTTCTATACTATTTTTTCTTAGTGTAAACGTCAATAATTTTTGTGCTTGGTGATGTACCATCCAAATAATAAAGGAATTTTATTCTACCAGAAGTTGGATTAATAGTCAATGGTATAAAATGACTTGTAAGTGATTGATCTACAACCCAGGTTGAGTTTGTGAAAGTATTATCACCATTATTTAACCAAACTCTTGAATTTAAATTTTGTCCTGTATTAACATAAAAGAAAATGTCATCAAAACCATCAAAATTTAAGTCAGCAACTAAATAATCTCTAGTTCCATTTGATTTATATGTTTGTTGTAGCGAAGTAACATCATCGATTATATTAGAATTGTCAGTTCTTGATCTAAATACTTTTTGATCATCACACATTTCCGGTAGACCATCTTCATTTAAGAAAAGTTCTGCTTTTTTAGTCTTTTTATTAAATGTATATTTAGGAAGTAATTTAAAAAGAAGTTTAGCAACAAAAGGTATATTAAAAAGTGCAGGCATAGAAGTATATAATGGAGGATCTTGGTTTGGGTTAAGATCAAAAATATAATAATCATTAAACAGCCTATTATGAATAGTGTACAAACATGGATGCAAAAAAATAAATTAAGTCTTATTGGCATTGCAGTAGGTGCCATTGGTGGATTTATGTATTGGAATTATATTGGATGTGCTAGCGGCACTTGTATGATCACTTCTAAGCCTATTAATAGCACCCTATATGGAGCCCTGATGGGATTTTTACTTTTTGGAATTTTTAAGAAAGAAGAAGTGGCTTAAAAAAGATTTACCTGACTTAAACTTTTATTATAAACTAATAGCTACTATTTATAA
>ENA-OSIY01000045-OSIY01000045.1-marine-metagenome-genome-assembly--contig:-NODE-45-length-65906-cov-7.011910_pt1 | contig 65906 bp, 70 predicted proteins | sample MGYA00237884_ERZ534233 | MGnify/ENA primary metagenome ERZ534233 (study PRJEB26412, sample SAMN06343840) | marine metagenome | isolation source: estuarine water | place: USA: Columbia River Estuary... | reverse complement strand
TAATGATACGGCGACCACCGAGATCTACACCTCTCTATTCGTCGGCAGCGTCAGATGTGTATAAGAGACAGCGATGTTATTTAATAAGTTTAATGAAGCATTTGATAAAGGCGACATTGTTGGCGCTGCTGAATGTTTTCATGAAGATATGCAGATGACAATGCATTCAAATGGAACCTCAATGAACAAACAAGAGTGGCTTCTTAGGTTTGCCCCAATGATGGATAAATTAAAGCGTAAAAAAGTTAGATGTCTCTATGAGAATGAAGATCTACTTGTTACTCATTCTTTTATAACATTTCCTAACGGGTCCTGTGAGGCAGTGATCTGGGTTGGAATCAAGAGGGATGGATTGATTGTAAGTGTTGAAACAGGATCAACTCCAATTCCAAATTGAAGGATAATTTTATTAGCAACTAAACGGAGAAAAAAATGATAGAGAGTTTTGGTGGAATTTTAAATTTTGTTGTTTTCATAGCGCTCACTTTAGGGTGGGCAATGTATGCATTCCAAATGTCTTTAGGAATTGATGCTTTTTATGGAAAATTCAATATAAGTAGAACAGCAACTATTATTGGTGGCTTTGTAGGTTCTTTCGCCGCTGCAGCAGTAATAATGCACTTAATTTTACTATTTAATGGCTTGGAAGGTGCTTGGTATTTATTTGCATACTTTATTGTCCAAGCGGCTATAGCATCGTTTCTAAGCTGGAGAACTGTTTCAGCAAAAGTTGCAGCCGATGAGGGCGTTATTTATACAGCAGAGCCAATAGTGGCACCGTTGGTTTTTGGTGCTGGATATTGTTTCTTATTATATAGAATGCAGGATATTCTTTATTTCTCATAAAGAGATATTTTTGAAATTTTTATGTTCCAATTTTGATTAATTGGAACATATTTTCATTATTTTTTTAAGATGCTATTTGAGCATTAATTTCTTTGCTTCCTCAATATAACCCATTCTATGTAGTTCTGAAGCTGCACGTGCTTTACTCAATGAGTAGAAAAATGAGTGAAAACCACTAAATACGCCTGTTAGGGGTGCAAAAGTAAAATTCATAATTGCTGTTGTCATGTTATCCATCCTTTTTTTTCTAAATAAAATGAATGCTCAAATAGCACAACAAACACATTTGCAATTCCGCTATGCATAATTTGCAATAATCAAAACAAACAAGCAAAAATGATTTTGTAATAGCGCCAGTCATACAATAATTGGTTCTTTGTTTGAGGTATCTATAAAATTCAAAGTGGCCAAATTAGTGGAATAAAAAAACTTACAATGGGCGCTAAAGAAAGATTAAGAGGAATTCCAAATCTTAAAAAATCAACAAATTTATAGCCACCTGGTCCATATATCAATGTATTTGTTTGATAACCTATGGGGGTTGAAAAACTTGCGCTTGCAGCAATCATTATGGCAACAACAAGAGGCCTAGGGTCTAATCCTAATGATGTGGCTAATCCTATGGCAATTGGTGTCATTAATACTGCTACAGCATTATTACTTACTAACTCCGTTAAGACTGAGGAGATGAGATATATTGTAAGTACGATAAAAAATGGGGGTAAAGAGTTTATAATTGGTGATATTGCATTAGCAATAAGATTGACTGCACCAGATGATTGTAAGGCTGCACCAACACAAAGCATAGCAAAAATCAATGAAAGTAATCTACCATCTATAAAAGAGAATGCTTCATCAGCATCAATACATTTTGTCATTAGAACAACTGTCATTCCAATAATTGCTAAAAATAAAATTGGCGCAATATTTAAAGCTGCTAAAATCACAACAGCAAATAATGTGGTGATAGCTATCCATGCATGATTACGTCTAAATGCTCGTTCTGATGGTTTTGAAACATCTCCAAGGTTCATTTCTTCGGCTAGTCGTGAAATGTCTTCAGAAGCACCCTCTAAAAGTAAAGTATCGCCAACTTTAACTCTGAGCGTGTCGATTTGTTGTTCAATATTAGTGTCGCGCCTATGCACAGCAAGCGTATAAACTGCATAATTGCGTCTCAAATGCAGTGATTTAAAAGTGTGCCCAACCATTTTACAATTTGGAGTAATTAGAACTTCAACTGTTATGGTTTCTGTAGATGATATTTGATCAACATCACGTAAATCTGAGGTAGCTTGGAGCGATAAAAGTTCAGCTATAGCTGTGCGCAGGACTATATGGTCACCTTTTCTCAACGTTAAAGTATCTATACTATCTCGCAGAGACATATTTTTTCGAATTACATCAATTAATCTCACACCATCTCGTTTGAATAATGGTATTTCTGTAACCTTTGAGCCTATTAAGCTACTTCCTGTGGGGATTGTAACCTCAGCAAAAAATCGCATTTTTGACTTGTCAGTTAGTAAAGTTGCCATGCTTAAGCGATCAGGTAGAAGTTTTGGGCCGGCAAAATATAGGTATAAAAATGTCCAAGACACCACAACAATTCCAATTGGAAATATTTCAAAAATACCAAACGGCTCTAATCCTGATGCGCGAGCCACCCCATCAACCAGTAGATTGGTTGATGTACCTAAAAGTGTCAGTGTTCCACCAACAATTGCTGCATAGCTGAGGGGTATAAGGAGTTTAGATGCTGATGTGCCTAAGGTGCGGGATAATTGAATAAACACAGGTATCATAACAACTACAAGAGGAGTATTATTCATTATTGAACTCGCAAAAGCAACAAATATTAGAGCCCCAAAAATGGCACGAGTTGGATTTTGTAATGCTTGTCTCTCAACTAATTGTGTAAATGAATTCAAAGCACCAGTTCGGACAAGTGCTCCCACGATGATAAACATTGCAGCAATTGTCCAAGGTGCTGGGTTTGAGAAAACCATAACGGCAGACTCATAAGGCAAAATACCTAAAATCAAGAGAGCTGATACACCAATTAACGCTACTATTTCAGTTGAATATATCTCTTTCAAAAACATGATGAACATAAGAGCAATGACGCCTAATGTAATCCAAGCACTGTTTGTCTGAAAAAAAAGGGTCGAATTATTCATTATAATAATTATATCTTGGCAAGACTTTGAAAAATTAGATCAACTTTATCTATTGGAATTTTGCGTAAATGAATTTTACGTAATCCATTCTGGAATTCTTTAATTAATTTTTTATTTCCACCCATATAGTCTTTTATGGGCTTTACATATTCAGGGCTTGGTTTGTGATAAGTATTACTCCAGTGAGCCAGATCAAATATAATAGGGACAAATTCAATAGCGGCTTCTGTAAGTGAGTATATTTTTTTTTGAGAATGCAATTTGTCATTGCTGACTGTTAGCATTCCAATATCTAGAAGTCGTTTGAGACGTTTAGCTAAAGTGGCTGAAGAGATACCCTCTAAACTTTTATTATACAACCTACTGTATGTCTGGCGATTAAGTACAGCAATATCACGTAGTATAATAATCGACCATTTATCACCGATTAATTCTGCAGCAAGTCCAATCGGGCATGCCTGGTTATTGTTGAAATCAAACATATAAAACCTCTTCATAAATAAAACTGGTATTAATTTGAAAGTATACTTTCAAAATTTTTTAGCAATACTATTTTTTATATTTTGATAATTTAGAAATAACTTTAGAGTAAGGAGACTCATTATGATACTTAAATTAACTCAAGATCTTTCGCGTGGTTTTGTGCCATGGAAAGAAATGTATTTTGAAAATATAGCTAGACTTGAAGCAATTGGTGGTAAATTGATTTTTGCTGGTTCTGAGGCCAATGATGACAATAAAATGATGGTTATTATGGAGTTTGATTCAAAAGAAGCGTTACAAGCTTTTGGAGGAGATGAAGAACTTAAAGCGAAAAGAGCAGCTGCGGGTGCATTATTAGAAACTACAGTTATTACTCCAATGAGTGATGAATCTTTTTATTGAGGTACTTAAAATGGCAATATATGAACAATTAAATGCTACAATGGCTGATCGTGATACCAAAGCTTATTTGGATTTACTCCATGAAGATTGTGTATTTGTTTTTCACAAATCCGGTAATGAATTTTCAAAATCAGAATGGGCCGAAATGGTTACTGGAATGATGGCTAATGATAAGTTCATTCAAGAGTCATCAAGATGTGTTTATGAAAATGACGACATTTTAGTGACACATAATTTCATGTCATACCCTGATGGAACCAGAGAAGCAGTTATGGGTGTTTCAACACTAAAAGATGGCCAAATAATTCGAATGGAAACTGGAGCAACATTATTAAATTAGGAGAACATAAGGATGGCTACAATCGAAGTAAAGAATTTTGAAAAAGATGCAGATGAAGTAAGTACGCCAAACAATGCACGCGTAGAAACTGTAAATATTAGTGGGCAAAGGGTAATGAAGCTAACTATCCAGCCGGGTTGGAAATGGTCTGATGATATCAAGCCATTAGTTGGAACTGATAGCTGTAAAGCTAAGCATTTGGGTGTAATAGTTGAAGGATCAATAACCTGTCGACATGATGATGGAACTCAAGTCACTTATTCAGCTGGTGATGCTTACGCTATAGATCCGGGGCATGATGCTTGGATCGAAGGAGATACACAAGCTGTTGCCTATGAATTTCATGGTGCTTGGGGCGAATGATTTAATTCATTATTAATGAGGAGGAAAAAAATGTTTGCAACTTTTACTGATTGGGAATTTGAAGATATGGATGGTGCTCCAGATATTGCTCGGGGTATGTGGCCTATGATGCAAGCAGCCGGTGCCACTAGTTTTAGGGCAACTCAAACAGGACAAAATACAGTGCGAACAATGCTAACATGGCCAGATTCTGAAACTGCACAAGCAGCTATTGAAAAAATGAGAGCCACTGCCTTAGAGAAAATGCCAGGTAAAGTTGTCAGCACAACTGCTGGAGCTATAATGGTAGATCTAAGTTAAAGTTTGATTAGCTAAGTTATATTTAGAATGGGTATTTTTTTAATGCCCATTCTATTTTTCCATATTGACTAATGCGTTTCATATTTTGAGAAAATATGTAGAATATATTCTCCTACTAGACACCTTTTTTTGAAGTGTTATTGTAAATAAATTCAACAACAAAAAAGGTTTTAAGAATGTCAAAAAAAATGATAGTTTCTGCGATCGCAATGGCGCTTTTAGCCACCAATGCATTTGCAGATGGGCACTGTGCATCTGGTAAAACACTTGAAAAAGGTAAATTCACCATAGCTACAGGGAACCCAGCTTATTTTCCATGGGTGTTAGATGATGCGCCTGAAAGTGGCCAAGGTTTTGAAGCTGCTGTGGCATATGCAGTAGCTGAAGAGATGGGTTTCTCTAAACAAGATGTAATATGGGTAAGGTCTTCATTTGATGAAGCTATTCAACCAGGTGTCAAAAATTTTGACGTAAACATGCAGCAATATTCCATAACATCTGAGCGAGATCAGGTTGTCGATTTTTCAGTACCATATTACACCGCTCCTATGGCTGTTTTAGTTGGTGCTGGTGCAACAGATACTTTAGCAACAATTAAAGCTTTAAAGGGTCTGAAATGGGGAGCTGTTGGGTCAACGACTGCTGTTCAGAAAATAGGTTCAAGTGTTCAGCCAGACAATGCGCCTTTACTGTACGCTGATAACGCAGATGTAAATGCTGCTATAACTGCAAATCAAATTGATGCTGCGATGTTTGATCTTCCAACAGCTCTATTCTTGAGTGCTGTGATGATTGAAGGATCAAAAGTAATAGGCCAGTTTCCATCTTCAGAAAGTGATAATGCTGATCAATTTGGTATGCTCATGGAAGAAGGAAACCCTCTCAAGTCGTGCGTTGACGAAGCATTAAACACCATCACTGGAAATGGGATATTAGCATCTATTGAGGCGCAATGGTTACAGGACACTACCGGTGTTCCATTAATAAAGTAATATGAAAAACTATAAAGCGGCGGGAATGACCCGCCGCGAACACTATGAACAACAACAACGACGTAAGTCGTTAATTATAGCTGCAATAAGTACAATATTTGTTGTTGTTGCTGTAATTATATTTGTCCCAATGACGCCAGGTTGGGAAAAGGTTCAAAAAAGTTTTTTTAACGCAACAGTGTTGGCTAAAACTTTTCCAAAATTATTAGATGCTTTTAAAGTGAATATAATGATCTTTGCATGGTCTGCTCCTGCGATAGCAGTTCTAGGGTTGATGATTGCACTAGCCAGAGATGCAAAAGCCCCTGCTTTATTTCCATTGCGCATTTTTGGTGCTGCATTTACAGATATTTTTCGTGGAGTTCCTGTGATTTTGACAGTTTACTTGATTGGTTTTGGAATACCGGGTTTGGGTCTTCCACGACCATGGAATTCACCGTTTATATGGGGATCTCTTGCATTAATTTTAACATATTCAGCTTATGTTGCAGAAATTTTTCGTGCTGGCATAGACAGTGTGCATCCTAGCCAAAGATCTGCTGCACTATCGCTTGGGCTTTCTGAAAGACAAGTTATGAGGGATGTTATCTTACCGCAAGCGGTTCGTAATGTTGTTCCATCTCAGATGAATATGTTAATTGCTCTTCAAAAAGATGTTTCACTATTAAGTTTCATTGGCCCAGTGGAAATTTTTCGCCAAGCGGGAGTGTATAAATCTTTATTTGCTAATTTCACTCCTTATGTGGGGGCTGCAATAATTTTCTTAATAGTAACTATACCTGCTACCCGATATGCGGATTATTTGATGGCACGACAAATGCGTGAAAGACGATAATGCAAAAATTAGAATTACATAATGTTATAAAACGATTTGGTAATAATACAGTTTGCAACGGAATTAATCTTAACGTTGAGCAAGGACAAATGGTTTGTTTGATTGGAGCATCTGGTGCCGGAAAATCAACATTGCTAAGATGTATAAATTTACTTGAACCTATTGAAGATGGTGAGATATTTTTAGATGGAAAAGATATTTCTTTACCAGGTCTGAATCCACAAAGTGTACGATCAAAAATTGGAATGGTATTTCAAAGTTTTAATTTATTTCCACATATGACTGCATTTGAAAATGCAATATTAGCGCCCAAGCGAACAAGTGGGATATCAAAATCTCAACTTAATTTTGAGATTGAAATGCTCTTTGAGCGTTTTGATTTAGCCGAAAGAATGCATAATTATCCTGACCAATTGTCAGGTGGGCAACAGCAAAGGGTCGCCATTGTTCGAGCTCTTGCAATGAAACCTGAAGTTATGTTGTTTGATGAGATTACTTCTGCGCTCGACCCACAGCTTGTTGGTGAAGTTTTGGATGTTTTATTACAGCTTAAAAACCAAGGAATGACTATGGTTCTTGCAACGCATGAGATGCAGTTTGCTCGACAAGCTGCAGATAAGATATGCTTTCTCAAAGATGGAAAGATTGTAGAAGAAGGTTCAGCTACGGAAATTTTTAATCGCCCTAAAAAAGCTGCAACAAAAGCATTTCTAACACGTGCATTAAAGTAAATTTTATAATTCAAAAAATAATTGAGGATATATAATGCAACTTTTTAATAAATGGGAACAAGTTTGGGATAATAAGGATGCCAGGGCATTTTTAGACATGCATCATGCTGAGTTTGAATTCCATTTTCATTCAAATGGAAGAATTTTGAAAAGAGTAGATATGTCGGTTGATATGGTTGCTGGTGTTATGAGTAAAGAAACAATTAAAAATAGACGATGCATATATGAAAATGACAAAATATTGGTGATCCATCAGTTTAACGAATTTGTAAGTGGGGATAAAGAAGCTCTCATGATTACGGTATTAAAGAAAGATGGATTGATGTGGAGAATGGAAACTGGCGCAACGGAAATCAAATAACTTATGGATATGAGTCTATTTTATATCTCGATGAATAGCTGTAACAGAACTGAATTTATTGGATAAAATTTTAGACAGTTCTTCTGTAATTGCAACCGATCTATGTTGTCCTCCTGTGCAACCAATTGCGATAGTTAAAGATGTCTTTCCCGCTGTTGAATGTAACGGTATCCATTGTTCCATTGAATTTGAGATGTTCTTAATAACATCTTCAGCTTCAGCCTGAGAGAATACATAATCAGCAACATCATCATCAAGTCCATTTTTTGATCGTAATTCAGTCTTATAATATGGATTATCAAGAAAGCGCATATCAAACATAAAGTCTGCATCTAATGGCACACCATTTTTATATCCAAAACTCATTACATTTATAATTATGTCTGAACTAACATCACGGTTTAAAATTAATTTTCCTATTCGATTACGTAGTTCATTAGTTTTCATTGATGATGTATCAAGTACATAATTAGCACGAGCTCTAATCTCTGAAAGTAATGCACGCTCTTTCGTAATGCATTCAAGTAGGCTCTCACTTTCATGTATTGGATGCCTGCGGCGCGTTTCAGAATATCGACGAACCAAAACTTCATCAGCGCAGTCTAAGAAAAGAATGGTGTTTGATGCTGTTGAGTTTTCCAAATTATCAATGGTTGATAAGAAACCAGTAAAAAAATCATTTCCCCTAACGTCTAAAGATACAGCTAAACGCTGCTCTGGTTCTTTTGGGGTATTTGAAAGTTTAGATAGATCAGATAATAAAGCCAAAGGTAAATTATCGACACAAAAGAAATCAAGATCTTCTAAAGCTTTCATGACTTCAGATCTTCCTGCACCTGATAATCCGGTAACAAATATAATTGATTTATTCAATGTTAGAACCTTATTTTCATTTTACACTCTCTATTAGATATGTAGGTGGTTTGCATTTTTTTAGATTTATAATTTTTTTTAGTGTGATGGTATCATTATTTCTTACAAATTCAGGAGCGTGAATACCACATTTTACAAGTAATGTATCCCACCCTGCGCTAAACCCCCCAAGAATATCATGATCTAAACTATCTCCTACCATTAAAATACGTTTTGAATTTAGAATATTTTGTAGTTTTTTGAAAATTTCTACATGAGGTTTTCCGTAAAAAACTACCCTACCACCACATTCGCGATAATGATGGGCTAATACTCCAGCTGCTGTAATTAGTTTACCGCCAGGGCGAGGACTTAAGAGATCAGGATTTGAACAATATAGTGGAAGGTTTAAATCAAGTGCTATTTCTAAAATATCAGTCCAGTTAATGAGATCGTCACCATCAGGTAAGCCCATCAGTAAAATTGCTTGGGCAGAATGGACTGTGTCTTCAAATGAAACATCCAGACTTTCTGCCCATAGCTTGGCATCACCTTTATCACGTTCTATTGGAAAGAACTTTTTTTCATTGATTATATTTGATGATATATCAGTCCATAGTGCTTCACCGCTTGTCATGATGGTTTCAAAGAGTGTGCTTTGGAATCCCATCATAGAAATTCGATCTGCGTTTGATAGTGATCGTTTACCAGAGTTTGATAATATTGCTAATTTTACATTACTTTTCTTTAAGCCGTTTAAGCATTCAATAGCTCCTTCAAAAGAAGCCTTACCATCATGAAGCACGCCCCATTGATCGAATACAATAGCATCATATTCATGAACAATTTCAGATATACTGTTTATTTTTTTTGTCATTTAAATATTTTTTTGGGTTAAAAAAGAAAACGTATTAATTTTTAAGAATACTAATTTGGTTAGATGAACATCCTAACTATATTAATAACATCAGATCAATTTTCTGGCAATATAGAAAGAAAACGAACATTCGTTATTGATGTTTGATATTTTTTAGTGTCTCATATCGACATATCAAATTTATTAAATTTAGGGGGGAGTTATATTATGAAGTTAACAAAACGATATCTATTAAAAACAATTTCAAAAGCTGCTGCAATTGTGCTGTTTTCAACAACTGCAACATTTTCTGTAGCTGAAGGAATATCAGCAAAGCTTGATGCATGGTTGATGGAGAATTCACTAGGATCGCACGCTACTGGCCAAGAAAACTGGGATGAAATTGTTGCTGCAGCTAAAGAAGAAGGTGGGGTATCTGTTTACACAGCTTCTGGAAGAATTGCAAAATTAGTCGACCATTTTGAAGCTCTTTACCCTGGAATAAAGCTAACAGTTTATGATCTTGGTTCAGTCAAAACGATTGAAAAAACGGTACGTGAACAAGATGCAGGTATTTTTACAGCTGATGTTATTACAACAGGTAATTCAGGTCAGGTGATGTATGAGCTTTTAGGAAAAAACCGTATTTTTAATTATGTACCTTCGCATTATGTAGGCCGAATTCCGTCAGAAAACCGTGATCCATTACTTATTAGAGTAAATGAAGCTATGGTTTTTTTCTATAACACAGAAGTCCATCCAGATGGTGCGCCAATAAGCAATGTTTGGGAATTAACTCAAGAAGAATATCGTGGGCGTGTAGGTATTAAGAATCCAATGTCTTCTGGGTCTTCATTAATGGGGCTTGCAACATTAGTACAAGAGCCAGAAGAAATGGCAGCTGCTTATAAGCGATTAACTGGTGAAGATATTGTGTTAAGCGATGGAGTCCCAGATGCTGGATACGAATTTGTAAAAAGAATGTTAGAAAACGATATAGTTATATATAAATCGGGATCTAAACTAGCTGATGCTGCGGGTAAAGCTGGGCAAGATGATGCATTAATTGCCATGGGAAATATGACCTATATTTCACGCAATGATTCTAAGGGAAATGTAAATGCAATCGTATCAGATTTGGATCCAGTTGCTAGGCTTGTATACCCTAACTTTATGTCAATTGGTGCTCATGCTCCAAACCCTAATGCGGCTAAAGTATTGATTGCTTATTTGCTAGGAAGTACTGACATAAATCTTGATACAAAACTTGATAAGCCATACATCGAAGGCGCAAGTTTTGACTTGCTTCAAGGTTTAGCTCCGTATCATGATGCAGGATCAGTAAGTCCACGTAGTGACGTTCCATTACCTCAAGGTGGTGAAATTTGGGATGAAATGAAGGGCTGGAATGTATCTGCTAAATTTATGTGGGAACAAGGACCTAAATTGCGTGATTTTTGGATGATTTACTCAAGCCAATAAAGGGCGCTTAGATGGGACAAATACTTCTCAATGGGATCGTAAAGTCCTATGGAAAAGAGGTCGTGGTTAAAAACCTCGACCTCAAAGTTGAAACTGGAGAATTTTTAACAATTCTTGGGCCATCAGGTTGCGGTAAAACTACTACACTTAGAATGGTGGCTGGTTTAGAAGAACCAGATCAAGGGATGATAAAGTTAGATGATAAGGTAGTTTTTTCACGAAATGATGGTGTAGTTGTTCCACCTGAGGCACGTCATCTTGGGCTGATATTTCAGAGCTATGCTTTGTGGCCGCACATGACAGTTGCAAAAAATATTACTTTAGCTTTGAAAGAGCAGAAGATATCAAAAAGTGAAATTGCAGATAGATTAAAGAATGCTTTAGAAATGGTTCAGCTTACAGGATATGCTGAACGCTACCCTTCAGAACTTTCTGGTGGTCAACAACAAAGAGTTGCCGTTGCAAGATTGATTGCATTAAGACCAAAAATTCTACTAATGGATGAGCCTCTTTCTAATTTGGATGCTAAATTACGAACTGAAATGCGTGCAAGCTTGAAACGTTTACATCGTGATCTTACCGCAACAACAGTTTATGTAACCCACGACCAAATAGAAGCCCTAACTTTGTCTGATCGAGTAATTATTATGAATGAAGGGCGGATCATGCAAGAAGGTTCACCATATGATATATATCATCATCCAGCTAATATTTTTGTGGCTGAGTTTATTGGTGATCCAGGCATAAATTTATTTGAAGGCAAAATTGATAATGGGAAAATTAAGTGCAGTGATATTGAAATTCCGTTACCTGAAAATTTTGCAAAAAATAAGGGGCGTTTAATTGTAGGCGTAAGGCCAGAAAAAATTGAGGTATCCGAAACTAAAAAAAATGGATGGCAAGAAGTCGTAACAGGAATAATTCAACCCACAGGGGCTAATACAATAATAGAAGTAAAAGCTGGAGAAACCCCCATTACGTTGCTCCAAAATGGTTTTATAACTCTACCTGAAAATTCAAAACTTTGGATTAATTTTGAGCATGATACATTAAGTTTCTTTGATCCTGAAACGCAGGAAAACCTGCGTAATAATGTGGGTTAAATTTATGGCTATTTCTGCAGGCAACAACAAACCTAAATTTTGGTCTATTCGTAATATTTTCTATCAATCGTATAGACTAAAAAATAGGCCTGAACTGATCATTGGATTGGTAGCTCTTTGTTTTTTGAGTTTTGTGGTGTTAGTGCCTTTGTTGCAAATTATTAAAGATGCCTTAACATTTCAAAGTTACGATCTTGCTTATGAGCCAGATGGTGTGGTTGGTGAATTTACTCTATTCCATTTAGATCGAGTATTTAATCAGCCTATATCTGCCGCGCTTTTCTACAAGCCACTTTTAAACAGTTTAAAAATGGGTTTTGCTGTAACGGTAATCGCATTATCGGTTGGGTTTTGTTTGGCTTGGCTCATGGTAAGAACAAATGTGTATTTTAAGGGTATTTTTGGTGGAATGCTTGTAATACCTTATATGATGCCGTCTTGGGTTATGGCAATTGCTTGGCTCAGCTTATTCAAAAATGATCGTATAGGTGGCTCAGAAGGATTGCTTACATATTTAACTGGTGTCCAAGCTCCGGACTGGGTGGCATATGGGTTCTTCCCAATCGTGATAACTTTAGCATTACATTACTATGCATATGCTTATTTATTGATTTCTGGGGCCTTAGCTACTGTAGACAGTGAACTTGAAGAAGCTGGTGCCACTAGTGGTATGGGTAAATGGAAGCGGATCCGTGTAATCACTATGCCGTTGCTAATGCCAGCAATTGGGTCTGCAATTGTTTTAACATTTATTAGAATTCTTGGCACATTTGGCACTCCTGCATTACTTGGATTACCTGTTCGTTTTTTCACATTTTCGACACAGATATATGCTTCAATAAATGCTAGAAACCAAGGCGATGCATTTGTGTTAGCATTAGTTTTGATAGTTTTGGCTATATCATTTATTTGGATTAACAGTCGTATTATTGGTGTGCGAAAGAGCTACGTAACAATGACTGGAAAAGGGTTTAGAAAGAGTGAAAGTGACCTTGGAAAGATGCGTTGGCCAGTTACAGTGTTACTTATTTTGTTCCTTTGTATAACAGTCGCTATGCCTTTGATTTTACTACTCTGGGAGTCTTTAACGCTTATCCCAGGAGATTATAGTTTATCAAACCTTACGACCTATTTCTGGAAAGGTCAGGGTGACGTAAGTCTCGCGTATGGTGAGCCAGGAATAATTCACAATAAGGGCATACTTGGTGCGTTGCTCAATTCTATTAAACTAGGATTTGCTGCTGCTATATTTAATGGAATTCTTGGACTTTTAGTTGGTTATGCAGTTGTCCGGGGTCGAGGTGATAGATTGTCAAAATGGTTAGAATCGATTGCTTTTGCCCCATACATATTTCCATCTATAGCTCTTGGTGCGATTTATATTGGTATGTTCTCAACCAGTATAGGGCCAATACCTGCTTTATATGGAACGTTTACAATTTTGATTTTAATAACAGTTATTAAGAATTTACCATTTACATCGAGAACAGGAATTGCAGCAATTTTGCAAATCCACCAATCACTAGAAGAGGCTGCGCGAGTTCAAGGAATTGGCTGGTTTAGACGAATGCTGCGCATAATCATACCACTTTCAATGAGTGGCCTTGTGGCCGGTATGTTATTGACATTTATTACAGCCATGCGCGAATTATCTTTGATAATTTTGTTAATTTCGCCAGGTAATATGGTGCTAACAGGTTTAATTTTTAGTTATCAAGAACAAGACATGGCGCAACACTCAAGTGCGGTAACTCTAGCTCTTGTGTTAATTATTATCACAATCAGTGTAATTGTTAGAGTTATGTCAAGAAGTGCAGGAGTAGGGCGCTTAAATGTTACTTGATTTCATATCGCTATTTTTTACAAAATAGAAACTAGCTGCAGCGATAAAACAAGTTATTCCGGCAAATAAGAAAGAAGGGACATAGCTACCTATAAAATCACGGCTAACACCTGCTCCAACAGTCATTAATCCAGCCGCAACATGATGAGATGCAAATATCCAGCCAAAAATTGCAGGACCTATTTCTCTTCCAAATCTGCCGATGGTTAGTTTGACTGTAGGTGGAACAGTCGCAATAAAGTCTAAACCATAAATTATAGCAAATATTGTCAATGCAGCATATGAAGGGTCTGAGCTCACTAGCCAAACTAAACTTACTCCACGAAATCCATAATAAATTGTAAGTAACCATCGATTGTCATAGCGATCAGCTAGCCACCCAGAGCCAGTAGTCCCTATAAGATCAGCTACCCCTATTACGGCAAGAAGCCATGCTGCAGCTGCAAATGGTACACCTAGGTCTCCACAGAAGGGAACTATATGTGCTTGTGTTAAACCAAAACTAGATATGCCACATATCATAAATGTGAGAGCTAAAATCCAAAATAATTTGGTCCTCATGCCAACGAAAAGTGCATTAAAAGATAAGACAATAAAATTTTCTTTGTAAGGCTCAGGTGCTAAGCCTACTTCTGTTTCACCAAGACGGGGAATGTTGATGTTTTCAGGCCTATCCCAAGCAAAAAGATAAAATAATATTATACTAATAACAGAACCAATCGTTGGAATAGCCATCGCGGCTCTCCAGCCATATAAATCACTTATTGTAGCCGCAAGGGGCATGAAAATTAATGTCCCAGTTGCTGTAGCACCTGTCATCAAACCGATTACGAGTCCTTGCCTTTCGTTGAACCATCTTGAAGCAACCACAGAAGACAATTGCATAGCAGTCAAACCTGGACCTATACCAAGTAAAATACCCATACCTACCCATAGATGCCATTTTTCAGTTGTGAAAATCGAGATTATCAACCCAATAATTAACACAATGCCTGATAGTCCAACCATTCGACGTGGGCCATATTTTAGCATCAAACCTCCCGCAAATGGTGCTGAGAGACCAAAGAGTGCCAGTCTTAAACCTGTAGGGGCTGCTATTTCTCCAATTGACCAGCCAAGGTCCTTTGACATTGGAACGATTAGAACACTTGGAACTCCAACAGAAGCTGTAGCAAATAGAGCTGAAAAAAACGCCAAAGCAACCATCACCCATCCGTAATGGATATCATACTTTGTACAAAAACTTAAAGCTGAGCTTCTTGTCTTTAAACTTATATGCATTAAACTTCTTTTGACCCGTCTTCGACAAAATCACGGTCAATTTTGGGTAATGGCTGATCATTAATAGCTGCTTCAAAAGCTTTAAGACGTTTGTAAATTGAGATTAGCTCTATAATGGTAGTCCATGAAGAAACTAAGAATTGAAATGAAGATGCTACCTGGCCAAAAGCTCTTAAAATTTGGTTCATAATCCCAAGTGTAATTCGACCTGAAACAATTGTTGGAATTAAAAATACATAAGCAATTACATTATCTGCTTGTATGTACATATATCTAAACAGGTTAAAATATGTGTAGTGAAGGTATATCCTAAAATAGTTTTTTCTCACATTTGAAAATAAATCGCGTAATGCTATTGGTTGGGCATTTGCTTCGTTATCTTCTCCTAAAACTAATTCTTTGCGAAATGCAGCTTCAACACGTTGATTTCTAAATTCTAGTCCAGGTAATTTTATTCCAGCAAACAATAATATTAATGTACCAAAAATTGACCATACGATTGAGAGTGTGACCAATGGATATGGTATTGCCCCAAGTATTGGTAATGACTCTACATGTACTGACAATGCTGCAAGTACTGGTAGGAAAGCAATTAACGTCATTATTGAATCTACAAACGCAACTCCTAATCCTTCCATAATTGCAGCAAATCTCATTGTGTCTTCTTGAATACGCTGAGATGCACCTTCAATATGGCGAACCTGTTTCCAACGAGACACGTAAAATTCATTCATCGCTGTACGCCAACGAAATATGAAATGTGAAGTGAAGAATCTATTTGCAATAATGAATGCGATGTAAGGAAACGCGATAGTGCAAAAAATAATAAAATGACCATAAAGTTGTGAAACAGTAACCTCTCCATTCCCTCCAAGAGCTGTTTGAATATCATTATAAAAAGGTCCATACCAAGCATTTATGATCACAGAAACTTGAACTGAGGCGTATGATAAATAAATTAATAAAGCTGATCCTAAAATTGACCAATTTTGCCAAAAATGTGAGTCATATCTTCGCCATGAATAGTAAAAAATTAAAGTGCCAAAAAGATAAAACAAATCAAACCATAAAAACTCAGAGGTTATAAAATGACCTAACCCAATGACTTGTTCTTCTGTGTCGAGGCTGAAGCCTAAAGAATTACCCAGTGTTTCTCCAATACTGTACCAAACAGTAATTAGGAAAATTATCCATAATACTAATGAGCCAAAGAAAAGTTTCGGTTTTGGAAAAAAAGATTCAAACATTTTGTATAATACTCTATTTGGGTGCCCGATTTGTTCGGATGAAATTGTTTTGCTTTGGATTTGTGCAAAGCTATATGTCTTAATATGATTCAATTATGGAGCAAAATCAATGTCAGAATGGTTATATCAAATTCGTATAAAAGTGTCGGAAAATATATCTAATGATTTGAGAGATATGTGCCAACTAAATTTATCCAAAAAATTGAAACAAATAGCAAAAACTCATCAAATGGCACTTGTCTGTACTTATGATGCATTTGAAGCATATTGTGTTGAAGCCGAGCAAAATGGTATTGATGGATATGGATTATACCATTGGACTAAAGCAACAATTGAAGACCCATTAAAGAAGGCGAAGCATTTAAAGTCATTTGCGTTTTATCTGGGTGAAGATCAAATTTACCCAAAAAAACTTGCTAGTTCTGTTCAAAATCAACTCAAAGAAATAAATGACAAAGAGTTATTAGAGATAAATCTTATAGACTCAAATCCTGCAAATAACCCTCAGCCACCAAAAAAAAATTTATAATTAAGTCGCTTTATTTAGCTTTTGGCAAGGTTTCAATTTCAACTGCTTCATTTAAAAACATTGATCGTGCACAATTTGCGTCTAGATCGATTGTAGTTTTAACGTTCTGGTTTTCAAGGTTTGCTTCAGTTTCTACGCCTGAGAAAATCCCTGGACATATTTGTCCGTTAACACGAATTACATTTACTGGGTTGTCAACAACCACACCAACAGTGTCAGCAATAACAAGTTGATCAACAAATACAAAAGTTTCTACAATTTTAGCTTCAGGAGCATAAATTTGAGCTGCCAAAGTACCACGTGCTACACAATCACCTACATTTGGCTCAAAGTTAAGTAGTACTCCATCGAATGGTGCTCGCATGGTTAAATCATCAAGATCAAGCTCTCTTGATTGGACTTCCAGCTGCCCGATTTCGTAAGCAATATCTGCACGTGATTTTTTTGAATTTGCGCGTGTTAATGCTTCCTCAGCACGATCTACAGAAAAAGTAGCATCTAATTTTTTGCGTTCGGCAGTTTCAAGCATTGTTTCATTAACTAGACCCCGTTTTAATAAAACATTCGTACGATTAAATTCACGTAATACAAAATCAAATTCTTCTTTCGCACGCGATAAATCTGCTTTTGCTACTGTTATAGAAAATTCACTTTCTTCAACAGCAGCTTCTAAATCTCCGGCACGTGCTTGTGCAGACTTAAGCGCAAGTTGACTTGTTCTGTCATCTAATTTGACAAGAATTTGATCTTTAATCGCTAAGCCAGAATTTACAGCGACTTGAGATACCTCAGTAATACAGCCTTGAGCTTCGTATGATAAACCTGATTCATTTTCAGCAATTACTGTTCCGGCTAGATTAATTGATTGGAAGTTTTCCTGTGCAAGCAGAGGACTTGAGAGAGCAAGAAATGCTATACTTAATTTACTTACTATAAAGCCATGTTTCATGAAAATTCTCCCGATTTCTATCAACTAAATTTGGTCTGAATTCGCCAAGAGTCAATAGCTGAGTTATGCTAATCGTTGATCTAAAGTACTGGACCACCAATTTATATCATTTTTTAAGTGTGTGCTTGGTGATTGGTAAATACATAACCAAGAGTTAATTTTTTTCTTGATACCTATTCAATTATTCATCATTGTGAATATATTAGAAAATTTCTGGCTGATGCTGTGTTTTATTTTTTCTCCCTCAGCATCAGTCAAATAGATTTTGTATTTATTAGAAACTACTTGGAAAGATGTACTTTAGATTGAGAAATGCCAATCAACATTAATGCTGATGAAAAGGCAAAGAATATTGATATACCCACATATTGAATATCTAGAGAAATATCAAAATCTAATAATAATCCTGTGATTGCAGGGCCGATTGCTGAGCCAAGTACCATTGCTGCCGCTGCGGCAGCTTTTATTGTGCCCAAGTATTTAGTGCCAAAAAATTCCGCCCAAAATGCATTGGGTAGTGTTGTATTAGCTCCTGACGTAATTCCTAAAAAGATAAAACCAATTAAAGTCATGAGTAAGGTATCGCCATATGCAAATAATAGAAAAGCAACAATCATTGGTAATTGAAAAAACGGTATTAATTTAGCTGTGCCAAATTTATCTAATAAAACACCTGACAGTATCATCGTGGTAATTGCTACGCCCGTATATACTGGAAACATTGCAACTAAGTTAAAATGATCCCAACCTTTTATTTCAGAGAAATGAACCTGTAAGAAAAAGAAAGCTGTATTAAAGGCAGATTGACCAATAAATGCGGGCATCATAAACCAAAATAAAGGATGGAATAAAGTTTGCTTACGGTTCCAATGTCGATTGTTCATGCCTAAGGACTGGTCTTCAGCGTCTATAGATTGGGGGCTTCGTTCTTGGTGCAAAAGCCAGATTAAAATTGGGATAGCTAATAGCGTTATTAAGGCAGCAATTATCCAAATTTCTTGCCATGCAAAATATACCAAAGCTGACACTAATAATATAGGAATTAATGCTTCACCGAGTGAAAACCCTAAGTTTGCAACAGAAAGTGCTTTTCCACGGTTGCTAACAAACCAACGTGACATTGCAACTGCAGAAATGTGAGTGGACATCCCTTGCCCAGTTAACCTCAAACAAAATATAACCACAGGCAATAAAATTACTAATGGATTAAACGCCATGAACAAACATGATGCTGCAAGCGCAAAAAGCACTATTGGACCAAGTTTTCGTACCCTCATTATGTCTGTAAGGCCACCCGCCCATATCATTACGATTGCGGAAGCAAATGTACCAAACCCATAGATTGATCCCCAATCTCCATGAGATAAATTAAAAGTATTTCGGATTTCGCCTGAAAATATTGAAATGAAATATGTTTGTCCAAAACTTGATAAAAAAGTAAGTAATGCACCCGCAGTAAGCCATCTGAGATTATTTATTATGAAATTATACATGTTAACTTTTTATTAAGTGTAATTTAAATTTAAATCTTTAAGTCAAGCCTTGGTTTCCAAAAAGGTCGAAACAATTCAATTTTTGGGCATCTGTTCATCACTACTTTTAAGCCAGCATCTTCAGCTAATTTTGCAGCTTGGTCATCATAAACGTTTATCTGACCCCAAAGAACTTTAGCGCCAATAGAAATAGCTTTTTCTGCAAACCCATAAAATTCTTCCTTTGGTCTGAAGACATCTACCATGTCAACTTTATGTTCAATTTCTTCAAGAGAATGATAAACCTTTATTCCACGTATTTCCTTTAGTTTTGGATTTGGATTCACAGGAAAAATTGTGTACCCAGTTTCGTGAAGAACACGTAATACGCCATAACTGAACTTAGTTTTATCAGCACTTGCGCCAACAAGAGCGATAGTTCTTACAGAACTTAATATATCAGCAAGGTATTTTGGATCATATTCGTAGATATGATTAACTTTTGCATCAGGCATTACTATTATTCCTTTAACGTAGCTATGTCTGCTTTTAGCTCATGAGGTTTTAATGGGTCTAAAAATGGGTTTCGATATAACTGATTATGACTTTCTACGCCGATTTCAATTGTAATATCAGTTAATGGTCTTGCAACGCACAATATAATATAGCCATTATTAATTTGCCGGTTGTTTAATGCAACTTGTCTATTTTGGTCAACTTTACCTGAAATTAATTTTGCAGCACAAGTAATACATCCTCCGTATTTACAGCCAAAGGGTAGATCTACACCTTGGTCACGTAAACTTTCTAAAATCGGACGTTTAGGGTTTACCTCAAAAGTTTTTCCATCTCGGTTTGCTAAAGTTATTGCTGTCATAGCCAAATATCACTTGTACAATCACCACCTGGATAACGAGCTTCATGACATCGACTTGGACCATTTGGCTCTTTTCCAAAATCAACAATAAAATCTTTATTTAATGACATTCCACCGTGTATTGGATCACAATCAATCATAACCATTACGCCACCACGTTCACGTATTTCAGGATAAAACTGATTGTCCCATGTAGAAAATAAAGATGTAGTCACATATAGTCTTTTCCCATCCAAAGAAAGTTGGAACATTTGTGGGCCACCAGCTATTTTCACTCCATTCACAATTGGCGCTTTACCAAGCAGTCCACCCATCCAAACTTGGCCAGTAAGTTTTGGATTATGTGGATCTGAAATGTCATATTGGCGCATATCTCCATGGAGCCAATTGTTTAGATAAAGGTATTTATCATCCATTGATAGTAGAATTGCTGACATTACGCCTGGAACAGGAAGTGGCCATTCTGGGTGAGGTTCATTCTCTACGTCAATTATTTTTTCCCACTGCCATTTTTCATCCTTATCTTTCCACCAGTGAATAACATTAGTACTGAGCGCAGCCCCGCAAAAACCATGAGAACTATCTGGGTTATGATGAAATTTAACCTCAAGTGGCAGCAATCCATCTTCACCAAGATACATGGTTTCTATAGGTTCTCGTTTTTCGAAATCCCAGAAGTGAATTTCTCTCCCATATTTCAAATGGCCCACTTCTTCCAAGTCAAAGCCAGGCATGAAAGTATTAGGTGCTGCCCATTCTGAACTGACCATTATATTATGGCGAGGCTGATACCAAAAATCATAACCAAATTTTATGTTGCCCATAGAATTTTCCCAGCGACCTTGAATTTCAAAATCTTTGTTCAAATGCAAATATCCTCCAGGCGCTTCGCCTTTGGCATCACCAAGCATAGAAATAATAATTTCTGAACCTAAACAATGCACAGTATGTGGGCCTGATAAATTTGTTTTTGATTTTATATCTGCCCCATCAATTACTTTGTACAAAGAGGGAGCGCGTGGGTCAGTTGCTGTATCTACGATGTGAATATTATTAGAGCGTACACCTGGAAGTAATAAATACTTTCGCGACATTGAACCGTCATCAAAACATGATGAACAAGCATTCCAACCCATATGGTGTAGTTCATCCCCAATACCAGGCATTTCTAATCTATGTATTACTTGGCTGAATGTTTCACTTTTAGGATCGACATCAATAGTTGCCAAATAATCAGGCTTTTGAATGCCGGTACCAGTATAAATTGATATAGTGTATAATAGTTTTTCACGAGGTGCCTTAATAGCTTCTAAAGGGCTAGAATACCCTGGGCCACAACATTCCATTCCATTATTCCTTAATTGATAGTGTTAAATATCTCATTCCCTGAACTGATATTTATACTTTTGAATAAGTTTTTTTGGTGTGCAAGTTTTTTATTTGAAACGAATTCTTTACTTTAAGTAATTTTTGGCAATATTTTTATCATATGAATTTATTAAAGGAGAAAAATAGTGAAAAAAATGTCAATTATCAGGTTCAAACCAAAAAATGGATGCATGGATGAATTTATAGAGGCTTCTTTAAAGTTTTCAAAAGATCGTGGGACTGCAGTTCCGCCAACCCATTTTTTGATGAAATCTGGAGAAGAAGTAATTGCTGTCGTCATAAGAGATTCTGATACTTTGAAGGAGAGTATGAGTGGTGGTGTTGATTGGTTAGATACTCAAAGACATCTTTTAGAAGAATTTAACGAAGTTGACAGGCACACAATACCTCTTACTGGTGATTTAATTGAGTACAAATAAATAATGATTTATTATGAGGAGACTAAATCTTATTCTAGTCTCCTTCTTAGATATTATTTAACCTTATCAGCCAGATTAATATCTGCAAAACATCATCTATATGTTCAATGCATAAAGATGATTTTATAAAGCCAGGATTGATAATTGCTTTAAGGTGGTCATCAGCTGATATTTGTGAATGAGTTGTTGAGGCCTTATGAGTAATTAGCGAACGAGTATTATAAACATTTTCGATATTATATATTGAAAATAATTTACCTATCAATGAAAGCATATCATATTTTATTATAATAACTTATTGATAAAATTGATTTTACTATAATGTTTGAAATAATTTTATTTTTGCAAATTAAAAATAAATAAATCTAATTAATATTTATTCCAGATATCAAATTTTTTCCATGGTTTGCATAAGGAATTTTGAATCATATATTCACCAAAATCTTTTCCATCAATTGAACAATAAGCAACAAATCGATCATAAGTTTTTGCACCTGTCAATTTGCAATCAGCAGCCTGACCAATAAATTTCAAAGCAATCTCTGTTGCAATCATACCTTTGGTTGAGTTTTTTTCAGGACAATCCAGAGCGGCTAATCTAATGGGTATTGAGCCTACAATAATTGTATCGCCATCACGCACATGAGTAATTAATCCAGATAAAATACTGATTTTTGAATATTGCTTTTTTGATGAACTTTTAATGGATTCGTCAGCCATTACTGAGTTTATAATTAAGGTAAAAAACATTGAAATTAAAATAGTAATTATGGAATTATGGTATCTCATAAGTCGGTCCACATGTAGCAAATTCCAACCTTTGAAAAGAATTTTTCTAGATTTTCTATTGTCATCTCTATTGTTCGATCATTAACCAGAGGGTGAATATAAATAACAGACTTACTCTTTAGGTTTTTATCTAAAAATAGTGAAACGTCATTTTTTACACCAGTAATCATTGAAAGTGGTGTAACAGAGCCTGGTCGTACGCCTAAATGCTGCATTAATCTTTCAGGAGACCCAAAAGATAAATTACTGAAACCTAAGCTTTTACTTAGTTTTTTTAAATCTACAGTTTGATCTTGCTGGGCAACCAATAAGATATTCCTTTTTTTCTTATCCCTTAAATATAAATTTTTAACGTGCCCTCCACCATTTTCAGAAGATATAAAAATTCCTTGTACTTTTTTTGAGTCTTCAACAGTTCTTAGTGGGACATGCTCAAATAAATTATATTTGATATTCCATTGATCTAGCGTTTTTAGAAGTTCATCGGATGAGATTGGCAAACTATCTTGAAACTTTGATGATGCGTCTACCATTGTTTGATGATCCTAAAAGTGAATATTAACTGTTTTATAATTCTAAATTTATATTATAAAAAAATACTATCAATTATTAAATTTCGGGATTGTCATGGTAACAGACATAAGAATTACACAAGATAAAAACGATATACTATCTTGTTTGCAACTTAGGAGAACAGTTTTTATTGAAGAACAAAATGTCCCTGAGGATGAAGAGGTTGATGGAGATGATCCTAATTGTGAACATGTCCTATTAACTATTGATGAAAATCCAGTAGGTGCAGCGAGGCTAAAATATTATGATAATTTTATAAAAGTTCAAAGAGTTTGTGTTCTTGAAGGTTATAGAGGACAGGGTATTGGGTCTAATATCATAAATTTTATAATTAAATATGTTAAGGAAAATGATATTCGTCAGTCGGTTCGATTAGGCTCACAAACCCATGCACTAGAATTTTACAAAAGGCTTGGTTTTATTGAATTTGGTGGTGAATATTTAGATGCGGGTATTTTACATAAAGATATGGCATACCAAATTAAATAATCTCTGATTTTCAGTTTAGCTTAACTTTTAATAATATCAAAATTTGGATCATACGGGCAGGGTTCTATTATTTCTGCACTAATTTTTTCGCCAAGTATATCTACAAATGTTTCAGTACCAATCGAGGAATATTCTGATTTAATAAACGCATATGCAATGTTTTTATTTATTCTATGACCCCAATCGCCAGATGTAATGGTGCCAACGACTTTATTATCAATCGACACCGTTGCCCCACCGTGAGCTGGCGCATGTTTTGTGTCGATTTCTAAAGAAACCAATTTATTTAAACATTTTTCTGATTGTCTGAATTTTAAAGCTTCTTTTCCTATAAATTCATTTTTATTCATATTAACGAACTTGTTTAAGCCTGTTTCAAATGGATCGAATTCAGTTAGGATATCTGCTTTCCAATGAAGAAATCCTTTTTCTAATCTCATTGTGTCGACTGCCCTTGCACCAAACAATTTTATATCAAATTCAATGCCAGCTTTTTGTATAGCTAAGTATGCGGCATAGAGAGATGCATTAGGTATATGAATTTCATAAGCAAGTTCACCAGAGAAACTCACACCCATTACTGTAGCAGGGGCTATGCCAATAAAACATTCTCGAAGGCTAAGCCAAGGAAAAGCATCTTTAGACCAATCTCCACGGGAACAAGCTGAGAGTACTTTGCGTGCATTTGGTCCAGCTAATACAAGTATTGTTAGATCATTAGTTAGACTTTTTAATTGAACATCTTCAACTGGATTTAAATGCTGCCTTAGCCAATCCATATCATGATATTCACTTGCAGCGGCTGAGCCATACCAAACTCTTGCAGGGCCCCGGTCACTTTCTGGAAGATTGGCAATAGTCGCTTCACCTTTTAACATGCCATGATGATTAAGAAAGTATCCTAAGCCAACTTTACCAGTTTGTTTTTTAATATTTCCGCAAAAAATTCTATCTAAAAAATTATGTCTATCTGACCCAGTTATTTCAATGCGATTAAAGCCATTAACTTCGCACAACCCAACATTTTCTTGAACATTTTTGACTTCTCTTGCGATCAGATCAAAAGCTTCATCAAATTTGAATCCTAGTGTAGTTTTGAAATCTTTTGTAGGTTTTATATATTCTACACGTTCCCACCCATTCACAACTGTAAATTCAGCACCTTGTTCAGCAAAAATTGGTGTAAGTGGTGTGGTTTTTGCATTTCTTCCTGCAGGTCTATGTTCATGTGGAAAATGAAATCGAAATTCGTTCTGGTAGTCTTCAATTGCTTTAAGTGCAGTTAATTCAACGTTTGTATGCCCAGCAAAGCGTCTAGGGTCAATGCACCAAGTATCATAACAAGCTTCACCATGAACGATTTGTTGAGCTAAAAGCCAGCCATGACCGCCTCCTTCACCTAAACCAGCACGCAGTCCTATTATACAAAAAGCATTTTGTTTGCCGGGGATTGCACCAACTAAAGGTGCGCCATCAATGGTGTAGGTTATTGGTCCATTAACTACTGTATGTATTCCGGCTTCCATGAGAGCAGGCATGCGATCAAATGCACCTTCTAATACATCCGTGACACGGTCTAAATCGTCCGGGCAAAGCGCATTCACAAAATTTGGATCAATGCCATCCATGCCCCAAGTTTTACAGTCCTGTTCATAGAAACCTAGAAGCAGACCATTTTTTTCTTGTCGGCAATAATAATCTGAAATTGGACACCTTAATAAAGGCATACGATGCCCCGCAGATTTTATTTCAGGAATGTCTTCGGTTAAAAAATATTGATGTTCCATAGAAGTTACGGGATGATGTACACCCATCATTGATCCAACTTCATTAACTCTATATCCACACGCATTTACAATAATATCACAATCTATATCACCGTGCTCGGTATGAACAGTCCATGTATCATCTGATCTTTGCGTCAATGCAGTTACAGGAGTATTCCTATAGACTTCAGCGCCAGCTTTGCGAGCTCGCCTCGCTAAAGCTTGGCAAAGTTGAGCGGGATCAATATCCCCGTCTGATGGGTCCCAAAGACCCCCTAGAAGATTATTTTTTGATATAAGCGGGTGGCGTTTTGCACATTCATTAGCATCGATAACTTCAAAATTAACATCCATGCCTTTTGCCATAGATGCAAAATGACGATACCCATCCATTTGTGCTTCTGTATTCGCTAAACGAATGCCACCATCGCCATGATGATAATTAATTGGGTATTCAGGGTCGTTTGCTAATTCATTATATAAATTGATTGAGTGGCTTTTTAAACCAACCATTGTTTGGTTCATTCCAAAATTAGTAACTTGTGCTGCTGAATGCCAAGTCGTGCCACTTGTTAATTCGTTTCGTTCTACGAGAACCACATCACTCCAACCTTCTTGAGTTAAGTGATAAAGAGTTGAGCAACCAGCAATACCTCCGCCAATTACAACGACCTTAGTACGTGCTTTCATCTATAGAACCTCAATTTTGTTATAAAGGATTTAATTAAACTATAAGTGAATTCAAGATATGAAATGTTATTATTATATTATTATATTATATATATCATTTTTTCGTAATAAATTAATATATTATTAAATGATTAGTCAGATGTGAAATACTAATTAAGGAATTTCCAAAGTGTAAGGCTCTTAATATGGTTAAAAAATCAGTTGCTAGAGGTGGGCGAAGTAAACGAATAGAAAAAAGACTAGCTAAACCAACAATAGACCCTTGCCCGCCGGGACAATTGGGGGGTGCGTATAAACCGCTTAATGAACAGGACATTTTGCAAATTTATAATACTGCAGTAAAGCTTTTAGAAAATCTTGGAATTGGGGAAGTACCAGAAAGACTTTTTAACGATCTAATTTCCATTGGTGCCAAAGATAATGGTTCAGGACGTGTTTTGTTTCCAAAGGCATTAATTGAATTAGCAATAAATAAAGCAGCAAAATCTTTTGTTTTGCATGGAAGAGATCCAGAACGCTCGATAGAAGTTGGTGGAGATAAAGTGTATTTTGGAACTGGTGGTGCCGCCGTCCAGACTTTAGATCTATATGATGGAATTTATAGGCCATCAACACTGGAGGATTTGCATAATTTTACAAGGTTACAGGATACATTAGCTAATATTAGTTGGTATACTAGGTGTTGTATTGCAACTGATATAACTGATGTTTTTGATTTAGATGTTAATACAGTTTACGCTTTATTAAAAAATACATCAAAGCCAATGGCAACATCTTTTACTCTGGCTGACAATGTAAAACCTATTGTTGATATGCTCGATATTGTAGCTGGTGGACCTGGCGAATTTTCTAAGCGCCCGTTTTTGAAGGCACATATTAGCCCATTAATTTCACCCATGCGGTATGGTGAAGATGCAGTAGAAGTCGTCTATGAATGTATTGAACATAATATTCCAATATCTTGTATTACAGCAGCACAAGCTGGTGCAACAGCTCCAGCAACTCTCGCAGGATTTTTAGCACAGTCCTTAGCTGAAACATTAGCAAGTCTAATAATGGTCCATGCAATAAAGCCCGGGTTTCCTATGGTATTTTCTAATTGGCCATTAGTAATAGATCTTAGAACGGGTGCATTCTCGGGTGGAAGTGGTGAAACTGCAGTTCTTAACGCAGCATCTGCACAGTTATCTAATTGGTTGGATTTACCATCAGGTGTTGCGTGTTCAATGACTGATGCAAAAGCAATAGACGCTCAATATGGTATGGAAAAAGGTATAACATCATTTGCTGCAGCGGCTGCGGGCGGTAATATGATTTATGAAAGTTCAGGCATGACTGCATCATTACTTGGAGCTAGTTTTGAAGCTTTTGTTTTGGATGATGAAATGCATTCTAATACATACCGTGCACTAAGAGGAGTTGAGGTAAGTAAAGATAATTTAGGCTATGATGCAATTATTGAAGCAGTTTTAGGGGAGGGGCATTTTTTGGCTGGCCAACATACCTTAGAGGCAATGGAGAGGGATTATTTCTATCCAAGTCTTGCAGATAGAGAGGAGCCTAAAACTTGGAGCGAAAATGGATCTAAAGATGCATGGAAGCGGGCGAATGAATATGCACAAAAAATATTATCCACCTATGAGCCAAATTACATGACAGCCCAACAAGATGATGAAATTCGCAAACGATTCAATATTTTATTTTAAATTTAAAATAAACATCGTATTTATTTTATTCAATTAGACTGAAGCTTTTTGCTAACCATGGATTTTTTTCGTTAGTAGCTTCAATAATATATTTTGTAATTAATTTACGCATTTTTTTATCCACTAAATCTAAGATTAAACGAGAACAATCTGGAGAAGAAATTATTGATAGATCTCTTGAAAATGCTTTCATTGGAAATTGATGAATGTTTAACTTTGATTGAAACCTTTTTGCGCGTGAAAGTAGTAGTGGTGTTGTAATCGTCCACCCAGCACCATCTGCAACCATAGCCAAGAGTGTCTGGCTGTTTCCACATTCAAATTTACTGGGAAAATTAAGGCCTAATCGACTTAGATGAGAGTCAATTTGTCTTCCAATTATCATATTTTTGGGAAATCTTAAAAAAGGAAGACTAGTCATTGTACTTAATAAATCAGATATTGTTTGTTCTGGATCTGAAGGTAATGCAATAATAAACGGATCTTTAATTAATGGGCGTTCTGTAAGTTTTGCCAACCGGTCAGGAGGATTGCTAATAATGCCAATATCTAATTTACGATCACGTAACATTTCAATAATGTTATAGCTTGTATCGGTATGATACATGAACTCACATTGACGTAAATTTGCAGACAAATATGTAGCTAATTTTGGTATAATATCACTGTCAAAATCTTCAATTATACCTAACCTCAAATAACTTGCTTCATCTAGATCTCCTAATGAAGCTTCTGCTTTTGCTTTGCGAATAGTATGGAGTGCATCACTAATGTTGTGTAAAAATAATTGCCCTTTTTGTGTTAAAACCATTGGGCGGCGGGTATGATCAAACAAATTTATTCCAAGATAATCTTCAAGACTTCTTAGGTGATGAGATACAGTACTTACAGATAGTCCAGTATCAACTGCGACCGCATTCAAAGAACCCTTTTCCGCACAAATTTGGAATAGTTCCAACGTTTTTAAATTCAAATCTTTTCTGTTAGATTTATTTTTCATATAGTTATTTTCTTAAAGCAGCTTCATTTCGTAATTCAAAATCTGAAGAGTTATGCCTTTCATGTAGCTGTGTATCTAAATCACCTGATGTACGGTTTACCATTTTGCCTCGGATTACAGCACTACGGTGATTTATTTTTTCTGCCCATGCAATAACATTTTTATAGATTGTAACGTTAAGAAATTTATCTGCATCATAAAGCTGCCCAAGTACAAGCTGCCCATACCAAGACCAAATTGCTATATCTGCAATTGTATATTTTGGCCCACTTATATAACTTTCTTTATCGAGGCGATGATCTAAAACATCTAGCTGACGTTTTGTTTCCATCGTGAAACGATCGATTGCATATTCAATTTTTTTTGGTGCGTATTTATAAAAATGTCCAAACCCACCGCCTAAATATGGAGCGCTACCCATCTGCCAAAAAAGCCACGATAAACATTCTGTTCTTTCTTCAAAAGTTGTAGGAAGTAATTCTCCAAATTTTTCAGCAAGATAAAATAAAATAGCACCAGACTCAAAAATTCTTTGAGGAGTTTTAACGCTGTGATCTACAAGAACTGGTATTTTTGAATTAGGATTTGCTTCTACAAATCCAGATGAAAATTGTTCACCTTTGTGAATTCTACAAAGCCATGCGTCATATTCTGCACCAGTGTGTCCTAATGCTAATAATTCCTCTAACATAATCGAAATTTTTATGCCATTGGGCGTACCCATAGAGTATAGTTGCAGGGGATGTTTTCCTACAGGAAGTGTTTCTTCATATAATGGACCTGCCGTTGGTTTATTAATATTAGCAAAAGTGCCACCATTTTGGGAGGTGTTAACCCACACTTTAGGTGGCACATAATTATTTGACTGGTTCATTTTTAGATCTTTTTCTGGAGTTTTGAATAAGGATAACTATCTCATACTTCATTTAGAATATTATAAAATAATACAAGGATTGAATTGCTAATTTTTAAAATTGATTAGTAAGTATTGACGAATGATAATTAAGTATATTGAGATATATATACGACTTAGGTTTTTTATTATTTGTATTTGAATAAAAATTTTTCTGTAATTTTAAATGTTTAATATTTTTAGGTTTTTAATATGACAATTTTTGAACTCTCTCTACTTGCGTCAGCTTCATTTATTGCTGGAATTATAAACTCTATTGCTGGTGGTGGCAGTTTTCTGACGTTTCCTGCATTAGTATTTACAGGAGTGCCAACAATTGCTGCAAATGCGACAAGCGCTGTAGCAGTATTCCCTGGCTATTTAAGTGGAGCTTTGGGTTTTGCTAAAGAGTTGAAAGAATACCCAAAATCTAAATTTCTTTTATTAATAACACTATCAATCATGGGTGGTATTGGAGGATCTTTGCTGCTTCTCATTACTCCAGCCAGTGTTTTTTCATATATCATCCCCTGGTTGCTTGGATTTGCTACGCTCCTGTTTGCATTTGGTGATTTTGTCGCCAAATGGGCAAAAAAAAACAGTAATTCAAATGGATTTTTAGGAAATTTGACCACCTTAATTGTTTGTATTTATGGGGGTTATTTTAATGGTGGGCTCGGCATAATTTTACTTGCGCTATTTTCTACACTTGGCATGCGAGATATTCATTTAATGAATGGATTAAAAAATATAATGTCATTTGCATTATCTGCTGCTTCTGTAGTGACCTTTGCAATTGCAGGAATAGTTTTTTGGCAACAGGCAATTATCATGATGATTGCGGCAACAATAGGGGGCTATTTTGGTGTAGTTGTTGCAAGGAAATTATCAAAAGATACTATCCGCATGATCATAGTTATTATTGGCTTGATTATGACAGTTATCTTTGGAATTAAGGCATAAAATGCTTTTAATTAAAAATAACATATTCATATTTAATTTATCAGCATACCACGCATTAAAAAGGTTGGAAAATGAGTAGCAATTTGGAAAGCCGTGCTAAACTGGCATGTCTATTTGCAGGTGGGGTCTGGGGCTTGTTTTGGATCCCATTACGAGCTCTTGAAAGTGAAGGTATAAATGGACTCTGGGTGACTGTTATTTACTTTCTTGTTCCAACAATATTTCTTACACCAGTAGGGATTTTGCGCCTGAAATATTTGAAATTAGGTGGTTTTAATCTGCAATTGACGGGAATGCTATCTGGTGGAGCGTTAATGTTATATGCCACCTCGATTGTATATACTGATGTTGTTCGGGCGATGTTATTGTTCTATCTGACACCCGTTTGGGGAACTATTTTAGGAAGACTTTTTCTTAATGAAAATATAACGCCATTAAGAATATTCTCTATGATAATTGCTATTACAGGAATGTTAACCATTTTTGGATTAGGAATAAAATTCCCGATACCACAAAATATTGGAGACTGGATGGGAGTAGCATCAGGCTTGTTGTGGGCAGTTGCTTCTACGAGAATAAGATTAAATCAAAATGCATCAACGATTGATATGACACTTGGTTTCTTTTTCTGGGCTACAGTATTCTCTATATTAATTGCAATGGCTCTAGCGCCAAATTTTTTACCCACTGCTTCGCAAGTATCGCCAGCTTTGCCAATTTTATTAATTTTTGTGATACTGTTTATTTTACCTGGAACTTTGGCCACACTTTGGGGGCCAAAGTTTTTAAATCCAGGATTAGTAGGGCTACTATTTATGACTGAAATAGTTGTAGGATCAATTTCTGTAGCCTTGTTAGCTGGTGAAACATTTGGGGTTCGCGAAATAATTGGAATTGTATTGATTTCTAGCGCAAGTATGATTGAACCGATAACATCTATTTTAAAGAATAAATAAATATAAAAGATTGCTATCTAATAAAAGTTTTCATAACCTCTCATAACAAAATGACATAAAATGGGAGGAAATTATAATGAAATCATTTAAAATTATGCTTAGTGCGTCCTTAGTTGCAATTGCAAGTGTAGGCGCTGCACAAGCAGACAAACTCACGTTATATTGTAGTGCACAAGAAGATTGGTGCCAGCTAATGGCTAATAATTTTCAAGACGCTACTGGAATAAAAGTTGCAATGACGCGTAAGTCATCAGGTGAGACTTTTGCTCAAATTAAAGCTGAAAGTTCTAATCCTAAAGGTGACGTATGGTGGGGTGGTACTGGGGATCCACATCTTCAAGCTGCTGAAGAAGGATTAACTGCATCTTACGTTTCTCCGATGCGTGACCAATTACATCCTTGGGCAATTTCACAAGCAGAAAGTGCTGACAATAAAACTATTGGAATATATTCTGGTGCTTTAGGGTATGGCTATAACACAGACTTATTGGCTGCAAATAATCTACCTGCTCCTTCATCGTGGGCAGACCTAACGAAGCCTGAATATAAAGGGCACGTCCAAATGGCTAACCCAAATTCATCAGGTACAGCTTATACAACATTAGCAACAATGATGCAGCTTTTTGGAGAAGATGGTGGATTTGATTTTATGAAGGGTTTGCACTCAAATATAAATCAATACACTAAATCTGGATCTGCGCCAATTAAAGCTGCGGGTCGCGGTGAAACTACTATAGGTATCGTTTTCATGCATGATGCAGTAAAGCAAGCTGTTAAAGGGTTTCCTGTAAAAGTTGTAGCACCGGCTGAAGGAACTGGTTATGAAATTGGTTCAATGTCAATTATTGATGGTGCACGTAATATGAAAGAAGCAAAAGCTTTCTATGACTGGGCGCTTAGTGCAGATGCACAAAACCTTGCTTTAGAAGTGAATGCATTTCAGGTTCCATCAAATACAGGTGCAAAAACATCTGCAAGTGCTCCTGATATGAGTACTATTAAATTAATTGATTATGATTTTAAAACATATGGATCATCTGCTACTCGCAAAAGATTACTGAAGAAGTGGGATGATGAGGTTTCAGTTTTAGCACAATAAATTATGAACACTGAAATAATCAATAAAGCGGCCAACCCTGTATTAATCTTTTGGATGATTATGGGGTTGGCCGGATTTTTTATTCTACCTTGGTATGGGGTAGAAGACTTTTTTCTATTTGAATGGCTTACAGATGGTTATCCATTTGATACAGATTATGCACCTGCAGGGTTTCTTCTTTTGCAGAAAGAAAAAATATGGCTTGCTCCTCTTATTTTTCCATTATTTGCTCCATTTATAGTATTTAGAAAAGCAAAAACTGAGCCTCTTTATGGTAAAGTGTTGATCTTAGCTGGTGCTATTGGATTTAGTTGGCTGATGATACAGGGTTTTTCGATTGGCATTAGGGGCTGGAATTTTGAGTGGGCCAAATTATTATTTGGAGATCTTGAAGATAGACAATACGGAATGGGATATGGTGCATTAATTGTTGCGTCATCTTTTTTATTTATATTTACCCAAGGAATAGCTGCACGGGGTGCAATTAATGGAGATGTATTTGTCGTAAGTTCTATTTTGGGTGTGGTTTCAATTGTTACTATTTTTGTATTCTTTCCCATAGCCAAAATGCTTACTGCAGCATTTATTACAGAAAGTGGTAATTACTCGGCTATAGTTTTTGCATCAAAATTCTTTGATGATCGTTTGTGGGGCCTTGGTTGTTTATGGGGAGGGCGATGTGGGGTTGCTTGGAATTCATTATTTCTTGCCGTTCTAGTTGGTCTTATCACAACAATATTAGGCCTTATCTTTGCATTAGTCGTAACGCGATCTGGATTCCGATATAAAAAGCTTCTCCGCACTTTAACTGTTTTGCCAATCATTACTCCACCATTTGTCATTGGCTTAGCATTAATATTGCTTTTTGGATTATCTGGGTCTGTTACTACATTAATTGCTGATATCTTTGGCACACAACCGACTCGGTGGCTTTACGGTATGCCTGGAATATTAATTGCCCAGACATTGGCTTTTACCCCCATTGCTTTTCTCGTTCTTATTGGTGTGGTAGAAGGTGTATCCCCTTCAATGGAGGAAGCTGCGCAAACATTGAGAGCATCTAAATGGCAAGTTTTCAAAACTGTATCATTGCCACTTATGAGGCCTGGATTAGCAAATGCATTTTTATTAGGTTTCATTGAAAGTATGGCAGATTTCGGAAACCCATTAGTTTTAGGTGGTAATTTTGATGTGCTATCCACGGAAATTTTCTTTGCTATAGTTGGCGCCCAATATGATCAGGGCAAAGCGGCTGTGTTAGCAATGGTTCTCCTTTGTTTTACCCTTGGAGCATTTTATGCTCAAAGATTTTGGTTGGGAAAGAAAAGTTATACAACGGTGTCTGGAAAAGGAGATAGTGGTGTTCATCCACATATGCCACAATCCCTTTCAATTCCTGTACTTGTGCTTGCTATGATTTGGGCAGCATTTACAATAGTTGTATACGCGATGATTTTATATGGGTCAGTAGTAGAGCTTTGGGGTGTAAATAATACCCTAACAATCAAACATTATATCACTGCATTTTCTTTCCGTTTTGAGGACACTGGTATTCGATGGTCGGGGGCTGCGTGGGACAGTTTTTGGACAACGCTCAAAATAGCAGGAATTGCTGCGCCATTAACCGCTATTGTTGGGCTCATTACAGCTTATCTTCTTACTAGACAAAATTTTGTTGGAAAAAATGCTTTTGAATTTGGAACAATGCTTTCATTTGCAATACCTGGAACTGTGATTGGGGTAAGTTATATCTTAGCTTTTAATGTGCCACCTATTGAGATCACAGGTACAGGTGTAATACTGGTAGTAAGTTTTGTTTTTAGAAATATGCCGGTAGGAGTACGTGCAGGTATTGCATCTATGTCTCAACTTGATAAATCATTAGATGAAAGTTCCTTAACTTTAGGAGCTAATTCCTGGCAAACATTTAGGCGAATTATTCTGCCTTTATTACGTCCTGCGATTTTAGCAGCATTAGTTTATAGTTTTGTAAGGGCAATGACAGCAATATCAGCAGTTATATTCTTAGTCTCAGCAGAATATGATATGGCAACAAGTTATATAATAGGACGAGTTGAAAATAATGATTACGGTCTTGCTATAGCTTACTCTACAACCTTAATTTTTGTAATGCTTTCTGTTGTGGGACTGATGCGATTAATAGTTGGTCGCACAGAAATAGGTAGACGTACTAACCAATCTCCTAAAAATAAATAAGGAAATAAAATGAGTGTAAATTCCAAAGCTGCACCAGTAAGATTTAAAAATGTTACTAAGATATATGGGAAAGATGTTTTAGCTGTAGATAATATTGATCTTAAAATTGAAGCAGGAAAATTAGTAACATTATTGGGACCATCAGGTTGTGGGAAAACTACAACTTTAAGAATGATTGCTGGGTTGGAAATGGCATCGTCTGGGTCAATATATATTGGTGATCAAGACGTAACTTTATTGCCAGCAACGGACCGTGATGTTTCAATGGTCTTTCAATCATATGCATTATTTCCTCACATGACTGTTATTGAAAACGTTTCATATGGCCTCAATTTTTCAAATTTTGATAAAGAAGAAATTAGAGATCGAGCACACCAAGGTTTAGATTTAGTTGGTCTTAGAGATTACGGAAACCGGTTGCCATCAGAACTCTCAGGTGGGCAACAGCAAAGAGTTGCAGTTGCAAGGGCTTTGGTGCTCGAACCACAAGTTTTATTATTTGATGAGCCACTTTCAAATTTGGATGCAAAACTTAGGCGCCAAGTGCGTGAAGAAATAAGAGAAATCCAGCAGAATCTTGGCTTAACAGTTGTTTATGTTACCCACGATCAGGAAGAAGCATTAGCCGTTTCAGATGAAATAGTAGTTATGCGAAATGCTGGCGTTGCACAGATCGGCTCTCCGCGAGATTTATATGACGCACCAGCAAATCGTTTTGTTGCTGACTTTATTGGTGAAGCTAATATTATTCCATGCCAGATTAATTCAATTGAAGATGAAATTGCGACAATAAATATTTCTGGATTTACCCACCATTTACCTTCTAGAGATTTACCAATAGGCCCAGCAAAATTAGCTGTCAGGCCTACGCGATTAATTTTGAACGCTAAAAATGGAATGGAAATGACTGTTAAGAAAGCCACTTATGTTGGAAGTAGAATGGAATATACACTTCAAGCAGAGTTTGGGGAGTTATTTGCAGTTTCTGAAAATGTTGATAAGCCATTAAATATCGAGAAAAAAATTATAGTGGGTCTAGACCCAATAGGGCCAGTACTGCTTGCTAATGATTAGTCTTTAAATGCATCGTCAGCCAATTGAACTATTTTATTAGATATTCCTGCACTACCCACAACAACTCGACCACTTTCATTAATCATTTTATTCGCACTTTGTCTTTCAAATTGTCCACCAGCTTCCTTTGCAATATTTTGTGCTATTTCAAATCTTAATTCATCTGACATTTAAGGCCCTTTGAGCTAAGTAAAAATATTTTGAAATATTAAATCGCAAGATAACCAACGCCCAGAAATGTAATAATACATCCAGTCCATTGCAAAATGGTCATTCTTTCTTTTAAGAAAATCCAAGCAAGCAATATTGTTATTAGTCCAAATATGGATGAAGTAACAGATGCGTATTGTGGATTTTCAAGTGCGCCTGCTGAAAATACACACCATAGTGCTAATCCATCTGCGCATCCCATTGCAATTAACCATGGAATAGCTGATTTCCCGGGCCAGTATGTTAGGCCTGCAAAATAAATTATAACGGCACATATCAAAATACTTATTATGCGCGTCACAAGAGTAGCAGACATATGGGGGGACAATTCAGCAGCAGCTTGTCCCAAAGCAAAGGTGCATGCAAATGCAATGGCTGCGACTATTGATAATGCTATAGTTTTTCCTATTGGGGGTATTTCTTCCTCTGAATTGTCAGACATTATAGCCACAATGCTTACACCAAGAATGATTGCTAACACTGCTAAAATTTGCAATTTGGATACAGGTGTTCCAATCCAAATTGCCCATGTGATTGAGAGAATGGGGTAGGAAGCGATTAGGGGTGCAACCAACTTAACTGGCCCCCGTTTGAATGCATAATATAAACTAAAACTTGCAATTACAAATGATACTCCAGCTATTGATGCATATGTGAATGCAGCTTTAGTGATTGTTGAAATTTCCTTAGATGGCATCATCAAGCAAATATGGAATATTAAACCTACTATTAGGACAATAAATATACAGGCACTAATAGGAGTTTTTTGGCTTATAAACCGCACACAAACATCATGAAAACCCCAACACATTGCAGCCAGCAAGCCAAGTTCTAATGCGCCCATTTATTTCGTCCTATTAACTAAATATGAGAAAATATAGTATCCAATATTTGAAGAAAAACAATTATTGATTGTGATTTATCCTTAAAAACTAAACTGGCAAAGATAAGCTGGTTGTCAAGATTTTAGTCATAAGAAGAATTATAATAATAAATAGATATTCGGTATCTATTACTTGGATAAGACGATTGATAGCAAATAGTTTTTTTTATTTCTGCTACTTTTTTATCTTAAATTGAACTTCTAATTTTATAAATTCAAATTGATTATATCAATTTTCTATTTGATATTCGAGTTACTAAAAAGACTAATTTTGGCGCCTTTTAACCTATCCAAAAATTCAGACCTAGTTTTGTAAAAAAATCAGACTACATGTTTAATATAGTAGATAAAGGAGAAGTTATAATGTCACAAAATGCAATACGTCCAGGTAGTCGTCTAATGGATCGCCCTGAATACAGATCAAAACAAATGCCGTTAACTAAATCTCCTGATACAAATGTTTTTGACGCTGTTAACGCAATGTCGAAAAAAAACTACGGTTCAGTAGTAGTTGTAGATTCAGAAAAAAAAGTAATTGGTGTTGTGACTGAAAGAGACATCATGAACAAGGTTGTTGGAAAAGAACTTAATCCAAAAGAAACTTTATTGTCATCTATTATGACAGAAAATCCAAAATTAGCACGTGAAACTGATGATATGTTAGAGTGGCTTAGGATCATGTCTAATGAACGTTTCCGTCGTCTACCAGTTGTAGATGATCAAGGTAGAATAAAAGCAGTATTTACCCAGGGTGATTTCGTATCATACACATGGCCAGATTTAATGTACCAAATGAAATCAATAGCAACTGCAACAGTTACTAAAAATTGGCCCCTTTTCTTAATTGGTGGTGGGATTGCAATTTATTCTTTAGTTCTAATACTAGTCATAAGCATGATGAATTAAATCAACAGCATTTTTTACTAATAATTATTGTAGTAATAATATATTCTTAAATAATGCGATTATTTATACTTACATTTCTAGCATTATTAGCATTTGCTGCTAATTCTATCCTAAATCGTTGGGCATTATTAGATGGTGCCACTGGTCCCATGACATTTGCTTTTGTAAGAGTGCTATCTGGCGCAATTTTTTTGTGGTTAATAGTTGCTGTTAATGATCATAAATGGCGCCCAAAATTTCACATTTTTCCATCAGTTTCTCTTTCAATATATATAATATGCTTTTCAATAGCTTATTTGAATTTAGGTATAGGTATTGGTGCAGTAGTTTTGTTTGGTGCTGTGCAATTTACAATGTTTGGGCTTGCTGCATTAACTTCTGAAGAAATTACTTTGTGGAGAATATTGGGTGCAATTATATCATTCTCTGGAGTGTGTGTTTTGTTTTTACCAACTGAAACTTTTGAAATAAAAATAAATGAGATGTTAATTATGATTTTAGCAGCTGCAGGATGGGGAGTTTATAGCTTTTTGGGTAAGAATGCTAAAGAGCCATTATTAGAAACAACTCAAAACCTGATTTGGGCTATACCGTTTGTGAGTATTTTCTTCTTTATTTCCCCGGATGGTATCGGCGTGAAGGGTCTTATATTAGCAATATTATCTGGAGCGATTACATCTGGTTTAGGTTATGTTGTTTGGTATTCAATTTTACCATTTTTGAAAACTTCATTTGCTGCCATTTTGCAACTTTCTGTTCCGCTTATGGCTGCTATTGCAGGAGTTTTGTTTTTTTCTGAAGAAATGACCATGGAGTTAGTTTTTGCTACTATACTTGTGATATTGGGTACTTTTGTTTCACTAATCAAAAGACAATGAAAAGAATATACTTCGAATATATATTAATATTTTTTAAAATGTAACTTATAATAAATTTTCTTTATGATAATTTTCAACAGCTAATTTTGCCATGTTCAATATAGCATCTCGCGTTTCTGCTATAGCTATAAAACGAGCATTATGGCAAAATAGTGCACCATTAATGCCTGAGGCAACTTCAAGATCTTTGTTTGTTAATCCAGCCCAAGAGGTGGGTAATTTTGCACGTTGATCAAAGGTATTTTCTGATATTTTTATTGTACTTAATGTCCATTCTGAACCACGTGGATATATAACAAATAGTATATGTTTGGCGTTTGAATTTTCTAATGCTGATTGAAATGGCATTCCTATAGGAAGCTCAAGTATTTCTGATGATCCCAAATCATTAATTAAATCATTTACTATTTTATTTGCACGATGCTTTGATGATAAGTTTTGCATTATTGATTGAATGAAATCTTGTGCAATAGATAAAGCTTTCATAAATGCATCATCATTTGCAGATGCAGATGGGTTATCAAATGCTGGTTTGAAATTCTCCAGCAAAGCTGGCAATGATAAATTTGCAATTGCCCCAGATAACGACAGATCAATTTCCCCATTATCTATAAGGTCTACAGGTAGCACAAATTTAGTATCAAATTCTCTATGTATATGTTCAATATCTTCATCTGATACGCTGTTTATTTTTAAAAACTCTTTACCAAAATGTTTCCAAATTAAACCAAAAGAACTGTAAGGTTGACCATCTGCCCGCAAAGGGTTTGGGCGTTGATGGTGATCAAAAATCTGATCATTCAAATCATATTCACCGCCGACATCATATATAATTTTGCTATTATTTGGAGTAATCCAATCTTTTTCACGACTTCGTATAATTTTAGCTTTTGGGAAAATAAATTTTAGAATTGCAGTAGATAATAGTTCGTCTGCGTGAAAGCCACCTGAATGCGTAACTAGGTATTCAATAGCCATTAAGGGCTCCCATAATTTATTAAGTGAATTCAATCATTATTGGATATGTTGCTTCTTCGTAAAAGTAATTCAATTTTATTTACATATAAAGATTAATATTCTCAACAGAAACTCTCATCCAAGTTTGCCTTTTAAGTTAAAAAAATACATGGTTATGAATTGAAAATTAGAAATAAGTAAGTATGATTTATATAGTTAGAATTGTTGATCCTGTAGTCATTCTTTGCTCCAAACTATCATGTGCTAATGCGACATTAGAAAGTGAAAATTGTTGGCCAATGATAATGTCAATTTGTCTAGATATTACTTTTGCAAATAAATTTTTTGCCATCTCCTGGCATGTATTATGATTACCGATATGTGTAAACAACGTTGGCCGAGTTATTTTAAGCGAACCTTTAGCTCCTAATTGACCTAAATTAAAAGGTGGTATTGGGCCTGATGCGTTTCCAAATGTAATCATCATTCCTAGAGGTTTAAGGCAATTTAGTGAACCTTCAAATGTGGATTGACCCACAGAATCCATAACAACATCTACACCAGCTCCAGCAGTTATTTCTTTAACCTTCTCTTCAAAATTCTCTTTATTATAATTTATACAATGAGTAGCGCCATATTTTAACGCAAGTTTACATTTTTCATCAGAGCCAGCTGTGCCAATAAGAGTAATGTTTTCAGATTTTGCCCATTGGCAAGCTATCAGTCCAACACCACCAGCAGCTGCATGAAACAATATAGTATCACCAGTCCTAATTGGTGTAGTTCTATTAAATAAATATTCAACAGTCATACCTTGAAGCATCATTGCAGCTCCTTGCTCAAAGCTAATTTCATCTGGTAAAAGGCAGACTTGAGCAGCAGGCATCACTCGTTTATCACAATATGCTCCTGGGGGCATTGATGCATATGCTACCCTGTCTCCAACTCTCAAATGTGTCACTTTATCACCAATGGCTTCAACGATCCCTGATCCTTCCATACCTAATGCATGGGGTAATTCGAGTGGATAAAGTCCAGTTCTTTGATATACATCAATAAAATTTAAACCACATGCTTTATGGGCTATCCTAATTTCGCCAACGCTGGGTTCATTGATTGGATGATCAATGATACTTAAATTTTCTGAGCCACCAAACTCATTAATGACAACTGTTCTGTTCATCTTGATCTCCTAGTTTTGAGCTCACTCTACCTAAAGTATAACTTTTAACAATGCATATAAATTCAGTAGAATAAATAAGCTTCAGAGTTTGTAAATTATAAATATTAGAATAATTGATATTTTGTAAATCCGTTCTATTTAACAGTTAGAGTATTTAAAAAAACAGTTTTGGTATTATCAATGAATGTAATTAAGTATCTGAAAATGATGGCCATCTCATTGGTCATTTTTATAAATTGGATCGAGGTCTCAGTGGCTCAAAATTTGATCACTTCTGAACGTTGGGTTTATTTGGCAGATACAGTAATGGGTGGTGTGTCTGAAGGATCTGCAAATATAATTGATACGCCTGAGGGAAAAGCGATAAAGTTATTTGGTAAAGTTTCAACTCAAAATAATGGTGGATTTATTCAAGTTAGGGTGAATATGCCTACAGGTGCTGCAACAGAATTCAAGGGTATAAAATTGAAAGTTAAAGGAAATGGGGATGAATATTTTGTTCACATCAGGAACTCTAGCTCAAAGTTGCCTTGGCACTACTATTCAAAAAGTTTCATTGCCAAAAATGAATGGCAAGTAATAGAGCTCCCATTTTCTGAGTTTTTAAGATCTTCCAATTTCATAAGAAAGAAAATGAAAGTTGAATCCATCAAAACAATAGGTCTTGTAGCTTATGGTAAAGATTACGATGCTGATGTTTCTATTATTAGTATGTCTTTTTATTAAAAGAAAATTTACTTTAGTTTGACATCAAAATATTTCCGGACGGTTTCCATAATTTGCCATGTTCCTGAAAAATCATCTTCAACCACAAAAGTATCACCTGATTTCACTTCAACAGGATCGCCGCCGTCTGGCGTAATTATAATACGACCTTCAAGTAGGTGCACAAACTCATATTCCTTATATGTTGCATGATACGATCCAGGTGTAGATTCCCAATATCCTGAAATCATAGTCTCATTATTGTTTGTGTGTAATATCCAAGTTTTCATAATTGGTGAGCCTTCAGTAACTGTCCACCCTTCTAGATTATCAGTGATTGGATCAATATCTTTGATATTTTTTAGTTTAGAAATTGTTGACATTTAGATGCTCCTTTAAAAAATCAGTATATATCACAAATTTTATTTATAATATTCACGACGTGATCCAAAGTCTCGGACCCTTTTCCTCCACGTTTGGTAGGATCCAGTTTTTAGATTTGATTTCATTAATTTTTTGACATCTTTTTCAGCAAGGCCATACTGATTTCTGATATCGTTGAATGAAACATGATCAGACAATGCCATCTGAATGACATCACTGATCTCTGCTTCTGTTAGTTTTTGAGACATTAAATTCCAGGAATAAAGGGGATATCAATTCCACAAGCTGTTAAAGTTATTAGTGCAATCATTGCAATTAAAATTCGCATAGTTTTTCCTAACTCATATGTTGGTTTATCAAATTGATACTAGCATCAATAAGTTCTATAAAATATTTATGATTAAAAAAATACAATCTAGCAATTAAATTTTTTGTATTTCTGTAAAATAAAACTTCATTCTGATGTTTTACCGAAGCTTGCAACAAGTTGGTGGAATTTATCGCCTTGAACGGCAACATGGTCTCTAAGAGCACTTTCTGCCATTGAAGCATCACCGATGGTTAAAGCTTGAACAATGATTTCATGTTCTGACATTGATTGTTCAATTCGGCCTCTGAATCGCAATTGAATGCGCCTAAATGGTTGTAATCTTTTTTGAAGTTTTATTGCTTCTTTTTCTAGAAATCTATTACCTGACTGATTGTAAATAATTTTATGAAATTGTTCATTTTCTAAATAATAAGAGTCAGGATTATTATTTTTGATCGACTTCTTGCATTTAGCATTTGCTTCATGAAGTTTCTTTAGAGCAGACTCGGAAATTCGTTTTGCAGCTAGGCGTCCACAGATGCTTTCGAGTTCAGACATTACCTCAAACATTTCCAATAATTCAATTGGACCTGGCTGGTGAACGAATACACCTCGATTAGGTATTTTTTCAACTATTCCTAACAGGGCAACTTTTTTTAAAGCTTCTCTTAATGGTGTCCTAGAAACACCGAATTGTTCGGCTAATCGAATCTCGTCTAACCGCTCACCATCTTTAAATGATCCTGCAAATATTTGTTCTTGGATCTCTTCTGCTATTTGGTCTGCTCTATTTAAATACATTTTTATTATCTATACGGCTAAAAGATAATATGCAATACATGAGATATTGTATACAATTTTATTGACAATAAAAACAAAATAAGTACTACTTTATCAACGCACTTGGAATCGCCTGGTGTGTTTGTTTTGGGAGGAACGAATGAGAACAACAATACTGGCTGCGACAGCGGCCCTGTCACTTGCTGCAAGTGGCATAGCACAAGCGGAAGAGCTTCGCTTATCTCACCAATGGTCAAATAAAGATGTACGCCACAAAGTGGCTGAGATCGTTGCAAACGAAGTAGCAGCAGCAAACGTTGATCTAGAGATCAAGATCTTTGGATCAAAATCACTTTTTAAACCACGCGAGCAGTATAAGCCGCTAAGCCGTGGCCAATTAGATATGACTGTTTTCCCACTAAGTTACGCGGGCGGACAACAACCAGCATTCAACTTAACGCTTATGCCTGGATTGGTTAAGAACCATGATCACGCAGCACGTTTAAATGAATCAGAGTTCATGGGTAAACTAGAAGCTAAAATGGCAGAAGACGATGTCATGGTGCTTGTACATGGTTATCTTGCAGGTGGCTTTGTTGGTAAAGACAAATGCATCACAAACCCTGACGATGTAAAAGGCTTGCAAACACGTGCAGCTGGTAAAGCGTTTGAACAAATGTTGGTAGGCGCGGGGGCATCTATTGCTTCAATGGCGTCTTCAGAGATTTATAATGCGATGCAAACTGGCGTTCTAAACGCTGCGAACACATCATCGTCATCATTTGTTTCTTACCGTATTTATGAGCAAGTAAAATGCTACACACCAGCTGGTGATGTTGCGCTTTGGTTTATGTATCAGCCATTGTTGATGAACAAATCAAAGTTTGAAAGCTTATCTGATGCACAGCAAGCTGCTTTAAGAGCAGGGGCTGCTAAAGCAGAAGCTTACTACTTAGAAGAAGCTAAGAAGCAAGATGCTGCATCTGTTAAAGTCTTCGCAGACGCAGGCGTTGAGATTGCAAACATGTCTCCAGCTGATTTTGAAGCATGGCGCGCAATTGCAATGGAAACATCATACAAGAAGTTTGTATCAGACGTTTCTGACGGACAAGAGCTTCTTGATCTTGCTTTATCTGTAGAATAATTTTCTTGGGTAGCAGTGGAAACCATTGCTGCCCATTTTCTTTTTTGATTTTTAATTTAGGAAAACTTGATGGCAAGTGTGAGCTCCGCTGCGGAATCTAAAACAGGCAATAACCAGTTTCTACGCATCGTAGCAGCTATCTCCACACTTTCAGGTTGGCTGTCAGCTGGAATGATAATGCTGTCAGTTCTTATTACGTGCCAGATGATTTTTATCCGGTTTGTTTTGAACGGCTCAACTGTTTGGCAAACTGAGATGGTTGTGTATCTTATGATCACAGCAACACTTATTGGATTGCCATATGTTCAGCGTATGCGTGGACATGTGAACGTAGATCTTATTCCAATAATGTGCCCGCCACGTTTGCGATATTACTTAAGCCTTTTTACCCTAAGCTTATCATCCGCCATCGTGGTTGTGATGCTGTATTACGGTTATGACTATTGGCACATTGCTTGGTCAAAAGGATGGACGTCAGATACGATATGGGCTGTTCGTTTATGGATACCATATTCAGCTCTCCCAATTGGTTTTTCTCTTTTGCTTCTACAACTTATTGCTGACTTGGTTGCTGTTATTTTGAAGATAGATGCCCCTTTCGGTTTGGAGGACAAATAATGGATCCGTTATTCCTTGGTGCACTCGTTGCGATTATCACAATTGTTGTTCTGTTCTCTGGCGTCTCAGTTGCTATTGGGTTGCTGATTGTATCAGCAGGCTTCCTCATTACATTTGATGGTTTGCGCTCACTTGAGTTGATGCCAGAGATACTCTTTGGAAAGCTAGACAGCTTTGCGCTTCTCTCTATTCCTATGTTTATCATTATGGGCTCATCGATTGCGTCTACGCGGGCAGGGGCTGATTTGTATGAAGCTCTTGAGAGATGGCTTACGCGTGTCCCGGGTGGTTTGGTTATCTCTAACCTTGGAGCCTGTGCTTTGTTTGCTGCGATGTCTGGCTCTAGCCCTGCAACCTGTGCGGCTATTGGTAAGATGGGTATTCCAGAGATGCGCAAGCGTGGATATCCTGACGGCGTTGCTGCAGGCTCTATTGCTGCGGGGGGGACGCTTGGTATTCTTATTCCACCATCCGTCACGATGATTGTTTATGGGATTGCGACAGAGACATCTATTGGACGTTTGTTCTTAGCTGGTGTCTTCCCAGGCTTGCTTCTGGTGAGCTTATTTATGGCATGGTCATTATATTCCACATGGAGATCAGGAAACACGGAAACTTTGTCACCACGTTCATACACTTGGCAGGAGCGTTTTGAGATCTTACCGCGTGTGATACCGTTTATACTGATCATTCTAGGCGTCTTATATGCAATGTATGGTGGTGTTGCGACGCCATCAGAAACAGCAGCTGTTGGCGCTTTACTCTGTTTATTAATCGCAATGATTATTTATAAGCTCTGGCACCCACGCCTCTTATGGCAGGTGTTACGTGACAGCACGAAAGAAAGTGTGATGATCTTATTTATCATCGCGGCTGCAGGTGTGTTCTCTTATATGCTTTCCAGCTTATACATCACACAATCCATTGCTGAATGGATAGGGACGCTCGATGTAAATAGATGGGTCCTCATGATCGCCATCAATATCTTCCTACTCATTGCTGGGTTCTTCTTACCACCTGTTGCGGTGATCTTAATGGCGGCGCCTATCTTACTGCCAATCATTACAACTGCTGGCTTTGATCCTATTTGGTTTGCGGTTGTTCTCACAATTAACATGGAGATTGGTTTGATCTCGCCCCCCGTTGGATTGAACCTCTACGTGATTAACGGCATTGCGCCAGATATCCCGCTTAAGACCATCCTCTCAGGCTCACTCCCATTTGTGGCCTGTATGATCGTTGCAATCATTCTCCTGTGCATCTTCCCAGATATCGCAACTTGGCTACCAGACTACATGATGGGTACCGCAAGATGAAAAATATAAGTGATTTTAACCCAACGTTAATACTTATTCTATTTAAGAAGCTGTTAAGTATTTATCAAAGATAATTGATAGGTGACGTTAGATGAGTAAATTTGTAAATATACTTTCTGCTGTATTTGAAAAACCACAAAATTGGATATGGACCAAAGAAAAAAATGAACAAAGTGTTTATGACTTAATTAATGAGTTATTTGGTGCAAGTGGTGAAGTAAAAGGTGTCACTCTTGCTAGAGAAATACTCAATTATTACACCAGTTTTTCTCCTGAAGAGAAGTTATCATTTTTTAATTATCTGTGCGTGGAATTAGATATTATTCCAGTTGATATTCGAAAAAAATTAGATACATATGAAGCTAATAAAACTAAAATAAATTACAGTGCTTATATGGCGGTGGCAGAACCCAAGCGTCAAGAACTTATAAGAAAACTAAATCAAGTTCCTGCTGCAACTCCAAAACTTGTGGAAATGCGGTGTGATTTATTAAAATTGGTAAAAAAATATCCAAAACTTGCAGCAGTTGATTTGGATTTTCAGCATTTATTCGCTTCATGGTTTAACCGAGGATTTTTAGTTCTACAAAAAGTTAGCTGGCAAAGTCCTGCAAACATTTTAGAAAAAATAATTCAATATGAAGCCGTTCACGAAATAAAGAGTTGGAAGGATTTACAAGGAAGACTAGAGCCAGAGAATAGACGATGCTTTGCATTTTTCCATCCATCAATGCCAGATGAGCCATTGATTTTTGTTGAAGTTGCACTAACTCATGGCATACCTAATTCAATTCAAGATCTTTTAAATAATGAACAGATAATTGATAAAAAAATAGCATTAGATACAGCAGTTTTTTACTCTATTTCCAACTGCCAATCTGGATTGGCGGGTATTTCTTTTGGAAACTTTTTAATAAAACAGGTTGTTGAAGATTTAACTAATGAATTTGAAAATTTAAAAACATTTGTAACGCTCTCTCCTATTCCACTTTTGCAAGCTTGGTTTGAGAATGAAGGTGCAAAAATGAAACAGGATGAGACCAATAATCTTTCAAAGTTAGCCGCATTTTATTTATTAAATGGAAAAAGAGATGATGGTTTGCCTTTTGATCCAGTTGCTCGATTTCATTTAGGTAATGGTGCCCAAGTTCATGCAGTTCATGAAAATGCAGATATATCTGAAAAAGGCATAAATCAGTCTCAAGGATTGATGGTAAATTACTTATACGACCCAAGTATGATTGGAATTAATCACGAAAAATTTGTATCAGAAAATATAATTCCAGCATCCAATGAAATAATTTCTTTAAGTAAATCAGTTATAAAAGTTGAATAACAAGGACCAAAGCATGAGCAACCCTTTATATGATAATTTATTTGGAAAATATTTAGATGCAAGAACATCATTTATTGAAACATCTGATGGTAGAATAATCACTCATGGCGGTTTTGTTGCTATGGCAGCGCGGCTTGCAAATGTATTTAAATCTATGGGATTAAAGAAAGGTGATAGATTAGCTATTCAGGTTGAGAAGTCTGTGACAGCGCTATGTATTTATGCAGCCTGTGTACAATCAGGTATAGTTTTTCTCCCATTGAACACAGGTTATACAGCTAATGAAATAGAGTATTTCATCAAAGATAGTGGTTCTAAACTATTAGTATGTGATGATGAAAAGTTATCTGAAATAAGTTTAAAACTTCAAGATATTGAGATTGAATTACTTACTCTTAATGAAAATGAAACAGGAAGTATCGTTGAGCTTGCAAAAGAACAAAAAAATATATTTCAAACAGTCGAAGCAAATGAAAATGATCTAGCTGCGTTTCTTTACACCTCTGGAACTACAGGAAGGTCTAAAGGTGCAATGCTTACTCAAAATAATCTATTATCCAATGCAAAAACATTGGTTGATTACTGGCAGTTTAATAACAAAGACACTCTTTTGCATGCCTTGCCGATCTTTCATACACATGGTCTTTTTGTGGCAATTAATGTTTGTTTAATTTCTGGTTCTAAAATCATATTGGTGCCAAGGTTTAATCTTGATGAGCTAATTAATAATATTCCAAAGGCAACTGTTTTAATGGGAGTACCAACTTTTTATACGCGTCTTTTATCTAATGACAGCTTTAACAATAAATTATGTGAGAAGATGCGGTTATTTATCTCTGGAAGTGCACCACTATTGGCTGAAACACATATAGATTTTGAAAAACGCACCGGCCATAAAATTTTGGAACGGTATGGCATGACTGAAACAAATATGAGTACATCTAATCCATATGAAGCGGAAAGACGTGCTGGAACAGTTGGCTTCCCATTGCCTGGAATTGAAGTAAAAATAACTGACCCTAAAACAGAAAATGAATTACCAAGAGGTGAGATCGGTAATTTAGAAGTTAGAGGACCAAATGTTTTTGTGGGTTATTGGAATATGCCTGAAAAAACAAAAGAAGAATTACGTGAAGATGGGTTTTTCATTACAGGTGACCTTGGGCTTATGGATGAAGATGGATATGTTCAAATTATTGGTCGTGATAAAGACCTCATAATTTCTGGTGGGTTCAATATATATCCAAAAGAACTCGAATTATTATTAGATGAACAAGAAGGTGTAATTGAAAGTGCAGTTATTGGAGTGCCTCATCCTGACTTTGGAGAAACACCTTTAGGTATACTTGTGCGAGAAAAATCTGCAGAACCTAAAATTGATAAAATAGAAAAAATAATTAAGAGCCAATTAGCTAGATATAAGCACCCCAAAAGATTTATTGTAATTGATGAGTTGCCTCGAAATACTATGGGAAAGGTACAAAAAAATCTTTTACGTGATCAGTATAGAGATACTTTTTTATGATAATTATTTTAAATCAATTCGAACTATTGATTTTATCTATAAAAACAATATTTAAATACAATATATAAAAAATTTATTCTGGAGCTCCACATGAAAACTTTAGCAATAGTAACATTAGTATGCCTTTTTACATCTCAAAGTGCATTTGCTGGTGATATAGCAAAAGGTAAAAAAGCTTTTAAAAAATGTGCCAGCTGCCATAGCATTGACAATGGTGGAAAAAATAAAAGTGGACCAAATTTATATGATATTTTAAACCGCGGCATCGCAACAAATGAAAAGTTTAAATATAGTAAAAAGCTTGTTTCTTTTGCAAATGATAACCCGCTGTGGACACCTGAGTTAATGAACCTATGGCTCGAAAATAGTCAAAAACTTGTTAAAGGGTCAAAGATGCGAGTTAAAGTAAAAAAAGAAACTGATCGGGAAAATTTGATCGCTTACTTTCAGTCTATGGGAGAATAATAATTATATTGATACAGCTCAGTTGAACAATAAACTTTATTGGGCTGTTCGAATTTAAATATATAAGTGGATAACCATAAATTATCCACCAGAACATTTAATTTATTTCAAAAAAACTAATAATAATTTTTGCAAATTAAAATGATCACATATTTTTTATGTGTTTATATACCGTAGTACGTGATAATCCCAATCTTCTTGCAACTAAACTTACGTTTTTACCAGTTTCTAACCATGTTTTTTTAACCAACAGACAGCTTTCTTTTCTTACAGAAGATTGAGAACAGCACTCACAAGGCATAATTTCTGAACCTGATAAGTTTTGGTCAGTTTGTATAATAGCATTTCTAATTACTTGGCCTTCCGCATTTGCAATTAGTACTCGTAATACTTTCTTTAATTGTCTTATATTTCCTGGCCACGGTCTTACCTTTAATGAATCCATTGCTGCCTTAGATAAAGAGTGAGACGGTGATAATTGTCGTAATAACTCTGTCACAATTTTATCAAAATCTGTCCTATCTTCCAACATGGGTAATTGAACTTGTGCACCAATCAAACATTCTAGGAATGCATCTGAAATATTCTCATTTACTTGTAGGTCTTGCATCGATGCTTTGCTGGAAAAAAGAAAACCATTTATTGGTACAAATTTATTTCTAGTATCTGTCTCCTGGTGAGCTTCAATGACTTGAGCAATCTCATTTTGTACAATTTGAGGCAGTTCTTCTATATTGAGAAAACTAATTAATCTTCCACTGGCTAAACTAAACTTGCCCATTGGATGGCTTTGAGTTTCACTTTCAAAATATCCAATCTTTCCTGATGATCCAAAGAGAATACTTTCATAATTTTCTGATGTAATTTGATTACAATCAATTTCTAAACAAGTTTTATTATTCAAAAAACGTCTTGAAAGCTCTGACATAGTTGAACGTTTTCCCGAACCACGTTTGCCTTCTATGAAGACTGGTAATCCATGAGTGAGAGCATTTTCAGCAGACAATAAGTGCCTTTTAAGTATTGGATCTTCTGCTATGAAATTTGGTTTGGTAGGTTTCTTGTTTATATTTGGGGGCTCTTGAATTTCCACTGATTTATTTAAGCTTGGCTTTGTTAAAAGACTAACAATTTTTTTTGCTGTATTTTCTTTCATAGACATAAAAACTGCGGATCCCATTGCATCTTGAATCCGTATTATTTCACCTGAATTTAAACGATTTATTATTGCTGAAAAGGGAACTGAAAATATATCCCCAAAATGTTGTTTGTTGAATAAATTTAAACCATTAAGCATGATTTTTGCATTTATGTTTGCACCATCAATAAACCCGTGCTCATCAACAGCTAAAAGTGCTGCACTAGTAGTCGAAAGGTACTCATGGCGTGCGTGGAATACCAATATCAAGGAGTCACTAAACTGTTCTATGAAGAGTCTATTTTCAACGTTTTTACTTGCAAGTTTTACAAGAGCCAATGTGTGCTGTTGACGTGATGCAGCATCAGATGTTGCATCGATTACGCCAAGGATTTCATCATTTTGACCATATATTGGAGCAGCAAAACAAGATAAATTTCCTAATTTTCTAAAGTAGTGATCTTTACCGGCGACGATTTGAGATTTGCCGCTGAAAAGGCATAACCCTAGTGCATTTGTCCCACGATTATCTTCAGTCCAAATTGATCCTGGAATTACTGCTTTTCCAGCATCACTTCGTTTAAATTCTTCATCTAGATATGCATCTAAAACAACCCCGCTTGTATCAGCATAAGCGACCATAAAATTAGTTCCGGCAATTTGATTATAAAGTAATTGGAGTTCAGGTAATACAAATTGCCTAATTTTTTGATTTTTTTCTTGAATAATTGATAGATCTATATCCGAAGTAACTGCATCTATAGGTTTGCCTGAAGGAGCTAAGCCCACTTCTCTACAGCGCGCCCAGCTGTTTTCTATGGCACTGACATCTGTAGTGGAATCGTTTAATAATGTAGCCGAAGCTATTTCACCTTTTTTAGCTAATGTAGCATTATTGTTCATTTTCTATCACCCTACAAACCCTTGATATATAAAGTAGCGTTTGCAAACAAATCAGGCAAGTGTTCAGAAAGTGAACATATTTTCGCAATAAATGATCAAAAATGTACAGTTATAGAAGTTGTTCGAGTTAAAGGTTGCCTTCTAATGTGGCAATACAGAACAAATATAGGTGAAATATGAAAGCTCAAGTGCTGAATAAATACGATGACGACTTAACTGCGTCTTCGTGGGTCGATATGCAAGATGTACCTGATCCTAAAATCGAGAAATCAAATGATGTAATCGTAAGAATTGGTGGTGCAGGTGTTTGTCGTACTGATCTGCATATTATTGAGGGTGTTTGGAGAGAGGCTGTTGATCCAACAGGTAATGAATTATTACCATTGATCATGGGTCATGAAAATGCTGGTTGGATAGAAGAAATTGGACCAGAGGTAGAGGGTCTTAAAAAAGGCGATCCTGTAATAGTCCATCCGCACATAACGGGTGGAACATGCTTAGCATGTCGTCGTGGACATGACATGCATGGAGAAGGTTCTGCATTCCCTGGAGTTGATTGTGATGGTGGATACGCTGAAGCGCTAAAAACAACCGCACGAAATATAGTAAAGCTACCTCAGGCATTAGTACCAAAAGAAGTTGCTGCTTATTCTGATGCTGGTCTTACAGCATATCGAGCTGCAAAAAAAGCATCACGACATCTTTTGCCGGGTGAAAAATGCGTAATTATTGGTTCGGGTGGGCTAGGTCATATTGCAATTCAAGTTTTAAGAGCAATGTGTGCCGCTGACATAATTGTAATCGATCCTTCAGACACGTCATTGGCATTAGCTGAAGAATGTGGTGCTGATGAATTAGTCAAAGCTGACGGAAACGAAGTTCAGAGAGTTTTAGAGTTAACAAAAGGTTTAGGCGCTGAAGCTGTTATGGATTTTGTTGCTGAACGTGGCACAACTGCAAAAGGTTTGGCCATGACCCGCAACATGGGAACATATTATGTAGTTGGATATGGTGAAGACATAAATGTGAGTGCTTTTGAAATGATTACAACTGAAAAGAATATCGTTGGAAACCTTGTCGGTACATGGGCAGAACTAACGGAATTAATGTCTCTGGCAGATAGAGGAAAAGTTCACTTATCTACACAGGAATATAGTCTGGCAAATGCTAACCAAGCGTTGCAAGATTTAAATAATGGAAAAGTAAAGGGACGAGCTGTCCTAATACCATAAACGAAGAAATACTAAAATCTGGGAGGAATAAAGTATGAAGAAGATGATTAAAATCAGCACACTGACTGTGACTGCAAGTTTACTTGCTGTAGCTGCTCAAGCTGACAAGTGGAGCGATCAGTTTCCACACATTAAGAACACTGGTGATATTGCTGGTGAGTGTTCTTATGAGTCGATGTCTAAGAAAGACTATTCAGGTCAAAAACTAACAATCAATACACACGCTGTGCCTGTTATTGGTGAGCCAACTGCCTTGCATGCAGAACAATTTAGCAAACTTACTGGTGCTGAGGTGAATGTCATTCATACACCAGCTGGTGATTTGTATTCAAAAGCAATGGTTCCATTTCAAGCAGGTCAAGCACCTTATGATATCGTATTTGGTTTCTCTAACTTTATTAGAGACTGGAAGCAGTATTTACAGCCAGTACCAGCCAAGTATGTAAATATGCGTCAAATGCAAGACGTTACACAAAGTCATATTGATGTGAATTCATGGGATGGTGAAATGATCCAATTCCCAATCGATGGTGACCGCCATTATCTAAAATATAGAAAAGATGTAATTGATAATCCAGAGTATCAAGCAAAGTATAAAGCTGAAACTGGAAATGAATTACGTGTACCACAAACATGGAAAGAATATGGCGAAATGGCTACTTTCTTCAATGGTTGGGATTGGGATAATGACGGCGAATTAGAGTATGGTTCTGCAGAAGTTATGAAAAAAGATGACTTAATGTTTGCAGCATTCTTTAGTCGTTCAGTTGCATATGCTAAAAACCCAAGAGTTCCAGGTGGATATTTCTTTGATCTAGAATCAATGGAACCACTAATTAATGGTCCAGGCTTTGTAGAAGCGTTAACTGACTGGGTTGAAGCTACTAAGTATGTACCACCAGGTGGAATTAACTTTGGTTTGGGTGATGAAATTAACTCTTTTGGTGGCGGACAAACATTGTTTAGCTTCTCATGGGATGATGCTTTCGTAGCTGCGATGCAAGACGATAGCCCAATCAAAAATAAAGTTGGAGCAGCACCATTGCCTGGTTCAGATCGTGTTTGGAACCGTTCAAGCGGTGCATGGGAAAATGAATTCAACCAAGCGCCTTACATTGTATGGGGTTGGACAGCAGCTGTTGCAAAAGCAAGTAAAAATCAAGACGTAGCATTTGATTACTTATGCTTCTTTGCAAACGACGCTAACCACCAAGCAGATATAGCTATTGGTCGATTTGGTGTTAACCCATTTAAGAAGTCAGACTTTGTGCCAGAATTATATGTAGAGCGTCAAGGTTGGGATCCAGAAATTGCGAAGCAGTATGCTGAAACACTTATGGAAATGGAAGAGGGTAGTACTAACCGTGTATTCCCACTACGTGTGCCAGGTGTTTTCCAATTTAATAGTGCAATAGCCACTGGTACTTCTAAAGCGTTAGCAGGACAATTATCTCCGCAAGAAGCACTTGACGAAGTAGCAGCTGAGTGGAAAAAAATTGTTAAGCGCATAGGTGCAGATACAGTAAGAGAAGCATATGCCATAGGTGTAGCTTTAGAAGACAATCTGTAATAGCTTTATAATTAAAGTATATTAAACTTTTGAACGCCCCTTAAATAATTTTGGGGCGTTCCTTTTAAAACGGAAAAAAATCATGAATTTTAAACACAAATATCTGTTTTTACTTCCCGGCTTCCTTGTATTGCTAGGAATTTTAATTTTCCCAATTGGGTTCACAGTTAGATTAAGTCTTTCTAGTTGGGATAGTTTTTTCCCTGGGTTAGATTTTATTGGTCTGGAAAATTACACTAGATTATTTACGGATGACCCGAGATTTTGGGAAGCTTTTCAAAGATTGAGCTTTATGTCAGTGATTACAGTTTTTTTACAGTACACCATTGGCTTTGCTTTAGCTCATATGGTTTGGAAAGAAATTAAATTTCAAAGATTTTTCCGTGTTCTTTTTTTAATACCGATGATGACTACACCAGTAATTATGACGGTAATTTGGAAAACAGTTTTCCATGAGTCATTAGGCCCTGTAAATGATTTTTTTAGTTTGTTTGGAGTAACACCACTTTGGTTAAGTAGTGAAGCCTTATCAAAGGTAACGGTAATTATTGTAGAAGTATGGCAATGGACACCATTTATGTTCCTGCTGTTATTAGCTGGATTGCTATCTCTTCCAAAAGAGCCGTTCTTAGCAGCTTCAATTGATGGCGCTGGCCCAATAAGAAAGTTTGTATATGTAACTTTTCCATTGATGGCGCCAATTTCAATCGGTGCAATAATTATTAGACTTATTGAGGCGTCAAAAATAATGGATACTGTATATGTGCTCACATCCGGTGGTCCTGGCACATCATCTGAAACTTCAAGTTTCTATATTTTTATAAAAGGTTTGCGAGAATTCCAATTTGGTTACTCAGCGGCTCTGTCATTAACATATCTAATTATAATGATCATCAGCCTAACCATTATAGCAAAAATGCTAGTTAAATTGATGATAAGGAGCTAGAAATGGGTACTTTTTATACTACACTCAAATATACGGCAGTCACGATATGGTCGATGTTTGTAATAGCTCCATTTCTATGGGCTCTCTCAACATCTTTCAAAGATTTTAATTCTGTGACTAGTGGAGCAACCTATATTCCATGGGTTGACTTTGAGCCAACTCTTGAAGGTTGGAGGGTTTTATTAAGATCTCCAGCTCAAGGTGGTGTAAATATTGTTGAGCCATATCTTAACAGTATTTTTGTTACATGTTTAGCAAGCTTTATTAGTATTCTATTGGGAACGCTTGCCGCATATGCTTTATCTAGATACACCTTTAAAGCTGGGTTTATAAAAAATGATGACATAACCTTCTTTTTTATATCTCAAAGAATTATGCCTCCAGTAGTTTTGGCAATACCATTTTTCATTATGCTTGGAAAACTAGGTCTACTTGATACCTTGTTGGGATTGGTAATGGTTTATGTGGTTCTTTTAATGCCAATTGCTGTTTGGATCATGGTGGATTTCTTTAACAAAGTGCCAGTTGAAATTGATGAAACTGCTTTGATTGATGGATGCAATCCAATACAAGCATTCTTCAAGGTTGTTCTTCCAAACTCTATACCTGGAATGGTTGTAGCAGGATTGTTTTGCATGATTTTTGGATGGACAGATTTTTTCTTTGCATTCATTTTGACATTTACTGAGGTTCAACTTCTTCCAGTTGCTATTGTTTCATTAAATTCATCAATAACCCCATGGTGGAGCCTATCAGCGGCTGCATTAGTATCAGTAGCACCTTTGATTGTCGTAGCATTTATTGTTGAACGATATTTATCTAAAGGTAATTTATCAGGAGCCTTGAAATAAAATGACGCTGATTGCATCAAACTTAACAACAAAAGGTAAAGAAGAATTTTTTCTTAATGATATTTCTTTTGAAATGTCGCCTGGTAAGATTTATACAATAATTGGCAGAACATTATCTGGTAAAACTACACTATTAAAAACGATTGCTGGATTAATAGCACAAGATAGTGGCACGCTTTCTTTTAATGGAAATAATTTTGATGTTATTCCCGTTTGGAAGCGCCAAGTTGCAATGGTATATCAGCAGTTTATTAATTATCCGCACCTCAATGTTTATGATAATATTGCATTCCCATTGAAACAAAGAAAAGTTGATTTGGCGGAAATAAAAGATCGTGTGAAACAAGCTATTGAGCAAGTTGGATTGGAAGGTTTTGAAGAGCGAAAGATACAAGCTTTATCGGGGGGGCAACAACAACGGGTTGCACTTGCAAGATCTCTTGTAAAAAACGCAAATATCTTATTACTAGATGAGCCGTTAGTTAATTTAGATTACAAGCTTCGAGAGCAACTAAGAGAAGAGTTTAAAAAGATCTTCAGTTCTAAGGCTTCAGAAGAAGCAATATTGATTTATTCAACAACGGATCCTATCGAAGCCATGCAACTAGGTGGTGAAGTCATTGTCATGGATGAGGGTAAAATACTTCAACAGGGAAGTGCTAAAGAAATATATGAAAATCCTCGATCGACAAAAGTAGCAGAAATTACAAACGACCCTGCTATGAATTTGTTTGATGGCGAAATTAATGGAAAAAAAATAACTCTAAATAACGAAGTTATACTTAACATACCAAAACATTTTAAAGATTTACCAGATGGAAAGTACTCTTTTGGTATTCGGGCTTCTGGTGTTACACTTGATAAATCAGGATTTCCATTCCAAATTGAATTAGCTGAAATTAGTGGATCAGAAACATTTCTTCATCTTAATAATGATCAGATCCATGTGGTTGGATTATTAGATGCAGTGAAAAATTTTGATATTGGCGAAACTGTGAAGGTTAGTTTTGATATAGAAAAACTTTATGCATTTGGATCTGACGGAATTCTAATGTCATCACCATATAGCGGGATAAAATAATGGCACAAATAAAACTTCAAAATATTGCACATTCTTATAACCCAAATTCTGTGGATAGTAAGTATGCTTTAAAGCCGTTTGACATGACATGGGTTGATGGTGGGCGCTATGCAATTCTTGGACCATCAGGGTGTGGAAAATCTACCATGCTTAATATTATGTCAGGCATTGTTAAGCCATCAGAAGGACGCTTACTTTTTGATGGTGTCGATGTAACAGATGAAACGACATCAGATCGTAATATTGCACAAGTTTTTCAATTTCCTGTGATTTATGGAACAATGACTGTGCATGACAACTTGGCATTTCCTTTGGTTTGTAGGGGATATGATAAATCGTTTATAGAATCCAAAGTTAACGAAGTAGCTGAAGCTCTGAGCCTTGAAGGGCTATTATCACAATCTGCAAGAAAACTAACTGCTGACCAGAAACAATTAATATCTCTTGGTCGAGGGTTGGTTCGGGATAATGTTGCTGCTATTTTAATGGATGAACCTCTAACAGTTATAGACCCTGACTTGAAATTTAGACTTAGACGAAAATTAAAAGAAATAAACCAAAAGTATCAATCTACACTGATTTACGTGACGCATGACCAAAATGAAGCAATGACATTTGCAGAAAATATTATTGTTATGGATGATGGTGAGATTGTACAAGTGGGATCTCCTGCAGAACTTTTTGATCGTCCAAGAACAACATTTGTTGGGTATTTCATCGGTGCACCTGCCATGAATTTGTTTGAGTGTGATGTGATTGATTCAAATTCAATAAAGTTTGGTGGTGCAAAAATAACTACAGAAACTGATTTGAAATCTGTAAATGGTGAAAATATTAAGTTAGGAATTCGTGCTGAATATGTTCAGTTAATGAAGTCTACAGCTAAGAACACAGTTCAAGCAAAGGTCGAAAGTGTTGATGATTGGGGAAACCATAAATTAATATCAGCCAACTTTGAGGGAAATATTATAAAAGTAAAAGTAAAACGTGAAGTTGAAGTTCCTGCAGAAAATGTTTATCTTAAATTTCCTACTAATAACTGCTGTATTTATGAAAATGAAATACTAGTTCCTTAATTTATGTTTACGTAGGGTTATAATTAAATGTGAATTGCTATTGCAATCATAGTTGTTATATCATCAATAAAATCATTGGATATAACTATGCTTTATAATCTTGATATCAAAGAACACTTTTATAAAACCTTAATTGTTAGCTTTGTATCGTGCATAATGATGCTTTTTGTAACAGAGCTTGTTGTCCCAATTCAATCTTACTTTTTGCCTGAGATAACTCTTTATGCAGCTTTGATATTCCCTGTTCATGGGATTAGAGTATTGTCTGCTTGGTTATTTGGTTGGGCTTCTGTCTTTTATTTATTTGTTTCAAATATTTTTATCTTTTTTTTATTGAGTAGGCATGAAGAAAATATATATGCACTTCTCTCTACCCAAAGTGTTATTGCTTGGGTTCTTGTTAGTGTCATCTGTATTTTTACTTTTGATCTACTAAGGGTAAGTGGTGTAGATATTAAAACAACAGTTGGAAAATTTAATAAAGATGCTTGGAAATTAATAATTCTTGTTGGCTTTATATCATCTGTATTTAATTCATTAGGCCATAATTTGATTTTTACATCAACAATTCTGCCTGAAAATTCATTGAGGGTGATTTTAGCATTTTTATTTGGTGATACGACTGGAACAGTTGCTTGCCTATTTATACTTATATATGTGTTTAAGTTCCTTAGACGTTTTCCAACGCTTAATTTATAATTAATATTGTTTATTATATTTATTAGATATCAGTCCACATGAATATCCAATGCATACGCCTATTACATCCGCTCTGAAATCCATTATGTCGCCAAACCGGTTTACATAAGGTTGAATTATTTCGATTGAAGCACCAAGGCATATACCAAATATGAATACTGCTATGCCTAAACGTTTATGTGATGCAGCTAAAGGATATGTTAATAAAGCAAATGCAATGAAGTGGTGCCATTTGTCTGACCCGGGGGCATCAATTTTTTGTGGAAGTGGTGTTAGTGTCCCAATTAAAATTAAGATAGTGAATATAAATGTTATTAGAAGTGCTTGATATAAGCTTGGGAAAACTAATTTTTTGATAATTTTAAACATATTCTACATATGCTTAAAATTTAAAATAAATGAAAGCTGATAGTTTAATTACTGCTAATATTAAAACTAATATAAGCAGTAATTAATTTATAATTATGGCCGGACTACAAAAAAACCTTGATTATCAAGTGTCATCAAGCGTCCAACTCCACCTGGTACAACACGTGCATATTCAGAAATGAGAGGCGCTTTGCCCTCTTTCCTAGTTATGCCCTTTATTGTGTTGTTACATGCGCTAAAAGTTAAATCTGGAATACTTTCTGACATACTTTTTATGCGGTCATTCACTGGTGATTTATCAGTTCTTAATATATTAATGCCAGCGTTGAATGCCACAATTTCTATTTCAAAGATTTCACCTTTATTGCTCATTCCTCTTGCAAAATTTGCAGCGACGTTAAGGGCTTTTGTAAATGTAGCTGTTTCTCCGTCACTTATTTGTATCGCAAGACGTTTTATACCGTCATCACTTTGGCCTGCATATAGCTTTGTAGATGCTAGTGACAGAAACAAAGAACCTAAGATTAATTCCCTTCGTTTCATATTATATCCTCCCATTTTAATTATTGAATATCATATTCAATAATTTAGATATAATATTTATTACTTATTAATAAAAATCAATACCTTTAGAAAAGATGAAAAATATTGTTTATTAGTGCTAGTCTGAAGCTCTAAGTAATCCACCTATCTCTTTTTTAGCAACTTTATTTGCTATCATGAATGAAAGTATCCAACCGCTTGATACTGCAGTCGCAATACCTAGCCATACACCCTGAACATCAAAATTAAATATACTAATGAAAAGCCAAACAAAGAATGCCACGCCAAAACCTTGTCTGTAAATGCTTATATAAAGTGTCCAAATTGCTTTTTTGAATGCTTGAAGAATTGAATTAATTGAAAAGAGCATCATGTAAATTGGAAATAAGAATGCATCCACTCGTAAGTAGCTGCTTCCAGCGCGGATAACATCTGGATCATTTGTAAAAAGTGACATTGCAAAACTAGCTCCAAAGAGTAACGCAGGAACGGCAACAATCGACATAACGAAACCTGCTTTCCAGCAATATTTAAGAGCAGACCTAACCCGTTCAAATTCTTTTGCACCAAAGTTCTGCCCGGCAATTGGCAACAAAGCACCGGTCATACCTAGTACGGGAAGTAAAAGAATTTGTTCAATTCTTAGCGCAACTCCATAAGCTGCGACTGCATGTCCACCGAATTGTTTTAAAGCAAATTGAACAACAAACCCTGATATGAACATTACCATCAATGCTGTACTAGCTGGTAATAGCTGTGAGAATATTTGTTTAAAAATATCTGTGGAGGGTAGAAACTCTGATAGTTTTAGTGATTGCATTGCCTCTAATTGAAATATCCGAAACAATATAAATAACATCACGCAAGTCTGACTAATAATTGTTGCTGCGGCGATTCCATTGAATCCCATTCCTGTTAAATAACCAGGCACACCAAACATAAATAATGGATTCAAAATAATGTTAGCTACAAATGCTAACATAAGTGCTCTTTGCATACTTAATGTATCACCATGAGCTTGAAGTATTCCATTCCCGCCATAAGCAATTAAAAAACCTGGCAGTGCAAAAATTAGCCATCCAAAATATCCTAGCCCAGCATTTCTATAGGCGCCAGGTTCTGAGACTATTCCAATAAGTGTTGGGCCAATAAACCAACCAACTATCATAGATAACAATGTTAGAATTACGGCAAATGTAAGGCCTTGTGAAATGTATTGTCGAACTTGTGAAGTTTCACCACTACCTTTTGCATTGCTAACTAAGGCACTCAAAGCTGAACTCAGCCCAAACCCTAGAGCCATAAGAATAAAAAATGCTTGATAGCCGATTGCGAGACCAGCTTGTGCATCAGTAGACAACTTTCCGGCATAATAAACATCAACAACATTATATAAAGTTGCAAAAAGCATGCCCAAGGCTGCTGGAATTGCGAGCCTACGAAAGTGAAGTGCCATTGGCCCTTTTGTTAAATCATCTTTTTTCATATGCAGGAGTATCTTTCTTAATTAGCATGTATGCTTGGTAGAAAAAACTATTGTAAAAAACTTACCTATAAAGAGTCTATTGGGATAATTGATATATACATTATATCAAATGTATACTTTTATATTTGAACCGGTTCTTCTATGAAAGTGGACTGATAGATGTTTAAATTTAACAGTGTTTCAATAAACTTACTGTAGTGAAGCCTTCACTGCCGCTATGATCTTTGCTGACAATGGATTTGTTGTAGAGCCCCATGTTGCAGCTAGATTGCCATTTGAGTCAATAAGTACCTTATTAAAATTCCAGGATGGAACAAACCCAGTTTTATTTTTTAAGGCCTTATAAAATGGATGTGCTTGGTTTCCTTTGACACTTGTGGTTGTGCTCATCGGCATATCAATACCATAAGTTAATTCACAAAATGCTTTTACAGCTTCATCAGTATCTAGTTCTTGGTTGAAATCATCAGACGGAACAGCAATCATTTGAAGTCCTTGTTCATGGAAGCGATCATAAAGTTTCTGTAAAGGAGCATATTGGCGTGTAAAACCACACTTTGATGCTGTATTCACTATTAAATATGGTTTCCCAATCCAATCATTGGTATCAATGATACCTCCATCAATTGAATTGAATGTGGTGTAAGGAATATCTGCTGCAGCTTCGCTAGAGGATAAGACTGGTGCAAATGACAATCCAAACATAATTATATATCTCAAGTTATTTATTATTGTTTTCATGTATTCTTTACGTGCTGAAGAAGTATTTAGATCATTAATTATTAATAATAAAAATTTACCATTTGATAAAATTTTTTTATTAACGTATGATTTTATTTCAGATAATTGATATAATGATTAAAATAACAAAAAATAGACATAGAATTTGTTAAAGGTGGTTAATGATACTTAATTTTGGATCTATTAATATTGATAACGTTTATCAGGTGGATCGTTTTCCTCTTGATGGTGAAACCATCTCTTCGAAATCTTATGATAAGATTTTAGGTGGTAAGGGTATAAACCAATCCGTTGCGATTCACCGTGCTGGTGGTGATGTAAAGCATGTTGGCTATATCGGTGATGATACTTGGATTCTCGATCAAATTTTAAAAATAGGCATAAAAACAGATTTTATTTCCAAATGTTATGGTCCAACTGGCCACGCAATTATTTTTGTAGATGCCGCTGGAGAAAATGAAATTGTCATACACGCTGGCGCTAATGATCAATTTAGCAAATCACAATGTTTTAAGATTCTAGAAAGCTTTGGTTCAAAAGATTCTTGGGTGGTTCTACAAAACGAAATTAATTTATCTATTGAGATTGCTAAAAAGGCTAAAGAGTTAGGATTTAGAATTTGCTATAGTGCTGCACCTTTTGATGCATCGCATGCCAAAGAAATGTTACCGCACGTTGATTTATTAGTAATGAATGAAACAGAATTGAAAGAGTTGCAAAATTCAATTGAAAAGAATGTCTTTGACTTAGATGTTGATATGATTTTGGTCACGTTGGGATCACGTGGTGCGGAATTACATATGAAAAATAATACTTACAAGCAATCTAGCTTTATTGCAGAGCCAGTAGATACTACTGGCGCTGGGGATACTTTTTTGGGGTCGTTTATGGCATGTTATGACAATGGATACGAAATTAAGAAAGCGTTAGAATATGCTGCAGCTTCGTCATCAATTCAAATAACTCGGATTGGGGCGGCTAAAGCAATTCCAACATTTGATGAAGTTGAAGAATTTTTAAATGAGCAAAAAAAATGAAGTGCCAAAAGATAATCATAGATACTGATCCTGGTATTGATGACGCAATGGCAATATTTTTTGCAGGATTGTCTGACAAATTAGATTTAGTTGCTATGACAAGTGTTTTTGGAAATGTTACTTTGGATATTGCCACACGTAATGCTATGGTTTTAGCTGAAATTTTGAAGCAGAAAATACCGGTATCAAGAGGATTTTCAAAACCATTAGTGCAGATACCAAACCCAGTTTCAGATTATGTTCATGGAGAAGAAGGATTTGGAGATATTCCAGCACGCGAGCCTAAATCAAAAGAGTTAAGTATACCCGCACATGAATATATTTGTGATTTGATAAATGCCAATGTTGGAGAAATAATATTATGTCCTGTGGGACCTCTCACAAATATCGCCATGGCTTTACGCCATGATCCCACAATTGCGGCAAAAGTAAAATCTATTGTAATTATGGGGGGTGGAGTATTTTCAGGTGGTAATGTCACTGAGTATGCTGAAGCTAACATATGGAATGATCCACACGCTGCTGATGAGGTATTCGCAGCTGATTGGGAAGTTACTGTCATAGGTCTCGATGTAACGCAAAAGGTGATTTGTTCTCATTCTGAGTTCTCGGAGTTATCACGAAATGTGCCTATAATTGGTAGTTTTTTGGAGCAAGCAACAGAGTTCTATATCAGATTTTATAAAGAAGCCGTTGGGATTGATGGTTGCCAAATGCATGACCCAATAACTGTCGTAGCAACAATATACCCTGACTTATTTACATATGAGTACCATCCAATTGAAGTTTGTTTGGAGTCGCCTCGGATAGGTGAGACAATAATTTGTAAGGATAAAAAACGTCGCCTAGCAAAAGTTGCTGTTGATGTAGATATTGACGCGGTGAAGAAAATATTTTTTGATACTATTAAAACTGGATTTTAGGAGCTTACTAAATGGCTGAATTTGAAATATTGGCAATTGGATTAGATGAAGCTGATGCACCAGCTAAATTTGCAAAATCTTTTCGAGAAACAGGATTTGCAATAATTAAAGACCATAACATCAGTTCGGATGAAATAGACCGAATGTACGGAGTCTGGACAGATTTCTTTGCAAGTGATGAAGGCCCAAGTTTCGCAGTAAAGCCTGGAGAGTCAGCTGGATATTTTGGGTATAAATCAGAAAATGCTAAAGGGAGTGCAAATAAAGATTTGAAAGAATTTTTTCACGCTTACCAAAATAAAGAACTTCCAAAAGTAACAGAAAAAGAAACACGTGACTTCCAAGATAAGCTTATCAATATGGGTTCAACTTTATTAGGTTGGCTGGATCAAGAAACTGTAGATAATGTGAGTTTCTCAGAGCCTTTAGAAAATATGATTAATGGAAGTGATATGAATTTACTTCGCATTATCCACTATCCACCATTGCCAGATGATGTTGAGCCAGGAGAAGTTCGTGCAGCCGCCCATGAAGATATAAATCTCATCACATTATTAGTAACGGGGACTGAACCGGGATTACAAGCAAAAGACGTAAATGGAAACTGGCATGATGTGCCTTGCAAACCTGGATATATTACAGTGAATTCTGGAGATATGTTATCAATGGCGAGCAAAGGGCATTACCCATCGACACCTCACCGTGTTGTAAATCCACCAAAGCAAGAAAATAGATCGCGATACTCGATGCCACTTTTTGTTCATCCGCGACCAGATGTTTTATTGGACAAAATGACAGCAGGTGAATTTTTAGATGAACGATTAAAAGAAATCGGGTTGAAATAAGTTAGCAAACGCTGTTGTTTGCTGTTATAAAAAGTGCATCTGCACATAACAAGGAGAGTAAGATGAAGAAAATCTATTTAATTATGATGGCTGCCATCATGAGTTTGATGGGATCTTTGGCTTTTGCTGATTTTAAACCAGCTGTAATTTACGACATGGGTGGTAAATTTGATAAGTCATTTAATGAAGGTGTTTATAATGGCATCAAACGTTTCACGGATGAAACTGGAATTGCAGTGATGGAATTTGAAGTCACTAATGAAGCAGATACTATTGCTAACGCTGGGGTTTTAACTAACGGAACTGATAAAGATTATTTCAATACTTTTAACGGTTTTTGGAAACAAATCACAACGGCTATCCCTACACCAACAGTAGCAATTGCTAAAAATGCTGGTGGTACTTACGCAGCGCAAGAGTTAGCGAGTGGTGAGGCTATTGCAATTTTAAAAGGTCTTTATTATCTTTATTATTCATACCTAAAAATACAAATATATTTAATGTGTCATCAAAATTGCGT
>ENA-OSIY01000044-OSIY01000044.1-marine-metagenome-genome-assembly--contig:-NODE-44-length-66364-cov-25.787258_pt1 | contig 66364 bp, 75 predicted proteins | sample MGYA00237884_ERZ534233 | MGnify/ENA primary metagenome ERZ534233 (study PRJEB26412, sample SAMN06343840) | marine metagenome | isolation source: estuarine water | place: USA: Columbia River Estuary... | reverse complement strand
TGTGTCCACTTGTGCAAATGCAATGTTCGGAATTGCTAACAACAAATACATGAATTTCATAACGATACTCCATAAAAATAAAATTTATTTAACTATTTGAACTACTTTGTTCATCACGGTGATGATATTCTTTTGGGTTAACACTTCAGTGTACATGCCAACCATTACCACCAACCCAAGAACAACCCACCATGTTTTTAGTAAGTCGAATATTCCTCTAATAACTTCCATTAGAATTGCGGTTTTTGTATCTGACATGTAAATTCTCGGTAATATGAAATATAACCGTGTCTATATAAATATCTTATCCGGTGTATAAACTATGTCTTACTGGCCGCCCTTCTTCATTAACGCACACAAATACCATTTCATCAATGTTAACGATAATCTTCTGTGTTGTCAAGTCTCGTACCACCACTTCTACCGAAACGGATGTTTTACCGACACCTTTTAGCGCAACGCCAATCTCAACAACATCACCTTGATATGCGGGTGCAATGAAATTAATTGCAGACATACTTTTTGTAACTACTCTACGATGATTCGTTTCAACGCCCACGAAAATGGCTGCTTCTTCGTCAATCCACGACAAGCATCTGCCACCAAATAAGGTACCACCGGCATTTAAATCGCCAGGTTGAACCAGTTTTCTTGTTAAGAATCTCATAGAATACCCAATAATTTATATAATTCTGTTACATCCCTGTCGATGACAACACGGTCAGTGGGTATTTGCGGGAACAAAATTTCTTCCATAAAGTATTTTGCTCGTTGCTCCCCGATTTTAGCTTTCAATACATTATATGTACGTGGATTTGATGCTTGAACTTCGCAATAGTTATTTTGCACTTTTATAACTTCATGTTCTTCTTCCCACTCAACCATATACTTTTCTGCAAGTATACCCAAATACCATTCATATTTTTGTATTGCCCAATCACAAAACCGCATAAACTCGTTATCATCTTTTGGTTTTAGCGTTAAGAATTGATCACTAAATACCGTTGCCCATTCTGGAATAGGTTTACGGTCAACAAATGTAATTCCGTTCGTAAAGTTATATGTTTTCAATCCAGGACTAAAATCCATATAGGCACCAATTACTGCATTCTGTGTGGTGATTATATCAAACCCAAAAATGGGTTCTGGACTCCACTGATTTGGAAATGTGGTAACGTGTAATACGTTTACCTTGTCATCAGTATACCGTTCAATGTGTGCCATACGAAACGAGTCTGCCTTATACCGATGATTTGTCCACCCAAAATCTTCTGTATCAATTATCGTGGTATTTTGTGCGGTAATAATGGTTTGAAATCGTTCAGCTAAGTAATCCAAATATAGTTTGTAGTTCATTAAATATTCCAATAATATAGGTAAATCCTTTATTTACTTCATCTGCCCATTCGTCTTGTTGAATAGACCGAATAGACATAATTATGTCCTTCATATTATCAAACTCGTACATCTTACCGCTACCAGGAACTTTATCTTTCATCATTTGACCACCAAATATTAGTGCCAAATAGTTAAGATATATATGCGGCAGCAATTCTTCTTGTGTAAGAGTTGAAAGATATTCGTTATATTCAATGGCATGGTTGGTCATTATCGGCACATCAAGTTCCCCACTGGTGCGGCGAACATGCGTGGGTAATTCACGCATGTCCAATAGAATTGCTGGCAATCTATTCAATGATGCGTGCGGAAGTGGAACTCTTTCAATCGCATCAAACACAAGAAATTGCTGCCACAAATATGTGTGATATTCGTGTTCCATAACGTGTCCGCTCATCAAATGTCTATTAACTACATGCTGTTCTGCCTCTTGATGTTTGGTTGCTACTGCTTCTTTTAATGGTATCATAGTTTATGTTGTCCGTTTTTTAGGTTCGTTGACGACTTGTACTGATGCAAATGATGTGGTGACCCGTTCATATCCTAACGCAACTAGTTCTGTTTGTATTGCTTCAATGCACAACTTAGTCAGTAACTTCTCAAAGTCGGTCACCGTTGCTTCTTCCAATTTCCTCGTTAGTTCTAACTTCTGTGGATTTTTCCTACACAACTCCTCCGTCCAATCAACTAACGGCCACAAAAGACAATGCACCATTTCATGAATTGCCGTTTGGATAATTTCATACTCTGACAATCGTTTGAATACCGTTAAGTTTGCCCGAATACCCGCTTGCTTATATTCTGGATATGCCTGACAATCTGCGGCACCTTTCATCTTGGCTGGAAATCTAACTGCAATCTTCCATTCACTAAGTCCAATAAGTGGTTGTGCAATTTCTATTGTCTTAATAAATAATTGTTTTTTGGTGATGCGTTTGGGAGGCTTCATAAAATCCCGGTAGTTATGTGTGTATGACTTATAATGGAGTAATATTATCTAATGTATGGATGATTTTTTTCTGTACTTTCTCAGCGGACTCATCATATATATCCATAAGAGTCAATTCCAATTCCAATGCCCGAGTAAATAACTGTTTATTATACGCCCGTTGTGTATACCATTTAAATATGAAGGCAATGCAAACAACAAATAATAAAATATTAATTAGTATTAAATAATTTAACATATCACGAAGTTAGTGGTTGAGATTTAAGTATAATACATTGAACCAGAAATGTCAAGTCTTTTTTTAAAATGCCTCTTGACAAATGGAATTACAGTAATTAAGATTAGAATATCACTTACCATTAAACATAGGAGAACATTATGGACGATGTAAAATTAAATGAATATGTAGTATATGTCAAACTTACCATAGTGGGTGAAACGCCAGAAGATGCGTTGGATTATGCAACTAGTGCAATTGCATTCACTGATTTGCTTGAACAAGACGGAGTGGTGGGAATTGAACTTCTTGAAGACACGATTGAACTTGCGGAGGACGATGATGCCGGAGACGACTCGGAACATGGATATTAAAAAGTATGTACGTGTAGCATATGTAGTAGTTACATTGGTTGCGTTGGCAAAGTTGTCGCATGTTGGATATACCAAACGCACAGAGTATAATGTGGTACGTAAAGATGCCATCTGTCCGGCATTGTTCAGTATCTCACGGTCTGCACGGGATACCCTTATCGTAATGAAATCTGAACCGTTATGTAACGATTACGTCCTTTCCAATTTAAAGTAAACGTGTAGGGGATACTATTTATAGTTGTAAGGATATCCTACCATATTAGAGGATTACCATGTTTAACAAACAAACTCTGACCGCAATAAGTAATACATTATTGTTTATGTTCGGAACGATAATCGGTGCGTTAATAGGGCACACAGAAATGAATTCGTTGTTAGACCACAAACACATTATAGTCATTTTTATTGCATCGGGAATGTTTTTTTTAACAAACTATGTTCCATATCTGTTTAGAAGGTTTCGTAAATAAGTTTTTCAATGAGGTTACAGTGTTATTAACACTTATTGAGATAATTTATGATTCCGCAAGAATTTCAAACAGCTATGTATGCAGCAGTGTCCGGTATGGTCGTTGCGGGAATAGTTAAACTGTTTAATAAATTCGTAGAATCTAACGGCAATGACCTAGAAACTCATGTGGCTCTTAGAAAAGAGTTGCGTGAAGAATTGGATACTGTGAAGACAGAACTACGACTTATTCAAACAGAACTGGACAACTGGAAATTAAAGTATTTCGACCAAGTACAGTTGACTAATGAATTAAAATTGGAATTAATTAGTTTGAGTGATGAATTGCGCGAATACAAACAAAGTACGGAGTGGACTGCAATTAAGTTGGACCCACCCCTTGACACATAACACCTTACAAGGTATAATACATCATAGGAGCTCACATGAGCGTGTTTGAAACGGTTGTGATAGTAGTTGGAGTAATAAATATATTACTGTTGGCGTTGACATTTTTAACGTATACAAGTTTAATATCAGCAAAAGTACATATTAATCAAATGCACGTAGGAATGGCAACAATTTTAGGAAAGGTTATGTCTTTGGAAGTAGTAACATCCAAGATGGCAGCAGGATTTACGGAAGTCATTGCATTAACTGAAGATATGATTAGTCGAACGGAGATGCAAGCAGGTGGGTATTCAGCACAACTCTTCAAGACTAAAGACGGGAAATATACCGCAAAAACACTTGATGAATTATTGAATAAAATAAAGGAAGATGATGCAGAATCAGAATATTTCTCAGATTCAGACCTAGATAAGTTACGTGAGTTATTTGGCGATGATTGGGAAGATGACGATGAAGATGACACTCTTGATGATGAGAAGTAATATACTATGATTATAAAGGATAAGAACATTCAATCTTTAATTAAAAAGATTCAGAAGAAATGTGGAAATCAACCCATTACGAAACGTAAGTATGTTGATACTTCCATAGTAGAAACCGAAGCAGCGGGTGAAGATGCTACGGATATATTTAAGGAAATGAAAAAACTTTCATTTACCGAATAAGCAGTATAGTAGTACCTACGTAGACAATCGCGATTATACAATTTAAAGTTTTTATTAATGTACATATAAACGGTACAGTAAATTACTATACCTATATGTCTACTTCTTATAAAAGAAAAAGAACCAAAAAGAAAAAAACGTTATAACTTTTAAAAACAGTTAAAGTAATGATACTTAAAGAGTTTAAAACAGGATGGCAAATAACGTTTGAAGAACGTATACAAACGTTATTCACGTTTTGGCCAGATATCAAATTAGTAAGTATTAATCGTAATTACGGTATGTTGCGAATTAAGTTAGAGGCACTTGACAAACAGGTGCAGTATGTATTAGATTGTGTAACGTACAAGATTGAACGGGATTCGGCACATACGTGTGAGGGATGTGGTATCCGTGGAATCCGACGCGATGAATTCCTGTCAGAGAAAATGTGTCTTTGCTGGAAGTGTTACGCTCTAGAGGTAGATGCCATAGAGACGAATAATAAATAATCACTATTGAGTGAGGTAGTTATGTTTTATAACGAAGATGATGTACAGCCAGTTGTTACTATTGCCAATGAAATGTTTGGTAAGTCTGGAAGAATGTTGGACGGTAAGAATGTTATGCGCAATGTGACACTTGCCACCCGTGAGTTTGGAAAGATTTGGTATGGCGATATTGATATGTTCGGTGTACATCCCAATATTCAGTTTAAGAACTTGAGTCAGCGCATTAATCAGACTGTATATGTGTTTAATAACAGTAATACGTTTGATTATACGAGTGCAACAAAGTACGTACCTACTACTTGACACCAACGTAGTAGCGTAGTATATTTATAATTGAATGTAAGTGAGTAAGGCATTTACGTTCAATATATGTACCTTACAAAACACAAGAGGTTTTATGAAACGTAACAATCCCACAGAACGGTTTACCGTTAAGACATACTCCGATGAAGAGTATGACCGCACAGTAAGTCGTATGCGTACATGGCTTTATAGCCTTGTCCGTCGTCGTAATTCAGGCACGGTAACCGCAGATGATGTACACACGTATCTTAATCGTGAAGGTGTACGTCCCCAGCAGGTCCGTACTAGATTGAGTTTTATTAACTCAGTTCTTCGGGCACCAAACTTTGAAGCATCGGGTATGACGAGCTCTACTCGACCGGCAGCAAAGGGACGGGCAATTACGGAGTGGACGGCATAAGTAAATTGAAGTTTTAAAAAAACTTACGATACTTATCAGAATAGAAATGGGGACTTTGGTCTTCATTTCTATTTTGTCTTTTGCAAGAGAATATACTATGAATGAACGCAAACAATTAGAAAACGAAATTGATAGATTAAAATATGAATTATCTGTCACTATTCCACAGGAAATGCAAGACGCGGCGGAAATGGGTGATTTACGTGAAAACTCAGAATATACTGAAATTGTTGGTAGGCAGCAATTTGCTGGTATACGATTATCACAGTTGCAACAACGTCTTTCTGCTTATAAAAATATTAATATAAATCTTATTCCTAAAGATAAAGTAGGAATGGGTTCAATAATTACCGTCTATCACGTAGAACAAGAAACTACAAAAGTATTTAAAATAGTCTTTGCCGAGATATCAGATAATATCTCAGTGGCCTACACAGAAATAACCAGTAATTCTCCGATTGGAAAATCACTATATAATAAGACTGTTAATGAACAAGTTATAGTATCATTACCCAACGGAAAAGCCACTTATAAAATACTTGAATTATTAACCATTCATGATATTCAAAAAGAGTCTTGACTTTTAGTTCCCATCTATTTATATTAAGTAAACATCCATCGTTTAACGGAGAATATTATGAGTACAATTATCGTATTAGTAGCAGTTGTGGTGGTCGCTTTCGTGGTAGTACGTGCTAAGAATAAAAAAGTTGCTGCAGCTGCACCGGCCGCAAAAGTGGGATTAGATACGTCCACTGTAGGTACTGGTTCTGGCGGTGGTTCACCGGACGATTCTAAAATTATACCAACCGAAGGTTAACGTAGTTCGGGCCCGCACTGGTTTCGACGGGGTGTGGATGATTAAGCTTTGTACCCAGCTTGGTAAAACTGGTAAAACAGACCAACAATTTCAAACGGCAACCAAAACTTAGCCTTAGCAGCCTGATCTTTTAGATCCGCTGCTTGACAAGTTACTGATTCATATAAGGTAATTTGTAATCGCATATGATATATTACCGAAGAATGAGTTGATATTCGGTAAAGAATTCTTCAACTCAAAGCTGCGTGGGTTCGTCATTTGTTTAAACGCGGTGTAGTACAATAAAATGACTACGTACATAAAAACTTAATAGTAAGCAATCTCGGACGCGGGTTCGACTCCCGCCGGGTCCACTGAAGGGTTAGTGTTAATAATGTTTGGAGATACTATGTTCAAATTTATTCAACATTGGCTCAATACCTTGATGGTATTAGTAGGTACATCATCAAGAAAAGAAATTGTAGTAGGACAGTATAAGATTTTGATGGATGAAATGGCAATTGCTAATACACTATCAGAATTAATGAGTATCAAAAAGAATATACGTGCGTTCGATAAAGCAGTTAAGAAAATGGGTTCACCCCACTGGGCAGCTAACTATACAGTATATTTAGAAGCTCGTTGGAATCGTCAATATAGACTATGGAAACTACGGGATTAAAATCATGTTAAAGCGGCGAATTAAGAAGGCATCAAAGGCTACGGTATCAAAAGTTTCTGGTAGACATTATTTGGTATGTACCGAGTGTAATACTGAAGAAGTACTGGTCGGTACAGATATCGGAAATGTGGTTTGTGGTCGATGTGTACAGAAAATGGTTGCTCCTCCCGCCTATAAGGAAAAGGCAGTAAAATCTGATAAACCCCGTGGTTGGCATTTTAAGGTATATTTTGAACATGATGGTATCGTATATTCGAAGGGTGAAGTTGTAACAGACAAAAAGGAAATTGCAAGACTTAAAAAGTCTATTGCCACGACTGTTAAATCCACCGCAACAAAAAAGCCAGTTAAGAAACGAGGTGCCAAAAATGCTCGTACTACCAAATAAAACATCTGCTATCTGGGAACGTTTTCTTAAAGAGAATGAAGTCTTAGTATACAAGTATATTGTTCGTGAAATTAGACGGAACATTGATACAGAAAAAGACCGCATTGAGTTATTTAAGGTTGAAGATGATACCATGCATGCATGGGTACCCAAGAATAAAATTCTTAAAACGTTACAGAAGGCAATGAAAGTCTTCATTAAAGCAGAAGAATATGAATATGCTAGAAAAACTGATAACATCATTAAGTCCTATCATATTAATAAATTAATTAAGGACTCCACTAAATCAGAGGAATAATTTTATGGAGTTTGAAACAACCAGATGCGTTGTTCTAAATTCTACGTATGAACCAATAGATGTTGTTACATCCCAACGAGCAATGGTCATGATCTTACAGGGAAAGGCCGTCGTCGTTGAAGAACATCCGTATTTATTGGTAAGATCGCCAAAAGTCACGTTTAAATTACCAGTGATGGTAGCATTGAAAATGTTTGTTCGGGGTAGAAAAATATACAAAACTCCCGCGGCATTAAGTCAACGTAATTTATTTCTTCGTGATAATAATACTTGTCAATACTGTAGTCGGTCTAAAATAGAACTTAAATCATATGAGTTTCTAACCAGAGATCACATAGTTCCGGAATGTCGAGGTGGTAAAAGTACGTGGGATAATTTAGTAACTGCTTGTTCAACGTGTAATAATAAGAAGGCGTACCATGATTTGGCAGATACCACATTGGTACTACAGAAAAAACCTACAATTCCTACATTGTTTGAATTGTGGATGAAACGCAATCAACGAAAAATTGAATACTTAATTTAACATCAACTAAAGGTTATTATGTTTACTATCACAAACACCGAAGAAAAGATTCAGCAGGATTATACAAAGTTTATGGAGTACATTGAGGCAGACCCACGTGCGGAAAAACTTAAGGAAATGTATATCCCATTCACCGATGAGTTGGCACAAGCACCGGCGTCGGCTCGGACACATTATCACAATGCATTTCCTGGGGGATATCTAGATCATGTACTTCGGGTCACGGAAACTGCACTGAAGGTTGCGGCACTCTATAAGAGTATGGAAGGTGACATTACATTTACCAAACAAGAATTAATTTTTGCTGCACTCCATCATGACCTTGGAAAGTTAGGACATCCGGACGAAGGTCCATATTATGTAAATCAAGATTCTGATTGGCATCGTAAACGTGGCGAACTATATACACACAACGAGAACCTTCAATATTTCAAGGTACCTGAACGTGGGTTGTTCTTGCTACAGAAATATGGCGTTGAAATTACTCAGAATGAATGGCTAGGTATTAAGTTGTCGGATGGTATATATGATGATGGTAATAAAGGATATCTAGTCAATTACTCCATGAAGCAACCAATGAAAACTAGTCTCCCATATATTATCCATTGGGCAGATCATATTGCATGTCGTGTTGAAGGTGACAAAGGTAGATTCTAATAATCTAAACGGATAAAGTACAACAAATCGTTGTATTTTGTCCGTTTGTTATACTTATTTTTGTAGGGATGTCTTCGGAGTTCCTACACACCATCATCCAATAGTGGAGATGGAAACATAACAAGGAGAAATATTATGACAAGAAAGTGGACTATGCAAGCAGTGCCGGCAACAGTAATTGCCAAAGAAATGGAATTCAACAGAGATAATTTGCTGACTTCGTTCGACAAGTTATTTGATGATGCGTTCCGAGGAAATTTTCCCGATATCTATAAGACATTTGGAATTGATCCATTTAGTAAAACATCATATCCAAAAGTCAATGTTACATCATTCAATGATAAGATTGAATTAGAAGCAGAAATTGCTGGATATGCAAAAGATAATATCTCAGTTCAGGTGGAGGATAATGTTCTTAGTATTGTAGGAAAAGCAGCAACGTCAGACGTTGATGATTATTCAACAAACAAAGTATATATTCTTCGGGAACTTAAACGTAGTTCTTTTAGTCGGTCATTTAAATTAGATGACCAGTTGGATACAGAAAAAATTGATGCTACTTTTAAAGATGGGTTACTCAAACTGGTTATTCCACGAAAGGTACAAGTCTCACAAAGTAAAGTTAATACGGTTACGATCAAATAAAACCATTATTAAATGGAGGTTTAGTATGTGTGGAAACTGTATATTGTGTACTGGCAATTGTATTATTACTCCCACTAACGTAACTATCATCTAGGAGGTGATCTAACAGTTACGTTACATCTAAAACTCTCTACATTGGAGAATGAAACGCGGTTGAGGTTATATAATCCTCAATCGCGTTTTCTCAAAATATCTTATGAATACACGCACATCATTAATTACGGTTACGTCATTGACGGCAACATTTGTGGCACTGTGCGCCGCAGTGTTTTCTGTAACCGGAATTGCCAAACTATTTGCAGGTGCCGCATTAAGTGTTGCAATCATGGCATCGGCATTGGAGTTGGGTAAGATTGTTAGTATTTCATTCTTATATCAGTACTGGACGGATATTCCAAAGGCATTAAAATATTATTTATCGGTTGCATCATGTATATTGATGGTTATAACGTCTGCCGGCATCTATGGGTATCTGTCATCTGCCTATGCAAAGGTTGCTGCAACCCCACTACAATTGTCCGCAGACATATCAACCACCGCATCAAAGGTTTCTTCCGTAGAACAAGACATTACCCGAAAAAATACTCGGTTAAACCAATTAATTTCATTGCGCACACAACAAGAAACTCGATTGGACAATCTTATCGGAAAAAGTACAACAGGAAACACCTCGTCGATTCGATCTACACAAGCACAATTAGCACAAGCTGATAAAAATGTCGTCGAATTACAACGTGAAATCACCGTTTTATCATCAACCAAAGATAGTTTATCAGCTATTTCTACATCGAAACAAGTAGAAATTGAAACAAATGGTGACATTGGTACGTTTGTATACATTGCAAAAACATTTGGAGTACCACTGGACACTGTAGTAAAATGGTTTACGTTAGTAATTGTATTAGTATTTGACCCGTTGGCCGTGGCCCTAGTAATTGCAATTAATTTTTTATTAAAGAATCAACCAACGGTAGTACCGTTAGAAACGACTACGGTAGATACTACGGACGAACCCTTCAAAGTATATGTGGAGTCTCCCACAGAGGTTCCTACGACCACTGTGGAGGTGTCCAAGATACCTGCATGGCAACACGGTAAGCATTCTGGATAATAGTATCCCTTGACATTTCTTACCAAATGTGTTATATTTAGGTATTCATATCAAGTGAGGTTACATGCCCCATCAAATTGGTTATTGCTGTATTAATACACAATTAAATAAAAAGAAAATTACCACTGGCCGTGGTATGATTCAACGTACATTTAACCAAAAAGGATTGCCATATGCATCTGAATTAGCTTTAGCAAATGCACGTGATCTTATTAAGATTATTGAATGGAATCATATTAACAACGTCAAAGTGTTTCGCATGGGGTCTGGTATCTTTCCGTGGGGGTCTGCATACAATGTATCGGACCTTCCCGATTATGACAAGATTGTAGATACTCTTAGTACTGCTGGTAAGTTAGCTGCAACATATGGACAACGTATTACCGCTCACCCTGACCACTTTGTAAAACTTGCTTCAACTAAGCCTGCTGTTGTTGAGAATTCGATCAAAGATCTTGAACTTCATTCTACCGTATTTGATCTTATGGGTCTTGCGGCAACTCCGTATAATGCGTTAAATATTCACGTTGGAATGAATTTCTCCGAAGAAGTGGCGTCCCGTTGGATTGCCGCTTATAATCGGTTGTCTCCAAATTGCAAAGCACGGCTTGTAGTAGAAAATGATGACAAGGCATCGTCGTTTTCGGTTATACAATTGTTTACGTACTTGTATGCCACACTCAATATTCCTATTACGTTTGACTACTTTCATCATCAATTTCATCCAGACGGACTATCTACACAAGATGCTGCTGAATTGGCCGCCGGTACATGGCCAGAAAATATAGTTCCATTGTTTCATTATAGTGAATCCAAAAATCTCAATGAGAATGTCACGGGTAATCCTCGTGCGCATGCAGATTATGTGTTCAATAAAATTGACGACTTTGGTATGACCCTCGACTTTGACCTAGAAGCCAAAGCCAAAGAACTTGCCCTATTTAAATATTGGAGTTTATGATGTTTAAAAATCATCATCAAATTTACACACATTGTGAAGAATTTGGAGTTATCATTGGACAGTATTGGAGTGGTTATGGGTTCTGGGGTCGTGTAAATTGTATTACGGAAAGTGGAGATGCTATTCTAGACCCCATGCCGAAGATGTGCGCTCGACATAGGGTTCGTCTGTCAACACTTATTACAAAGGGGAAATTAATTTACCCGGTCATGTTGAATCCTTATAAACAATGGCGTACAGGTAAAACACATATACAAGTACTGGCACTTGGTCGTGATGACAACTATTATCCATTTGGCGAACTTCGTCGTAACTATCTACCAATAAAGAGTGAACAACATGAAGATATCATTTGCAATAACAACACATAATGAAGGCGAATACATCCAGAACTTACTAAGTCAGTTGGTTCCATTTTGTGAGCAAACTGGAGATGAAATTGTAGTCGTTGATGATTATTCAACCGATGAATTTACGGTGGCACTGTTGGATGCATATGCAACTGGTGGTGAGATTAAGTTGATTAAACATGCCTTAAACAATAACTTTGCGGAACATAAGAACTTTCTGACACAACAGTGTTCGGGAGATTATATTTTTCAAGTAGATGCGGATGAAACACTACATACAAATCTACTAACATATATTCATGACCTTATCGAACACAACCCACAGATTGATTTGTTTGCTATCCCACGGGTCAACGTAGTGACGGGATTGACTGACGAGGATATTGCAAAGTGGGGATGGAGAGTAAACGAACAAGGATGGGTTATGTTTCCTGACTATCAAACTAGAGTCTATCGTAATCACGCAGATATTAAATGGGAAGGAAAAGTTCACGAACGTATTGTAGGATATAAAAATATGGCACCGTTACCCGACGAAGAAGAATGGGCACTGTATCATATTAAAGACATAGACAGACAACGGCTGCAAAACGAGTTTTATAGCCAACTATAAACCGAGAAATTTATGATTAAAAAAATATTACCTCTTATAATTTTGATGTGTGCAATATACGCAACAAACGAAATTCCAGCATTCACAATGAACAAAGTACCTAAGTCACAGCCTACACAAACAGAACTGTTTATGGATAGGGTTGCTCGTATTGAAAGTGACGGTAACTATAAAGTAGTTAATCGATATGGGATGATGGGAAAGTATCAGTTCAGTCCAAGTACAGTACGTGCGTTGGGATTTAGAATGACGCCACGACAGTTCTTACAGAATGAAGATATCCAAGATACGGTGATGTTAGCGTATATGAAAGCAAACTATCGGGAATTGAAACATCTGATTGACCGATACGACGGCAAAACTAAACACGGTATCAAGATTACCCGAGCAGGAATTCTTGCAGGAGCACATTTTGCTGGTAGTGGAGGTGTTGTTACCTACTTGACTTCTGACGACAAACATGGTATAATTGATGGTAACGGCACATCTATCCGAAAATATATGTCGTCGTTTAGCAATTTCAAATTGCCACCACTATCATTATAGGATTACTTATGACAATATTCATAGTATGTGTATTACTACTATATGTAACAGCAACAGGGTATATAATTTTTAATTTATCAAAGAAAATTACCCTATACGAACAATCTATACAACAATTTTACGAAGACACCAGTATGGTGTTACATACAATGCGTGTATTAGATGAGAAAAAAATGTTTGAATCCGACGACGAAGTGGGCACATTATTTCAGCAATTAACTGAGATAGTGGGTTCACTTCGTCCACTTTTATATGGAACTACTGATGACGAAAACTAAAAAAACTGATTTAGAAATGCGACGAGCAAAACTGGGAAAGATGTATTTTACCCCAGAAACAGAAAAGGCAATTGTTGAATATAACAAGTCTACTGATGAAGATGAAAGAAATACAATCTTTAGAGAAAGAATTCATGCTCCAATAGATAAGTTAGCAGAAAATATCATTAATCGATTTAAGTTTCCATATATGAATGGAAATTTTGAAGACATTAAAAACCAAGTCGTGTCATTTTTGGTATTAAATCTACATAAGTTTACTGAAGATAAGGGAAAAGCATTCTCTTATTTTTCTGTTGTAGCAAAGAACTACTTAGTCTTACACAATAACAACTCGTACCGTGATGAGTTACGGTCTTCATATTTGGTAGATTCCTCTAGCGACGAATCGTTTATGTTGGAAGAAGTGCTCACCACAAAACCCGATGCGGAAACTTCCCAACGAGATACCAGCGACTTCGTGGAGTTATTAGTTCAGTATTGGGACTTTAATTTAGACCGTATTTTTAAGAAACAACGTGACCGTGAAATTGCCAACGCCGTTGTTGAGTTATTGAAACGGGCAAACTCCATTGAGAATTTCAATAAAAAAGCATTATATGTACTCATTCGTGAAATGACGAATAATAAAACGGTTCATATTACCAAAGTTATTAATAAAATGAAGGTCCACGTTCTTAAACAAATGAAAGAGTACAGAAAGTCGGGTTATTTAGTCGATCCCTCTATGCTTTTCGTCTATAACCCAGAGAAATAACTATTTATGTAGTAGACCTTTCTCATAGACTATCTTATGGCATTTGATGACGTTATTTTTGAAGGAAAAACATTATCGGATATGTTTTCCGATGTATATAAAAATACAAATACAAAGCGCGAACAGATTAATAGTTTCGTAGCTAGTTTTGTAAAAATGATCCGTACCCCAGAAGATGCGGCCGTTATGGGCCCTGTTATAAAAGATTTTCTGGAAGTAAACGTGCGTAATGATGAACACATTGTACGATTGGTACAAATTGCTCAACGGTTGGTCGGTGTTTCTTCTAAAAACGCCGACACTGGCCTGCTTACTGAGGAAGAAAAATCTCAATTACTTAAGAATATTAAATCAGATTTTGAGTCGGTAATAGCAGAACAAGACGATTTAGACATTACTTTAGAAGGAATGAAAAAGTAATATGGCATCGGGAGATAAGTACGTATATAATGGTAAACCCGATGGTTTATTGGCTACTTCCGGTACTACTGAATCCGCTCGAACGGTTCCAAATCAATTTTACGAAGCAATTGTTGTCGATGTAATATTGGATCACCACCACCCACAGTATGCTAAAAAAGATGGGTATAACGTCGGTGCTGTTAAAATTCGTATATTCTCCGTACACAACGGGAGAAAGGACGAGTTATTGGATTGGGCAGACCCAATTGAATCTGCAATAGTAGAAATGCCATTAATTGGTGAACTAGTTATTGTTCATAAAATTCTTGGGAACTTTTTTTATACACGAAAAGTTTTTCTCGCCCATAGAGTACAAGAAAACGGCATGTTAAAGTTAAATGATGCGTTAAATAATAGAGGAGAACGTATCAAATCTAAAATTGCAGTAACGAAACAAGAAATAACAGTAGATAAACATAAATTTGGTGAATACTTCAAACCAGATAGTCGAGTTCGTCCGTTAAAACATTTCGAAGGTGACTTGGTTATTCAAGGACGTATGGGAAATTCTATTCGATTTGGATCAAGTCAGATGGAGTTATCAAGTCCAGGCATGGCTCCAAATATAATACTTCGTACTGGACAAGGGAAGGACGTTGAAAAAACGGACGCAACTAAAGATAGTGTGTTTGGATTAATATTAGAAGATGTTAATAAAGACGCATCTTCTATCTGGATGACTTCTGACCAAAATATTCCATTCGAACCCATAACAATTAATGCCGGCTCATTCAATAGGTCCATGCAAGTTCCGCCACAAAAATATGGCGGTGCTCAAATTCTAATGAATTCTGATTCAATTGTATTGGGTGCTAAGAAAACTCATATATTACTGTATTCAAATGAAGAAATTTATTTGAATAGTTTTAAAAATACCGCAATAGATACTGATAGTAGTATTATACTCACGGCAAATTTAGACATCGAACTCAAATCAAGTCGTCGTATAGATGTACAAGCAGATTCCGATGTTACTATTATATCCGGTAATGATATATCAATGGTTGGAATAGGTACCATGTCACTGCTTGCTAAAAAAATATATCTGGGAAGTTCTGCAAATGATGTAGAGCCTACGGTGGGTGGTACAAGTTTATCAATGTGGTTGGCTAGATTAATTCAGGCGTTGATGGGGGTTGGAATAACACCACCACAATTACCATATCAATTGACGGGTTCACCAATACCAACTACGGTAGTTCCCCCACTAGTACCTGGTCCTGCTGCTATTACTCACGGGTTAATGGGAAGTATGCCAGTACAATTATCATCCGTTGTAATAGCGGGACTAACTGCATTATATGCCGAGTTAATACCGCCAAATGCCGGTTCGATTAAAAAATTACCATACTCCGGCGCACCATTTAATAGTTCTGATGTATTTGTGAATATGGGGAATGAAGACACATCGGTTCTCGTTGAAAAAAATGAGTTTAAAAAAGGTGAACAAATAAAAACTGAAAATAGTAAATGGAAACTTTCCGATGATTATTACAAGGTGTTATAATTATGTCATTTGACCCATTAAAAAATGCAATGGATGCTACAAAAGCTGCCGCCTCAAATTCTTCGGTTCCTAGAAATGTTGCTGATGCAAACTCGTTGGCATCCAATACCGTAAATGCCACGACGGATGCCGCACAAGCAAAATTGGATGAATTAGCAAAGTTTAAAGATCCGGAGTTTATAAAAAAAGAAGCAGAAGCTAAAGCAATGACGCTGATAGCAGATAAACAACAAGAATTGTTAGCACAAAAAACTGATATAGAAAAACAAGTAACAGATAAACTAACAGTATTGACTGAAACATTGGCATTAGCGTTAACTATATATCTAGCATTTCCACCAAAATTGCCGGCAATTGATGTCAAGGCATTGGCAAAAAAAGCATATACAAAGACAAAAAAAGAACTACAAGAATTACGACGGACAGTAAGTAAAGAAAATTTGAAAAAAGGAAAAGAGGCATTTAAATATCCAATGAAACCAAAGGAATTGCCAACACTACCTAAGCCACCGGAAATACCAAAGTTACAAATACCAAAATTATAGTGTTAAAATCATCTTAAAGTTTAATTTACCACCATTTATATAGAGAGTGTTTTATGGATAGACAATTACTTAAAGCATATATCCGTACCATTGTTGAGGAAGAAGTTACCCGAATTCTACCGCAAATGCTGTCGGAAGCAGTGTCACAAGTTAAGCAGTTAAAAGAAAATGTAACACCAACAAAAAATGCACCAAAATTTGACCGTAACAGGCTCTCAGAATTAATGGGTGTTTCATACGATGGTAACACGATACAAGCAACAACTAATAATTTACCGTCTCGACTTCCTGATAATGTGCCGACAGACGCAGATCCAGAAGTAGTGAAGGCAATTACGAAAGATTATTCGGCAATGATGAAGGCAATGAAATTAACCTGAGATAAGATATGGCACAAGGAATTGGTATTACTTTACCAATACAAATTGGCAACATGGGATATTTTCAACAATCCTTTGATACATTAGTTCAAGTAAAATCAAATTTTTTAAACTTGATACTTACACGAAAAGGTGAACGTGTACACCAACCTGAATTTGGGTGTGGTATTCATGATTATCTTTTTGAACAATTGACTCCTGAAAATATTGAAGGCGCTCGATTATCGGTTGTAAACGCTGTAGAACGATGGATGCCGTTTTTAGAACTTGTGCAGTTTGAACTTAATGCAGAACCAAACGATTTGGATAATAATAGACTTCGATTATACGTGGGATATCGTTTAAAGAAGAATCCAAATATCAGAGACACTATTATTCTAACGTTTTAGGAGATAATCAATGGCAGTGAACCAATCAATTACAAAAAAATTCAATCCAAATTTCAAAGATGTTAATTATCTGTCAAAGAATTTTTCCGAATATCGGCAAAATTTGATTGAGTTTGCTAAATCATATTATCCAGATACGTATAGTGATTTTAATGAAGCGTCACCTGGTATGATGTTCATGGAAATGGCAGCATATGTGGGTGATGTTATGTCATTTTATATTGATAACCAGTTCAAAGAAAATTTATTGTTGTTTGCAAAGGAAAGAAATAATGTTGTAAGTATATCACAGGCATTGGGCTATAAACCTAAACTTACTGCAGCAGCCACAGTAGAAGCAGACATATATCAGATGGTTCCCGCATTGGGATCTACGTTTAATTACGAACCTGACCAGAAATTTTTCTTAAAAATATTAGCAAATTCTAAATTTTCTACAAGTACGTTACCAACACAAAATTTTCGTTCTACTGAGGATGTAAATTTTGCCGATGGATTAAATAGAACCATTCGCGTATTGGCACGTGATGCGTCAAATGCACCAACCATGTATGTTGTGTCTAAGAAAATAAAACTCGTATCGGCAGATATAAAAACGGCAACGTTTTCGTTTGGTTCGGCACAAAAATTTTCTAAGATAGAAATTGTAGATTCAAACGTTATCTCAATCACTAATGTGACAGATTCCGATGGAAATCCTTGGTATGAAGTAGATTATTTGGGACAAGATTTAATCATAGAAGAACGTAATATAGAATCTCGTGGCACCGGTGGATTTTTTTCATCCACCGTCATGCAATCTGGGTCATTGTCTCCCGCAAAACTTGCAATATTTCGTAAAAAACCAAGAAGATTTGCCACAAGAATTAACTCTGATATGAAATTAGAATTATGGTTTGGGTCAGGAACAAACGATACTAGTGATGAATTATTGACATTGAACTCCACACAAATAGCTAATTCAAAATATAATCAAGTTATTACTAACTCATCACTAGATCCTGCGGATTTTATATCAACGGATACGTTTGGTTTGGCTCCTGCTAATACTACACTAACGGTTACATATATGGTGGGCGGTGGAATAGAATCAAACGTGGCGTCAAATACAATTACTAGCGTAGACTATGTTAATATTGCAAACAATCCAGCAAATTATACCTCCGCAGAACAAGGATTATATAATCAAGTAGTATCTAGTGTAGCTATTCTTAATGAAGAACCTGCACGTGGTGGGGGAAGCACAGAAACGGTAGAGGAAATACGGCAAAATGCCTTAGCATTTTTTAATGCACAAAATCGAGTTGTTACCGATAAGGATTATTTAGTACGTAGTCTGGCCATGCCAGCACAGTTTGGACAAATATCAAAGGTATTTGTAGTTCGTGATGAACAAATTAACGCAATTGCACGACAAGATTCTGGTTCATTGACGTTAAATAACGATCAAAATCCATATAACGACCGGTCATATGTAGTGGACCCCGTTGCTCCCAACGCAATTAATTTATATGTGTTGGGGTATGACGAAAATAAAAATTTAGCTACATTGAATACATTAGTAAAAAAGAACTTGGCTAAATATTTAGAACAATATAGAGTACTTACTGATGACGTAAATATTTTAGATGCGTTTGTTGTGAATGTCGGTGTTCAATTTCATATTGTGGTGTACCGTAATTATAATATGAATGATGTTGTTGCACGGTGTATTGATGCAATTAAAGATTTCTTTGATATTGCAAAGTGGCAAATTAATCAACCAATTATCATGAATGATTTACGATTAACAATTGGGTCGGTGGAAGGTGTGCAAACAATTTCCGATGTAATTATAACAAATAAGTATAGATTCCAAGATGGTCGTGATTATTTTGAATATCGATATCCTATCGAAGAAGCAACTGTAGATGATATTGTATATCCATCACTTGACCCATGTATATTTGAAATACGTCACCCAGAAACCGATATTGTTGGATTCGCTCGTCAATAGAGATAATATATGAGAACATTCCTACCAACAACACAAGATGCAACAATTTATGAACGATACCCAACACTAAATACTGGTCTTGATGAAATTATTGAAGTTGGAAAAATAATAAAATCATTAGATGGCCCCAATCAATATGCGTCGGGATCAGCTCGTATATTATTAGATTTTAATATACCATCGACACAACAGTACTCCACTAGTTCAGTATATTACCTAAATCTTAGAATTGCTAACGCAACAAATGTTAACCGATACCAGCAATTACTGGTGTATCCAGTATCACGGAACTGGGTAGAAGGTAGTGGATATTTTTATCAAGATGTAGAAAATGTAGAAGACGGCGTAACATGGCAACAAGCTACTAACATAACAAATTGGACAACATCAGGAAGTGATTATACGACGGTACTATACTCTACACACAGTATATCAAACGTGCCCATCGAAGATATTAAAATTAATGTGACTAGTATAATTGCACCGGTTGTTGCTGGAAATAATGCAACAACCTGGCGTGGATTGGTGATTAAATTTCCAGACGCCGATGAACTGGATTCTACGAACGTGGGTAATATTAAGTTCTTTTCAGGAAATACACACACTATATTTGCTCCAAAATTAGAAATTGTTAGTGTAAATCAAACCTTCGTTACTGGAAGTTTAAAACCCATTCCAAATAGTAATGTTACAATTGTTCCCAAGAATATAAAAGAAGCATATACTCTAGGAGAAATAGATAAAGTATATCTAGTAGTTAGAGAACCATATCCAGACAGAAAATTTAACGCAACCCAACGGTATAAAAACATCTACTACCTACCATCAGAATCGTATTTTAGAATACGTGACCAAGTGGCAGATACGGTAATATATGAGTTTGATCAATATTCTGCTATAAATTGCGATGCATCAGGTTCTTATATTATATTAGATACGTCTGGATTGGAGGTAAATCGATATTATACATTGGATTTGAAAGTAAAATCAAGTGGATTGGTGTTCTTCCCAGAGTTTAATTATACGTTTAAAATAGATTCCGATGATTAATATATTTAATTCTTATATTCCAAAATTTTTGGTAAATCTTAAAAAGGATAACGAAGATATTATAATAGTATCCTCTTCATATTTCTCCCCAGAGGGTGACATATATGAATTAGATACACGTACATTATCTCCTAATTTAATACAAACCACACAATCTTTACAAGAATTACAACCGGAAATTTCTACGGTATATCCTTTTAAAATTGTAATGCCGTTAGATTTTGATGGGTCTACTATATTACAAGGTCCAAGTATGACCACCGAACCAACCGCCTCACAGGGATATTATGCACCTATTTACTTTGAACGATATAACGCTGATGTTATTAAAAATATAGACACGCAATTTACTGAGTTGAGTATATAATATGCCAAATCAAGCAAATTTTAGAAGTGATGTAACAACTCAGACAGAACCTCGATTTACTGCATCTAGAATTGTAAGTAACCCAAATGAAATAATTCTATTTGAAGAAGTTCCGGCAAGTTTTGCATTTGACGCACAAGACAATGTGGAAGTACATTTTTATACAATTCCTGGAAATCAATTATTATTAAGTACAACCATTACATTAAGTGATGGTATAATTAAATCTCACATAGTGTCTTACGGAGATAATTCATATAAAAATTATATCAGAATAGATTTTACAAAACTGTTCAAGGATAAAAATTTAATACTAGTACCAGGTGATTATCGAATGGTATTAAACTTCTTTTCAGATGAAATTGGAAGTTATACTGATAAACGATTGACTATTGATACTATATCACCGTTACGAACCGAAGTTCAATTAACATTTAATAATGTTGTTGATGATGTAACACGTAGAGAAGATGCTTATTTACTTAGAGAATTTGTTGAACCGTCATTTAATAAGTCGGATGCGGTAGGAGTGGCGCAGAAAATTTTTAAATCCGGTGTAGAATTGAATAATTCAACGGAAGGAGTTACGGTGGATAACGTAGTAGCAAATATAGAAATTCCAGAAATAAATCAAACCTACGCAAATACTATAGCAAGAATTGACAAGTTAAATTTACGAGAATCGTTTAATATACAAGTTAATGATTTTCTTTTACAATTATATACTTTCATAAGTGAAGACATAATTATTAATGGCGATGACCGAATACAACAGGACGAATACGAGCAAATTATTCGATCTGTTGTGCGGGACAATATAGGAAATTTGCAACAAATTATGGACAGTAGAATACAAGTTAGTTAATTACGAATCACTTTAAACGGAATATATAGATGGCTATTGGCGATAATTGTAGATCAAGTGACGATTGTAATTCAAATACTTTTTTTGACACGGCGTTAGTTTGTTTTAACGGAACGTGTGTGGAAAGTTTTGGTGGGGGAATAACGGTTACACCAACACCTACACCAACGTCAGGTGGTACCGGTAACACAACAGATGACGGTGCGGACAATCTTGCACCAAAAAAACGTTGCTGTGGACCCAGTACCAACTATGTCTGTAGACAGACGTTGGCTAATTCATGCCCACCAGACACATCAGAATGTGATGAAGTGGGTAGTTCGTGTGCGCCATATTGTAATATGAAGAACGAATATACCCAGTGTGCTACATTATTGGGAAATGAATGGACGGGAGAAGCTACCCGCACAGTAAATGTGTTGGTAAATGGAAGTCCCACGCCGGTTGGGTGCATATCATATCCAGGTGTACCAAGTGATTGGGATAGAAGTGAATGTATTAAAATTGTAGACCCGCCAAAATGTCCGCCACTCGGTGAACTTTTGTACTGCGAGAATGGATATAATTCTACAGGTGCAACTAATGCAGTACTTTCGGATGGTGGAGTAAATGGAGTCTGCGGTATCTACAGAGAAAATAATGCACTGTGCGACATTGAGGTTATTTGCGACCCAATACCACCATATTTCAAAAGATGTGATGGAACAACGGGTTTGTATGCCGATGGATGTAATGAAAAAACCCCAGATCAATGGGAACGGCGTGCAAATGATCTAAACTGTGTGGCAACACCAACGTCAACACCAACGTCAACACCAACGTCAACTCCAACGTCAACTCCTAATGGAACACCAACGTCAACTCCAACGTCAACTCCTAATGGAACACCAACGTCAACTCCTAACGGAACGCCAACGGCAACTCCTACCGCAACCCCTCTACCAACAGTAAAATGGAGAGATTGCATTTCTGGAGAATTATTTGCTGGAATTCCAAGTGATAGACGAGAAGTTGGATATAGTGGACCAGGAGGAGGTACCTGTTGGGAACCTGTAACAATTGTTACATTTAATCCTAGTTTAAATGATGAATTGGTATTTCAATACCAACGAGGCTCTACACAATATCCAATGGCAAAAATAATAACGGCAACCAATTCATCTACGGCAATATCATATGAATTGCAAATAACAACCAATTTAGATATTACAGTTACGCCCAACGTATTTATGATACCGCCAAGAAGTAATGTATCATTTACGGTTCAAGTAACACCTAAATTGTTAAATGAATTAGAAACAGGTATGTCCAAATTACGAATGTCTGTCGGCATTAGAGAATTATAATGAGTACTATTCCATTTTTACTTAGTTATACACCATATGTACCGCCAACGGGCACCAGTACAGTCAATTCCATAAATGATATGGTGGTAATTACTTTCAATCCACCAACAGAAATTAATTACGCTATAGGAACAACCCAGCAATATAATGATGTAATTACAGTTAAAAATATTACGTCAAATGTAAGATTGGAAACTACTATAGAGTTTAACGATAAAATGTTGGGGATACGTACAGATAATACAACAAGTCCATATGTATTTATAGTGGAACCTGGTGCGCAAGTTATATTACCAGTTACCTTAAAAACTGCATTTTTTGATGCACGGTCAAGTATTGCACCAGTAACGGCACCAATAAATTTTATAGTCAAAAATTTATCGAATGGGTCAGTGGCCCTTAAAAATATATAATACTATGGGTAACTATTAATGGCATATACTGACGAATACATTGAAGCAAATAGAATCGGAAATAACGTACCGGACAACTACGTAACCGTTCGTACCTCGTCTGGTGGATTTATTTTTCTAAATCCTGCGTATCCAGAGTCGATTCGGTTGTACGAGTCCGGTGAGCGTACGGGTGGGCCGGAAGAAGCCGCATCTGCGCCAGGTACATGGGTCAGATTTTTGCCAGAGGCACCACCCCCAGCAGTATACTCACAGTCAGTTACACATCCGATAGATACACCCGCCGATCCAGCAATTACGGTGGCACCAGCACCGACTACAGTAACGCAACAAGTGGTGACCCAACAACGTGACAAGTTTAATACAACTATTTCCGCAATTGTACGAGTAATTATAACTCCTGCAATAACTCCATCACAAGTATTAACCAGAAGTAATTCTATAGTAATTAAACCTACCGTAATTAATGTAAATCTTTCTGAACCCATAATTACGTCTGCGTTAGAATTTTTACAAACAGCAATTAACACGTATGTAGACGAAGAACGAACGTTAAAAACGTTATTAAATTATGGTGAAGATAAACAATCGGTTGCATTGGCGTATCGATATGGACCAGTTGATGTAAATGGATTGCAACGGCTACAATTAAAACTATTACAGCCAGTACCAGATGATATTACTGTTAGTTCCTCTGTATTTTTAAGTCGAGAAGTTACCAAAACATTAATTGATAAAGTCCGTGTTAGATTTGCGCCTGAATTGGATGCTACTCCATACTTACGTCCAAAAAATTTAGCAGTACAAACTGATCTTGATACTGGAAAGTCATTAAATAACATGACGTTACAGAAATTATCACTGCAATCAGGGTCAATGGGGGCAACTGATCAATATCAAAATAAAACTTTCGAAGACGAAATTTTTAGACAATGGTATTCATACGACTTCAAATCATCAGAACTTAATATAGATTTTACTGATTATAATAATTTTATTTTTTATGGGTCAGCCGCAATGCGACTTGAAACATTTAAACAAAAAGTTACTCAGTTAGAAACATTAGAATCTAAACGTATACAATTTTTAGCTAATTATACATCAAATACGGCGTCCGTGGGATTAATTTATCTACAAGACCAATCCGCTACATTTGCAAAACAACAAGAAGATATTATCCGTGGATTTGACCGATATGAACAATATTTGTATTTCACGCCGTCGGGGTCCAATAGTCCATATTCTGCATCCGCTTATTACGCAGACACTGGACAAGAATATAATTCACTTGCGTATTGGCCAAAGTCGGGAAGTGCGTTATGGTCCGTAAGTAGTACTACGGTTGAAAATTGGTATGAAACGCAAAGTTTAATTGCACAACGATTTGATGAATTTAACGAAAATAATTTAGTTAATACCATCCCATCACATCTCCGTGAGGATGATGCATCTGGTGCATATATTACATTTGTATCTATGATGGGACATTTCTTTGATACGATTAAACCGTTCGTAGACCAATTTCCGAACATATACAGTAGAAATTTAAATCCAAACGAAGAACTTTCTAAAGATTTAATTAATGAAATTGCAGAATCTATCGGATTTACATTACCAACATTAAATTCTGTGTACAATTTAGCAGATAATATTATTGGAACGGATTCCGAAATTCCACGCAGAGATATGTCCGCGGAACTTTATAAAAGATTATTACATAACTTACCGTTCTTTGCAAAGGCAAAGGGTACGAAAACTGCTCTAGATACGTTATTAAAAACGTTTGGTATTGGACCGCAATTACTCAGCGTGAAAGAAACCGGAACTCCTGAATCCAGTTCGTATCACGTATATGACGAATATACGAATGGGTTACAATTTACTCAAGCAAAAACTTCATATATAGAGGTGCCGGTATCTGCATCAACACGTACTCCTACAACACTACAATTTACGTGTGTTACGGAAAACACAACAACACCAATTACAACCTTAGTAACTGGTGACGAAAAGTGGGCATTACACGTAGCGAGACATCCAAGTAATACGTCACTTGGTAGATTTATAATAACATCTGGTAGTAATACTATACAAATATTGTCAAGTAGTTACCACGAAATTTACAACCAACCGGTGAGTATAACATTACAAACATACGCATCAACATCATCGGTATACATAATACAGACAGACGGCGAAGATCTAATATTCAGTTCAATATCAAGTAATTCAGATAAATTCCCATCACTGTGGCAAAGTACAAATTATGTTTATATGGGCGCATCGGGTTCTCGGACAATTTCTAGATTTGAAGGCACAATTGACGAAATACGTTTGTGGAATGACACATTATCAGATGAGGTAATTCTAAACACGGTATTTGATGCCGGTTCAAACGCAGGTGACACATATTCATCCGCTGCTGATAATTTATTGGTGCAATTATCTTTTAATAAAATTGATACCGGATCATTAATAGCGTCATCTTCGGTACCAAACGAAAGTCCATATAAAAATATATCTGTGTCTCCATCATTAGAAACATTATCAACATTTAATGTCACTGGGTCTGATTTTGTGAGGTACAACAGAACAATTCGACAAGAAATGCCATTTGCGGGGTCAAGTGGATATATAACAAATAAAGTAAAGGTGGCCGCGCCACCGGTATTTATTGATGATACGAAAGGAGCAAGATTATACAGAACACAAAGTATTGTTTCTGCGCAGACAAAAAAACTTCGTAGAGGTCGTAATAAAGTTGTATTGGCAATGTCTCCAACCGAAATCATCAACCAAAATATCATTCGTAATTTAGGATTAGAAAATATTAATGCAGTACTCGGGTCACCGACAACATTATACACGCAGTTTGATAAATCGTTGGAAACATTAAAACGACATTACCAACAATATCATTATGTGTATGTCAACACGAATCGATTTATACGAATTGCCGCAGATGTAGGGTCTGTATTAAATCAAGTAATGGATTATTTTATTCCATCAAAGGCGGCAACAATCCAAGGCATTCTTATAGAACCAAATATTTTGGAACAGGTAAAAATACCACCCGTAAAAAATATTCGTTTTTATGGAAAAGATACAAAAAAAACCTTATCGGCAGTTGGGTCATTATCGAGCAGCCGACCAGATTATGGAGCCACATTTAATGTATCTGATGTAATAGAATCTGCGGTCACAACGGTAGAAGGAAATTATCCGACGTATAGAGTGCAAGAACAAGTAACATTGCCACTACCCGTTTCTGCAAATGTCATTAACCAGACCACAAAGTTAGATATGCAACCTGCCACATTAACAGGAAGTTATTCAAACTTAAAAACCACGATAGCAGAAGATGTGAATCTGGTAGAGGCAAAGTTTACAACTTATAACAAACGACATGAAATATGGCAATTGACGGACATCAGTTCTTCCAGACCAGCACGAGCTTCAAATATTGACATGCAGTTATCTGACATGAACAAAATTCCATATAATGATGTAAATAACGGAAGTATAGGATCAGAGCCATACAGTAGATTATATACTAGAAAATTATTTGATACGGAAATTGCCACACCTCGGTTGGGAGGAAATACTAGTATATATGTACCTGCGGTATATGATATTCAACCGTCAACAGATTTTAGAGATGTGGGAGTATACACATATTTTAACGATACATATGGAATTTATTATTTTCCAGTAATAGTAAAAACCCCAGTATATACGCGGCCACTAAATGCCACATGGAACAACGTCAGTCAATCATTTGACGGGGATATTACATGGACTGTTGGAAAAAAATACAACATTTATGATGTGGTATATCAAAACATAGATAGTACATATACGAGTATTGATGGTTCAATAAAAGCCGCACAGGGTGGTAATGGAAAATATTATGTATTTACCACAAGAACATCATATAAAGAATCCACGGATGGTACTCCAGCATATACTGACGGAGTTCCATCATATACACCGCCATCCTTGGATAAAAACAATTGGGAATTATTAAGATTTTTACCTATACAAAAACTAGAACCGCGCAGAATTGTATATGATACATATACTATACCAACTCCTGCGCTAAATAATTATAAAACAACCACGATATCAATAAATAAAATTATAGATGTGCCAGACAGATATGTAGATTTATTTTCTTTACCATCGGTGAATGGAAACTCATATATTACTGGTGAGGTAGTGGTACAAAATATCGCATTGTTATTCGGAATACAAACAGGAACTACTGGATTGCGTATTCGTTTTTATAGAACACAAACGGCACGTGACGTAGATATTGCACGACCCATTGAAAGTATGCCATTAAATTCACACGGCGTACTATTAGATATGCAAATGTCCACTACCAACGTAGAAACCATAGGACCAATTTCTACATTAGTGGCTGATAGTATGCCACCTTCCGGAAAACTTTTTTACACGATAAATAATACTACTACAACTATAAAAGATGTTAATTTATTATTATATTATTATGCATTACAAATTGAACCACGAATTCCGTTTGGATATTTGCGCAAGCATTATAGATTTTTTAGAGACAATTCCACTGCTACGAAACGACGAAATTATGTAGGATGCTTAAACACAAAAGATACTACAATTGATGGGCGTGACCCAGTTGAAGTATTCTTAAGTGAAGGAACAGATATTACGATTGCAAAAACACAAACCAATACGGAAATAACTACGGGTGGTGGTGGAACCTTAAACGTAACGTAATAAAACAAACAATACTATATATGTATATCAGACCTCTTATTATTCGGAGTTATTATTTATGGGATATTTAAATAAAGCAAGCGTTACGGTTGACGCTATTTTAACAAAAAAAGGACGAGAATTGCTTGCACAAGGCCGTTCTGCATTCAACATTACACAGTTTGCGGTATCAGACGATGAGATTGATTATTCTTTATATGATCCCGCTCACCCACTTGGAACGGAATATTATGGTTCGGCGATTGAAAATATGCCCATTGTAGAAGCTTCCGTAGATGAAACACAAAATTTACGATATAAACTGGTCACCTTTGCCCAAGGACAAAATACAATTCCATTATTACAAGTTGCACCAATTTCTATTGAACTACGATATTCTACGAACGCATTGGGACAGCAGGTAACGGTAATTACTACCGGCGGAACTAATCTGGACCAAACACTTGGATACACTGCAATTCTGTATGACAGAGAAGCTGCTTCATTAACAAGTAATGGTGTGGCTGGAAGTGCAACGGTACCATTGTTTGTGGGAGAAACCTCTTCGGTAAATTCACAGAATGCCATCGTATTAACAGGGACACAATTTACCCTCACCCCACGAAATGTAAATACGGAAACATCTACACAACTAGTAATTATTGGCAATGAAACCGGCGCAACAAAGGTAATTCCAGTAACTATCCTTCCAGCTACAGTAGCGTAACCAACACTAGGAAATATATATGACTATTTACACAACTCTTCAGAACGATGATATAGTGACCGCAAACCCCACAACCATAACTACTGGATTGTTCACGGGTGATACGGGTTCATTTGAAAATTTATTGTATATTAATGATGGCGATGGCCAACAGTTTGGTACAAGTGGCGAATATTATTTTGACGCATTTAATATTGATCCTACTAGTAATCCACTAGCGGAAGTACAATTTGCCATTAGTTATGGTCACATAAACGGCGGTGGTTCTCCAACGCTTGATGTAAATGAACAATCAAAACTACCAACAAAAGCAATATACAGTCAATATAGAAATTTATTATTAAATCCCGAAGATACAAAATTTTCTTTTCAAGGGGTAGATTCCGACCACATATATGTCATAAATTTTCAACGAGCTCGTATTAGAGAACAACTTGATCCGGGAAATTGGGAATTGCCGTTGTCTGGTGCAAATGGAATTAGTACGTTTATCGATGATAGTGGTCAAACATTAGGCGCACTAACTGCAAATAGTAAAGCAGGTAGAGTGTTTAACATAATTTCCGGTGCCTTGTCAAGTACATCTGGTTCAATTTCTGCCGCAACGGGGTCAACCACTTGGGGAACTAGTGGACCTGGATATGGATTAGTATATCCAGATTTAGGTATCATTGTATTAAACCCAAATGCAATTGGTCCTGCGGTTGGATTCTTTACATCGGCATCATCAGTGCTATTGACAGGAAGCCAGGCCACATCGTCTAGAGACACATTGTACTATTCAGCCACCTATCCTGACTATAATGAAACTACACAATATCCATTTGCACCAATTGTGCATGCACTCAGTGAAACTGCGTGGGGTTCCAATAAATCTGCGTACAATCATGCTGGATTATATGTAGCAATTAGAAACGCAACATTTGCTACTGGAAGTAATAAGGGATTTAGAGCACGTTCTGCTGAAACTATTGCCTCTACCCATTACTTTGTAAGATTACGTAATAAAGAATATAATTACTCTAATAATCCAACATTCTCCAATCCAAATACGGGTGTATTAATCCAATCGAGTTTTAAAAATGATCCAAAAGTTTATATTACAACGGTTGGATTATATAATTCTAAGAATGAATTGTTGGCAGTGGCAAAATTGAGTAAACCAGTTCGTAAAAGTTTCGATGAAGAAATTTTATTAAGAGTTAGACTCGACTTTTAATGAAAGTCTTTAGTACGTTAGATTCAAAAGATTATACTGTTGAAGACATGTACGTATCTGCTCCCATGTCTTGGGAGTTACTATCTGGGTCGTCGGGTATACATATTACATCGCCCGACGAGTTGGATGGTGCAATTACAGTAGGTCGTGCTACTAATGACCCAACTGATTTTTTTGAAAGTGATTTTCCTAAAATTAATTCTGATTCTGGTGTATATGAATATATTTTATATTCATCCATAAAACATTTGTTTTATAACAGAGGAAACTTCTATAGTGGGTCGGTATTGACCACTTCTAGTTTAGCAGGATTGCCAAATGATTCTTACGTATTTAGTATTGGACAAAATTTTTATGGGGATAGAGTAAAACCGGGGTCATTTGAAATAACTACAGAAATTGCAAATACGGCAATACGGGATGACGGTAGAGGTAATTTATACTACGTCAGTTCGTCGGTTAATGTATATCTCGGTAATATATTTTACAATACAGGTATTGCAGTCATCAAACACGATACGGCATCGATAAATACTTCTATATCGTCAACTGGATTACAAATAGTAAGTGGCACGAATGTATATGTGGATTATAATAGTGATGTAAAACTTCATAGACATCAAGTGAATGTAAAATTACGTCCTATGGATTTTAATTTTTCTCCATTTAATCCGTCAATATTATCTGCATACACCGCAACGACGGGCAGTGTTACACAGTCATTTAATGAAATGAATATTAAACCGTCCAGTGGAAGTTCAACGTGGAATTTGTATAATTTAATGAGTGCTGGAGTTATCAAACCATATATTACAACAATTGGGTTATATAATGACAAGTACGAATTGTTAGCAGTGGCAAAAACAAGTGAACCAATTCAACGTACTTTTGATGTTAACCAGATATTTATAGTTAGGTTCGATACCTAATACTTGGAGATTTATATGACGTTAGAAGAAAGATATAAAAATGCAGCAGCTAACACGAATGCAGGCAGAGCTAAAGCAAATACGGATTTGGTACAAGACAGTTCAGGCCCTGGTGTAAATTTTATGGATGCTGGTGCACGTATAGGGTCAACTGATACAATGCAATCAAATTTTCAGCAAGAAAAAGCTAAGACCACTGAGTTTGTCCAAGGTACAGATACAGTAATTGCTGCAAATGAACGTAAGGGATTGAGTCGTTGGTATGGAAGAGCATTAAATTATGCATTTACCGATCCAAATGCAACCGCTAGTTCTATAAAAGACTCAGCGTGGAAAACTTATAAGAGTATGAGAACGGATACGCTTGATGCATGGAAGGATAATCCAACCAATTTTCATCGGTGGACGCCCACAGCAAAGTTTGCAATTTCGGCCACTTTATCCTCGTTTGCTAAAGTACGTGCAGCAGCAAAAACTGTTGCAACATAAAATTTATTAAATTACTATAACGGTTATATGAAAAAACGTACTACCAAATTGAGCCACTCAACGGATGTCCATGCAATATTTAATGGAACCCCCGATGAAGTGGCTCAATTGCGTTTACCTAAACCACGAACGCCATCTGCACAAACTGTTCAAAAAACAGTTATTAGAACCGAGTGGCAAGAAAAGTTCTTGGAAAAAATAAAATTATGTCATAAACGCAATTTAAATAAAGTGGTGAATAAGATTTTAAAACGTGCTGATTCCACCAAAATTGCGTTAGTAACTCGTTCAAAAAAACATGGTGTGGAATGTAATATTACCGTGGAAGAATTGCGAGAGCTTCTGTACAAAATGTACGGAACGAAGTGTAAATACTGTGACAAGATATTAAATATTAATACGTTAGTATTCGATCATATTATTCCGATTTCTAAGGGTGGGTCGAGTAATATAGATAATATTCAAATTATTTGTAAGACCAGTAATGGCATGAAAGGGTCGTTAAGTGAAGAAAATTTTCAGATAGTATTAGATTGGTTAGAGACTGTGCCCGAAGAAATAAAAAAAGATATTAGTGTTAGATTAGCACGAGGTGTCATTTAACCCTTGATTTTGTCAAGTGGTTGTGTTATCATTAGAGTATGACTATACTCACACTACTCCAACAAATATTAGGCATATATACGCAGCAGGCAGATGAATATCTATTTCACTGCCCGTTTTGCCATCATGCAAAAAAGAAATTATCTGTTAATATATCAAATAATAAGTGGAAGTGTTGGACGTGCGGTAGTAAAGGTGGTCATATTATTTGGTTATTAAAAAAACTCAATATCTCTAAAGAACTTATTCAACAATTTAAACAAGTGTTGGGTGATGAAGATATTAAGATATATAAAGCAACAACTGCCGATATTAAATTATTTCTTCCTCTTGAATATAAGCCGTTGTGGAAATCTGAAAAAAGTTATTCGTATTTGAATGCTATTTCTTATTTAAAAAATCGTGGAGTGCGGACTGATGATATATTGCGATATCGTATGGGATATTGTGAAACCGGTCCATATGCGGGACGTATTATTGTCCCATCCTATGATAGTAATAATCAGTTAAATTATTTTACCGCACGATCATTTTATGAGGGTGGGATGAAATATAAGAATCCTCCAGTAACAAAAAACATTGTATGTTTTGAGAACATGGTAGATTGGAACGACCAAATAATTTTATGTGAGGGCATGTTTGATGCTATATCTCTTAGGAGAAATGCTATACCGCTACTTGGCAAAACGATTCCGAAGAATTTGGAGCAAGCGTTACTACAGAATAAAGTAAAAAATGTTGTAATTTTCTTGGACGAAGACGCACAATCTGATGCTATGAAATTGGAACAACATCTTAAACAATATGATATGAATGTTAGTGTAGTGTTAACAAAAGGAAAAGACGCAGCAGATATGGGGTTTGAAACTGCATGGGAAGAAATTAGTAATTCTCGCAGTACCACATTTAAAGAATTTATTGGACAGAGGTTATTAAATATATGACACGTAAAGAAGAAATAGAACTTATCGCAAAAGGGTCTGGTGTGGACATTGCTGATATTGAAGAATTGTTAGATTTGATAGATCCCAATGACATGATATCGCCAATAACGGCTGGTATGGCATGGAAAGATTTTTGTAAAAGTTATGATGCAGTTTGGTTAGACCCCAAAGGTATTTCAATGGGAGTGTTTGCAGGATGGTTACTTACAAAGAAGGTATTATGAAAATAAATGTTCCATTTAATAAATTAAAATCTATTGTTCACATTGCTGATATTCACATTCGGTTGTTTCGTCGTCATGAAGAATACGAAACCGCGTTCGAAACATTGTATACAGACATTCGTGCAAAGAATCTTAAAAATTTTGTCATTGTATTGGCAGGAGATATCGTGCATGCAAAGACGGATATGTCCCCAGAAATGGTCGAAGTCACTTCTAAGTTTCTGGCAAGTATTGCCGACATTGCTCCAACAATTTTAATTGCGGGTAATCACGATTGTAATCTTGCCAATACAAACAGATTGGATAGTCTTACTCCAATTGTGAATAGTTTACAACATCCAAATCTTTATTATATTAAGAACTCTGCTATTGTCACGGTTGCAGACACCGACTTTGCGGTGATGTCTATTCTTGATGATGCAACAGAATGGCCACGTGCAGACGAATGTGATTCTTCGCATAGAATTGCACTATACCACGGACCTGTTCACGGTTCAACGACTGATGCGGGATTTACGATTACAAATAGACATGTACACGTAGCCACATTCGACGAATTTGATATGGTGTTGTTAGGTGACATTCATAAGCATCAAGTACTCCAAGATAGCAATCCAGTAATTGTCTATGCATCATCCCTCATTCAGCAAAACCACGGGGAAAGTCTTGACAATCATGGATGGTGTTTGTGGGATGTGCAATCACATACGTTTGAATTTATTCCTCTTCACAATGATTACGGATATGTAACACTAGAAGTATCCGATGGAAATATCACCTATCCGTCACATATGCCGAAGAACGTTCGCATGCGACTGTTCACGGGTGATTTAGATAATACCCAAGTAAAAAAGATTATTACCACGCTTCGTAACAATCATAATATAATTGAACTCAGTGTCAATAAGAGTCGATTCAATAAGACCATCAATCGGTCTACTACGGTTGCCCATGATGCAATGGATTTGACAGATGTGTCATTACAACATACACTGATTACAGATTGGTTGACCAGAAACAATAGTTCATTGGATGCCGAGGTATTAACAGCAATTCAAAAGATTAATACTGACCTCAACGGAAGAATTCAACACGATGACCAATCTAGAAATATTCATTGGCGTCCACTGAAGTTTAAGTTTTCAAATATGTTCTCGTATGGAGAAGACAACGAAATTAATTTCAGTGATATGAAAGGATTGTATGGAATCTTTGCTGCAAACGCAAGTGGTAAAAGTTCTATTATGGATTCGTTGATGTTCTGTTTATATGACAAGACTCCACGGGCATTTAAGGGTGACCATATTATTAATAATCGTAAGGATACGTTTGAATGTGAATTGACCTTTGAAATTAATAATGAGGTCTATGGTATTAAACGAAATGGTGCTCGTAAAAAGAACGGTGATGTCAAAGTTGATGCACAATTCTGGAAGGTAACTCCTACTGGTATTGTTTCCTTGAATGGAGAAGACCGTCGAGATACAAATGCAAATATTCGTAACTATGTTGGGTCATATGAAGACTTTGTAATGACGGCATTGAGTGGACAAACCAGCAACGCATTGTTCATTGATAAATCCCATTCGGAGCGAAAAGATTTACTTATTCAGTTTATGGGATTGAATATCTTTGATAAGTTGTTTGATGCTGCACACGATGAAGCAAAGGAAATTACGGGAGTTCTCAAACGATTTAAGAAGTCAGAAGTTACCGACAATATTGCATCTACCCATGCTCAATTGACTACAGCACAAGAAGAAGTTTCCCATGTCGAAGTGGAACATATGGAACTCAAGGAAAGTCGGGAAGTACTTGATGATGTATTAATTTCTACACAAGAACTAAAAAGACCTGTTCCATCAACGTCCGGCAATCTTGTCGATTTAACTAAGGCATTAACTAATGCAACAACAAATCGTAAGAAGGCACAGGAAGATGTGGCAATTGCAGAATATGCATTGACTGATAGTGAAATGAATTTAACTGATGCGTTAAGTGACTTTGAGCAATATGATATGGGTGCTCTTAAAGAATCAGTAGCTAACTGGAATAAGTTAAATGATATTTTAATAAAGGGAAATAGTGCTCTTCGTGTTGTGAATACTAAAATTGATGAAAAAACAAAATTTAAGAATAAACTATCAAGTTACAAATATAACTTAAATTGTGATGTGTGTGTCACCAACAATGCATCGGTTATTGAAGATTTGGACGCAGTACATAATGAACTAGACGAGTTAAACGCAAAACGGTTAATCCAAGAAGATTCCATTACCCAGATTATTGATAAGATGAAACCGTTGGAAACTGATAAGGAAATATATGAGGAAGCATTGGTTGCCCAGAAAGAAATTGAATCATGTGGGTTTGACGTAGAAAAGTCAAAAACTGTATTAGCAAATTGTAAGGTAGTTCTTGAAAAAATAGAAATTTCTATTCCTAATATTGAGAATGAAATTGTTATTTATAAAACTAACGAAGAAAATATTCTACACAATCAAGCAATTGATATTGATATTGCACAAATTCAAGAAAAGATTACTACGAACAAAAAGATGATGCAGTCGGTTGAACAAAAACTTCGGGCACTACATGGTAATATTAGTGTGTTGGAATCAAAGAAGCAAGAATTAATGAATAAATTAAAGGAAGCAGAAGAATTGGAAATTACCTACGAAGCATATAATCAGTATATGACTGCGATTGGTCGAGATGGTATTCCATATGAACTGATGAGTAAGGCAATTCCTAATATTGAATCGGAGATTAACTCAATCCTTTCACAGATTGTAGACTTTACAGTGGCATTAGAAGTGGATGGGAAAAATATCAATGGTAAATTAACCTATGATTATGATCGTATTTGGCCGTTGGAGAACAGTTCTGGCATGGAACGATTTGTCAGTAGTCTTGCCATTCGTATTGCACTCATGAACGCAAGTAATCTTCCCAAGTCAAATTTCATGATAATTGATGAAGGATTTGGGGTATTGGATGCTGAACACATGCATTCTATGCAAACACTGTTTAATTTACTTAAAACGCATTTTGATTTTATATTAATAGTAAGTCACTTAGAGACTGCCCGTGATATGGTAGATAATTTAATAGAAATTAAAAAAGAGGATGGATATTCTCAAATCTCAATTTAAGTGCGGGGTAAACTATTTATACATACCTGTAGATATAACCGAGAAGTAAATGGCACGCACTAGAAAATCTATACAACCGTTAAATCTTTATAAATACGATGTCCTTATAGAAGATAAGGCCACCAGATCAGATTACTTCAAAGTATCACAATTTGATGGTAACTTTTATGGCGGCCGTAACGCGTTTCTTGTGGCAGGTGCGAGTGTATTAAAACCTAATTCAAGAATACTCGTAGAAATATTAAATAAAGATGGTAGTACAGTATACAGTGCCCCTGTTAGTTCATTTGTTGAAGGAAGTTCCCGTCTTATACAAATTGAAGTATATAACGATACACCGATTGGGGCCGGAAAACTAGTATTATTGGGATGCGCAGAAACATATTTGGACGGTAGACCCATACCTGCAGTGTGGAAAAATAAATATAATGTGCGTTGGATAGTAGATGTTATTATTTCTCCATTAATAGAAAATAAAACTCCTATTAGGTTTGAAAAGACGCCATCTATAGTAGCCACTGAAAAGTTTTATTATGCACCGAGTTCGTCAGTATTCGTACAACAACTTAGAGTTCCGGTGGATGTTGAACTTACTCAACAATATTTTAATGTATTTCCAAATGGATATTTATTAAAAACGCAGGGGTCGTCACAATACAACTCAGACTACCTTGACGGGTTTATCACAGGAACGATTGCCTTTAGTAATAGTACAATTTCTGAAACCGCAAGTATCAATATACCAATTACCAAAATTTATAATAATACTCTTGCGGAATCGCAAGGTGTCTTAATTTATACTAATAAAAATAATTTAATATCGAACGCAATTTTAAGTAGTAGTGGAATATATACTGCTAGCATTCAACCGTTTGGGGTAGTCACGGTAAGTAGTAGTATTAATATTCAATATAATAAACTGCTAACAGTTAATACAGGGTCGTCTGTATCGTTTGCAAAACTTCGATTGGTTGATTTAAAAACTACATCCGGTGAGATTCATAAAGTACGACTTGCATATAAACCGTCTACTGAACCTGGGGAGTTTATAGCATTGGGTGATGTAAACACTACGGTTTCTGAATTATTAACTATTGATAGTAGTAGTAGAATGGTAGAAACGGGACAGTTTGCTGATATAAAAATTAGTGATTACTGGTATAGTGAAACTATGTCACTTCAAAAAAATGCAAGTAATCCAATATTGCCTGCGTACTATATTTCTTCATCATTATCGTCATCATATTTGCCAATTGTGCAATCGTCCACTACATTGATGGATGCAATCTCATCTACTCCGCAAATAGTTAATAATAGTTATGTTAATAACATTTCATATTTTATTGGTACCAAAAATACCAATACAATACAAATATTTCCACGGGTTGAATATACATTAACGTTTGACGCCATAGTAAGTAAAATGTCATCGTCGATTACATTAAATCAAGATGACTATTCATTAGAAATATATTTAGTGCGGGAAGGTGGGTTTGGTACACAACTATTAGAAACTGATAGTCGTGGACAATTACTGGGAACGTTGACACCAATAGCTACATTTCAGCGGCAAAATTTTGAAAATACGGAATTTAATTTTACTCCAAAAATTATTACTACCGGAAATTTTGGATTACGATTTGTTGCATATGGTGGATTTTGGGACATTGCAAACGTATCAATAAAACCTGCACAAGAACCATTTTTTAGTCCAGATGAAATTGATATACTTATTCCCAATACAAACTATCAAACGTCCGTCTTAACCTTCAGAGCCGATTATTTAGACGTTAATAATAACTCTACGGGACTGTATACAATTTCCACACCAGTATACTTTACTGGGTCTATCATTCCACAAACTATTGCAGCTTCTGCATCATATGCAGTAACAGCGTCATATGTACTTCCTTCAGGATTACCTGCAGGAATAAACACGGGGTCATTTACCGGGAGTTTTAAAGGAATATTTACTGGAGATGGGTCGGGATTGATAGGACTCACTTCAGCAAATTCTGGGTCAACTGTTTCTGACCACGGAACAATATTAGGTAATGCAGCAATATTAAATTTTACTGATAATCTTACGGTATCGTTAGCATCGTCCACTGCGTCAATTGGATTAGTAACGGCGTCATTTGCTACAACAGCGTCATTTGCACAAAAAGTACAATCAAGTCAACTCGGATATTTAGAAACTACCTATTATGTTACCCAAGAAGGGTCAGATGCAAATGATGGAAAGACATTGGTAAGTGCATTCAGAACCATTAAAGCCGCTGCGGTTGCTGCAAGTGCAAGTATTGCCGCAAATCCACGCATTCCACCACTTCGAATTACCATCAAAGTAAAAACAGGATATTATATCGAAAGTGCATCAATTTGGGTTCCCCCATATACTTCTATTTATGGTGACGATTTACGTACTGTCGTTGTATCCCCTACCGACGCTACCAAGGGGGAAAATTTATTCTTGATGAATAACGGTACGTATGCATACGGTCTTCGGTTGGAAGGTTGCGAAATTGATAATTTAGAAGATCCCCGTAAAGGATTCTTCTTTGCCTTTGCACCAAGTGCGTCAATTGCAACTTCCCCATACATTCAAAACTGTACATCTGCCCGTGCCCCACAGGATAAATTCTACACGCCATTAACACCAAATGACGGAAATATTTTAGTCGGAAACGGGCCGGGTGGTATGATTGTGGATGACTCTGTACTAGATGGATATAGTCCATTGAAATCTATGATTGTGGATGCCTATACGCAGGTAGCATTTAATGGGATTGGATTATGTGTTCGTGGGCGTGGATATGCACAACAAGTATCCTTCTTTACCAATTTTTCTCGTGTAGGTATATTTGCAATTGACGGTGGACATGCGTCATTGTTGAATTCAAACACCACGTTTGGTGATTATGGATTACGATCTAAAGGAAAGAGAATACTAGTTATTCCCGATATTTCAACAGTAAGTAATTACACCAGTTCAGTAGATTATGCAACGGTAGTAGCACAAAAGTCAAATATACAGACATATATGATGAATAATCTGATAGTGAGTGGGAATTATTCATCGTCATATTCCACAAATACTGCCGTATCTGCTTCAACTATTAAAGATTCTGGATTATTAATTGATGCAATTGCCGCAGATTTATTGGTAGTATCGGCCTCACGAACATCAAATTTCGTCCAAGGATTATTTCAGGGACAAGATATAAGCGTGGGGAGTATTTACACAATCAACAGTGCCAGCGGATTTGACAAAGGTGCTATTGCCGCATTTCGTGTAAACGACGGACTTAAGATGACACATGACTTTACTGCGTCATATAAGTATATACGGGACTATATATATACAATTGGGGGATTAAATGCATCCGCTAAGTTAAAACTAAGTCAATCATTAGATGTGGGAATAAAAACACTTCAAAGTGTTGTTATAAACGTAGAACCCACCTTGTTACAAGAGTTTGGATCATTAGTTACCTCTACGTCACATGACTTTTCCTATGCAGGTTCTGGTGTAAACTTCTTGGCACTTCCCGCAAACCAATCCGGTGTTGGCGTAACAAATATTGAACTGCGAGTATACGAAGAAGACGGCGGACGAGTATATCATACGTCAGGTGATGAAACTGGAGATTTTTACGCAGGAAACGACTTTATCATTCGACAAGACACCGGAACGATTGATGGAAGAACTTTTAGTAAATCAATTGCTGCACAAGTTACTCCATTGCAATTGGCATTAGAATCCATTTAAATAGGAAATATTCATGGCAACAAAAATACCAATTAATACATTTAAACTCGTACCAAAAGATTTAAATGGTGGAGAAAATATTATTTATACAACTCCGGTAAATGTATCGACAATTATTTTATCGTTACATCTTGCCAATTATTCTACAACGGACCAACGAGTAAGTGTTCGATTGGTTAGTGGGTCAGTTACGGCATCAATTTTAGTGGAAGCATTGGTTCCAACAAAAGAAACTCTGAATCCATTTAGTGGTCGAGTGGTGTTAGAAACTAGTAATAGTCTAGTGGTGAGCGCGTCCAATTCAGGAGCAATACAGGCAGCACTGTCCATTCTTGAAAACGCAAATACCTAATATATAATATGGGAAAATATACCACGCGGCTACCATTAGATATTAAAATAGGTGACCCACAAAATAATCACATTCCAATCTATGACCAAACTAGGGGACTGTGGAATACAGTATCTACTAGTTCGTTAATATTTTCAACTACCAGTGCGTCATATGCTACCACAGCATCCTATGTAGCAGGAAATGTTCTTTCTGCTTCATATGCACTAAGTGCAAGTCATGCAATAGTAGCAGACGCAGTAGAAATTGTTGCCGGTGGAAGTATAACTGGATTGGGAGCATATTCGGGTTCATTTACTGGATCATTTACTGGATCTATTTTTGGAACCGCAAGTGTATCGATAAGTTCATCAATTGCCACTTCGGCCTCGTATGCACTTACGTCAAGTTATGTAACTAACGCATCAGTATTCCCATTTACGGGCAGTGCAATTATATCGGGAAGTCTGAGTAATACAGGTTCACTCTCAGTTTCGGGTTCTACTACTTTATTTAATACTCTAACTATTAATCACAACCCACAATTAAATTTTGTCGGTAATACTGCATTTTTACGATATTCCACGGGAGATTTTAGACTAGGAACTGATACTGGCGGTGGTATAATCTCCTTCATGACAAACGGAACTACTGCATGGTATATTGACACGAGCCAACGTTTATTACCAAATTTTGGTAATACAATGGATATTGGGTTGACCGGCCAACGTGTTAAGACCATATGGACTACCAACATTAGTTCTTCCAATCCAATTGCAAGTTCGTCCTTTGCTACCACGGCAAGTTGGGCCAATAACGTTACATCTGCGTCATTTGCAACTACGGCTTCCGCTGCAACGTCAATTACGTTTACTCCACCAACCGCATCTTACGCATTAACCTCATCTATAGCCACAACGGCGTCCTATGTAGCAGGAAATATTTTGTCAGCATCCTACGCACTAACGGCATCTATTGCAACTTCAGCATCTTATGCGTCACAATCGTTCTTTGCAACCTCTGCATCTTATGCTTCTTCGTCGTTAAGTTCGTCTTACGCATTAACGGCCTCCGCAGCAACGTCCATTACGTTTACTCCACCTACAGCGTCTTACGCATTAACGTCATCGTTTTCTACTACTGCGTCTTACGTAGTAGGAAACGTACTTTCGGCGTCTTACGCATTAACGGCCTCCGCCGCAACGTCCATCACGTTTACTCCGTCAACTGCGTCCTACGCACTAACGTCATCGTTTGCAACGTCGGCGTCTTACGCTTCTTCTTCATTGAGTTCATCCTACGCAATAAGTTCTTCTTATGGAGTAATTGCATTAAGTTCGTCCTATGCGTCACAGTCATTTATTTCAATTTCATCATCATTCACAACAACGGCAAGTTATGCAACAAGTGCATCATATGCACCAATTTCTAATACGGGATCATTTTCTGGTTCATTTACCGGAAAATTTACTGGCGATGGGTCGGCATTAACTAATTTAAGTGCAGTAGGAGCAGGAGTAGATATTACTGACGAAGGAACTTTCCTAGGAAACGCAGGTAGAATAGAATTTGGTAATTATCTAACGGCAACAGTTTCATTTGCAACGGCATCTATTAATGTAATATTACCATCATCGTTAAGTACAGGATCATTCTCTGGATCATTCACCGGATCTTTATATGGTACTGCATCATTTGCAACCTCAGCGTCTTACGCTTCTTCGTCGCTAAGTTCGTCTTATGCACTAAGTTCTTCAAATGCAATAAACGCAGTTAGTTCATCCTATGCATCACAATCATTTTTTGCAACATCTGCGTCTTACGCTTCTTCGTCGTTAAGTTCGTCCTACGCTTCTCAATCATTCTTTGCAACTTCTGCGTCTTACGTAGCAGGAACCGTGTTATCGGCATCTTACGCATTAACGGCTTCCGCAGCAACGTCCATTACGTTTACTCCACCCACGGCGTCTTACGCACTAACGTCATCGTTTGCTACGTCTGCGTCTTACGCTTCACGTTCATTCTTTGCTACGTCGGCGTCCTACGCTTCTTCGTCGTTGAGTTCATCTTACGCACTAACGGCTTCCGCAGCAACGTCCATTACGTTTACTCCACCCACTGCGTCCTACGCACTAACGTCATCGTTTGCAACGTCGGCGTCTTACGCTTCTTCGTCGTTGAGTTCATCCTACGCATTAACGGCTTCTGCAGCAACGTCGGCGTCTTACGCTTCTTCGTCGTTGAGTTCATCCTACGCATTAACGGCTTCTGCAGCAACGTCCATTACGTTTACTCCGTCAACTGCATCATTTGCAATAACTGCGTCATATGTAGCAGCGGGAGCAGTTGGTGGTATTGTTACTTCTGCTTCCTACGCACTTTCATCCTCATTTGCCACAACTTCTTCTGCAGCAACGTCAATTACGTTTGCCGTTAACACAGGCTCGTTTACTGGTTCGTTCATCGGAACGCACAGCGGGTCTACGTTTGGTACCAGCAGTTGGGCACAATCATCGTCAGTGGCAATTTCATCATCCTTTGTCGTCTCGGCATCGTATGCAGTTAGTGCAAGTCGGGCAATATTAGCAGATACGGTAGAAGTTATTTCGGGCGGAAGTATCACGGGATTGGGAGCATATTCGGGTTCATTTACTGGGTCATTTACTGGGTCAATTCAAGCAACAGGTGTACTTGGCAACATCTTAACACAAACATCAAGTTCCATTGGAATCGGTGATTATTTTTATGACACGGGAGTTACTGTAACTTCATTAGTTCCCACTGGTCCTGCGGTATATGAATTACTTACGCAATATAACCCAAACACCGCAGGAAGTAGTAATTATCGCAACATTATTCATGGTAATATTTATATTAACGACGGATACGACGGTATACAAAATGTAGTTACCGTTCAATATAACGAATTATTTAGATCAATCGGGTCGGGAAGTTACGATGGGGCAGGTTCAAACGTAAATGTATCGTTTGTAAATACAACCAACGCATTATCAGCAACCGAACGGGTCACCGTTCCAATTGCCAGTGGTTCGTGGCAAATGCGAATTAGATTTAGTGAAAATTCAACACCACCGGGAACAGTAGAGTACCGGTCGGTGCGACTCTTGAGAAAATTATAATATGAGTAGAACTATTCAATTACACACAGGTAATCAAAGTCTGATTACGTTGGCAACCTCTGCTTCCTTTGCACCAACTATACTACCGGCTGGAACAGTCAGTAGTTCTGGCCAAGTATCCTACACAGGTCTTTCTAATATACCCACAAACATTGTATCTAGTTCTGCACAAGTTACGGCATTCTTACCTGTGGGAACGGTATCAAGTTCAGGACAAATATCGTATGCAGGACTCTCCAACATTCCATCGGGTATTGTATCTAGTTCGGGACAAGTATCCTACGCCGGACTATCCAATATACCCGTAGGTATTGTTAGCAGTTCTGCACAAGTTACCGTGTTATTACCTGCGGGAACCGTCTCCAGTTCTACACAAATTAATACGGGATCATTCTCTGGTTCATTGACAGGAACATTGATTGGTACCGCGAGTTGGGCCGCAACAGCAAGTAATTTGACAGGTGGTACCGCAAACTACATTCCATTGTGGATCAGCGCAACTGCACAAAGTTCCAGTGCAATATATCAAACTGCGGGAAATATTGGTATTGGAAATCTTACACCTGGCACTGATGGTGGTGTCACTCCTCGTCTTGCAGTAGCAAATCCATCAAATGTTGATAAATTTGTGGGCATTGGATATGATAATACGGGAGACTACGGATTTGTACACAGTATTCATAGAGCTACCGCATGGAAAAATCTTGCCATTCAAGCATTTGGTGGAAATGTTGGTATTGGAACAACAACTCCCTCTACCACATTAGATGTTAATGGAATATCTACATTACGTGGTAATTTATTATTTGCTCCGGCTGGCGCACATGATATCGGTGCAGATAAAACAAATCGTCCTAGAAATGTATATGTGTCCTCTTCTATTTTAGTGGAAAGTAGTAGTGCAAACGGTATTACTACAATGCTGAAAGACGGATTTCTTTCATTAACATATGGAAGTTATGGAAGTAAAATTTTGGCTAATTGGTTCCCTGCCAGTTATGCAGGCATTGATTTTGAAAGAGGAAGTGACGCCTTATTATTTGCTGGTAGCTCCGTTGACATAACATCAAATGTAGTTTACGATGGATCTGCGGGCGTTCGGGCCAAGGCTGCAAGCTCTGCGGTGTTCTCACAAATAGCGTCCACGGGATGGATTTGGTATCACGGCGGCTTTGGAGCTTCTGGTTCAGCAATAACTCTTTCGAATAAAATGTTCTTGGATACTTCTGGAGTTCTAGGATTATATAATAATTTAGAATATATTACAGACAATTCATATGACATAGGAAGACCCACAACACGTAGACCACGAAATATTTATGTTGCAGGAAACGTTTCGGCAAGTTCATATACAAGTTCACTTGGATTCTTAACAAATGGTACAATTGGATATAGACACGTATCGGGGTCAGTTACCGCATTACTAAGAGCAAATCCAACTACAACTGCGGTAGAGTTTGGGGCAGAAACAAATCACGTAGTCAATATGACTATAAATAATACACCAACATATCAGTTTGGAGCGGGAGCGTTTATTCCAATCTTTGCAGCATATAATTTAGGTGCATTAATAAATCCGTGGGATAAAGTATTTGCAAATAATATTTTTTCTAGTGGTTCAATTGTACATACTGGTTCTATGCAAATAGTATCGGGAACACTGGCAGTACAATCAATATTTGAAAAAGTATCAGTCACCGCATCCGCCGCCCCAGCAACACTAAACTATAATGTATTAGATCAAGCAATATTATTTCATAGTGCAAGTTCCACGACAAATTGGACGTTAAACTTCCGTGGCAACGCAAGCACAACGTTAAACAGTGTAATGTCTACGGGGCAAAGTTTAACAACGACACTAATGGTATTAAATACGACCACTGCCTATTCGGCATCGGCATATCAAATTGATGGAACGTCAATAACTCCTCGTTGGCAGGGCGGAACATCTGGCTCGGCAAACTCAAATAGTTTAGATGCACATACATTTACTATAATAAAAACATCAGCAACTCCTACGTATGTGTTGTTGGGTTCAATTACTAAGTATACATAATATGACACCATTATTAGGAACATTTAGTGCTGGAAGCATACGAGCATTTGCACGGGGAATTGGTAGTGCTGGGGAATCTCAGATTGCATATACTACAGTTGGTACATATACATTCATAGTACCCGCCGGAGTAACTACGGTGTCGGCTGTAGCAGTTGGTGCCGGGCAAGGTAATGGTAATTACGCATATGGTAACTTAGGTGGATTTGCTGGAAGTTTGTCCTATCTACGATCCCTTGTAGTAACGCCAGGTGAATCGTTAACTGTTGTAGTTGGTTCGGGAAGTGCAGGAACCAACTCCTCTGCTGTTATTTTGGCTGGACAACAATCATCTATATCCCGTGGAGGCACAGTACTATTACGTGCCCGTGCTGGCGGTGGCGGTACTAGTATTGGTACTAGTTCATTTGGAGGAGAATCCACGGGATATGCTGGAAATGGTGCAGCAGGATATGCACCTTCAACAACTCCGATTACCACTGGTGGTGCCGCTGGCCAGTACGCTGGTAACTTCGGAAATCCTGGTGGAAATGGATCTAGTGGTGGCGGTGGCGGTGGTGGCGGACCATCATTTTATAACGATGCGGAAGCTGACGCCTCGTTTTTTACTGGCGGCGGTGGTGGTGGTGGCGTTGGCATTTTAGGATCTGGATCAAACGGGGTTGGTGGTGCAGGGGGTGAGCTTGAGTATCAAGGTGGAGCTGGTGGTACGGGGGGTTCCGGTGGCACCAACGGTGCAGGTGGTGGCTCAACTTTTGATGCAATAGGAGGTAATGGTGGTAATTATGGCGGCGGCGCCGGTTTGGGTGGGGCATACGCAAACCCTGCATCTCTTGGTAGTTGGACAGAGTTTTATTCCGGTGGAAACGGGGCAGGTGGCGCAGTACGTATTATATGGGGTTCAAATAGATTTTACCCATTAACAAATACAGCAAATGTTTAACTAAACTGGAGAAAGTACAATGAGTGATATAGATTTGTTGGTTATAAAAGTAATAAATGGGGTGGTAACAGACTACCCAGTAACATATACTAATTTTTTATTAGCATTCCCTACTTGTCCGGTGGAAGAAACTCCCACCAATGAAATAATCTCTCAATACGGATACGAAGTATTTGTTGCTACACAGAAACCAACAAATAATAAATTTGAACACGTAGCAGTTCATGTGGGATATAATAAGATAAATGGTGTGTGGACTGATGCATGGTCAATTGTTCCATTTACCGAACAGGAAATACTTACTGCAAAGTGGCAAAATATACGAACACATCGTAATTTTTTATTACGACAAACAGATTGGACTCAATTGCCCAATATCACAATTTCCAACGAAGAAAAATTGTTATGGATAGAATTTCGGCAGAATCTAAGAGACATACCACAATTATTTTCTTCTCCTGACGAAGTAAGTATGCCCATATATCCAGCAGATAATTATATTTTTAGAGAAATTTTTTAATAGAGATAAGATATGGCAACGTGTTTTGATTATGGATTGGATGCATGTTTTGGTGGTACCTGTGGTACACCTAATTACGTGTGTCAAGAAATTGAGGTTGATCTATTTTGCTGCGTGTACGTTGCGCCCACGGCAACGCCAACCAATACCCCAACGGTAACGCCCACCAACACACCAACAGCAACCCCAACTAATACGCCGTTAGCGGCAACGCCAACTAATACTCCAACAGCAACACCAACCAACACGCCCACCAACACACCAACAGCGACCCCAACTAATACGCCGTTAGCGGCAACACCAACCAATACTCCAACAGCAACACCAACTAATACGCCATTAGCGGCAACGCCAACCAATACCCCAACAAGAACACCAACCAATACCCCAACAAGAACACCAACCAATACGCCAACAGCGACACCAACCAACACGCCGTTGGCGGCAACACCAACCAACACCCCGACAGCAACACCAACTAATACGCCAACGGCAACGCCAACGCCAACCAATACTCCAACAGCAACACCAACCAATACTCCAACAGCAACACCAACCAACACGCCGTTAGCGGCAACGCCGACCAATACTCCAACAGCAACACCAACCAATACGCCAACAGCAACACCAACCAATACGCCGTTGGCGGCAACGCCAACTAATACCCCAACAGCAACACCAACTAATACGCCAACGGCAACGCCAACGCCAACTAACACCCCGACAGCAACACCAACTAATACGCCAACGGCAACGCCAACGCCAACTAACACCCCGACAGCAACACCAACTAATACACTACCTGGCGCCACACCAACCAATACGCCAACAGCAACACCTACGAACACCCCGACAGTAACACCAACAAATACACCGACCGGTGTTGTATTACCAACAATTAAATTGTCTGTATCTGGTAATGCGTTGGCGTGGACAGTTAGTTCTATTACATTTAGTTTAGTAGGTGCAATTCCATTGAGTATGCCGTCTGGATTTTCTGGCAAACCTGCGGGTAAAATTTGGGTAACAACGTTGGATAACTTACTCTGGTATTCAGATTCGTTAGGACAAACACGATTTATTCAAGGTACATTAAGAACAGATACATCGGGGTATCCATTAACAGCGGGAAGAATATTCATAGGTCCGGGATTGTGCACCGAACCAAATTGTTCAACGCGGGACATATACTGGGTTTCAAGTGGCAATTTGTATTCTGCGCATGGTAATCCGTGATTGATGTTATCTAATAACCACTGATATTTATAAGAATAAGATTAACTGGGAGAATTTGTGGACATTTTACATAAAAACCTTTTATTGCCAATAGATAATGCACAACGTTGTGCCGCACTTCGGTATACATTACAACACGAAGTATCCACGGATATTAAATTTGTGGCAGCTAAAGCACTAACCGAATTGCACAAGAATTATAATAATTTAATTTTATCTATGAAATTAGATGAATCGTATACTATATCCCCAACGGATAGCGTGGCAACAATTCGTGATAAATGTAAAATAGCATTTAAATACGGTGCTCACCATTATCCTATGTTGATGACCTACGCAGTGTCATCGGATAGGGGTCTAGCGGACCCCAGTTTGACCTCTACGGGGTTATCGGAGGGTGAGGTAGGGGAAGGTATAGATTATCCGCTATCGGGGTTGGTGGGTGCATATAATAGCAACTTGCCCATCCTTAAAAAACCCTTATTATTAAAGTATGCCGACGATGAATCGGGCATGCACCGTGACGACGATGAGTACGAGGCAACTGATACCGTTGATGAAGCAGATAGTAGTACCGAGCGTGTTAGACGATATTATAAACGGCATCCTAAAAAGGTAAGCAAGTATTTAAAGGATACCGTTCACGATAGAGTTGCGCGCAACCGCGACCGTCGTAAGGCAGTTAAGAAACATGGCAAGAGTAAAATGAAAAATCATGACGTACATCATCCAAAGGGCCCACATGGCGGGTCATGGAAGCTTGCAAAGAAAGACCACGGGCGAGATAAAGTGAAAGAATGCTATTCTCCGGACGGCATTGCAATGGATGTACAACAATTTGTTACATATGCCGCAGTTCGATTAAATTTACAACAAACTCCCGTTGTTTCATTGATGCCAGCAGACGATAGCCTAACAAGTTTGGGCAAATATGATGTAATTTCTAATCAAATCTTTGTGGTTGTCGAAGATAGATTACTTGCCGATATTTTACGAACCGTTGCGCACGAAATGGCACATCAAAAGCAAAATGAGATGGGATATATTACAAATCCCGAAATTGATGGCGCCACGGGGTCACGTATTGAAAATAACGCCAACATTATTGCGGGCATTCTCCTTCGTGATTACGGTAAGGTAGATAATAGCATCTATATTTCAGAAAATACAATTAAATGTCGAGTCTGCGGATGGGCGTGGAATGCAAACGACGGTGGCAAACACCCATTTGTATGTCATAAGTGCTGGAATGAAACGGGCAGATATCTTATGGAAGGCGGTGCAGCAGGACACCTTGCACATCCATTTGAAGATGAAGAACTTACCTTCAAAGATATGAAGGAAATGATTGACCGTGGGTTACTCGGTGGATTGGATCAAGAAGCGCCGGTCACCGAAAAACTAGACGGTCAGAACATTGCCTTCTCAATACGTGACGGCCAGATTGTATTTGCTCGTAATAAAGGACAGGTAAAAAATCGTGGAAAAAACGCACTGGACACCGCAGGTATTCGGAATATGTTTGCAGGTCGTGGCAATATTGAAAAGGCATTTACTGGGGCAGCAGAAGATTTACAAGCAGCAGTAGAAAAATTGACACCGGAGCAACGCCAGCAAATGTTCGGAGACGGTTCAAAGTTCATGAGCTTAGAAGTTATCCTCCCCGACACCCAAAATGTTATCCCGTATGGAAAAAGTGTGTTGGTCATGCATGGCACCATTGAATATGACGAAGATGGTAATGAAATTGGACGTTCTAATACTGATGGCAAGGAATTTGCCGATGCGGTGACTGCAGTTGGGGCAGATAAACAACAAACGTTTGGTATTAGCGGACCAAAAACAATTGCCTTTAGTGATGCGGAAACAGAACGATATCAACAAAAGGCAGAACAATATAATGGACGATTGGATCGGACTGCACAAGAGTTTGGATTGGACGAAAATTCAACATTGGCAGACTATCGTCGTGCATGGTGGGAACAGGAAATTCAAAAAGAAATGGAACGAACGGGTATGGAGTTATCCGAAGATGAGTTTGATGGGTTAGTTCGTCGGTGGGCAGATGGTGACAAGAAGTTTGGTGTAAAAAATATAGAAAACGATGAAACCAAGAAATGGTTTAGGCAATATGAAAAAGAATCATTGGCTGCTGCACAAAAGAAAATGATCAATCCTATCGAAATGACATTTTTACAGGCAGGAACAGATTCTTTGCGTCGAGTTACCAACTTTCTATCCGTTAATAACCCAGAAGCAAGTAATCAATTAAAACGAGATGTCTTAGAAGCAATTAAAGCCATTCGTGATAGTAATCAACCTGATAAAATTGGTAAACTACAGCGGGAATTAGAACGATTGGAAGCAATGGGCATAGATAATATAGTCCCATCCGAAGGTGTCGTATTTATTTACAACGGGAAACCATATAAGTTCACCGGACAGTTTGCGCCCATCAATCAAATTACCGGTACCTTTAAGTTTGGTATGACTCCACCGGAATCAGAGGAACCAGAAGAACCAACGGATATTAAATCTGTTACCGATAAATTACAATTTAAACCCGTTACAAAGAAACCTGTAAAATATTCTAATCACGGGGAAGTTGAAGATAGTTCTGCCTTAGAAGACATGGAACCGATGACGTTTGCCACCGCTACATCTGAGATGAAGGTGGTAACCATTACAGCAGACGGCAAAGAAACAGAAAATACCGCAGCGCCAGGTGATATTATTATGTCCGGTCCCAGCGGAGAAAAATATGTAGTAAAAGCAGCAAAATTTGAGAAGTTATATGCTAAACAAGATGACGGTACCGTAATCCCAGAACAATCTCCAAGACAAGTGGCACGATATACAGGCAAAGATGAAGTAACCTTCACCGCACCGTGGGGAGAACAAATGGTATTAAAGCCCGGTGACTATTTGGTGAAAGATGGTGAAGGATATTATCGAGTGGCTAAAAAAGAATATGAAGCAACATATAATTTGCCGGGTGAAACGACTTCACCTACCTCAATGGAACCATCAACACCAACTGAACCGTCTGTACCAAAACGCACGGTGGCAATATTCACTGGTCGTTTTCAACCATTTCATGCGGGTCATTATAGTATTTATGAAGCAATGGTGAAGAAGTTTGGTAAAGAAAATGTATACATTGCGTCCAGTAATGTGACAGATCCTATTAAATCTCCATTTGGATTTAAGGAAAAGAAAGATATTATGACTCGTATGTTTGACATTCCCGACGAGATGGTGGTGCAGGTTAGAAATCCATATGCACCAGTAGAAATTTTAGATAAACTTCCTCCTGAAACTTCGTATGTGACGGCAGTCAGTCAAAAAGATGCTGATCGATTGGGCGGTGGAAAGTACTTCCGTAATTTTGATGATGTACCAGATGGGGAGCACAAAGGATATAAAGACAAAGGATATTTTATCGTAGCACCAGAGATGAAATTAGATATCGATGGGAAAAATATCAGTGGAACTCAACTACGTGCTATTATGGGTGACCCAAATATTACCGATAGAGCAAAACAAGAAATCTTTACGAAAGTGTATGGTAAGTTTGATCCAAAAATATTTAAGAAAATTATTAAAACAACAACCGACGCAGAAGAAGCACGCAAGTTGACGGATATGCACGCAAGTCAAGAAGAACCAGCAACAAAAAAGCGGGGAAAGAAAAAACCCGATGCAACAGCAATTGGTCGCGCAAAATCCGTATTGGGTAACAAGGTTCGTAATCCAAAAACTAATCGTGATATCTTAGTGGCAACGGCCTTAAAATATCCAGAGAACGAGCCGGTTAGAAAAGCAGCAGAAAAAATGGTACAAGATGCAATGAATGCAAATGAATCCATACTAACCGAAAATACTAAGTCTGAAAAATTAAAGGTCTATGTATATGTACGAGATTATACTAAGGATGAATTAGACAACGAAGTTGGTGAATATTTTAAAAACGAACGAACTATTGAATCGTTTCCTGACATGGCTGATTCTGCAGAAGAATTAAAGAAATTAATTTTGGCAGCACCCAGTGAAGTCTTGACAAAAGACGAGTTGGAGCAACTATCAAATAGTGAAGTTCCAGAAGTATTATCTAGTAAAAATCCAAAGGAAGTTCTTAAAAAAATTGGTACAGAATATAAAAAAGATGTAAAGGGTATATTGACGGCAATAAAACAACAGGAAAAATTACCGGAGCCAATTGTGATAAAACACTCTAATGGATATTATTTATTGGGTGGTAACACACGATTGTCTGCGTTAGCAGCATTACGACACACGATGCCCGTAAAAGTGTTACAGTATGGGGCACCAATGGTCGGATCGGTACCAACAACATCTGCAGATGCACCAAAAGACAAACCAAAGGGTGGCAAAAAAGATCTCTTTAAAAAAATATTACAAATGAAAATTACAAATCCAGAAACGGGCAATCAAATTAAGATTGATACCGCAATGGATTATGACAGATTACATCCAGCTCATAAAGTAGCAATGGGTGTTATTCGTCAACACATGCGTGGAATATCCAATCGTGCGGGTATTCCTAAAAACAGAACAGATTAACTCAAGAGGCGGTTATGGCAGAACATGAAGCAATTAATAATGCTCGTAGAAAAATTAATGAAGTATTAAAAAAGAATAGCGAACAAATTGTCGTAGGATGGCGTCCGGGCTTGGAACCCATTCGACAAGAAGGTGATACGTGGACCGACTTAAACGATAAAAAGTGGGTCATGAAAAATGGTATTAAACAAACCGTTACGAAACTGGATGGAGCAAAAACGCCGTGGTTTTGTCCACAATGTGACAAGGCAATGGGGCATCGGTTTGACATTAAATTTTGGGGACTTCGTGGCAAGTGCATGGACTGTGTTATCAAGGAAGAAACTGAAATGCGTCGATTGGGCACATGGGAGGAATATGAAGAACGCAAAATGAAAGAAAATTATATTGCGTCACTTAAAGATAGAATTGCCGAATTACAAAATTTATATGACACCGTAACAGCACCAGAAGTTATCCATGCCGATGACACTCGTATATTAATGATTGAAAAGTGGCATGTAGATATTGATAAAGTAAAGGCGGATATTATGAAAGATATCGAAGAATTAAATGGATTTCTGACGGAAGTAGAAACAGGAGAGTAATATGGATAAAATATTGGCGTCATTACTTAATTTTGGTAAAGAATTTACTGCGTTAACTTCTGTGGGTAGACTTGCCATTGTTGGTGGCGCTATATTTATTATCTCGTTTATGTTGGGTAAGTCTGACGGCAACAGTAAATTAGAAAAATTTAATGTGGAATACGCAGAATTTAAAAATAATGCACAAAAAACGGTAACATTTGCTGATTCATTAAAGAACGAAGTGCAAAAACTCCAAGATGAAAACGCACAGAAAAATGAAATTGTGAAAAAACTTACAATTAGTATTGGATTTCGGACTACGCAGAAAAATGCGTTACAGACCAATCTAACTGAATTAGAAAACCAAGCAAGTCTCCTCAATAATTTAATTATGGACACATCGTTGGTAGTAGTATACAAGGATAGTATTATTGGCAATCTTAAGAAACAAGTAGTAGTAGCAGATTCAACTATTGTAGACCAATCATCGATAATTGCTCAAAAAGATGCGCAATCACTATTATTACAACGTGCCGTGACGCTTTCTTCCACTCGAGCGGATAGTTTACAACATTTATTACGTACTCTGCCAAATCCCGCACCAAATCCAAATAAAATGTTTGGATTTATCCCAAAGCCAAGTAGAACGGTGGTCGGAGTCACTGCGTTTGTATTGGGCGTAGTTGCTGGAGCAGAACTTAAACGGTAACCAGTTATGACGCAACCAAATTTAAAAGACCTTATCAAACAAGAATACAAAAAATGTGCGGTAAGTCCAGAATACTTTCTCAGTAAATACTCATATATCCAACATCCCATTCGGGGAAAGGTATTATTTGAGTTATACAAGTATCAGAAAGATGCCATTCGTGATTTCGACGAGCACGATAATAATATTGTCTTAAAAGGTAGACAGATTGGTATTTCTACATTGGTGGCCGGATATGCACTGTGGTTATTATTGTTCCATCGTGACAAAAACATCCTTGTTATTGCCACCAAGCAAGAAACGGCAAAAAATCTTGTCACCAAAGTGCGATTTATGCACGCAAATTTGCCCGTGTGGTTACGGGGTACCTGCACAACCGATAACAAATTATCATTACAATTTGCCAACGGGTCACAAATTAAGGCTGTAGCAAGTAGTAAGGATGCGGGTCGTTCTGAAGCACTGTCTTTATTGATTCTGGACGAAGCCGCGTTCATCGATGATGCAGATATCATCTGGACCGCCGCATCGTCTACTCTATCTACGGGTGGTAAAGCCATATTGCTATCAACGCCGAACGGCGTGGGTAATTTCTTCCATAAAATGTGGCAACAAGCAGAAACTAAGTCAAATAGTTTCAATCCCATTCTGTTAGATTGGAAAGTCCATCCAGAACGTGACCAAGCGTGGCGTGACCGTCAAACTGAAATGATGGGTGAGATGCAATCGTCCCAAGAACACGATGCATCCTTTATTTTCTCGGGTAATACGGTTGTCAACCCACAAATATTAGAATTTTATAAGAAAACCTATGTGACAGAACCCATTTCTAAGCAAGGGTTTGACGGAAATCTGTGGATATGGGAATATCCTGATGCGGGTAGAACCTATATTGCTGCTGCAGACGTTGCAAGAGGTGATGGTGAGGACTATTCCACCATTCATATCATTGACGCAGAACGTTCTATTCAAGTAGCCGAATATAAGGGTAAAATTCCCACCAAGGAGTTTGGTAACCTTATGGTATCGCTGGCAACAGAATATAATGACGCATTATTGATTCCAGACAACAGTTCGATTGGATGGAGTTCGGTGCAGCAAGTAATTGACCGTGGATATAGAAATTTATTTTATATGTCTAAGGATATGCAGTATATTGACGTAGAACATCAGCAATCCTATAAGAGTGAACGCAATTTGGTGGCAGGATTCGTCATTTCACAACGAACCAGACCACTAATCATTGCCAAACTAGAAGAATATATGCGGGAAACGTCAATTACGATTCGATCTTCCAGAACATTAGCAGAATTAGAAACGTTTATTTGGAAAAACGGCCGTGCAGAAGCATTAAGTGGATATAATGACGACTTAGTAATGGCGTTGGGTATTGGATTGTGGGTTCGTGATACCGCACTGCGGTTACGTCAACAGGGCATTGAATTAACCAAATTGGCACTCACGCACACTGATTATTCCAGCACTCCATTTATGAAACGAGGTAATCTACCCAATGATATGCCAGTTGACCCTTATCAAATACAAATTGGGAACTCGGAAACTGAAGATATTCGATGGTTGATTGGATAATATTCATGTAATGTAAAGTTTGTTTATATTTATATTGAGATAGTATGTATTTTACGGAGATTTTCTATGAAACGTAGTCAATTGGAAGAAATAATTGAAGAAGAGTTGCATAAATACTTTGCAGAAATGGCATCGTTGGATGAAAAGTCCGTACCAGAACCATATAATAGAAAATCTCCTCCTCGCCGACAAATGACCGATTCACAAATAGAAGATCGAAAATCTATCGGCAACAAAATGAAAAAAAATAAAAAAGTTGTGGCAAAATTTAAGAAAAAACACGGTGCAGATTGGGAATCATACCTATGGGCATCAGCTTCCAGTATAGCCTTAAAGGGCGGAGAATAACTATGATACGTTTAATGGGATTAGTAGAATTGCGACCAGTCGGCTCTTTAAAAAGAGAGACAGTTGAACAAGAAGAAATGGAATTAGACGAAGTAAATTTAGAAGAAGTTGATAACTCTCCAACGCCGGAAGATGCAGCAAAATTGGCAGCCAAGGATGATTGGTCGGCGGCAAATAAAAAATTAAAGAGTTTATCTGGCACCGATACTCCACCGGAAACTAGAGCAGCAGCAAAAGCAGATGCATTGACACGAAAGCAAATCTATTTAGATAAACAAAAGGCAAGTTTAAACACTAAGAAAGCTTCGGTGGCAGAAACAAACACTTCATTGCGTAATATTGTTGGTCGAATTGATGAAGCTCCGGACAATGTTGTTGATAGTGACACTCCTCCAGCAGATAGTCCAGACAGTGGAGATGAAAGTGGAATGTCGAAGGCACAATTAATGAAATTAAGTACGCAATCGTCAGAAGTATATAATATGATTGGTGACGGAGAAGATTTGGAAGCGTGGGTACAAGATAAAATATCCAAAGCATCAGATTATATGAATTCTGTACACAGTCATTTACAATATCAAAAGAATAGTGCAAATACCATAGGAAACGGTGAAGGTGCCCCCGCAGATCCTTCCATGCCAACCGACGACACCTTAAGTGAAGGTGTTAAACGGGTCAGTAAATATAAAAGTATTGTTATGAGAAAATAAATGGAAGAAATTGCTAAGTTTTTATCAACCTTGATGGGTAGTAGAACACAAGCACATATTTTTCATCTACAAACTCCATCGTTTGCGGCACACAAAGCATTAAATGAATATTATGATGATATTATAGAATTAATTGACTCCTATGCAGAAATGGCACAAGGACGATATGGTATTATTAAAGGATATACCACGCCAACGCAGATATTTGAAGACGATTCAGTCGTAAAATATTTTATGGGATTGCAAAAATTTGTGGATACAATTCGGCAAACACTTCCACAAGATGGTGAACTCAATAATACCGTCGATGAAATTTCTGGATTAATTAGTTCAACGATTTACAAACTCAAATTTTTGAAATAAGCATATGAAATATACAGATTTTTTCAATGAATACGGCAATGATAATTTCAGTGCACCACAACCTGACTTTGATAAATATGATGCCGTATCTAATCCAAAAGCAGATCCACATAAAACATTGACGGGAAGATTTACCGACGATTCTGTTGGACTAAATGAAAAAGCACCGTGTTGGGATGGATACACACAATATGGTATGAAAGATAAGAATGGGAAACAAGTTCCTAATTGTGTTCCTATCAAAGAAGCCGAAGAAATGGATACAATAGACGAATATTGTTCTGCGTGTCTTGCAGAATACATGTTAGCACACGAAAATGTTCTTGAGGAAGCAGAATATCATGGTCGTAAAGTATCAATTGGCAAACCTATGCGGGGCGATGTGAAAAAATTCAAAGTGTTTGTGAAAGACCCAAGTACTGGAAATGTCAAGAAAGTTAATTTTGGTGATCCGAACATGAGAATTAAAAAGAGTAATCCTGCTCGTCGTAAAAGTTTTCGGGCACGACATAAATGTGCTACCGCAAAAGATAGAACCAGTGCACGCTACTGGAGCTGCCGTAAATGGTAAAATTATGATACGACTCCGTGATTTACTGAAGGAAGAAACCCCAAAAAAAGAAACTCCCTACATGAGTGGTGATACTTATATAGGTAAGGAAGACGCAATGCGAGTATATAAAAACATGGGATATAATTTTGATCCTGCTGAATTTTATACCGGCATGAATGTGGAATTAGAACACCAAGATGTAACAGATGGAAGTTTAGTAAAAACTGCAATGATTGCCGCGGCACATCTACGAGAAAATCCAAAGTATTATAGTTTACTAAAGAAATATGTGGAACAATCAACAGTAAAAGAAGATGGTGCTCCCGCAGGTGGTGCACCAACGGGAGGAATTGGATTATCTCTTCCTGGTGGATATATTAATGGCGCACCAAAACCAAACGATGTGAAAAAAACTCGGAAGCAACTTAACAAGGAGAAGTAAGATGGCACTTTCATTAAAATCAATACTTCGTGAAAATGTAGAAAATCGTATCAATTTAATGCGACTTACTGCTCTCATAGAAAAAGTAGTAGGACAATTATCAGCAACACAATCAAAATCATTGGTTGAATGCTTTGCTGAAGTAAGTATGATGGCAACTAATTTAAACTCATTACCATATACAAAGTTTAATATAAATGAATGGCAGTTATTAATTGCCGCCACATATGTAAAATTGAATGAATTACGAAATGAAGTGGTAGAAATTGCAAAAAGTAAAAAGGATGTAGATTTCGGACCATTATTAAAAGCATTAGACGAAGCCTGTAACTATTAAGTGAGGAGATATGGCAGATACTAGTAACAATGGAATTTTTGGTAGACTAAAGAAACTTTTTTCCACGAACACAATTGTACGAAATGTGGGTGGAAAAAAACTTCGTATTGCAGATACGGATCAAATTCAATCGTTTGTTAACAGACGAGGTGTTGATCGGTACCATCGTGTATATAATTCTGCCACAGGTGGATATGGGTCAGCACATGGTCGGTATGAAGCGGCAGCTTCATTCCAAGGAGCACGATTACAGTTGTTCCGTGATTATGACATGATGGACAATGACCCCATCATTGCGTCAGTATTAGATATTTATGCGGATGAAAGTACAGTCAAGGATGAGTTTGACCGCATTCTCACGATTAAAACCGATGATACACAAGTTCAAGAAATTCTCCATAATTTATTTTACGATATTCTCAATGTAGAATTTAATCTCTGGCCGTGGGTGCGCAACATGGCAAAATACGGAGATTTATTTTTATATCTGGACATTGATCCTGAATATGGTATCGTAAATGCCGTTCCATTATCTGTCTATGAAACTATTCGTGTCGAAGGTGAACAACCGGGCAATCCATTCTCCGTAAGATTCTCCATTGATACCGATTTCTTACAATTAGGTAAGAAAGATTTTGATAACTACGAAATTGCACATTTTCGTTTATTATCAGATACAAACTTTCTTCCGTATGGAAAAGCCATGATTGAAGGTGGTCGTCGTGTCTGGAAACAATTGCAACTCATGGAAGACGCAATGTTAATTCATCGTATCATGAGAGCACCCGACAAACGGAAGTTCAAAATTGATATTGGCAACATTCCTCCCGCCGAAGTTGATACATATATGAATCGTATCATTGACCGTTCCAAGAAAACGCCGTTGGTAGACCCGAAAACGGGCGATTATAATCTTCGATATAATATGATGAATATTACCGAAGATTTCTATCTTCCAGTGCGTGGTAAGGATAGTGGAACCGAAATTGAAACCATGCAAGGATTACAATTCAATGCAATCGAAGACATTGAATATCTCCGTAAAAAACTTCTTGCGGCATTTAAAGTACCTAAGTCCTTTATTGGATATGAAGAAGATATTAATGGAAAGGCAACATTGGCAGCACAAGATGTGCGATTTGCACGAACTATTGAACGTATTCAACGCATCATGGTATCGGAACTTACCAAGATTGCCATCATTCATTTATATGTCCAAGGATTTACGGATGAAAAACTCGTCAACTTTGAACTCTCGTTAACGAATCCTTCCACATTATACGAACAAGAAAAAATTAATATCTGGAAAGAAAAGTTTGGATTGGCGCAACAAATGACCGGTGGACAAACTATTCTTCTTTCTCAAGATTGGGTCTACAATCACATTCTTGAATTATCAGATGATGAAATTGTTGAAGAACGAAAGAAGATTATCGAAGATGTAAAACGGCAGCAAGAACAACAAGCAATGGCACAACCTCAAGACCCACAAATGGGTGGAATGCCACCAGAAGGAGGAGTACCACCAGAAGGGGAAGTTCCGCCGGAAGGAGATGTTAGTGCAGACGATCAAGAAGCTCAAATTGACGATGTAGATCAAATTTTACAGAGTCTAGAAGACAGTTCTGTTGACGAAGAAGTTGATGAGGAACTAGAAGAAGCACTTATGAAAAATAGAGGTGGTCGTCCAAGAGAAGGATTAAAATTTGGTACTGATGCACATCCGCTTGGCCGTGACCCATTAGGACATAAAGAAAATACCAAACGGTACAAGCGGTCTACCTTATCGTTAGAAGCAAAAGATTTCTTAGATAAATTACAAATGAAAAATACTAGTAAATACAAACAAATTATTGCAGAACAGTTGTCATCTGACGATAAAGTAGAGGATTAATATATTTTGATTATATTTACTTATATATGGTGGTTGTTTACTCGTCTCAATACGGATAACATATGAATATACGGCACAACAAAATTAAGAACACAGGCATTCTGTTTGAACTATTAGTCAGAAAAGTTGCCGCAGATGTTCTCGACGGCAAACCAGATAGTTTTGCAGTCAAAATGATGCGTGAACATTTCCACTCAAAATCGGAATTAGGAAAAGAATTACAATTGTATCGTTCTTTCTTTAATGCACCGAAACTCTCAGAAGGTAAAGCATTTAATATGTTAGATGTCGTATTACAACGACGGGCATCATTAAATGAAAAATTACTAAATGCACAAAAATTTCTATTGATACGAGAAATTAAGCAGAATTGTGATTTGAAACAATTTATGTCTGGTCGAGTTCCTTCCTATAAAGTTCACGCATCCATTTACAAATTATTTGAAACAACCAGTGCGTCAAATATTGACGAATCGGTATATATGCAAATTGACGAAATGGTTGCCGCACGATTTGTGATTGTTGAACATTTAAAGGGTGAACTGAAAGAAGAACAAATTGTCAAAGAATCAAATTATTCGGCAATGTTAAAAGATCAACCAGAAGAAATTCGGTATCTTTCCTATAAATTCTTGTTAGAAAGTTTCAATGAAAAGTACAGTAATTTCAGTGATAAACAAAAGAATTTACTTCGTGAATATATTAATAATGGAACGAACGTAGAAAAGTTTGGTACATATGTGTCCACAGAAGCCATCAGTTTAATTCGTGATATTAAAAAGAATTCTAATAAAATTACTGATGAAGTCACGAAGATTAAAGTCAATGAAGTAGTACATCAACTACAACAGATTCAGCAAAAGAATCAAGTGAAAGATAACTATATCACGGCGTTATTGATTGCATATCAGATTTCACACGAACTTAATTCACTGAGATAAACCATGAATATTGAAGAGAGATTACGTGAAATTATTCGTAAACATATCCGTGAAAATTTAAATGAAATATCAACAACCGGAAACGTTGCGGGATATTTAACACCTAATGCATTTGTCGGGGACAAACATAGTAATGCAAATCATATTAAAAAAATGGCAAAATCTATTGGATATTCCTTGACCAATCGTGGTGCAAAAGATGTTACGCCGGGCGATAAACTTCAAGAAAAATTTGAAGCAATTCAAGAAGGCGTAAAAACATTACAAGAGAATTATTATTCCTACCGTAACGATCAAACTCGTCAACCACATCAAAAAATTGGTCAAGCAATGTCTGAATTAAATAGACAATTGAAGTTGGTTGAACGTGCCTTAAAAATGAACAGTCGTTTAAAGAAAGAATCTGGATTATCTAATGATAATTTATGGAAACGCACGACTACACAAATGGTCAAGTTGGAAGGTAAACTTACTGAACTAGCGGCACGTTTGCGCGACATGAGAAATTAATATGGCATTACTATGTGAATACACAGAACTTCAATATAATAAAGAACTTTTAACGGAAGCGTTAGATGGTAATAAACCACTAATCCTTCGTAATGTCGTATTACAACGTGCTAACGCAAAAAATCAAAATGGGCGTGTCTATCCCAAAGAAATTTTAATGCGTGAAGCAAGTGTCTATAAACAAAACTTTGTGACACAACGACGAGCGCTGGGTGAACTAGACCACCCAGAAAGTCCAGTAGTGAATTTAAAGAACGTGTGTTGTAACATCGTTGAACTCTGGACCGAAGGTGATGATGTACGGGGTAACATTGAAATTCTCACGACTCCAACAGGAAACATTGTTCGGGAATTAATTCGAAATAATATAAAACTCGGAGTGAGTTCCCGTGGTATGGGATCGGTCAAACAAATGAGTGAAAACACGGTAGAAGTCCAAGAAGACTTTGCCTTAATTTGTTTTGATATCGTCAGTAATCCATCCACAATGGGTGCGTTTATTACCGAAAATGTGATGCAACAAGTTGCTGCACCATATGATAATATCAATAAGTTAATTCACGACTTTTTGAGTGAAGTAAAGTAACATGCCATCAAAAAGCAAATCTCAACAACGATTATTTGGCATTGTCCACGCATACCAAACAGGTAAAATTCCTGCTGGCAAAGTAAGTGCGCAAATTAAAAAGATTGCAAAGAGTATATCGTCTACGGATGCAAAAAAATACGCGTCTACCTCACACGATACTCTCAAAGAAATATTGCATACCATTTTGCATTCTCCCGTATATACGGAAGAAACGTTACGAGAAATTGCAATCACGAAGATTCCTGCGCAAGTAAAAGGGCAATTGGTCGATGTCTTTACCGCCCAAATGTTGGTAACCGTAATGAATAAGTTAAATGAACAAAATAAAAAAACATTATTACAAAGTTCATTAAATGAAATGGTTGCCGTATCCTATAAAGTTTTAACTTACTAATCTATGGGTAAAACATTATTTGTCAGTGATTTTGATGACACATTGGCACAGACCGATTCCAAAATCTTTCTTACCCGTGGCGGAAAACGAATTGAAATGGACCCCGCTGCATTTGCCGTATACGATGAGCAACCAGGGGATAAGTTTGACTTCTCAGAATTTGATAAATTAATTAATCCAAAACCAATTCAACGATTTGTCAAACTGTTAAAACAAGCAATTGGTCGAGCCGATAAAATTACTGTGTTAACCGCACGAGGTCACACTCGTCCTGTTGCACAATTTTTAAAGATGCATGGAATTACTTCCGGTGTATCTATTGCTGCACTGGGAGATGCAAATCCAGAAAAGAAAGCGGCATATATTAGAAAACATATAAAAGATGGATATGATAAGGTTGCCTTTATTGATGATTCTCCAAAAAATGTACAAGCAGTAAAAGCACTGAGAACAGAATTTCCCGATGCAAAGATACTAGTACATCAAGCAAAAGAACATCCGGCACCAGATACTCCATCAACCACCCCATCTACTCCAGCTACATCAAAACCAGCAGCAGAAGACAGTGAAATTGCAAAACAAGCACAGCAGTTGGGACTCGACTATTTAGGATTTGGTCGATATGGTAAGAATAAGAAAGTAACACACACATCACAAAATGGACGATTAGTTCCAAAACAAAAAAGTTAATGGAGGCAGTATGGAAGTTATTGTAAAGGATGGAAAAGATGAACTCAACAAAGCATTAAAAGTATTCACCAAGATGGTCAAGAAATCGGAACTGTTGCAGGAACTTCGTAACAGAGAACATTATCTAAAACCATCAAAAAAGAAAGCATTTAAACGTCAAGAAGCATTTCGTCGTAAAAAACGTGAAGAAAAAAGAGTTGCACGACAAAAACAATACGATAATTAACGTTTTAGAAATTAACATTATATTTATATAATAGTAAACACTAATCTTTAATATTAGTGGTAAATTTAATATTTAATAACAGATAAAATATCTGTTCTATTCCTTTCAGGAGTTTAATTTTATGACACAGATTACCAACAAGCTTTTAAAACAAGCTATTGCGGATGCAGAAGCAGTTCGTGAAACTGCCGTAGCAAATGCAAAATTGGTTTTAGAAGAAGCAATAACCCCACAGATTCGTGATATGATTTCACGCCGTCTTCGTGTTGAAGCTGATATGGCTAACGACGAAGATGAAGTCGAAGAAAGTGCAAAGCCAGACTTTCTTGATGCGGATAAGGACGGTGATACTGAAGAACCGATGAAGCAGGCAGTTGCAGCAAAGACTGGCGGCGATGTGAAGAAAGAAGCAACATCAGAAAAGCCGTGGCAAGATGCCGAAAACGTTAGTGGTGGAAAAGAGTTCCCTGCTAATACGTCAGCAATCGGTGGATCAGATAACAAGATGCCAACTGCCGACGCAGAAGCCACTTCAGACATTGGTCATGGACCAGAAGCAAACACAGATAGTTCAACGGATTGGTACGATGATTGGTCAGAAAGTGATTTTGACCTTGACGAAGTAATTCGTGAATTGGAAGAAGATATTGCTGCACTTTCGGGTAAGGAACATGGCGCCGAAAAGGATGAATATCCAGAAAGCGAACCGGCCGGCGAAGAAGGACCAGAAGTACCTGCTGATTCGTCTAAAATTGGCAATCCAAAGACAGAAGGTGAAGCACCAATGGAAGCACCGATGGGCGCAGAAGAAGGTGATGATGAAGAAATTGATCTTGAAGAAATTCTTGCAGAACTTGAAGCCGACGATGCGGAAATGGGCGATGAAAAAGTTGCTCCCGATGCAAAAACGGCAATGGCTGATAAACTTGCGAGACTCAAGGGCGAAATGGCACAGTACAGAGAAGCAGTGAACATTCTCCGTGGCCGTTTACAAGAAGTTAACTTACTTAATGCAAAGTTACTCTTCACCAACAAAATGTTCCATAAAAATAGTTTAACCAACGAACAGAAAGTTCGCATTGTTGAATCATTTGACCGTGCAACAACCGTTCGTGAAGTTAAGATTGTTTATACAACATTAGTTGAAAATCTTTCCGCAGCAGTGAAGACGTTCAACGCATCACGTAAGAAAGTTGTTACTGAAGGATTAGCCTCTAAGGCAGTTCCCAGTACGGCTCCAAAGTCGCAAGTTATCGTGGAAAACACGGTAGCAAAAAGATTACAAGAACTCGCAGGAATCATTTAATTTTTAAGGAGATATAACATATGTCAGATGTATCAGAATTTATCAACGAAGCGGGTAGTGCACACAAGCACGTTATCGACCAGACCCGTAAATTAGCAGGTAAGTGGGAAGGTTCAGGCCTCCTAGAAGGATTGAAGGGCTATGAAAAGCAGGGTATGGCAGTAATGCTTGAAAACCAAGCAACACAGCTTCTCTCAGAAAACAGTAAGACGAACGCAGCTGGTACCAGTGGTGAAAACTGGGCCGGTGTTGCTCTTCCGTTAGTTCGTAAGGTCTTCGGTTCAATTGCTGCAAAGAACTTTGTGTCTGTGCAACCAATGAACTTACCTGCTGGACTTGTGTTCTACATGGACTTCAAGTATGGTTCAACATCAAACGGTCAAACATTAGGTCAATCCCTTTATGGTAGTGCATCAAATAGTACATGGGGTGGGTTTGGTAACCAAGCAGCAGGTGGTCTATATGGCGCAGGTCGCTTTGGTTATTCATTAAATGATCAAATTACATCGTCATTAGCTGTTACTACTGGGTCGGTTGCATTTTCCGATGTAAATTTCAACCAAGATTATGTTGCAACTGGTAGTCTTCGTTCGTTCACGGTGTCGAATGTAGTTTTACCTAATGCTGACTTCTTAGCAGTTCGTTCATTCGTACCAAGTGGCAGTGGCGCAAACTTCGGTTCGGCAGTGCTTCCAGAATTCACCAAGTACGACGGAACCAATGTCACGTTTATCGTTACTACTACTGCAAACGCAGTATTAAACAGTGTTACATACACCAAGCAACCTGTTGATACAGCACGTGGTGATTTCGAAGATACGAATCCGCTTCGTGGTACTACGGCAGCAGCCGGTATTAATGCAGGAACGGACCTCCAGATTCCAGAAATTGATTTGGAACTTCGTTCGGAAACCATTGTTGCCAAGACACGTAAGTTGAAGGCAGTATGGTCACCAGAACTTGCACAAGACTTGAACGCATACCATTCAGTAGA
>ENA-OSIY01000043-OSIY01000043.1-marine-metagenome-genome-assembly--contig:-NODE-43-length-66857-cov-8.817984_pt1 | contig 66857 bp, 67 predicted proteins | sample MGYA00237884_ERZ534233 | MGnify/ENA primary metagenome ERZ534233 (study PRJEB26412, sample SAMN06343840) | marine metagenome | isolation source: estuarine water | place: USA: Columbia River Estuary... | reverse complement strand
GTATCTTTTCCTCCAGGTATATATAAGAAGGAGGGGGGGGTGTTTAGGAATGGCGGGGGTATGTTTTAGGTAGGTATCTTTTTGGCCAGATAAATGTTAAATAATTATTGTAGGAATTTGTCTTCAATGATAGTAGAGAATATTAGTCAATAAAAAAACAAAAGATATATTTTGCATTGTGAGGTATTAGAATGGAAAATTTATCTAAGGATTATCAGAATATAATTTTGAAGATTGCTATTATAGTTTTGAAGAATGATGCTTTGAGAGTATTGGTGGCAGACATGATAAACATTCCTAATTATATGATTGGGAATTTGTTATATGAATTAAAGAAGATCGATAAGATGTAATTTATAAGAGAAGATTTTTATGATCTTCTCTTTTTTGTATATAAGAGATATGACTGCATTATCTTGGCATGAAATTATTGAACGAGCTGCAAGATATAATAAAACTCTTTTTTTTGAAGTAGACAAGCGTGGCAAGTATCGATATTTCAGGGTCAGGTGTGATATTTGTTATGATGTTAAAGATATAAAGATTGATAGATTTACTGGATGTGCTGTATGTCATATTAACAAGCGTGTATCTAATACTGAGGAATTTATTTTAAAAGCTCGTCTTATCCATGGTGATAAGTTTAATTATGACTTGGTGGAGTTTGTTGATAGTTTGAGTAAAGTGATTATAAAATGCAACACTTGTAATCATGTATTTTCACAAAAAGCTTATTATCACTTAAGAGGTTATGGTTGTTTGAATTGTGTTAATGACAGTAAAAGATCTAACATTGAAGAATTCGCAATAAAAGCTGTCAAGGTTCATGGCTACAAATACAATTATGATTCGTCTGTATATTTGGGTGCTTTGATAAAGATAAAAATCTTATGTACTGATTGTAATAATTATTTCATGCAAAGGCCTACAGATCATTTATATGGTCGTGGTTGTCCAATTTGCAATGAATCAAAGGGTGAGCTCAAGGTGGCCAAATATTTATCGGACCATGGTATTGAATTTATAAGGCAGCACACCTTTGACAGTCTTAGAAATATAAATCCTCTTAAAGTTGATTTCTATGTACCCAAGTATTCTTTAGTTATTGAATATGATGGTGAGGGTCATTATAAGCCTACCTTTGGATCTACCATTGAAGAGAAGCAGAAATGTTTGGACGATATTCAGAGAAATGACAAAATTAAGGATAGTTGGGTTTTGAATAATAACATATTATTGTTGAGAATACCTTATTGGGATTATGACAATATTGAAGAATTGATAGAGAAATTTATTTTAGAGATATGACAAAAAAATAACCATCCTTTTGGGATGGTTATTATATTTTATGAGGATTTATCTTTTCATGGATTCTAATTTTTGCATTCCATTTTCGTTCAGCATTCCCCAGTGATTTAATTTATTTAGAACTTTGAGAAGTGTTCCATTAGTTACTGTTTTATGCCCTGTATTGCCTTCACCCACTACGGATGTGTAGTATTTGTGTCCTTTTTCGTTAAGAAGTCCCATAGAATGAATTTTCTTAAGAGGAGCGATCATTCCCGATTTACCTGGAACAATATTTTGTTTTGGTTTGTATTCTGGGTTATTTTCGGTACCTTCGCCAGTTGGATCTTCGTGAGTATCTTTCACAGCGATTTTTCTCATAACAGATGTAATGAGAGCAGATTCTTCGTATCTTCTGTCATTATCAAGTTCGTCACAGATAGAGCTTAGTTTAGCAATAATATTTCTTTTGTCCATAATCTTTTCCTTTATTGGATTAAATTTTATATTATTTGTTAGATCTAGTTTTTCCTGTTTTGTAGGGTTAAAAAATTTATAATAAGAACTTAAGAGTATATTCTCTGAATTGGACAGGTTATGATTAAAAAATTATCTGGTAAAAAATTATCTTCTTGGTTAAAGGTTGCTTGCAAGAGTTATTTGTTAGCGAGTGATGAGTATGACAAGTTGGGTCAATATTCTTTGTCTCAGGAAGTTTATGATAATGTTTTGCGATTATCTTCTTTAATTCGTTTATCAGAGGATGAGGATTCGGTTGAGGAAGATGTTGATTTTAAGATATTGGATAGTGACAGTGTAAATGAAGATGATGTTAGTGAAATTAATGTTATAGAGCGAAACAATCAAAGTGGTAATTTTGGTTATTACAATTTCAGTTATCCTACAATAGAAATGTTTGTAAGATTATTGCGTCAGGGTGGTAGGAATGTATTTAATTGTTTAGATATTGTTGCGAAGGATAAAGTTGTTAGATTTCAGGCAGATGATGATTTTTTTGATATTGAATCTGAGAGTTGGGAAAAAGCAAATTTATCTTATGCTTTAGCTTGGCATTTTAATAATAATTTATTTGCTCCGAATCCTAGTAATCTTGATGCTGGTCAGGTTATCGATGATATTTGGACTAACAGGGTAAGTATTGACACTGTAGCTTGTTTTGCGAGAGTTGAGAAAGAGAATCAGAAAAATGCTGTTGTTAGGGATCAGGGCAGGGAGCAGATCAAGCAATTAATTGGTCAAGTATTTCCTGAATTTAGGGAAGACAGGGTTTTACAAAATTATTTTCTTCCTCCATATTTATCTGGTAATTTGACATCTTTTGAGATAGTTAATTTTGACATAGAGAATTACAAAAGATTTAAGTTATTTTTATCAAGAGTTGTGAAGCCTATTAGATCTGATTTCATGTATGGAATTATGAAATTTTTGTCTAAATATCCATCTGATTTAGTTTTTGAAAAAGCTATTGAAAAGATAAATAATTCTAATAATTACCATGACTTCACAGAGTATGGTTTAGAAAGAATTGTATTTGGCGGTGTCATTGAAATTTCGAATTTTGTAACTAGGACAGAATATTTTAATAATCTTAGTTCTAAAATTTTAAAAATTGGATCTGATGAAAGATTTGAATTTTATCAATACAATTTTTTATCTTTATTGTATCCAGAGGACCAAGCTTTAAAGATTTATTATGATGCGAAAAAAACATGGCCTGATGTAGATGTAAAACGTGAATGGAAGAACGGGTCAATTTCGGAGCCTGAGCCAAAATATGTCTTTAGTTTGCCAGAAGATGATGAGGACGAGGATGAGGATGAGTCATCTGATTATAGAAAGAATTCAGCTTATCCTTATCTCAATGCTTTTTCCAGGGTTGGCGGTAAGGATGGGGAGCGTGTTTTTCAATTTTTGTATTCTGAAGTTTATGTAGGTCGAATTTCTTATTTTGATCATTGTTACAATTATATGATTCCAGTGTATGTGAAGTATTTTATTAAAAATATTTTAGGAAAAGAAGAAAATATACCCACTTACATTTCGGAAAATTTATTTCGAGATTTTACTAAATTTTATTCTTTGGTGGGTGAAAATATCTACAATTACAGTTTGTATGACATTTTCAAAATATCAGATAATTACAGTAATGTAGATTTGAAATTAAAATCTGGTGCAATGTCTATAGAGAAGTTTCAATATATCAAGGATAATTTTGGTGATAATCCTTTTTACGAGAATATGAAAACTCTTTATTATATTTATCCATTTGCTTATAATATCCCAATGGACAAAATTTTAGATTTGAGATATGATCCAAGATCTGATTCCACCCTTAGAAGTTTATATGAATCTGATGATCAAACATTGAGTGTGGATAAATTAACAATTATAAATCATCAAACCAATCCATTTTTTTCTGCAGAAATTAAGAAATTATTTTTGGGTTCTCCTATAAATCAAGATTATTTTCCATCATTATGTGCTATAGATCCATTTTATGTTAGGGATAACACAAAAGATATTTTGGTGAAAATTTTATCTCAGGATAATATTATTGGCAATCTAGACATAATTCTTCGTCATGTGGCTGTTTACAGTTTATATCCAGATTTATCTCCAAGTGAATTTTTCTTTTGTTCATCAGGGAGTTTAGGCAAATTTGTAGATGTAGATAAAGTTAAAAGAATTCGTGAAGAGTTTCAAAAGCATTCTAAATATAGAGAAATAGAAGTTGGAAGTGATAAATACAATAAGATATTTGGAATTTTAGCTAATAATTTTGCTATTCGTGGTACAGATCCAGATTTATTAGAGAAGCTTCATGATATAGCTGTTATTGGTCGTGCTTCTATTTTCACTGGTAGTCCTAATTTATTTTTTGCAGCAAGTATTATTGGCACAAATAATTTTAAATATATGAATGCTAAAGATATCATTTCTATAAATAATTGTTTCATACATTTTAAATTAAAAGAAGAGCAATTATGTGAAGATTTAAAATTAAAACCAGAATGGATTATAAGTTTAGGTGGTTTTGAAAAATTCTTTAATATGAGTGATAGTGAATTAGTTAAATTTGCTAATTCTCATCGTATCTTATCAGATTCTGAAGTTCAAGAATTGCGAAGTAATAGAGGTTTATATATTTCTAGAGGAGTGGCATCAACATATAGCTCATTTCTATTAAAGTGCGATAAAAATATTTTAAAAAACAAACTTACATATATATCTCTTAAAAAATGGTTCGATGAAAATCCTGTTAATATTGAAAATTTACAAAATAAAGAATATAAAAATACATCAATCATAGATGGATCATTGATAAGACATCATTACACAAAATTTATGCTTGGTATGGACGATGAATATTTTTGTGGAAAAGATTGTGACCAGAGGGTGCAAGAGCTTTATGGAATGCAAGTTCCTTTATATAAAGAATTAATCTATCCTGAACATCAAGTGAAATCAGCTTTGTCCAATGTTGAATCCACTTTTGAGGGAATTAATAATTTATCAAAAATTGTTCAAGTGTTTAGGAAATTTACAAATGAAATCTTAAATGCTTATTCTAAAGAAGAATGTAAAAGTAAAGGCTATCCTGTAAGGGGTTTTGATGCTATTCCTGATATCAGATTGAAGGAAAGAATCATTCATGATTTAGCAAATTTATTACCAGATAATCTTCCAGAAAAACCTTTGGTGGGTTATGCTCAATATTTTTACAATAATTTCTTACAAGACAAAAAGAATTCTTTAAGAATTATCGGAAACACCTGGAACAGTGTTTTAAATATTTATGATTCTGATTATAACATTGTTAGCACAGGCACTGTAGCATCATTTTCTTCGCAATACAATATTGTTGAATTAGCTAAATACATTCAAATTGATAGTTTCACAAAATTAATTACCCAATTAGATGTTAAAAATAAAGAATTTGGTTTTTCTTTTGCTGAAAACATGGGTGTAAGTGATCAATCTGGAAATATTTCTTCTTCGGAAAAAGTTTTATATAAAGGGTTGGAAGAAGTTTATATCCAAGGTTTGTCAGTGCCTATGCCATCTTGGTCTTCATTCTCAGGCACAATTGATGGAATGACATTAAAATTTATCCCTAGAAAAGATGCTAGAGGTATGTTTCTAGGAAATTTGACAAATTGTTGTCAGCATCCTAAAGCGCAAGCTGCGTCATGTGCTTATGATGGACATTTAAATCCTTTAGCTTGTTTTGCAGTTTTTGAAGTGAACAATGAATTGATATTTCAATCTTATGTTTGGTCAGATGAAGAAGGCAATGTTTGTTTTGATTCTATAGAAACAGCTAACAGAAACTATTACAAACAAGAAAATTTAATACGTGCTGCTAGATTATTAATGGAAAAATTTAGCAGTAGTATTTCTGGCAGATGTGTAGTTGGAAATAATCGTATAGAATTAATTGACAGATTGCCTTCCAAAGATCTTTTGAAAAATCCCACCACCACTAATAATTTAGATCATGTCAGTAATCTTTTAATAACATATTCAATAAATAGGAATGATCGCTTATACACCGCAGACTCATCTGTCCAATATCTTGTACCAAAATCATAAAGGTTAAGAAGCTTTTTAGAGTCAATAATTTCATAGAGTTAAAAAATGATTAGATATTCTTACATCAAAAATAGATCCTTTCAAAATTGGGCTTTGAAAACCAGTCAAATTGACAATTTGATTTCTCAGAAGCTCGATGCAATAGGAGAATATAGATTTTCTGAATTTGCCTACAATTCAGCGTTAAAATTAGCAAGTGTATTAAGAATATCTGCTGTTGAAGATGAAGTGGAAGATGAATCTTATAAAAAAGAAGAAACTGATGTAGTTAAGTTTGATTTACCTGGTGAGATTAAAACTTATGAAGAGCCTATAAGAAGTAGTAATCCGCAAGATGAAACTGAATTTTTAAAATCGATGATAAATGCTTTGTCTCTTGGTGGGAGAAACATTTATAATTCTTTAGTTCATTTATCTTCATTATTAAAGAAGATAAGATCTCATAGTAATTCTTATTTAACAGCTCGCCAGAGTTTAATTTGGATGGCTTTCGAGCAATATTATGGCTGTGAGGCTTTTGATAGTGATGAATTTATTCAATTAGATTTTCCGATTTTATTTCATCATTTGGTTTCTGGTTCTGTTGATGCCACTAGTGTAAATGTGATGTCTAAAGCTATCAAAAAATGTCAAGATTTCAAAGCTGAAAATGGAACATTTGCTGAGAGAATTAGGAGTGTGTCTTTATCTTTAGGTAATCCTGATGATGAGAGATATTATAATTATATCAGAGAGATGCTTGCTAAAGAATTTCAAGTTACTAATGAAGAATTAGCTGATTATATGAAAGCAAATCCATATGAGCTTATTATTTATTCATATGATTTGACAGATTATGTTGGTGTAGCAATTGATCTTAGAAAATATATCAAATGTTATGGAATGCAAGCTATTAAAAATTATGTGCAATTTAAACAATTAGACAAAATAGGAGCTAATGATTTAAGAGATTTTGAATTATTTAAAAATTTTCATAATAAATATTCATCCCTCGCTAACCATGATATATTGGTAAATTTTGTCAATCAAGTTCAAGAAGCTTTAAATTACAATTATATTTCAAAACTGTCAGGTGATGCATTAGATTCTATGGTTGATATTATTCAATCTTTAAGTGTTGATGAATTTGTAGTTGAATATAAAACTGGACGCATTAATAACACTGTATCTTTGAGAATGTTTGTAGGTCAGCATAATATAAATAAAATTGGAAATGATCCGATTACTAGATATTTTAGCAATTATTCTCCAGCTATGTCTGCCATGTTTTTGCAGGTGGGAAGAGCTGCTATTGAAGAGATAGCAGAAGATAGAAATCCTGAAAAATTCTTTAAAAGATATAATGATCTCATTTCACAAGGTCAATATTTATTTAGTTTGAAATTGTTGTTTGAATATATTAAAAAATATCCTGGAGTTGACAGTTTTTCTCAATTTTCGCATAGATTAAATAAAGCATATGAAAAAATTGGAGAAGATATCATATTATTTTCTCCAAGAGAAATTGAAATTTTCGCTTATACGAATGAAGAAGATATGTATATATCTCCAAAAATGATCTTAAAGTATAAAGCCGAATATGGGGATGATTACTATGGAAATTATTTTGGCACTGTTAGTCCGGTAAATGCTCGTAATGCAAGATTTCTGTTAACATTACCTAAAACTGATACTGAAAATTTTGTTAGATCATTTCACAATTTACCTGAGGACGCAAATTTAAGTTCATTATCCATTTTTGAATTTTTAAGAGCAGCATATATTTATTATGTGCATGGAGAAAAAAATCCAGATTGGGAGCTTGTAACATCAGCACATTCTAACAGTAGAAATAATTTCATATTCAAAGATATTTTAAAGAAAATTTCCGATAATGGATTTTTTATTGGAGAACTTAAAAATTATTCTACCAATCGTGGGATGTTTGACAAATATGGAATATTGTATGGAAGTTATTTCAATACAAGCACTGAAGAAAAAGAAACTTTAGACAAGATTAATAAAATTAGATCTGCTATGGCAAAAACTGTTTCTTACAGAATGTATCCTGAAAACAGCGCTGAATATCAAAAAATCTTTCACATGATTTATCAAAATTATGAATTGCGTGGAAGAGATCCTAATTTAATGTTAGGTGCATTTGAAAAAATAATTAACAATGCTTCTGAAATACAAATTCGTGCTAAATTAAATTTACAAGCAATTGATATAAATATTAATCCATTGTTAGTTCAATTTTTTCAAACATCTGATTTATCTGATATTAGTCCAGATCAATACAAAAGTTTTGTTGATGGCATGGAGGGATTAAGTACATATCCTGATTCAACAAATAATATTAAAAATTGGATGAGGAGCTGTATTAGGATAAAAGAAATCTGCGATGTATATAAAATCACCAAAGAGGATGATTATATTGCACCAGATGCTTCAAGATTTCGTGGAAACAATGCTGGTTATCTGAAATATAAACAATTTATGAAAGAAATTACAAATTTTTATCCTAGACATAAAGAAATTGATTTAATTTTCGATAGTAATATAAAAAATTTATTCAGTAAAATCTTTATATATTGTATGACAAATGATAATTACAAATCTTTATCCCCTGCTGAAGTGATAGATAATGCTAGAGTTTTAGATGATAATCTTTTGTCAGTAGTTGTTAAAAATTTTCCAAGATTTATCAAAAATGTTGTTACACACAGAATTGATTTTCAAAAGGAAAATATTTTAAATAGTTCAAAGATAATTCAAATTTTTAATTTATCTGCAGAATCAATGCTAGCTAGATTTGTAAAAAGACATGCTAAAAAATATGGTGATGTTAATTTGTCTCAATCTAATTATATGGCTGCAGTGCATGATTTTGGAAATATTTTACCCTCTGCAAAAGGTAATCTTCATGGATTTGATAAATTGTTTGAGCAATATAATGATAATTTTGATGATGAAGCTTGTAGAAATTTAAGATTTTTGGGTAATTCATGGGATGTTGTTGTAAGAACTACAGATAAATTCCATATTACTGGTAAAGTTAGAGATTTAGTAAAGACACAAGATATAAATCTACTGGTAGATACTTTATCTCTTCAAACATTGCGTCATATTGTTGGGGACACGGAAATTGCTGAAAAAAGTATGCCATTTGCTTTAGAATTTTCAAAACACAATGTTATAAACATGGATGAAGATGTAAGTCATTATGATCAAATGAGAAAATTTGAAATTTGCAAAAGAGTTTATGAAAGAGGCCTCAAAACTAAATTGCCAAAATATGCAAAATTTGACAAAAGTCTTACTACAGCAAAAGGCGACGTTATAAGGGTAAGATTTTTACCAAGAGAAGATCCTAAAGGCATGTATTTAGGAGTGTATTCAAGCTGTTGTCAACATCCTACCGGATTTGCAGCATCATGTGCGTTTGATGGCACAGTGAATGGAAATTCTGCATTTTTAGTCTGTGAAGTTAATGGTAAATTTGCAGCTCAAGCTTATGTTTATTTTGCAAGAGATAAATCTACAATTGTTTTAGATAGTTTAGAAACTATTGGTAATGAACTATATTATTCCAAAGTAAATAGTAGTGCAGTTTTTGAATTGTTAAAAGAATTCTCCAAATTTGTAGGAGATAATATAAATGTGCATATTGGAGATTCTAAAGTAAGTTTAGGCGCATTGGCAGAAGCTGAAGCTGTTGAAAATCCTGTGAAAGAAATTCAAGGTTACAATACATATTTTATCTCTTTCACTGATGCTGGAGATAATGAAATGTACACTGATGCTTCGAAACAATTTGTAATTCCGAAATATTAGAAATCAAATTCCATTTGTATGTTCATAACTGAAGCTAATTTTTCTAAATTTTCGATTACCATTTCATAAACATGAGATGAATAATTATCTGGATAATAATCATAATCTTTATTGTCAAGTAAGAATCTAAAAGCTGGTAATAAATCTTGTTCTAATTTAGCTTCTGTGGAATTTGAATCTTTTTGATGTTTTTCGTAAATTTCAACAATTTCATTAAAAGCTTGAAATACTTTTCTGTCAGAATCAGATAATTTCATTTCATATGAAGTTTTATCATATTCTTCTTTCAGGCCTTTGAGCATATGATAAATAGCTTTTATTCTGCCAATGGTGTTTCTGCGATATTCTTGCTTCTTATAATTACTTTCTAATTCTTCATCACTGACATCGGCTAGATTGTAATCACCATTTTGATCATAGTTTTGTGCTATTTTGATTAATTTAAAAATATTTTCCATATTGTTAAGTTTTGGATAAGAGACAATTTTCCTTTTATAATTCTCTTATGAAGTATTTTTATAAACTCGGAATATTATTGTGGATCTGTGTTTTAATATTTAATTATTTTTGCATCCTCAATTTAGCATTATTTTTTTATTCTGGTTATCTTTTATTACATTGTATTTTGTGTGAATATTATCCAAATGACAAAATCACTCATTTTTTCCAGAAACTATGGGTTGTCATCGTTTTATTCTTAGCTTTTGCTCAAATTATTAAATCATATCCAGGAATTGCAGACTTTTTCTAATAATAATTCAGGGTATTAATTTATGATATCTTAAGCATGCACAATTATATTAACAAAACTGGATATATCATTTCTCTTCATATAGGAGATAAATTCGTCACATTTCTACCTGATGGAAAACCTTGTGAATTATTAGAAGAATTTGAATCCATATCTTCTGAAGAATTAATATTTAAAAGGCTGAAAAAGATATCAATTCTGAATTTTCCTGAAGAAGATGAAAAGATAATCATTGTTAATAAGATAGTGGCGTTTTATTGCTATTTTACAGGCATTAAAAACGTGGCTTATTTAGATGGTGGATATTTAAAAATAAATGGAAACAGTATATCTTCTAAAATATTAGTGAAGGTTTGATTATTCTTCTTCTATTTCAGCTTCAGGTTCTGCTAATAGTTTTGCATAATTAGCATCTGTGTAAATGTCAGTGTGTAAATTCACAAGATGACTAAAATCTTCTTTAAGTGAGTTTGGATTAACGGATCCTTGGTAATCAGTTCCAAATCTATTAAGATCAATATCACTTGCTCCGGTACCTAAGATAACAATGTAACCAAACTTAGCTATGTGCTCGGCTGCTTTTTTGTAAATTTCTACAACAGCATCCATTCTGTTACCAATTCCTACAGCTTCAACATTATCAAAAACTACTTTTTCATCGCCATAAGAATATCCACCTTCAGTTCCGAAATCTTGCCATGTGAAAGATTGACAAACTATTTCTTTGTTTTTAGGATTCTCAACAACAAAGAAACATGCATTTTCTGAAATTTGTCCAGCGATAGAAGAAGTCCAAGCCTCTCCTGTTGGGTGTTGGCAACATCCTGTGTATTTACCTATGAACATTCCTCTAGTGTCATTTCTAGGTAAAAAATATCCCACTAATTCTTTATTGTTATATGTTGCGCTGAATATTGCATCCTGAGCCCATTCTGGTAATGGAATTGACAAGGAACTAATATATAGATTTTCTAATTTTGAATAATCTATATTTTCAAGTTGTATTTCATTTTCTTCATCATCATCATCATCGCCATAATTATCGAAATTATCGTAATCTTCATCGTAATTTACAATTTCAAATGAATCAACTTTTAAACCATGAGAACTAAATTCAATCAAGAAATCATCATCTCTGATTTCACGATCACCAATATTTCTTTTAACATTGGCAATAAATACTTTATTATATAGTTCAATTTCTGGAAGTGATAAATCTTCATCAGGGATATTATCAAAATCTTCTAAAATTGTTGAAAGTTTAGCTGATGGTAGATTTGATCTTAAAGCAAAATCTGAACCTTTAATTTTTAATTTTTGCGAAATTATATTTGGGATAATTTGAGCTGCATCATGAATGGTTTCGTATTTCTTAATCCATAGTTCTGATTTTTTATTGAACATCGCAATAATTTTTGCAGCATTTTTCATATTTTCATTTGAGAAATTTGGCAATAAATTAAACACATATTCAAATGCTTTAGGACTTGAACCCATAACAAAAGGATTTTTAGATAACAATAAAATCATTTTTCTATAAAGTTCTGAATTTTGATCTACATTACGATAAATACTTTCAAATTTATTAAAAGTATCATTTAGATAACCTGCACTGATATCAGGAAAAGATTCTAATATAAATAAAAGTTTTTGTGGAAGAATATCAATTATTTCATCTTCGGAGGTAATCCAAAGTGTATTTTCAATGCTATCACTGCCACCAGCTGCAAGAGGTATTTTTCGAACATTATGTATTAATCTATTTAATTCGAAGTAAGATATTCTATTTATATTTTTATTGATATATCTTCCTAGCATTTTTAGAAATTTGTTATCTGTTACAGCAATTGAGTTTTTTAAATCATAAAAGTCCCATGCTAAAGTGTCTAAATCAAATGCTTCTTCAAGATTATTGGGTATATCAGTTCCAAAAATAGCAATAATATATGGAAATATTTTATAATCTGCAGTTGATTCTCTGTATTCATTTTTTGAGAATTTATCTGAAGGGTACATTTTATTAAGCTTATTCATAGCTTCATAATATTCTTCAACATCAATTCTGGCAAATTTGAATTTATTAAGATAGTAATAGTATATAATTTTTGGATCAGTAATTTCCAAACCACTTAGTTGAACAAATTCTCTCATCTCATCAAGATAAGCTTCATTGGGAATTTTTGCTTCTGAGCGGTGTTCTCTAAAATTATCTTCAAGATTAGTTTGTAGATTTTCATTAGTCAGTGGTGATGGTATTTGCTTTAAATCTCTCAAAGTATCATATGGCAATAATCCTAAATATTTGTATTGAAATTCTGTAAGTAATCCATTTAGAGATTGTGTATCCATGTAAGAGCAAAAACCCACATCTCTTTTACTTTTAGATAAATTTTCAAGTGATTCTCTAGGAACATTAGCTAACCACAAAAGTTGAGTGGGTTTTAAATACGCATCATTTTTAGCAAATTCAAAAGGAAGAGTACTTAAAGTGATATCATATACAGCTCTTACTTTCTGTATTTTTTTAGCATTTGGAGATTCATATTTATCTGCAGAATTATCTAAATTTATTTTTCGAACAAACTCACTAAAATTTTCTCCAGATATTTTTTTAATAAAGTATATTGTGTCTAAAATTTCATAATTTTTATCAGCAAAGTCTTTCAAGTAATCAAATACTTTTGGATTTTTAACAATTTCTTTTATTTCATCAGGACTAATATTTATCGCATCTTCTTGACTAAGTTTTATTGAAAGTGCAAAATTGTGTAATTCATTTCGTGAAAGATCACTTATATCGAAGCTTTCACCCCATTTAACTAAATATTTTATTGAGGTGTTTGTGCCATTTACTTTAAATATGAAATTAATAGCATTGAAATTATTTATTAAGTCTGGATTATTGAAAAATAATTCAAAATAATTAGCAAATACATTGTCATTTGAGGCTGCGAGATCTGTGTATTCTGGAAACTTTTGATTAAACAACAAAAATCTTTCCAGCAAGGTTGGATTTGCTGAAATGATTGCTTTTGAGGTGTCAATAGGTAATGTTAATAATTCAGCTAATAAATTTACCTTGTCATCTTCAAAATATCTTGTAAATCTTGTTAGGATATGTCTTTGAAATCTAACGTCAAGATTATCAAAATTTACACTTCCATTTTCAATGTATGGAAATGCTTTTTTAATCGAATAAATTAAAAAATTATCTTGCAGATCATCCTTTGGAAATCTCTTGATAAAATTATATAAATTTAAAACTGATGATTCGGGTAAATTTTCAGGAAATGCAAGTATAGCAAATCCGATATGGGTTAAATTTTCATGTTCAGGATTTTGTTTGTAATAGGGAAATAAAATTCTTGCTAATGAGATTGATCTTTCGTCATTGAAATCACCAAGTCTGTAATACTTGAGTTTACCTACAAAATCTCTAAAATCAATTTCATTTTGTTGTGCTGGATCTAATACTTCAGTTTGCTCTTCATCTGTTTGTGAAAATTTATATCTTTTATTGTTGAACATTTTATATCTCAAATATTATTTCTTGTCTTATGATGAAAAAACTTTCTTGACAGCACTGATAAATCAAGTATCATACAGTTATGAAAGATATATTCAAACTAATTTTAGCATTACCTTTACTAAGTTTTCAAGCGGGGGGTAGTGTTGTTCTTGGATGCATGGGGTTTATATTTTATAGTATTGGAATATTGATATTTATAGGAAGTTGTTTCCTTTTGGTATCTCAAATAACTAGTGCCTTGCAAGGAAATATTGATTCAATAAAATATCTTTGTTTTTTGGTAATTCTATCAATAGCAACTTCTGTCTCTGTGGACATTTATTGGAAATTTAAAAAAAGCAATCTTACTACAAAGGATTAATCGGTTTTCCATTTTTATAAACCATGAAATGTAAATGAGGTCCTGTAGCAATTCCAGTTTGTCCCATTTTTCCAATTATTGATGATCTTTTTACAAATTTTCCAACACTAACACTTGTTCCACTGAGATGTGAATAAGATGTTTGGAAACCATTTCCATGATCTAATATAATGTAATTTCCACTTGTTTTATTAGATGATGCAACACTGACTACACCATCGGCTGCTGCAAGTATTGGGGTTCCTTCAGCGCCAGCAATGTCTATGCCTTGATGAAATGTTGATGCACCCGCTGTAGGGGCTGATCTTGGCCCAAACTTACTTGTTATTGTACCGGGTTGAATTGACCAGAATTTATTCCCTTGTGGATTCAATACCAAAGCTTTATTTGTCCTAGGATCCTTCACACCAGGCACTTCTAAAGGGGTTCTCACTGTTGGTGGAGCGCTTACAGAGTCATCTATGTTTATTTCTGTAGAGGGATCTTGCTGTGTATTGAAAGTAAGTTGTCCAGAAGGGGTTGCTTGCTCAGCAGCTTCTTCTGTTACTGGATTTTCAGCAATGAACTCATTATCAAAAGATGGTCTTGTTTGTAATTGTGTTTTGATACCTGGTGTTTGTTGTGTTCCAAAAGCGCCTGTGCCTTTTTGAAAATTCATTTGTGGAAAATTCATTTTTGAAAAAGAACCAGGTTTGTTATTAGGAAAAGCTTGTTCAAATTTTTTCCTCATTTCATCAATTGTTTTTTGTGATTGTGCAATTTTGTACCACATTACTAAACCTTCATTCCATATCCACATTGTATGATGGCAAACATTTCTGTCATGTATTGTTGATTTACATTTTTATATTTAGGATTTTTTATTAAGGTTGAAATTAGTTCTGCATGTGGCCCAGGTTGGATAACTTTTTTATAAAGGGAGGAACTCAACAAGTCATTCCATAAGTCTAATGCTTCTCCGGAATAATTATCTGCTTTATTTTTCGCCCATTGAAGCGTCATTCTATTACAACTTGGAATACCTTGTTCGCTAAGAGCTACATTTTCTTTTACTTCAGGGGTGACATTTTCAAGATAATCGAATACTTTCTCTGCAGCTTGTGGCGCAAACTCTAGCAATAATCCCGTTCCTTGTAATGCTAATGCTAAACCATGTAAAGCTGGCGCTGCTGGGCCCATTACTGATGCTCCAATAGATACAAATGTAGATAACATGCCGAGCAATTGTCCAAAATATATTGACCTAGAATTTGCGTCAGATAATGTTTGACTATTTGTATCTTTTAATAATTGTGAAATTTGTTTCACTAAGAAATATATTTGAAAGAATTGATAACCTATTCCAACGCCAACTTTTATTTTTGAGAATAAGGATGGATTAGCTAAAATGTTTTTAGGAATGTTTTTCATTCCCACTGCTAAGTTCTTTATAAAAGCTGGGTTTTTCAATGCTTTACTTGCATTGGCTATTTGTTTCATCGCCAAGCCCAGACTTTTCAAAACTCCCAATGAAGGGCTACCACCTAATTTTTTTAATGATCCAACAATATCGTCAATAGAGAAAATAAATTCTGAAACCATTCTTGCAGCTAAATCCAAACGGAATTTTGTTTCAGCGACATCTCGTTGTTGTTGGACATATTGTGCAATTTTTACAAATTCTCTATTAAGTATATTAGCTTCAGAAAAACGATTATTGTTTTCTAAACTTACTATAACATTGTTTAATTCAAATAATAATTCATTTTTCATTTGATAACAAACACTCCGTGAGTTTGATTATTAGCTACACCAAATCCAAATTTGGTGACAAACATAACAAGTTGAGATTTATTTGTAATCATTGGATAATTTAAGAATTCTTTTTCAAATGTAGCAGGATCTAAATATTTATCTTCATTAACATCTACCACTACATTGAAAAACTTTTTTTTATCTAATTTAGTGGACAAAGCATATTCAATAGCTTTATCAGCTTTATATTTGCCATTGAGCATTGTTGGTTTTAGGAAAGATCTTAGTCTTTCCACTTGAGAACTTGTTCTTTGAGAAATTTTGTACCACATAAGCTAATATTTACAAAAAATAATTTTCTATTCCTTTATAAAAGTGTTGTGAAGAAAACTAGTTGTCTTATAGGAGCGCCATTTTCAGCCAACAATATGTACACACCTATTGGAAAAGGACAGCTTGTGAAAAGCAAAAAATACAGGGCTTGGATTGAAAAAAATATCCCTCTTATAAAAGAGGGACTTTCTAAAGCCGAAAAGTTTCCAATATCGATAGAAATTTGTATTTTGGCTGATTGGCGCTGGACTCAAAGAAACGATCCAGACAATTGCTTAAAACCTATTATAGATTGCTTAGTAAACTCTGAAATAATTCCAAATGATAACAATAGATTTGTGGAAAGTGTAATGTGCAAATTTCTTTACTTTCCTACAAATGGAATGGGGGCTCAAACACGAATTTCATATGAAGAACCCCCTGAAGTTATTGGTTAGACTTGTTGCAAAGCATTGTTGATTTCTGCAGAGGTTGGTGTCACATTTGTGGGTTCACCAGGAGATGCATTCTCAGGTAAATTCACGCCTCCTGTACCTGGTTTATTTTTTTCATCCTCTGGCTTTTCAGGGACGGTGCCCTTTCTAGCTGCCAAATTTGGTGGAAGTGATTTTTTTGCTTGGAAATATGTACCTAATTCATTATATACAGTTTGTAACTCTGCCACTGTACCTCTGAATTCAGCATCAGTAGAATTTTTTGGATCAGCAATGTAATACTGATTATTCTCGAAATTATAGCCTAAATCATATTTGGCATTAATTGCTTGTGATGCTTCAGGTGAGGCATCTGTCCATGAACTAGCACTAGCAATTTCAGATGTAATTTTATCTGCTTGTATTTTTACATCATCAACTAAATCATCGATTACTCTATCTGAAACATTCAACTTTTGAAATAAATCCCCCACGGTAGGTGCTGAAATTGTTTTATTGTCTGGTGTACCAACAGTGAACTGACCTCTAGAGTAAGCATAAAAAGCAGGAGGTTTTTGATCATTAGCAAACTTTTTTAATGCAATAAACTGTTTGATGATATCCATCATATTATTATTTACTGGCTTTGCTTGATTGGGACCACCTTTTTGTTCAGGTGGCGTAGTAGGTGGTAATCCTCCACCTTCGCCAGTAGGATTTCCACTTGCATCTGCAGTTGTTCCAGAAGGTGAATTGTTGGTCACTGAATTACTAGCTTCTTGAGCCATTCTTATAAACAATTTGTTAAGATTATTAGCTTGTTTTAAATTGCCTTTTTTGACTAGGGAGTTTATCACTTCATTAATTTGCGATAAAGTATCAATTTGCATTTTTATATCCTTTAGAAAAAACCTTTAATAACATATTTCAATTGATTAAAAACTTTTCCTTTTTTCTCTCAGATTAGAATCACAAGTGTAGATTTCACCAAAAAGTGAAATCGAAGCTTTGGTTCTAATCTTTCAGGTTTCTTATAACAATTATTCGTGTAAATTATCCTTTTCACTTTTTATCCCTATAATAAGAATATGATATTGATTTTTTTCGTTGAATTTATTTCTTATTTTAATTTCGCCCTTAGAGCAGAAGATATAATTGGATGGTTTCTTTATATATTATGTTTATGGATCAATGGATATTATTTTTGGAAGTTTTTATATGAAAAAAGAAAGGAATACAAATTGTCTTATGCATTCCTTTCTAATATTATGTTTACATTCATAATCATTTGCAGATTGATCAGTTTATTCGCATCTAATCTTTGATGTCATGTCTAACTTCTACTTGGTTGTCATAATCATAACTTCCGCCCTGAGTTGTATACATTGATGGTGGAAGACTTTCTAGAATTTCTTCATGTTTATAATTACCTGGTTTTCTCGAATCTCTTGGTCTTATGTAAGAAGGATCACCTAAAGATTTAATTCTAGAATTGTATGATTCTTTAGAACTGATGTAACCTGTTACAAATTTAACTTCAGGTTTATTATTTTTAATCCATTCAATAGTCTTGTGATATAAAAATTGGCCTAATCCATTTTTAGCATAAGTTAGGTCCTCTAAAGACAAATCATCTCCCCAAGATTTTTTCAATTCTCTAAAGCTTGATTTTGGGGAAACTCTAACATCATCAATAATAGCTACATGAGGATGACTGAATGGAAAAATTATATTCATTTTTGCTGCAATTTCAGAATTCATTTTATTAACTGCTTTAATTATTAATGAATGAACATTTTCATCTGAAGCATAAGGATAATGTCTATCTAAATCAAATTCATTTTTTGATATTAATTCATTTGAAATGTCTGTTGTATTGTTATAATCATATTGTATATCAAAATATTCTTCAGGATTGATTTTTGGTGTTTTATTTTCACCATCAAAATATAATTGTCCAGAAGGTAATGATTTTATCTTTGCTAATTTGTACCACATATTAGATTCCTCAATTTAATTTTTTTGATAATGTGAAAGTAAATCCTTTGTGTTACTAGGAGAATCATACAGACGGTTTGTATAATTAATTATAATGGCAATTTTTCCAATAACAAATTATTATGTTGTAAACTATGATGTTTTAAGATCATCCTCATTCAAAGCTGGAATGGTATTGATGAGAAATTCCAATGGATATGCAATCAAAGCTGATAGATCATTATCTAGTACAGATACATTATCAGAACAACTAGGAAAATATATAGGCTTTGCTTCAGGCGATCATGATACATTGAATAATATAATTCTTTCTGATCCTGTAGGAAGTAATTATCTTGATTCAAACAATGTATTCAGAGACAATGTCAATTCTCAATATGGCGTTTTCAAAAGATCAATTTCTGAATTTTCTGATGAAAATGTAAATCGATATTATAATGTATCCGACAACTCACTAATGCCTCAACGTGGAGTGGCAGTATACAATTTAAAGGGTGAATCATATATCACCGATCAATTTGTTCCAGTTTTAGCATCTACCTTTGCTGCTGATTCAAGAATTGCAACAACTTTATCTCCTGGTGATTATTTGACATTTGGTGCTGGAATTAATGCTGGCAAATTAGTAAAAGTTGATACTACAGGTAATGGGCCTTCTGTGTTAATAGTTGGAATTGTAGAAAAGCATGACACTGGGACCAACCTTTTAACGTTTACACTTGCACTAGAATACTACAGTAATACTTTGAGTATTATTACTACTGGTCTATATCTAAATTTAGATGCTTCAAATTCAACTAGTTACCCTAGTTCAGGCACGACTTGGTATGACTTGTCTGGTAATTCTTTAAACGGATCTATGAACAATGGGACAACTTGGTATCCCACAAACGGTGGAATAATGAGATTGGACAGTACTGATGATCAAATTGTGATTGCTGATAATCCTATATTTGATTTTTCAGGTGATTTTTCCATTGAAATTATGTATTATCCTAATGAATTTACCTTACATGGAATATTAGGAAAATGGGTCACTGGGGGTTCAATGGTTGGAAATACTTGGATAATTGGATCATTCTTCAGCGCATATGGAACAGGGTCATCTATATTTTGGAATTCACTAACTACTGCTGGTGGTGTTTCTGTCAGTACTCCAACTCTATATGAAAATTTCAATTGGTACTCCATCACTATAACAAGAAGTTCTGGTTTGATGTCAATATATGTAAATGGTATTTTTGAAGTTGCTAAACTTAACACTCCTAATTTTACAAATACTAATCCAATTATTATTACACAATGGGCTTCTTTTAATGCTGGCGCAGATGTAGCTTTAATTAGGTTTTACAACAATGCTTTGTCTGCACAACAAGTTCAAAACAATTATAATCATACATATAATAGAATGTTTGTATAGTTTCTATTTACAATTGATAAAATATATATTAAGCAAATTTCATTTTTCTTAACATAAGTCTTCAACAAATAACTAATAATATATTTGGTTTTAGAATTTATTGAAGGAAACAAAAATGAAAAAAGCTTTCACATTAATTGAACTTCTCGTCGTTATTGCAATCATCGCTATCCTTGCAGCAATCCTCTTCCCAGTCTTTGCTCAGGCTCGTGACAAGGCCCGTTCTGCTAGTTGCTTGTCTAATGAGAAACAAATTGGTCTTGGGTTGATGATGTATACTCAGGATTATGATGAAACTTATCCCACTGCTTATCAATACAAGAATAACACCGCTACAACCAACGGCGGAAGTGCTGGTGGATATGTTCATTATTCTGCAATGATTCAGCCTTACATCAAGAGTGACAAGATTTGGGTATGTCCATCTGATAAGTTAGGTGGTGTTGGTCCAGACAATCCTCCTTGTTCTCCGTGGACAGATGTAAGTACTTTTGGATGCGAAGCACAAGTACCACGCTTGTCCTACATTCCCAACTCTGCTGTTTTACCACGCAAAAGAGGACCAGTAGATGCACCTAGTGTTGTGTCAATTGCTGCAGTAGATTTTCCTGCTGATGTAATTGCTATTGCTGAAGCCACAAATCATTTGTCATGTATTTTCTTAGGTTCTACTGGACAACTTAATACAGAGCGAAGAAACAAGAGTCATAGACCAACAAATGCTATGATGAGAACTGTTAGTGGTGGTCAATGGGCTGGCCAGAGTGTTGCTGATGCTACAGGTTCAATTTATGCCATTACTAAGGCTGCTGCAGAGGGTGCTGACGGATGGGGCGGTCCATCTGATTCTGGACTTCAAAATGGCACTGGCGGATGCAGATCTGTCGCTGCAGACGGCGGATATCACATCAGATTTATGGAGCCAGGTCGCCATACAGGTGGTTCGAACTATGTATTCAGCGATGGACATGCAAAGTGGTTTAGATTTGAATCAACTATCAATCCGAACAACTTCCTCTGGGGTAAATCTTATTACCCAACTGGACAAACTGTTCTTGACCAATTTGGAAACCCAGTAAGATAATTGAAAAGAGGAGAGAAATCTCCTCTTTTTTTATTTACCTCTACTACCGCTTCTTCTAATTTTAGGTTTTTGTGTAGAACTTGAAGCTTTTTGATTTTGATTGGAATCTAAAGGCTTCACATCTTTTGATGTATTTTGAAATCTCTCTAACAATTTTTCTTGTTCAGCAGATAATAATGATTTACGTTTGGACATGAAAACAGTCTCCTTTGGTTTAATATTTTATACTAGAAGAATAAGATTGTTTCTTTGCAAAATATAGAGTAAAATATAAAAATCTAAGGGTATAATTAATTATGGTCAGATGTTTAGTATTAAATAGCGATTATGAGCCTCTAAATATTTGCGGAATGAATCGTGCTTTGAAATTAGTATATGTTGGCAAAGCTGATATTCTTCATGAAATGGATAAAACTCTTGTCCTTGGTAATGGAAATCAAATTAATCTTCCTTCAGTTGTAAGACTTCGAAAACAAATCAAGAAAAGATCTTTTTCAGAATACAAAGTTTCAAGAAGAGGAATTTTTACTAGAGATAATTTCATCTGTCAATATTGTGGAAAGAAAGATGGAGATCTTACTTTAGATCATGTACATCCTAGACATTTAGGCGGTAAACATACTTGGGATAATCTTGTCACATGCTGTAATCGCTGTAACAATTCTAAAGGCTGGAAAACATTGGATGAAAGTGGAATGAAATTACTTTCTATTCCTAAAAGACCTAAATATTCTTACCATTCAGTTTTATCTAAATTTTTCTATGAGAGTGATCGTGAGGAGTGGAGATATTATTTATCTTTCTAAATAAAAATGAATACATTTGCAGAATTATTTAAAGACGCTTTTAGTTTATTGGTGATTGTTGATCCATTAGCATCAATTCCTATATTTTTAACCCTTACTTCTCATCAGAAACCTGCGAAGCAAAAGATTACTGCAAGAAGAGCAACATTAGCAGCTTTTTTAATTTTATTGTCTTCAGCTATTTGTGGAAAAATTGTTCTGACCTTATTTGGGGTATCCTTAGGTTCAATTCGTGCTGCTGGGGGTTTATTATTCCTTTACATGGGATTTGAATTACTCAGAGCTCAATATAAGAAATTATCTGATGAAGAGCAAGAAGAAGCTGAAATGCACAGCGATGTAGCTGTAGTTCCTTTAGCACTTCCTATCTTGTCTGGCCCTGGAGCTATGGGAGCAGTGATTATTGCTTCTGATAAGGGAAGTTTATTGCAAACTCTCCCAATGCAAGGTTTATCAATTGGTTTTGTTATGTTTATTACCTGGCTGTGTTTAAGATCTGCTCAGTTCATTGGTACTAAATTGGGTGTAACTGGCATCAATATAATGAACAGAGTTTTGGGACTTTTGATAATAGCCCTTGGATTTGAGTTTCTGCTCAATGGATTAAAATCTATTTGGTTTGGATAGTACCAAAACCATCAATAATTTTTGCATAATATTTTGTTTAAATCTAAAACTTGACTTAACAAGAAAAATCTTTTACAATAAAATATCGAGGTAAAAAATGTTACTGCCAGAATCAAGAACTTGGAAAGAAGAATTTGTTTATCAAAGCGGAATGATTGATCCTCAGCCTGGATATTTAGGTAATGAACCAGGTTGTAAAATGTTCGACAATCATATGAGAGCTTTGAATTTTGTTTTAAGTGATGGATGGGAATTATCTTCACACACACCTTTAGACATTCATAGAATTTTGACAAAAGATATACCATTTTTTGAAAGAGACTCTGGTAAATATCGCACAGTAGATGCATGGATAGGACATGATCTTTGCCCTAATCCGATATTATTTAATAATTTAATGGATCAATGGTTCACCTCTACTAAAAGAATGATGGACAGTTTTGTTGATAAATGTGGAGATGAAATTGAAGCTAAAAAAATAGCTTGGATATCTCATCATATATTTGAAGTGGTTCATCCTTTTATAGATGGAAATGGTAGAACAGGCAGACTGTTACTAGCTAAAGTTATGCATGATTTAGGTTATGATCCAATCATTGTAAATTTTGATGACAGATTCAGCTATTATGATTCTATAGAATCATTTAGAAATGAATATTGGACTGGTAAGCAATTCATTTTGGAAAATTTATTTTTATGACTGTTTCTGATATATATAAATTATTAGATAAGTTTTCTTATTGTTCATATAAAGATACTTTTTCTTTACAAACAAATAGATTTCCATTATTTGATTTATTAGATATTAATTGGGATAAATTTGAGAATGAACAAGAAAAGTTTAAATCTTTTGTTTACGATGGATGCGATAATACTTTTTTTGTCTGCACATATAAGAGTGAGCCATTTCTTTTGATAAATTATTTGAGAAAAGATAATAAATACATTTGTCATTGCACAAATGTAGAAATTTTTGAAGATGTATTCATGATTATCTTAATGAAATACGCAGTGAGATGGAACAAATGCAATTGTCCAAGCAGTGAAGAAAATTCTGTAAATATAATTCCTATCTAACTTATTTTGAAGAAGCACCAATTTATTCACCCGTTTACTTTATGTACAAAAATATTATGTCATATAGAGTATTGAAGTTCAGTCCTAAATATTCCGATTCTAATACAGAAACAATTTTATGGAAGGCTCAATTGAATCGTCCTGATGATTTTCAGTCTGTAAACACAGCAATGTTGGAAGATAATATTACTGTTAATAACAGAAGAAAGCATTCAGAATGGGAAAAATTATTGATTGAAAATGGATTTAAATTTGAGTTAAATTTCAATCATGAATTTGCAAAAGAATATATTGTTTTTGATGTAAATTTTGCTTCTTATTCTTTTGAACTATTTGCATGTGATATTCATGTAGCTAATTATGATGTTGAATGCACTGAAGAGCATATTATGACATTGTTATTTCTTTTAGATTTAAAAAAGAATGGAACAATAAATCCACATACATTGATGAATAAAATTAATATTGCTTCAAGCCGTTTAGTTTTAGATGCTCTCCCAAATTCACTTTCTAATGTTATGAATCGTTTACTAAAGAAACTTGAAAAGCTTGCAGATCATTGTATCGATTATGAAACTGATATCTCATTTGCAGTTAATGAATAGTAGAGTGTATAATAGTAAAAGAGTCTTTTTCTAAGATAAAATAGGTGATTTATGAAAATTTTATATATATCTTCCAATCAGCGAACAGAGCAATTTCCATGGCTAGTGGATTATCAAAATGATTGTCTTTTATATGGTTTGAAAGAACTATTCGGTGATGATGTTGTAGATTGCAACAAGAGATATAATTTGTATTCTGATTATTCTGATGCTGATATGGCTTCAGAATATGGCAAAGGATTTACAATTTGCCGTTTATTGGACAGTGATAAAACTGATCGAGATGACATTAGAAAAAAGATCAAAAATAAATATTTTGATTATGTTGTTTATGGAAGCATTTCAAGATGTCAAGACTATTTAGATCTTGTCTTGGAAACATATGAAAGAAATAAAATTGCTTTCATTGATGGTGAAGATTCTCCAAAATTCTCTAATTTCTTGGAAAAAGAAGTGATGTATTTTAAAAGAGAACTAGTATGGGAGCAAAACATGGAAGCTGAAAGATATTTCCAATTTGTGGCTCCAATTGGTTTTGCATTCCCAGGCAAAAAAATATTTACATCTGCTCCCAAAGATCGTAAATTAGCTTACATTGATCCATCTAATCCTAAAACTTATATTTACAATGATGAATCGTCTTATTATTCAGACTATAGGCATTCTAAATTTGCAATGACCAAACCTAAAGCAGGATGGGATGCTATGAGACATTATGAAATTATGGGCAATGGATGTGTCCCTATCTTTCCAGGCCTTGAGCATTGTCCAAGATTTACAATGATGAAATTCCCTAAGGCATTATTGATTAAGGTTTTATTCTTCTATGCTAATGATCCAAAATGGCTAGATGCAAATTATGAAGAATTGAAGTCCGATCTCATGGACCATTTTGTGAAGTTCAACACTACAAAAGCAATGGCTGAATCTTTCATGAAAGACATAAAAGGATTTCAACCTAGATAATCTAAAAAGCCCCCCAAAAGGGGGCTTTTTTTATACTTTCCACTTATTTCTGAATGCTTGTTCGAGTCCAAAGGTATAATTGTACCAAACGCCCTTTTCATGCAGTAATTTATGAGATGTTTGCCCATAGTGGGTGACATGAGATGAAGCTACCAAAGCGTGTTTACAATTCTTTTCTTGTAGTCTCATTATAATGTCATTGTCTTGATAAAAGAACTTGAATTGTTCATCAAGCGGAAATAACCATTCTCTGACGTTTTTAGTCATTACCCAGCACCATCCACAGAATGTATACACCACCATATAGCCTTCTACAATTTTTGAATTAGGTGTATATCGGTGTTTAATTTCATATTTGGGAACAATTCCAACTTGTTCTGTCGGAGATTTCGGAGAAGCTGTGTCAAGATTATGTTTGACCATATTTTCTAGAATGTTTTCCCACCAATTTGGATAAAACACTACATCATTATTAGACACACAAGAATAATCACAAATACAATGTTCACTAGCAATATTTAAATATGAATTGTAATTGAATTCTTCTTTTGGATTTAAAAAAACATCAACATCATATTTTTTGGTGAAATTATTATTAGATTCTACTAAAATAATATTAAAAATATCTTCACTGCTTGATTTCTTTAAAGAATCAATAGCTTTAGATGTCATTTTGTAAATTTCATCATTGGCTGTATTAGTGAGAATAATTACATCTAATTGTTTCATAAAACTTCCTATCAATAAATAGATAATCTTATTTTACAATTATAATCTAGGAAGAGACAAAATTTTTTTATCAAATATATTGTCAAAATCACCAGCAGTTGTTCTAAAAATTCGAATATCTGAATTTGCTAAGTATTTCACTTGTTCATTTGTTGGTCTGAATTTAATCACAGCAATATCAAATAATATCCTTACAGTGTTTGTAATCTCTGGAACTATCAATTCTTTTGTTAATTCCATATTCATCAGTTTTTTGAATAGAAGATCGAATTTATAATGTGCTGGTAACAATGGACTTATTTCACCATTAGAAAACAAATATCTACTGTTATTATTTATTTTAGGATAAATAGATTCAACAATATTATTTTTCAAATATCTGTTGATTTTAAGCACTAATTCATGAGAATCAAAATCTATTTGATCTGTCAGAAAATTTTCTTCTAACAAGCTGAAGCATTGAAAATTTTCTTGTTTAGTTTTGTAATTTTTTAAGGATTCAAATAACAAATCTCTCTCTTGTTGTTGATTATAAAAATCAGAATTGACAAGCTGAGAGATAATTATATCTATCATTTAACCCCAATAAAAGATTCTGATAAATTTGAATATCTTAGATCATTAGCTTCGATTAAATTTATGATCATATCTATATTTAAAATTACTCCAATAGGAATAAATGTTTTGAGAGTTTTGTAAATTTTATTATCTGGAGATCTGTACGTGCCCAAAATTGAAGATAATTTGCCCATGATAAATTCAGGAAATTCAGTCCAGCATTTCTTTTCATTATTTTTATCGTTAGGAGTTTTACAATCATTTATTCTTTTGATAAAATCTGCTTCACTCATTTTATTTGAAACGTTGTAATATTCAGATGTTTCAAACCAATCTAAAATATACTCAAAGAAACCAGAAGGAGTATTAGTATTAGGAATTTTAATCCCGTTTTCATCTTTAAACAATAATTCATTTGATTCAATAACTAAGCTTGGATCGGTTTGTTTAGTGACAGCTTCATCATCCTTGGCAATTTCTGCATTAAATCTTGGAACACGTTCTCTAGGAGGAATGTTTGATAATTCTAGTTTTGGATCAAAATCCGATATTTGAAATTTTCGAGTAGTATTGGGTTTAGCTGAAGGAGCATTTCCAGGTGTTACAGATGTTTGACTACTTACAGGTGAGAAATTTACATCATTTTTTTTTACGGTTGCATCTGGTTTGGCTGAATCTATGGCAGGTGCTAATAAAGTTTGTCCAGATAATCTCTTGAGGATATTATATAAATTTTCAGTGTCAGTAGAAAGTTTAGGTTCTCTCATTTGTGGCAAAATTGGTTCGCCATTGGATGATTGCTCATGAGATGTTTTATTTTTAACAGCAAGATCAATTCTTGTTAATAATTTTTTTAAAGGTTCAGTATTTTTAGGATCTAAATTTCCCTTACCAATATCATTTAAAGGTTGATATCCAACTCCTGCAAGTCTATTATATTCTTTAAGGATAGACATGGCATATGAATTAGCTTGTTGGTCATTAATTATCGGTACTCTTACACCACCAGGTCCAGGCAAAGTACCTAATGGAGAAATTAATGCTTGAAATGTTCTACCATTCACTGTAACAGGACTTGATAATGCAACAGCTTGAGAAGGATCTGTAATTTTTCCTTGAGACATTAATTCCTCAATCACTTCTTCTCTTGTTTTATATTGAGGTTTAGATGGTTTAGCAGAAGGAGATGGCTTTACTGCTGGCACTAGAGGAGCAGGAGCAGCTGGTGCAGCAGGTTTTACTTGAGTAGCTGGCGGTTTTGGTTGTAAATTATCATCTGTAACAATGGTATCTTTTTTTGCGCCATCTTTAGTATAATTGTCATTTAAAAATTTCAATGCATTTACAAATTTGCTCAAAAGAAGATTGTTATTAGCGCTAGGCTTATTTTGCAAAGATCCAATTTTTTGATTAATGAAAGCTTTTAGACTATCAATATTAGTGCCTGGATTTTCATTTTTGTAATAATTATCTGTAGCAGATTTACGTGCTTTAGTTATTGTTGGGTCATTAGATCTAATTTCAGACATTTTGTTGAAAAATGCACCTTTGAGCTTAGCAGTCGATCCACCTAAAACTCTTAGATAGTAAAATAATTGTAAAACTAGTAAATATTCTGAAAGATTTTCCATAATTATAAATCAGCACTTGCTCCCTCGCCAGTTGAACCACCCGTTGGGGCAGATGGTCTTGTTGGCGGTGTGCGTGGGTTTTGAGACCTTGATTGTGCAGAAGGAGGAGTATTTCTTTTTGTCGTGCCTGTCGAACTAGATCCACCTGCGTTTGGGCTTTTAGTGTTTGTTACAAATCCAATTTCTTTTTTAAATACTTTTAAAATCTTATTTTTAAAATCTTCTTTACTATCTATACTATTAGGCACAAATGTCGATTTGCCATCAAAATTTGACAATAAGGAATCTAGTTTAGTTGAAAATTCTTCAAGAATGATAGCTGAATTTTCTTTTGATTTACTTTGGTTATCATATTTATTTTTATATCTTCTGTATTCATTTGTAATATTTTTTGGAAGCCATCTTTTTTCTGTATTTATCTCAGCAAAAAGTGATACACCAACTACTGAAGCCCCAATAATCGCTGCATATAAGCCATTTCGTGCTGCAGCTAATGCAGCCCAACCTTTTGCTTTATTTTTTTCTGTTCTTTTACTGGAAGGAGTTATTGATACAGTTTTATTTTTGGGAACTTTTATAGTTTCTACTTTACCACCATTCATCAAGTCCTTAATATAAAAAAAAGGGTCAACCAGTTTTGTAATTAATGTATTTTTTGTAGGTTTAGTAACACCTTTAATAGTTTTATCAATATTATCTGGTAGATAGTATTTTTCTATTGCATAAGATGAAGGATCTTCTACACTGAATCGAGTTGTGTTATTTGGAACATAAATTTCTACTAACGTTTTTTGATTGGCTGGTAGGCCTTTGTATTTATCAGCCTGTGCTCTCACTTGACTGACAATTGTCGGGTCAATAGTTTTTTTAGGATAAGTATCAGGAACATCAGCCACTTCTTTTTGTTCTTGAAATTCATAGTCAATCTCTTTTGAGCGCATTTTCCAAGTCCTGATAGCATTGACTAGTCCTAGTGGTAATGCGCCGAAAAGACCCGATTTTTGTAAGATATGTGTATATCCAGAAAGTTTGTCAACTCCTGCTAAAGCTTGCAAAAGCTCACCACTTTGAGCAGTTTTAATCATGGAAGTACTTGATGAAAATACTTTCAATAGATCATCTGATTCTTGAAATAAACCAGCAGAATCTAATTTGTCAGCGAGCTCAATGTAAATGTTTTTGTTCATAATAAAATTCTCAAATATTATTTGTTATAGAGAATTTTCTTAAAAACTACATTTTATTCCTTTTCATATTCAAAGCCAAAGCGCTTTAAATACAACCAGTGCTCATCTGACAGAGAAGGTTTAGGTTGAGGTCCAGCTAATAAAGGGATCACTTGATTCTTAATGAATGATAAAAATTCATCTTCATTATATTGGTAATTGATATATTTCAAGCTACCTTTTAATCCAGCTCTATCATTTTTATCAGCTGCAAATCCATCAGGCTCAAAAATCATCAATCCAATTTTATCTACATTTTTCAAAGACAAGCTTCTATGATCATCGCAATGCAAAATGGAATATGCATAGGAACTAAGTTGTAATTTATATTTTTCAAGATAAACAGGATTGATTTCACTTGTTTTAAAATCAATGACAGAGTAAGAACCATCTTCATGAGAAACTATTGAATCAATCTTTCCTCTAAGAACAATTTCAATGTCTGGATAATCGGGATTAATAATAGGTGTAGACATCACCCAAGAATCAGCGTGAGATACCATGCCATTTGGAAGATTTGGATTAATCTCACTTAGATTTACTCCAGTGAATTTTTTCTTCATCAATTCATCGATAATGCTGAATATTCTTGGAAATACTCCTGGAACTCTTGGGATGCCTTCTTTATATTTGCAGTAAAATCCCCAAGGACTTTCATCGAATAGAAAACATAAATCTGATGGACTAATCTTTATTTGCATTTGATTCTCTTGTTGTATAAAAAATTTGTAACTAATGATACCATAAAAATTATGTTACAGTATAGAGTTTACAAATCAAAATTCTATATGTATAATAATGATGATCGAGTGATCATAGAAGGTTAACCAAAAATGAGTGATGTAACGACAGTAGATGTAGTGGATGCAGAAGCTCCAGCTATTTCTCATGATGAGTATTTGGAACTTGTAACAATGCGACAGTCAATTCTTGAGCTCAAGGCTCAGAAGGCTGACATTCTTGAGTGGGTGAATCAGTACAACCAGATGGCTTCTCAGGCACAACAGGCTGGTGAGCGACTTCAGGCACTAAATGAAGCACTTCAGGACAATTCCACAGCGCTTCAGGAGAGAATGAAGGAAATTATTGAGCCTCATGGCGTTGCTGGCGAGTTCACAATTTCTGACACTGAGCCACATTACATCCTAGTTGAAGATTAATTACCAACTAGATAGAAACAAAAAGGCAGATGAAAATCTGCCTTTTTCGTATTTATAAACTAATTTGTTTATTTTTTCTTTTTTTCAAGCTTTTTTGCTTCTTTAATTCTTTGCTCATTCCTAAATTCTTCTTTAGGATGTCGGAATCTTTTAATTTCCACTTCTACTCTTGGATTTTCCTTATCATAATGAATCATGTGTTCATTATTATCGGACCAATGAATCCACATGTCATCTTCTATGATGCCATGCTTTTGTATGATGTCTCCATGAGCTTGTTGGTATCCACATTCATCGCCAACAATCCAAGAATCTAAGAATACTTTTAATTTAACACTGACACCAAAATCTAAAGGGTTTAATTGGAATTTTTTCCAGAAAAATTCACAATAGTCTTTGCAATGTAATTCATATCTCTCATAGAGTGCAGAAGGAAGAATTTTTGTAAATTTACCTCTTCTTACCACTCTTTGTGAAGTTTTTTTGGTTGAAGGTCTACCTGGAATTGTGAATTTAAGAATCAATGTATCATCAGGCAAAGTCTCATATGAAGATTGGTCTTCACAAAATAAATGATAGTCTAAATAATCTCGCATAGGTTATTTGTACAGACTAAAAAGTTATTGTTGATGTTCTTCTAAACATTGTTGTGAAATTGATACTGCATTTAATAATGTTTGTATTTAAATCAAAATCTATTTTTGGCAAGAATACCAAATCCCCAAGATTCAAAGTTTTATCTCCATTTACTTTATCGAAAACTTTAAATTTGATTTGTTTTTCAAATGGAGCAAAGATTCCAGGAGGCTGTATAGATGCAAGCTTCAATGTATCGTATTGATCTTGTCTAACAACTAATGTGATACTTCCTGTGGCTGAATATCCTGTGATTGAATACTTAGGAAATATATTGTCATATGGATTGTCAAAATTGTTGTTTATCAGATAATTCTTTTCGTTTTCAACTGCTAAACTAATTGTGCCACTAGCTACTAAATAATCATTTCCAAATATGCTAAAAATTGTGTCATAAAATTTAGCTGTTCTGCCATAAAAATCCAATGGTGGTGAATCTGCTACAATTTCAAATCCACCCTTTGATAATTGAGTTCCGTCAAGGGCAAATTCAGGAAAGTTCAAGCTCGTCACTTTCACAGTAACATCAACATTTGAACTATCTACTTTGATTTCTAAAGAATTCAAGAAATATTCTAAACTGTTATTGCTAGCAATTGGTTCTCGGATAACTGCTAAATTTTCAAGAGCAAGTTCATAAGCGTCTGTGATTGTTTCTGATTTAGTATTGTCAAATTTTTGAAACAACAAAACATCAGAACTAAAATTTGCTTTAATTTCCTGATTATTAATTTGCACAAGGTGAGTTCCAATATCTGCAAATAAACCATCTATAGATTTAACTGTAGTTTCTCTAGTTTCAGTAAAGTTTTTAAGCAGTCTATATTTGCCATCTATAAACACTGCCTTGTAAACGCCCATGTAATCAGGGGATAAAATAGGCATTAATTTTCCATCCTTGCAAAAGACTTAAATTTCAAATCAACTTCTACTATCTTTCCTTTTAATTTTAAATAAGAAGATGTAATCAAAGATGCTTGACCTAGTTTTAAGTGTCTTTGTCCAACTACAAAAGTTAGATTGTTCAAATTAACATCAAAATTAGGATAATTAGCATATATGTTAGAATTGTTTGTGTTTATATTCTCGTAGTCATCAATTTTAGAAATCAAAGTCATATCAAAATTAATTTCAAAAGACTGAGGTGAGTAAAATGGTTCAACAGTATTAGTGTTCATCAAATGCACTGTATTGTAAGCAACTGAAATTGATATACTTCCAGATTTTATGAGATAAGAAATATCATCATTGTAAAATCTTATATCATAAGTTGAAGCCACTCTTCCTAAAAATTCATTGTCTAATTCTTTGAAGAAAGCGGAAGCATAATTTATATTGAAAATTTGATCGTATTTAGCTAAATAAGTAAGCGCTATTGTCGCACTATCACTGTTTACATTTATCTCAGCATTGGACATTAAGTTTTTAGTACTCATGTTGTAAAGACTAGGATATGTTAGTTTGTTTCTTATTAAAGTAAAATCTTCAATCAATAAATCAAAAACATCTTTAAATTTAGAATTGGAATTTTTCTGAATTATCAAACTGCCAACAACTGATGTTTTATGCGATAGTCCTTGCACAGACATTGCAATAGGAGCTGCAACACCATTTAAATAAAGTTTGCTGTCAACACTTTGCAAAGTTGTGTTATCAATATTGTCAACAATATAATTGTAATTGGGATTATTTTTGTCATTTAAAATAAACCAATTAGAAATATAATCAGAAGTTAATAGTTTCATTATTTTTGCTCTTTAGCAATTTTTGAAAAAGCTTCAGGGTAAATTTCATTAACAATTTTGTTTTTTAATTCTTCCAAAGAGATTGATATAGTATTATTCTCAATCTCATATTTCAGTTGTTCCAATGCTGCAAGTTTTTCAGATATTTCAGTTGCATCTAATAAATTTTCAAAATAAATTTTAAACTCTTTCAACGGAGAATGTTCTAATTCCATTAATGATTCATGGTTACTAGATATTTGATCTTGTAATTGTTTAATTCTATTTTGTCTCGCAGAACTGTCAGCATCTGAAAGAGTAGTTCCTCTAGCTAACAATCCACGAATACTTTCTTGTGATCTTTTGATTTCTAGTTGATGAAATTCTCTTAATAGTTTATTTGAATAAAGAGTTTCTCTATTCCATCCTCCAGATCCAGAATATTGTTGAACAGCTTTAGCGAAACCAAATTCTGAAAATTTCAACTTGATAATTGCACACTCTAGAATTCTTAAAGATCTATTTTTTTCACTATCATAAACTTCTGAATGATGATTAGTGCTAAGATATTTTTGTGTAATTTCAGAATTAGGAGCAAACATTTCCATTTCTCTGAGCATTCCACAACCGTAATTTGGATGACATTTGTCTGAATTATAAATAATTCGATTAGCATCAAGCTTTTGCATAATTTTCTTGCCAGTTTTATCTCTGGTGTCAGATTCTTCAAAAGCTAAACTTGAAGTTCCGAGCATATCTGCTAATGCTTCATATGTGAACATTTTCCATGAAGTTTTAAATTTATAAAAAGCTGCAAATGTAACATCATTGCCTGTCTGAACAAGTTCTAACTTTTCTTTTTTTGCATCTTCGTACCAAGGTTCACTACCATCAGGATTTACAAATGGTTTACCGTAATCTTTAGGATTTAAAGTTTTACCACCACTGTATCCATAATATTCTCCAATGAAAATCACAGATGATTTGATTACAGGTTCACCATCAACACAATATTCTAAGACATCACATGGTAGCAAAAAGTCTATTTGAAAAATGGATAAAGATGTTGGATTGTCAGTAGGACAGGGAACAGCAACAGGAAATGGAATTGGATCTAATTTATAGTCATTTCTCAATAGATTGATAATCACTTGTTCTTCACCAGAATCATAAGTGAAATTGAACTCTGGATATCTTTCATCTAAAGCTTTATCTGCGCATGAGTCAATGAAATAATTAACTTGTCCACATCCAGCTTCTTCTAAATCTTTTTTGAATTGATTGAGATTTCTATTACACAATTTCCAGTGTGTAAAGTATCCTTTGATTTTTGATCCCACTTTGTCTTCAGCAAGTCCTGAAGTATTAACTCTATATGTAACACCATCTCTTTTGATAAAATTCATTCCTAGTGGATAACATATCTTATGTGAATCATATCCATTTTCCACTAACTCTCTTAATTTGTCGAGAGCATATTGTCTTGGATTCTCTATTTGATTATCTTCAGGGTAAAAATAATCATAAATCAATTCATAATGTCCACGTTTTTGAGGAGCTATCTTTTCAGGAGACGGTACATCAGCATCTTCCATTTTAATTGAAATGATAATTTGTTCACGTTCTAAAATAGAAGTTAAGTCCCAGGAAATAGGTTGATAAGGAATTCTTTTCCATTTTTCCAATTCAGGAGTGTCTTGATGTTGTGATAAAACTTTGTTCCAAGGTTGTAATGTTTTATTTCTAGCTTCCTGTTTAAGCAAATTGATTTTTCGAAACACTTCATTTATATCTTCACCATATTTTTCCAGCAAAGATGAATATATTTTTCTTTTATCAATTTGCACAATCGTAAGAACATCATTCATAGATAAATTTGGAATTGTTGTTTTTAAAGATTCAAACAAATCCAGGAATTTTTTAACAAATACTTTTTGGTACTTAATAATTTCAGTTCTAATAAAGTTAGATGCATACAAAAGTTCTTCAGGAGAATTTAAATCTTTTAATGGTTCGTATAATTCTGGAGTTCTTTTTTCAGTAAGGCTAAGCATTCTTTCAATAGCAGGAATAGTGATTGATTTAGCTCGTTCCAGCAATGCATAATATTCTTCTTGAATGTCTTGATCTGAAGGATTATCTATACCTTTTGCAATGAAAATTTGTCCTATCAAAGATCTAATCTCATTGATAGGTTGAGCATATGAGCTTAAATTTTCATCATTTGCAAGCTTGTAGTTTTTATTATTGAACATGTGGATTCCTGATATCTATAATATATAGAATTTCCTTTTTAAAAGTTTCTAATCCTTCAAAATAGAATTATACGAATAAGTTTTGTTTGATTATGGAGGCACAAACAATGACGTTTATAGGAAAGTTCATCCTTATTACCAAAATGACAGTGTTGTCATTATTTTTATCAATAACTAATAAAGATTCTTATTTAGTTTATTTGAATAATCCTGAGACTGTTAAATCTTCAGGATTAATATATTCTCAAACATTTAACAAAAATTCAAAGGTGAGGTATTTTTTTCACTACAAAAATGGCACTAAAAAGCCAATGAATTTTGTAATCAAAACAAATAACAAGTTGGAAAATTTAAAGAAATCTATCAACACAGATTTTCGTCCAGAAATTGCGGGAGCTAAATCTGGCAAAAGTTTCTTGGAATGCTCAGCTCAGCAATCTTATGCTAATTATTCTTCCTCTGTCTTACCTGATTGTACAATTTCAGGCATTCTAGAGGCTGACTTTGAAAAAAATGATTACATTGAATATTATTTTGATAATAAAAATGAGATAACAAAATTTGATGTATTACAAGAAGAATACAATTTTAACTATTTCTATAATTTAGATCTTAACTCAACGGCGAGCTATAGACTGGGAGATAATCAAGATAATACAGTTAAAGGGCTATATGGCTCAAATATCAATATCAAAATCACACCTAAAGATTCTGGAATATTAAAGTTGTCTTTTTCCCCAAGAGGTGGTAGTGGGTTGCTTGTATTTTCTAACAAAGGTAAAATATATACAACAAAACTTTGCGACGCTAAAAGTTACAATGAAGTATTTGTTTGTAATGTTGAAAAAAATATTTCTGAAACTTTTACTTTCATACCATTGGGTGGTTTAAATTATCCTATATTATTGAATTTTAGTTTGCATAGTTTTGAAATTACGAAAGTTGCATAAAAGATGAAAGTTGAAGGAACGATTGTAGATGAGCTTACTGCTAAGAAGCAAACTGAAGAAGCTTTAGCAGAACTCATGAAAGTTGATGACACTCATAACATGAGTTTCCATAAAGTGCTTGTTGAAAAAAATGGGCAAATGGTGGAAATTGAAGTTCCAATTGATGACATTAATTTATTGGATGATTTTGATGATGAAGATCTTACAGAAGAGGGTGAAAGGTCATTGGGCATTATTGATGCTGAATATGACAGCACTTCTGATGATGGTCCAGAGAAGAAGCCAAGAAATAGAATGCCAGTGGTGGAGATTAATATCAAAGATAAAAATGATGATTTTGAAATCATCTGTCCACACACTGGCAGTAAGAATGTTTATCAAATCAATTCTTTTGCATGGGCTAGTTATGAAACTGATGAGCCATTCATGGTAAGAATCAACATCGAAGAAGATTAATCTTCTTCCTCTTCAATAACAATACCGAAAGCTGGACTCAAATTATTTATAATTGTTTCCAGCTTTTTATTTATTTCACTCAGATTCTCTTCAATCGCTGAAAGTTTAAGTTTGATATCTTTAGAATGTCTACTAGAAGATTCCAAACTAGCGCTAGCAATCTCAGCAGCTTCTGCTAAGGTAATCTCTGAACTTTTGATTTTCTCATTAAGCTCATCTAATCTTATTTGTTTCATCTTGTTCCTCTAAAACTAATTTTTGGAAAACTAGAATTATTTTCTGATGCTGGAGAATTAGAAATTAACTGTATGATTTCGTCTAATTTCTTTTTAGCTTTTAGTGCTTCATCATTTTGCAAAGCAGCTTCTGTGAGAAACGATCTCATATCGTATAATTCTACCAACAACATGTCTCTATCAATAGTAATTTTCAAATGAATGCCTCCAAATTTTATATTCCTGAACTTAATAGACTTTCAATTGTAAACAAAAGTATTTTTGCAAATATTTCTGTTCCTGGTCATATTACTGATTCAAAATTAATATTTTCAAACTCTTGTAATATAATTATTCCCAGGCTAATTGAACTTCAACTATATGATTCTATTGAGAAACGAATATGCAATTATTATAAAGGCTTTCAACAAGAAACTATAGTGGAATTTAAGCTATTAGAAAACAAAATAAATACTAATTTTGTCATCCCACATTTTGAATGTAAAAACTTCAAATGTTTGTCTTGTAACAAAATCCACACCAAAGATGCAGATAAATGTTGTGAAATGAAAAAATCAATTTTAGAAATTTATGATTGTAAATTATATAAAATTACAATTCCTAAGCTGGATGAAATTAATATTAAATTAGAAGAAAGCAGAGATGAATTTGTATCTTTGCATTTTCCAAGTTTGATGGATACAATAATGCTATGAGCGAAGAAGTATCAATAAATAGAAAAGTAAAATATATCCGGCTCACTAATTTTCAAAATCACAAAGAAACAGTGATAAAACTTGAAGATGGGCTGAACATGCTTACGGGTTCTAATGATAATGGTAAATCTGCTATTGTTAGAGCTATCGCATTTGTTTACTATGGCAAAAGTGTTGAAGATTGTATTTTCTGGGGAGAAAATTTCACATCTGTTGAATTAGAATTTTTTGACAACTCTGCTGTCAGAAGAATCAAACATAAAGATTACAACAAAATTGAAATTAGAAACTCAGACGAAACTGAATTTAAATCATATAAGGGATTTGGTACAAAATACCCCGAAGCTGTTTTAGATTTCTTGCAAGCTCCTATCATTCATAAAGAATTAGGATATTTAGCATATTCTGAACAATCTAACAAGAATTTCCTTATTGACATTCTTCCATCTCATCTTCCGAATGTAATTTCATCCATTATTGGTGTAGATGACCTTGAGGAAGCTTCTAAAGTATTGTCTACAAAAACATTAAGAATAAATGACAAAATAAATACTTTAGAAAATGAAATTCAAGAAATAGATAAAGAAATTGAATCTGATTATTCAACATTAGATGAAGATATAGATAGTTATGATTCTGCTAAACAACTATTTGATGATGCAGAAATCTTAAATTCCACCTTATCGGAAATGTCATCTTGCCAAGAGTCTTATTTAGAAATTCTTCGCAAAGGCAATAAGATTAAGAATGAAATCAAATATTACAAGCAAATTATTGACATTCTTTCTACAAATATAGATGAGATTGAAGATATCAATGCTGTTGCTACTAGTATGGAAGATCTATTTAACAAGATTGAAACTAATCAAAAAACATTAGATTCAGTAGATAAATTTATCAATACTGTTCAACCATTCATTGATGAAGAGAAAAATATTACATCTTCTGAAAATATGAATAGAAGTTTATCTTTCATGGAAGAGCATATTGAAAAAGTGAATTTAATTAATTCTCAAATCAAAAATGTTGAAGATACTCTTGAAAATATCAATTTGATTATTAATGAAAAAAGTGAAATTGAAAAAGCTGAGTTTTATTTGTCAGGTGTAATTTTAGCCAATCCAATTCAAACTAACTATGATACTAATCAAAAAAGCATTGAAGAAATTGACAATGAATTGAAGCTGTTGAACAATGATTATTCAGTTCTTATTGAAGAGATTACAAATAAGAAACTATCTTGTTCAAAATGTAAGACTATAGGAGGAGTGAAAATATGAAAGTTTTATTTGTAGGAGATAATCATATTGATGGCAAAACTCCTCAAAATCGCACTGACAACTATATGGAAGCCACTTTAAGAAAACTTCAAGAATGCATGCAAATTGCTGAAGACAGAAAAGCAGATGCAGTGGTTTTTCTTGGAGATGTTTTCAATCACAGAGAAGTAAGTCCATTAGCTAGAAATGGTGCACTTAAAATTCTCAAATCTCAAAGTGATGGAAAGGCTTGGTCATTCCCATCTTATGTTGTTGTTGGGAATCATGACATCCAATCTTCGCATCCTCTTGAAAATAGCAGCTTGGGAACTTTAATAGAAGCTGGTGTATTAATTAAGTCAGATTATGAGCCTAGCTTAGGAATTGCTTTTGGACATTTTACTAATGATTTAGATAATGAAATCAGAGAAGGTAAATTGACCACTAATTCTGCCATTATTTGGGCTTGCCATGCTTCCATCACAGATAGACCTTCTAGGTTTTCTGAACACACTATTCTATTTGATTCTGTGTCTGTTCATCCTAACAATGTTTTAGTGATTTGCGGACATATTCATTATCCTATGGAAATGATAAGAGATGATGGAAAATGGTTTGTTAATCCTGGAGCTATTGGAAGAATGGCAGCTTCTAAAGATAATTTCGAAAGAGATTTGAAAGTTTTTTGGCTCGAATATGAACTTGATGGAAATATTATCGATAAGAGATTCATTCCATTGAAATCTGCTGAAAATTACAAGAATATTTTTAGATTAGAAGAAATTGAAGTGATTAAGGCAGAGAAGAAAGAAGTTCAAGAATTTATCAAAAAAGTTTCTTTGATTCGAGCTCATAATTGGAACTACACAACTTTAGACGATAAACTCATGGCGCTAAAAAGCTATGGCACTGAAAATAAAATTCATGATAAAACCATCGACATTGCGATGGAAGCAGTAAGATCAGTAAACGAGGAACAAAAATGAGTGAAGAATTGACCTATGCAGAAAGAGTTCAGAAATTAAGAACGAGTTTAGATAAAGCTACTGCAAGAAAAGAAGAAAAAGAAGAAACTCGTAAAAATTTGATTAAAGATTTTGACAATCTTAAAGCCAAATGCAAAGAACTTTTTGATTGTAATATTGATGAGCTTGCAAAGAAGATCATTGAAAAAGAAGAGCAACTTGAAAAGCTTATATCTGATTCTGAAGACAAACTAAAAACTGTCACTGATAATCTAAACAGCGGTAAAGATGCATGACACTGATTGAATTAAAGAAGAGTTTGGAGTCTTGTAATTCCAAACTCTTAGTCATGAAAGCTAGAAGAGATAAATTACAAGAAGATAAAGTTTTAAAAGAAGATAAGTTGGAATCTGAAAAAGATGAAAAGTTTCATACTAACCAAGCTTCTTTATTGCTAAAATCTCAAGCTGCTGACACTAGAAAAACAGCTCTAGAAGCTATAGATGATATGACTACACAAGCTATCAAACCTATGTTTGGCGAAGATTATAGCTTCAAATTTGATTATGATGCTAATGCTTTAGATAAAGGGCTTAAATCTGGATTCAATATTACTCCAAAAATCACAAGTATCATTAATGGACAACCTCTATCCACTTCAATCAAAGAAAGTAGAGGCGGTGGATTAATTGAAGTGATGAGTGTATTATTGAGATTCTCATTCTTAAGATTGATTGGATACAATGGTCTAATAATTTTAGACGAAACTTGGGTTAGTGTTTCTAATGATGAAAAGCTGAAGAATCTTATTAAGTTTCTAAATAGCTATATTGAAGAAACTAATATTCAAGTTTTATTAGTAACTCATAGAGCTGAATTGTTTGGAAAAATTTCAAATAACATTTTGAAAGTTTACAAAGATGACGGTGTTGGTAAATGTATTCCTATATCTTACGATGACTTGATTGATGGAATGAAATCTATAGAATGACAAAAAAAGAACTTGCAGATCCAATATATAAACTAATGACAGACGTGTACAAAAGACCAGTTCCAGCGCAATCAGAATTATCTAATCCTTTTGCTGCAAATAAGCGCAGAAGGAAAACTTCTTTGTCTGACAAATCTAATTCATTGTCTGAAAATGTCGAAGAATGGAATGCTAAAGATTTTGTTCATTATTTTTCACAATGTTATTTCAAGAGTTATAATGCTACATATAAAGTCACATATTCTTCAGATTGTTCTGTAATTTCTGAAATTCAAGATTTCATGAGCGACAATTCTCTTGAAGTTAATGCTAAGACAAGAGAATTTATAGATTGGTGCTTTGACAACAAGGCATTGATCTCAACTCGTACTGGCTATTTTTTCTTAGTTAGTACTCGACAGTTTTTAAATAGATACTATCAAGATAAGATCATTTCCCAAAATCCAAATCACAATCTTCTTGATTTCTTCAATGATGTGGAATCTTTATATAACAATAATCGCTCTAAAGAAATTTATTCTAAATATGGAATTCCAATAGCATCTACATTTTTGATCAACAAGAAAAACATTGATAAGGAAAAAGTCAAGTCTGGATTAATTCAATGGATTTTGTCTTTGTCATCTGGAAATAATGAGCAAAGAAAGATGCTTGTAAGTATCTTGCAAAAATCAATAAGCCGATCTCCATACATAGATAATTTCGAATTGCTTGATTGGAGAGATGTTTTAAATGATGTTATTGAAAAATTCAAGAATGAATCATGGTGGAGAGAAGAAGATTACCCAGGCTCTCCAAGATTTAAATTTGATAAATTTTTGAAAAATGAATAATAAACATGAAGAGATGATGATTGAAACGGAAACTCTTATCCGTTCTAAAAGAAATATTATCTATCTCGTAACACAAGAAGAGAATCGTGTAATGTCGGCTTTGGAATCTATATGTTCCAAGGCCGAAACTAAATGGGACGTTATAAAATGGGATATTGTCTCAGGGTTACATTCGTCTGATCCAGAGTTCTTACCTAAAAAACAATCAGAAACTGAACTAGACCAATTGGAAGTGCTGGAATGGTTCGAAAAGCTGTTGGTACCTAAAGATAAGTTCTGTATCTTGATACTTAAAGATTACAATAAATTCTTTGGCACTTCAAGCTATCGTGGACAAGCTGAGAATAGAACTATCAGATATATTAAAAATTTATCTTCAAAGCTTAATTCTCACAATAAAGCAATCATTATCATTTCAAATTCTTTTGAAGTCCCGAATGATTTAGATAAATCCTTAGCTATTTTAGATTGGCCTTTTCCAGAAAAAAGCGAAATAAAAGAAAAGATTTCCGATTTATTATCTAAAGCATCAAAGAGAAAAGAATTAGCTGATAGATTTCAAACTAAATATTCTGAAGATGAAATTGAACATATAATTCAATCTTTTCAAGGACTCACTCTTACTGAATGTGAGCAAACTTGCGCTTATTGCATGATCAAACATTCAAAACTTCAACCTGAAATAATTTCAAATCATAAAAAAGACATCATTAGAAAATCCGGTTTACTAGATTGGGTTGATAGTGATATTGACATGAATGAGATTGGTGGTCTTGAAGGTTTGAAAAATTGGCTTGAAAAGAGAAAAGATGCTTTCTCTGAAGAAGCAGCAATATATGGCCTCCCAGCTAATCCTAAGGGCATTTTATTAGTGGGAATACAAGGAGCTGGAAAATCTTTATTTGCTAAGGGTATTTCTTCATTCTGGAATTTCCCATTGTTAAAATTAGATATGGGAAAGATTTTTTCAGGGTTAGTGGGATCATCTGAGCAAAACATGCGACAAGTGTTCAAAGTGGCTGAATCTGTTGCTCCTTGCATTTTATGGTGTGATGAGATTGACAAAGGTATGTCTGGGTCTAAAAGTTCATCATCTTCTGATGGTGGTACAACTTCAAGAGTTTTAGGATCCTGGCTTACATGGATGCAAGATAGAAAAGCGCCTGTATTTGTAGTTGCCACTGCTAATGATGTTTCTAATCTACCGCCTGAATTATTAAGAAAAGGTAGATTTGATGAGATATTTTTCGTTGATCTGCCAAAAGAAAATGAAAGAAAGAAAATATTTGAAATTCATCTTAAAAAGAGAAAACGTAATCCTAACCATTTTGATTTGGCAGCTTTAGTAGATGCTTCTGATTATTACACTGGTGCTGAAATTGAATCATCTATAGAAGCAGCAATGTATGAGGCATTTAGTGACAATAGAAGAGATATCATCACTGAAGATGTTTTATTAAGTTTGCATAACACAGTTCCCATTTCAAAACTTATGAAAGAAGAAATTAGTGCTCTTAGGAAATGGGCTTCAGAACGAGCCAGAAATGCCTCTAAATCTGATAGAATTATCGTTAGAAACAAAGTTGAAGAGGAAGATTTGTAATGGATGAATTTCTTAAGATATTGGGGGTAGATTCAGATAAATTAAAAACTGATGCTAAGAATCGCAGAAGAGATGAAGGCATTGGTTGTTCAATTTGTGATTTTTCTGGATATATCAAAAAAGAAGACAATAAAACTTCTATGTGTGTTTGTCTCAAGGATCAATATTTTAAAGAATTATTCATCAAAGCAAATGTTCCAAATTTATACATTGGTAAATCTGTGGATGATTGGGACACAAGAATTGATTCTAGAGGAAATGAACTTGGGGCTGAACAGAAAATAAGTGAATGGGTATTCACTTTGATTAAAGCTTATGATAAAAAATTAAGAGCTATTGTTTCTGGAAATTCTCCCAAGATAATTCACTCATTTAACAAAGAAGATTTTTTACATTCTCTGATTTTTGAAGGCAATATTGGAAGTGGTAAGACATTTATAGCTTCAGTGTTAGTTCAATCTGCTATAAGAAAAGGACTCACTGCTAAATTTTATGATTGGACAGATATAACCACAACCATTTCGGATTTTGATAAAAAAGATGTAATTGATTCTTACTTAGATGAATTTAGAAACTTGGACTTTATTGCTATAGATGCTGTGGAGCATTATTCTTTTATGCCAAATCATGCTATACCATTGCTAGATAGAATCTTTAAGTCTAGACTAAATTCTGGCAAACCTACAATAATAATGACATCTCCAAACTACATAAATATCAATGGTGGTAGTGGATGGAATTCATTCTTAAGAAATTGTTTAGCTGTAAAACTTCCTAATGCGAGGAGATAGATATGAAATTTGATCAAAGGGAACTAGAGATAAGAGCACTTTCTCACTTGACTAAAAATCCTAAGTCAATGGATAAACTGCTATCCCGACAAATCTCCAAGCAGCATTTTATCTACAAAGAAAAAAGCGAAGAAGTATCTTTCACTAATAAACTATTTAAATTTGTAAATGATTATTGGTCTGAAAGTGGTGGCTCTTTATTCAATAGCTATGTTTTAGAATCCACATTCAATAAGTATAGAATGAAGGACCAACATAGATCTAAATTTTTATCTTTATGGACTGAAATAGAAGATTGTGAAATTGACGATAATGAATTTCACGAGGTTCTTTCACAACTTAAGAATCAAAAATGTATGAGCATTATTTCTAGCATGCTTACAGAAGGGCAATCAAAATTACAATCTGATGGTTTAGGTAATTTTGTCAAGGTTCTTCAAGATAACCTAGAAGAAATTCAAAATCAATTAAGCGAAATCAATGGAGATCGTCAGAATTTTGATGTATCTCAATCTTCCACATTGTTTAAGGATGAATATGAAAAAAGACTTTATCATCCTGAACTTTTTAAGGGTATCAATTCTGGAATAAGCAATATTGATTCTAAAACATTTGGTTGGCTTCCAGGACAAATTATTGTTTTCTTAGCTCCTTCTTCAGGTGGCAAAAGTGTAATGCTCTTGAACACCGCTCTTCATGCTAATAAAGAGTGTCATAAGAAGGTTCTATACATGTCTTTTGAAATGAACTCTTGGTTATGTTTATTGAGACATGTAGCATTGAAATTTGAAATTCCATATAGTCATTTGAAAGATACCAATTTGTCGCATGATGAATTGAAAATGATTATTGAAGGATTGGATAAAGATTCAGAAGGACCATATTTTGAATATGACGTTAATATGGAAGATCCTACACCTGAGTATATTGATTCAAGAATACGAGATCTTATTGCTACAAAAGGAAAACCAGATCTACTTGTTGTTGACTACATTGGAAATATGACAATTAGAAATCCAACAGGAATAACAAAAGACTGGGAATTGCAATCTAAAGCGATTCAACAGCTCTTCATCATGGCAAAAAGATATAACATTCCTATCATCACTGCTCAGCAAATTAACAGAGAAACTATTAGAGATTCCAGAAAGTCTAAGGAAGCTAATAAATTCATGTCTTATGATCAGGCTGCTGCTTCAGGTGGACAGAATCTTATGCACCTTTGTACCTACGCTATTGCTATGGAACCTAATAGGGAAAAAGGATACTGCGTGTTGCATCCTGTTAAGATGAGAGATGCTTGGTTTCATCCTTTTCCAATTAGAATGAATCCTGAGTTTAACAAGGTGGAAGAAATGTCTATAGAAGAGCAACAAAACATAATGGCTCTTCATGCAATGGCCAACGGTGCCACTGCAGTTCCGACATCTTCTGTACCTGCCTCACAATCTAAAACTCCTATGCCAAAGCCCAAAGCTGTTGAAGATGATGATTTTTACGAAACTATTGATACTTCAGATGATGAAGAAATTGTTCTTGCTGATTGGGTGTTGAACAATGGATAAAAAAATTGATAAAAAGTTTATAGAAGAATTAGCAAATAGCACTTCTATGATTGACTTTATGGAAAAAGAATTTAGCTCTGATTTTATTTATAGCAAAAATTCAGCATGGGCTAACACAAATTGCCCTATGCCTAACCATGAAGATAATTCTCCTTCATTTGGTGTAAACACAGAATCAAATCGATATCATTGCTTTGGTTGTGGCGAAACTGGAGATATTATAAACTTAATCAAGAATGTTGAAGGTTTTAACTTTGCAGAAACTATCCAAAGATTAGCCTTATATTCTGGCTTGGATATCGAAACCACAGATCTTGATTTGAAATATCAATTTAATGAATTGCAAAATCTAATCAAAGATGAACTTAATTATGAGCATTCATCCTTATATCCAGGTGGGTTAAGTGAGGCAGCATTTCTCATTGCTTTTTCAAAAAGAACTAAGAAACTAGAAAGAGACAATAGTTTTAATCCAGATATAATTTCTTGGGTAGATCTTCAATATCAATGTATTGAGAAAGCTATAGAATCTAATGATATGAAAAAGATAAATAGTATTTGGAAATCTTTTTCTTCTAAATCTAAAGAAAAGAAAGAAGAAATTTATGAGCGATCTTAATTTTGAATTGGCTAAATACGAAGATATAATTCGAGAAGTTAATGATGCAGTGATGAATCCCCCAAGTGAAGTTTCTGTAAACATCATCTTAAAAGGGAATTCTGCTAAGAAATTTCACATTGTAAAAACTATATTAACATCATCATATCCTGAATTGGACGAAGAAGAAATTGATGCTTATATTGTAAGATCTGGAATACATAGAGAATTAGAAAAATTGTCCTCAATAATCAAATCATGAAAAACAAGTTAGTTATATTTCCTGAAGTAATATCTGGTGTCATTAGAAATAATGAGCTAGATATTTTTCTTATCTGGCAATGCTCTAAATTAATTCCATCTTATGAAAATGGAATTATTGAAGTGAAAGAACTACTAAATATAGCTAAAAGATTATTTGGATATTCTGATACATATGCTTATAGCAAAATTAACAAAGGCATAGATAAATTCTGGAGAAAACCATTTGGATTGACCAGACAGAAAAAAGTGTGCCTGATAGCTATTGATAAGATAATTTTAAAATATGAAATCAATGTCACTAGATGTATGCCATTTGAAATCCCTTTGTCTGTGCTTCAATATAAATCAATCAAGGAAATAAAGAATTTCTTTATCGGAATTGTTGCTAGCAGATATGATGCATCTAGACCAATTGCTATACATTCAATTGTCGAAAATTGTGGAATCTCAGAATCATCTATCAGGAATGCTTTACAAGACTGCCAATATGTCAAAACTAAGAGAAATTATCAACTTATTAGTCAAAGTTTTTCAAAAGTAGCACTAGGTAAAGAATTACAATCCAAGCAAGATCCTTGGGCATACAGAATTATTTCTAATGAAAGCTATTTTCAATTAATAAGACAATTACCAAATTCATATTCAATGCCTGAATTTAATAGATTGTCTATGAAGATGCGCCCAAAATCTTTGAGAAAAATTGATAAGCAATTATTAGATAAAATTGATCAAAGAAAATACTTCAGTGTAGATAATACAAATTATCACTTTAATGATAAAATACTAACATACTAACCATCATCTGTAAGTGAATGACTGTTTACACGGCGCTTACAAAGGGGACCTTATGTGTAATAAAGATTTTGTTCATTTGCATGCTCATACGCATTTCTCAATTCAAGATGCGTTGCCCACTCCTGCCAAATATGCTTTAAAAGCTAGAGAATTAGGCTTTCGTGCCAGTGCTATTACTGATCATGGTAAATTAGGCGGAGCTGTTGAATTTGTTGAAAATTGCCGAAGCAAATCTGATTTTGAACCTATTAAGCCAATTATAGGTATTGAAGTGTACACATGCCCTGATAGATTTGATAAATCTAAAACTGATGATGGTAAAAGAAGAAAACTAAATCATCTTACTTTGTTAGCTCAAAATGAAGTGGGATATAAAAATTTACTTAAGCTATCAGCATTGGGAAATGATCCTGAAGCTTTTTATTATTCTCCTCGTGTTGATTGGGGATGCATTGAAAAATATTCTGAAGGGGTAATTGCTCTTTCAGGTTGCTTAGCATCTGAAGTTAATCAATCTTTGATGAGAGAAGATATAGATTCTGCTAGTAATATTGTCTCAAGATTCAAAAGTGTCTTTAATGACAGATACTTTATAGAATTGCAATATCATGGAATCAATGAGCAAAAACACAATATGAAGCATTTGCTAGATCTTGCTAAAAGATTTGGAATTAATACAGTGGCTTCAAATGATGTTCATTATCTGGATAAGCTTGACTGGAAGCTTCATGATGTCTTGATTCAGATGAGAGATCAAAGAGAGTCTCGTACTGGGGCTGACAAGAAGAATGGCAAAAAAGAAGCTTATGGTTCTCATCAGTTTTATCTTAAGTCTCATGAAGATATGATGAAGATTTTTGGGAATGGTGCTCCAGAAGCTATAAAGAATTCAGTGTTAATTTCTGAAATGGTAGAAGATTTTTTCAAGATTGATGTACCTCACCTGTTACCATCAGCTGTGATACCAACAGACAATGCTGAGTTTAATTCATTTTGGAAATCTAAACTTCCATATCACAAAGCTAACGAAGCTTATCTCGCATTCTTATCTTTGAAGAGTTTGAGAATCATGGGATTAGATAACAAAAATTATTTATCCAGACTGCAGTATGAACTTTCTCAAATTTGGTACATGGGTGTTACAGATTATTTTTTAATTCAACGAGAAATGGTTGAATTTATGAAAGACAAAGAAATTTTATATGGCATTCGTGGCTCTGGAGTAGGTAGTTTAGTAAATTATTGTCTTGAGGTGTGCAATGTTGATCCGATTAAATGGAATCTAATGTTCGAAAGATTCTTAAATCCCGGAAGAGGTACACAATACAACATTGATTTTAAAGAATTTCCTAGTTATCAATGGAAAAATGAGCATGGTGAAGAAGATCAATTAGCTGTCACAAAACATATGAGATCTGTTGCAAAATCTTGGCTTAAGGATAATCCTGAGTTTAAGAAATATGAACCTGACATTGAGAAAGAACTTTGGGTATTAGAGAATCAAGGTTTGTCTTCTTATGTGTATGGTTTGTCACAGTCTGAAATTAAAGTGAAGAACGATGCTCAACTTTGGACTGCTTATATTTTAGGACTCTCTGAAGAACAACCTGAATCAACATTGAAGATTTCAAAAGTTGCTGCTCTTCCAGACGTTGATACTGATATTGATGATTCTAAAAGAAGTGAAGTTATAGATTGGACAAAGCATCGTTTTGGAGACGATCATGTTGCTCAAATTGGCACTTGGGGTAGATATGGAGCAAAAGCAGCAGTTGTAGGCTGTCTCAAATCATCTGATAAATTTCTTGATTATCATGGTGAAAATTATCACAATGAAGCTTTAAAAATTTCTGCATTAATATCAAAACGTCCAGGTGCAACAATTGAAGAAGCAATTAAAGAAAGTTTTGAATTTGCACAATATTATAAAGTTTGGGAAGAAGAGATTAATGCTGCGATAGATTTAGTAGGAACAATATCTAACTTTGGAGTTCATGCTTCTGGTGTTCTTGTTTCTAGTGAACCTATTGAACAACACGCTCCTCTTGAAAATTCCAAAGGTAACTTATGTTCAGCTTATGACATGAAAAATGTTGAGCGCATGGGTTTAGTGAAATATGACTTTTTAGGATTAGCAGCTTTTCAACAAATCAGTTTATGTTTGAAACACATTGAAAGATTGCATGGAAAGAAAATTCAATTCAAAGATATAAATCTTGAAGACCCAAAGATCTTTAAGTATATATATGCTAAAGGTAAAACTGCATCAGTATTTCAATTTGCATCTAAAGGCATGCAACAAGCCTTGCGTGAAGTTGAAGCATCCAATATTGAAGATCTCATTGCTGTGGCTGCTTTGTACCGCCCAGGCCCTATGGAATTTATTCCACAATATGCTGAAGGGAAAAGAAACCCAAGTTCTTTAGAATATGCTCATCCAGTCATTGAAAAGCATCTTTCAGTAACTTATGGAATTATGGTTTATCAGGAACAAGCTATGAAAATGGCTCGTGACATGGCTGGATTTACATGGACTGAAGTTGATAAATTAAGAAAAGCTATTTCTAAAAAATCAGGTAGAGATTTTGATGATGCTTGTAATCTTTTTAAAGAAAAGAGCCTTATCAGGGGAATTCCGGAACCTATAGTAGATTCAGTGTTAGCATTGATGGCTAAATTTGGAGGCTATGCTTTTAATAGAAGTCATGCTTGTGCCTATGCATTGTTATCTTACTGGACTGCTTGGTTAAGGTATTATTACAAGTCTGAATGGCTTGCAGCGTGTATACAAATTGATAGATTAGATGAAGACAAACTTGCTATTCTGAAGAAAGAATGTGATATGGACAAAATTGTTATTAAGGAACCTAATATCAATGAATCCAGTGTTACCACTCTTGTGAATAAAAAAGGGGAAATTCTTCTTCCTTTATCTGTCATCAAGGGAGTAGGGGCAAGAGCTGAAGACATCATTGCTCATCAACCTTACGATAGTTTGGAAGATTTTGCAGAAAGAGCAAGACCTAACAAAATGCTTGTTTCTGCTTTAGCTGAAGCAAGTGCACTAGATGTTTTGTCAGACGTTTTACAATTTGATTATCTTGAAGATTTCTTGGAACATTGGGAATCCATTGTTGCAAATAGAAATGAAAGAGACAAACAAGCAGCAAAATTAAAGAGATTCAATGATAGAAATTCAGTTTCTTTAGATAAAATTTTTGCTGGAAAAAAAGATGCATCAGAAAATAATTCTGATAAACTTAAAAATCTACTTAGTGATGATTTATTTGATTGAGGTTGAAAATGTACAACAGTGATTTTGATGATATTGAAGATGATGATGACGAAGATGAAAAGATCGAAGTTTATGTAGCAGACTTCGAATGGGCTCCAGCAATTGAAAAAGTTGCATGGGATGACCCTAATCTTACTGAAATTGTCACAAGCAGATTAAAAGGTACAACTCCTGAAGGTTTTGCTACAGAAGTGAGAAACTGGCAAAAACATATCAATGTACTTCCTGTGTATGATGAAATTGCGATCAGGAAAGAAATTCAAAATTGGGACTATGGTTTTCCAGATGATGACAATTATGAATTTGGTTCTTTTGCATCTGTTTATGCTCGTCAAGTGCAATACAGAACAAGATTGAATTATTTGATAAGTATTGTTAATGCTCATTATGAAATGATTTCTCAAGCTGAAAAAACATTAAAAATGATTTCAATCAAGCTTTGTACGGGAACAGCAAAAGACAAAGAATCTGTAGCCACTTATGCAGTTCATCCTTTTACAATTCCTGCTACAGAAGCAAAAAGACTACTTACATATCTAGATAGCGTTCTTAAAAATATTGATTTTGCATCTATTCAAATGGATAGATTATTGAGAGAACATCAAGCACTTTCACGCATCAATAATGCTTTTGTAAATGAGGGCCAATCTTTCTCTTATGCAAAAGGACCCACACCTTTAAGAGCGAATATTAATGATAGCGTTGAAATAAAAACAAGAAATAATAGATTGAGATAATATCAATTGTTTCTTGCATCAGCCGGTATAATGCTATATTATTAGCTACTTACTTAGCGGGATATTAGTCCCCACATAGGAGAATAAAAAAATGGTTCGTCGTGTATCAGCATCTCAGATGCTAGTTGAGAAACCTGTAACATCAGCTTCTCGAAATTCATTCCCCCGTCTTTCAGACATCCTTGTCAATCTTTCTGTCAAAGACACTCCTAAGGTTGTTCGCCGTTTGAAGTTGGTTGGTGATCCAATCATGTTCAAGGAGTTCACTGATAAGGTTTACGTTCCTAATCCACAGAATGATCCTGCCATCAAAGGCAAGACCATGCGTGTTCCTTTTCCTGATGCAGATGTAAATAAGTCATTTACTCGCATTGGTCATGATGACGAATCAGAATGTCCATGGGCAAAGATGGGTTATATTTTTACCTTTCAATTTGCACAAAACTGTCTTGAGCGTCAAGAAGATGGTTCTTGGGAAGTTAAAGTCCTCAAGAAAGGCAAGAGCATTTTCAAGGCTATTGCTAAGGAACAAGAATTCCGCCGTCAAAATGTTGAAGATGATGACGATGGTTCATCCGCTCATTTTGGAACTCGTACTTCTCCATGTGTAAGAATCATTGCAGAAGCCACTGGTAAAGAAGGTCCTCAATCTGTTGAATATACTGTAAGTTTTGATCCTAAGCTTACAACTATCTCAGATGACATGATTGAGCTTCTTCGCAAAGCTGGTGAGCCTTCAGCTGATGATTTGGTCAATGAGCGTAAAAATTATGAGCAGGACAAGAAGAGTGATCCTTCTTTGCCAGATTGGGAAGACTTCTTCGCATATGGTTTCAACTTGTCCCAAATCTTCAAGTTTACCGTTCCTAAGAATTCGACACAGACTGAAAAGGTGGTAGCTACTCCTAAAACTTTCAAGGATGAAGATATTGCTCCTGATATTCCTTCAGGTTACACTGTATCTCCACCAGTTGAAGAGAAGCCAAAAGCAAAGCCTGTTGCAAAGGCTGCTGCAAAGCCAGAACCAGCTGATGATGATGACGATTTAGACTGGATGTCTGAAGACTAATCTACTTATAGGGATGGATATAATCCATCCCTTTTTAAATCATAAAGAGGTACAAAAATGGCAAAAGATGAATTAGAAGAAATTTTAGAAAAAGATTCCTTAAGGCTAATGAAGCAGAAAATGAAAGCTTTAGGGATTGATGATAAATGTATTAAAACAGGGAATGTTGGAGAAATTTCTTTCATTCCAACAGGAGTTTTTGAAGTTGATTCCATTTTAGGTGCAGGAATGGGAATACCTTCTGGCACTTTAATTGAGTTTTGCGGTGAGTCACAATCAGGTAAAACTTGGCTTGGTTACAAACTCATTGCAGAAGCTCAAAAGTTAAATAAAAAATGTGCTTTTATCAATGTAGAAAATTCTTATTATCCACAAAGAGCTACATCATGTGGAGTAAATATCAATCAACTCGTTTTGATTGAAAATGTAGGATCTGCCGAGAAATATGGCGAGCTGATCAAGTTTATGGTTGAAAGTTCTGAATATGGAGTAATTGTAATTGACTCTATTTCAGCAATGATTCCTAATGATGAGCTCGAAAAATCATTAGAACAAGTGCAGACTATTGGTTTGCATGCTAGATTTGTCAAGAGATTAACAAAAGACCTTACTGCAAAAACAGCAGCATCTGGAACTATTGTTGTTCTTGTAAATCAACTATACATGGGTGCAGGAGCAATGCCAGGTTCAATGGTCAAAACAGCTTCTGGAGGTAATGCTATGAATTACTTCACCCATATGAGACTTTGGATTAACAAAATCAATGGCGCAGCTGGACAGGTTACTAAAAAGGATGCTGAAGGCAAAGATGTTATCATTGGTGGAAAATCCAAAGTACTTCTAGTCAAAACTCGATATGGACAACCTGGACTTACATGTGAATTCAAAATCATGTTCCATGATGATGAAATTTCAAATCCAGTTGATGAATTTCTATACAAGGCAAAAGCTAAAGGCTTTGAATACATCAAAGAGGTTAGAAAGAAATTTATCTATGTTTTTGATGAAATTACTGGTGAGATGGTTGATTCCAAAGATCCATACGAATTTTGTCAATTGCTTCAAAAAACTCCAGCTCCTGAAAAGAGAACTAGAGGAGATATTTCCACAACAGCTTTTGAATACATTTGTGGAAGATTGAAAATCACTGAAAAACCATTAGCTGATTTAATTGAAGCTATCAATAAAGGATCTGATGAAGATAATTTAGATGATGATAGTGGCGGAATCTCATTTGAAGAAGCTGCAAAGATAATGTTGTAAATAAAAGCCTCGAAAGAGGCTTTTATTTTGTGATAGGATACAGCATGGATGATCGGGAAACTAATTTCAATCAATTTGTCAGAAACTTGAATTCTAATTCTGTTGCTCTAGAATATTTAAAAAGTAGAAGTTTATCTGAGAATTTGATATCTGAAAACATTGTAGGATTTTGTCCCCCTTACAGTAGATATTCTTTCCCATTACTAAAAGGCAGATTAATAGTTCCAATCAAAGATGTGCATGGAAATATAATTGCCTTAGCTGGAAGAAAAATTGATTCTTTGCAGCAAACAACAATTGAATCTTTTTGGGATGCATATGGTTCTGAACCTGCTAAATGTCAAGATAGAATAAACAAATGGACAAAAGGTAAATGGATCAATGAACCTTACCATAAAGGCAAAAATTTATATTTTCTTGACGTATCTAAAGAATATATCAGACAAAAAAATTATGCTATAATTGTCGAAGGCTATTTTGATGTCCTTAGCTTGTATGACAATGGACTAAAAAACGTTTGTGCAATTTCTGGCACTTCTATATCTGATTATCAAATCTCCTTATTGTCAAGATTTTGTGATCATATCTGTATCCTTATGGATGGTGACATAGCAGGAAATACAGCTGCACAAAAAATTTCTAAGAGAATAAATGAACTCGGATTAAAAGCTTTTTCTTTATTCTTACCAAATAATATGGATCCAGATGATTTTGCTAAAAATTATGAGTTAGAATTTTTGGACAATTCAATTCAAAACATGATTGAAAATGACATAACCACATTGGAGATTGTTTTATAATGCTTGAAACTAAATGGGTATTGAAACCTTGTGACCTGAACATTGCTAAAGAATTGGCATATGAATTAGAGATACCTTTATGTATTTCTCGTGTGTTAGTTTCAAGAGGAATTGATTCTATTTCCAAAGCTAATGATTTTGTAGACTTGAGCTTGAAGAAATTACATAATCCAATGTCATTACCTGATGCTCAAATTGTTATCGAAAGAATTAGTAAAGCAATAGATCTTCAGGAAAAGATATTTGTCTGGGGAGATTATGATGTAGACGGTATTACATCTACAGCGATTGTTGTTACTGCTCTCAAGAAAATGGGGGCAAATTTGGAATATAAGGTGCCTCATAGAATGGAGGATGGGTATGACATTAAAGTCCATTCTGTTGATGAAGCAATTGAACGTGAAGCTAAATTATTAATTTCAGTAGACTGTGGAATTGTGGCGTTTGAAACTGCTGCTTATGCAAAGAAACGTGGATTAGATCTAATCATTACTGATCACCACCATCCTTCAGATGATGGAAAGATTCCAGATTGTATAGGTGTGGTAAATCCAAACCGAGATGATCCAAACTATCCTGGTGAACATTTCAAGAATGATGAGTTCAAGAGATATCCTTTTGATGCGTTAGCAGGTTGTGGTATTGCTTTCAAATTGATGCTTGGGCTAGCCAAATACCGAAAGATGTCTGTAGTTCCTTTCATTGATGAATTGATAGAATATGCAGCTCTTGGAACTGTTGCAGACGTTGCTCCTATGTTTGATGAAAACAGAGTAATAGTGAATCATGGTTGTTCAGTACTCACTAATTCAAGAAAGCCCGGAGTAAGAGAGCTACTAAGAATAGCAGGTGTTAAAGATGTAACTCCTACTACAATTGGTTTTCAAATTGGCCCAAGAATTAATGCTATTGGAAGATTAGCTGATGCCGGTACAGCACTAAATCTTATGCTTGCTGAAGATGACATCACTGCAAGTATGTTAGCTAATCAACTTAACAATGCAAATATCAAAAGACAACAGCAGCAAGAAGAAAACACTCTGAAGGCAATTGAGATTGTTGAAAAAACTGTTGATTTTGAGAACGAACACATCATTGTCATTGGAGATAAAAATTGGCATCCAGGGTTGATAGGTTTGATCGCTGGAAAAGTAGCTGAATTATTTCATAAACCTGCATTAGTTTGTTCATTCAAAGATGATGGATATGCCAAAGGTTCTTGCAGATCTGTGAGAGACTTTAATATTCTTGATGCTTTGAAATCTGAAAAAGCATGGGCATTATTTAAGAAAAGAGCTGATGGTTCTACTGTATGTGGTGGACATGCTTTTGCTGCTGGTTTTGAATTAGCTATTGATAATCTACCTGCTATGAGACAAGCATTAAATGATTATGCTCGTTCTATTGTAGGAGAAGTGATCAAAGAAAAAATCATTGAGGTTGATTCTAAAATTCAATTTCATGATCTTAATCAAAAAACATATAATCATTTATTAAAAATTTCTCCTTTTGGTGGAGGGAATGTAAATCCATTATTTGTTACTCAGAATGCAAAGATTTTAGAAATCAAATCTATTAGTAATGGTAAACATTGTAAATTGAAATTTACAGATGGAGATGGACTTTACATATCTGCTAATGCTTGGAGACGTGGACATTATTCAAAAGAATTTCAAGTAAATGACATTGTAGATTTAGTTTTTACAATGGAAATAGATACATTTACAGGTAGAAATAATCTTATCTTGATTATTGAAGATATGAAGCATTCTTCCATGTAGCTTTTTTTAATATAATTCTCTATAATAAATTAATTAAAGAGGATTCTATTTTGTACAAAAGAGATTTACCCAGTAAGCCCATACTAGCGAATGCAAAAGTTCAGGAACATTTAGAAACAGCTATACTTCGTTACCAAGATGCTTTGAATAATGGTAACGAAAGAATGATTGACAAAGCATATAAGAGAATTTGTTCAATCTATCCTCCTCACATGCATATGCAAGAATGGTATGGGCAGTATAAATATTTGTTTGATTCCTATGAAGATTTCGCACAAGATTATATTAGAATTTTCTGTAATGTTTTATCAAATTGGAAGCCTCGTGGTGTGAGAAAGAAATCCAGATATGATGGATCTGGAGAATTTAAAAATTATTTTATTGGAGCACTTCAGCATAATTACATCAATATGGTAAAAGCTGATAATGCTGGTAAAAGAAACCCTTCGCAAAAGTGTCCTATCTGTTCAAAATGGGTGAATCCTCTTTCCACCCATGTGTTAAATTGCCATGCAGATCTACTCTGGACAAATTTAGAATCCAAAAAAATGTCTGTTGAAATATTACAGTATTGTCCATTTTGTAAATCTCATAAAATGCCAAAAACGTTTGAGTGTCTTGAAAATTGCCAAAACAAAACTTCAGGTGCTTGTGAAGAATGTAAGCATAAATGTAGAGTAAACGCAATTAAAAGACATTTTTTATCAAAACATTCTAGTATGTTGTTTCAAATTTTCAATGATTTATATCCTAATTATCAAACAATTTCACCAAGAGCTCTTTCTGTTTACATGAGAGATGATGAAGAAGAAGAAAATTGTGTTTACGATCAAATCAAAGATGAAAATAAAGTGAATGATTTTCTAAAGTTTGATATGGATGAAATTGAAATACAAATAATCGAAAATGCTCTGAGCGGAAATTCAACAATAAAATTTGATGCAAAACTTTATAAATGTACTATTGATGAATTCAACAATGCTTTGGAAAATATAAAGACTAAGATGTCACTTGTTGGATTAGAAGGTTAAAAAACTATGGATGCATACGAAGTAAAAAAAGAAAAACCAATGAACGACCCAAGAGTACTGAAAGCAAGAGGTGGTGATCCTAATGATCCAGACCCAAATAAGCGCCCTACAGACCCTATTGGTTTATCTAGAAGCATCTTACATGTACTAGAAGATGGAAATGAATTTGTAACTGTATTATCAGTGGGTCCAACAGCTTTATCATCAGTAATGGCATCTTTTAGATTAGCCTCAAAAGAAATTCAAGATAGAACTAGTGGCACTGTTTTAGTTTGTAGACAGACCGAGTACAATGCTGAAATTGCTGGTAAAAAGGCAAAGGGAATCAATACTCGAATTTTTGGTATCAGCATTAAGCATGCTTTGTAATATATGGACTTAAATAACTATAAAAACATCAAATTGAATATTTTGAGAGATTATTTAAAAGCAAAATTTTCTAATCAACCTTACAATATTAAAGAGAGATTTAATTTATTTACTAAGGAATTTGAATCGGAAAATGAGAATATAGACTACAGATCATCCAGTCCTTGGGAAGTCTTAATTAAAGCTGCTCAACAGTTCGATTCTGTACCAGAATCCAAGGCAAATGATCTTTTTTTGTGTGGATTTAAGTATGAAGACCAGCAATATCAAAGAATTGCTGATGCAAGTGTTAGTAAAGCTATCATTTGTCTTGCATACACAGGATTAGGCGATTCTGTATTAATACACAAAATTAGGACATATATTTCAGACAATAGATTGCAAAAAAATTCTCTTAGTAATTTTGTAAGACGAATGAAGAATATTCACCCAGAATTACTTTCAGGGGATTGATTAAGCTAGAAATTAAGTTATAATTCACAAAGGAAGGAACAGGAGAATATCTGTTGTGAAAACTTCAGATATTTTTTTCTGTCAAAAACATGGAAAATATATTACAAGAGAATAAAAGTCGGTTTGTTTTGTTTCCGATTGAGCATCACGATATCTGGGATTATTATAAGAAGGCTCAACAGGTTTTCTGGACCGCAGAAGAAATTGATTTATCCCAGGACCTAACAGATTGGGATAAATTAAATGAAGGCGAGAAGCATTTCGTAAAGCATGTTTTGGCATTTTTTGCAGCTTCTGACGGAATTGTAAATGAAAACTTAGCTGAAAATTTTGTATCTGAAGTTCAATATACAGAGGCAAAGTTTTTCTATGGCTTCCAGATTATGATGGAAAATGTCCACTGTGTCTCAGGAAATACTTTGATTTTGACTGACCAGGGACAGCTTGATATTAAAGATTGCGTTAATACATATGTCAATGTTTGGAATGGCGAAGTATTTTCAAATGTATTGATACAAGAAACTGGAATTCAAAATCTTTATCGTGTTAATTTATCTGATGGTAATTACCTTGATTGCACTGATGGTCATAAATGGTTGATCCGCACTGGCAATCAGCTTCACCCTGAAAGATGTAAGACTGAACGAATTGAAACAAAAGATTTAAAGGAAGGAGATGTTATTGCTTTATTTGAACTACCTGTAGTTCAATGTGAAGACCCAGACTTTTTCATGAATCCTTATATTCACGGTTTCTTCTGTGGGGATGGGAGCTATTCTAATGGATACCCTTACATCAAATTGTATGGTGATAAAGAAAACTTATTAGAGTATTTCTCTGTAGATTCTTCTAGTAACAAAGATCCTTATAAATTTTATGTAACTTCTAAAATCAACAAAAATAAATTTTTTGTTCCAGTAAATTATTCTGTTAAAACAAAACTTGATTGGCTTGCTGGATATGCAGATGCAGATGGTTGTGTAAATGTAAATTCCAGTAAAACAGCAACATCAATTCAAATTAGTTCTATAAATTATGAGTTTTTACTTGAAGTTAAGAATTTATTGGCAACTCTTGGTATACAAACAAATATTGTGAAAACAAGAGATTTTAGTCAATCAACTTTTAATTACAATGATGGTACGAGTGGAACATATAATACGCAGCCAGTTTATTGTTTATATATTACTGCTACTGATGTTGCTTTATTAAGTGATTTAGGGTTTGCTCCCAAAAGACTCAATCTGTTAATAGATCATTCAATTGTAGCTAAACGTAAATTAGTTAAGATTGTAGGAGTTGAAGATTTAAATTGCGCCCAAATGACTTATTGCTTCAATGAACCTGAATTACATACGGGGACATTTAATAATATTCTTACAGGGCAAAGTGAAACATATTCTCTTTTAATTGATACATACATAAAAGACAAAGATGAACAGAACCATCTTTTCAATGCAATTGATACGGTTCCAGCTGTTCAAAAGAAAGCAGAATGGGCTCTTAAGTGGATTGGCTCTGAATCTTTTGTTGAAAGATTAGTTGCTTTTGCTGCTGTTGAGGGAATTTTCTTCTCTGGATCGTTCTGTTCTATTTTCTGGCTCAAGAAGCGTGGATTGATGCCTGGGCTTTCTTTTTCCAATGAATTGATTTCTCGTGATGAAGGCTTGCACACCGACTTTGCAGTTCATCTATACAATAATCATATTGAAAACAAACTGTCCAAAGAAAGATTATTAGAGATTATTGACTCAGCTCTTGTAATTGAAAAAGAATTTATTACAGAAGCATTACCTGTGTCTTTGATTGGAATGAATTCTAATCTTATGAAGCAATATCTTGAATATGTTTCTGACAGGCTTTTGATGGATTTTGGGGTTGGCAAGGTGTACAATGCCGAGAACCCATTTGACTTCATGCAAAATATTGCTATGGCTAATAAAACCAATTTCTTTGAGAAGAGAGTGGCAGATTATGTCAAGAGTGGTGTTGGTGAAGTTAAAGAACAAATCTCATTTGACGAGGACTTTTAAGTATGGATATTTTAAAGCGCAATGGAACAAAAGAGCCACTAAAGCTTGAAAAAATCGGTTCCAGAATCAAGAAGCTTACATACAGCTTACATGACATGGTTGATCCTGATCTTGTTAGCACAAAGGTTGTTTCTGGTCTATATGATGGTGTAAGCAGTGCAGAACTTGATCAGTTGAGCGCTGAAACATCTGCATCTATGATTACCACTCATCCTGATTATGGTAAGTTAGCTGCACGAATAGCTATCACTGCTCTTTATAAGGATGTAGAAAAAGATTTCTCAAGAGTTGCTACTAAACTCTACAATTACATTAACCCAAAAACTGGTGAAAAATCTGGCATGATTTCTGATGAAGTATATTCAGTAATTCAAAATCATGCTGATCAACTTGATGCGATGATTGTACATGATCGAGATTTTAACTTCGATTATTTTGGATTCATGACATTGAGAAAATCTTATTTGCTTAAGATTGATAGCAAGCCAGCGGAAACTCCTCAGCATCTTTATATGAGAGTGGCTGTTGGTATTTGGCGTGATAATTTAGAAATGGTTCAAAAGACTTATGATATGTTGTCCCAAGGTCTTTTTACCCATGCCACTCCAACGTTATTTAATGCTGGTACAAATAGACCTCAGCTATCATCCTGTTTCTTGTTAGATATTGATGACGATTCTATTCCAGGCATTTATAAGACATTATCTGATTGTGCTAAAATTTCTCAATCAGCTGGTGGTATTGGCATTAATATCCACAAGATTCGTGCTAAGGGTAGTTACATTAAGGGCACCAATGGGCATTCTAATGGAATTATTCCTATGCTTCGTGTTTTCAATGAGACTGCTAGATATGTTGATCAGGGTGGTGGGAAGCGTAAGGGTTCCATTGCTGTATACCTTGAACCTTGGCATGGAGATGTCTACGACTTCTTAGATCTCCGTAAGAATCAAGGCAAGGAAGAAATGAGAGCAAGAGATTTGTTCTTAGCATTATGGATTCCTGACCTATTCATGCAAAGAGTAGAACAGGGTGGAGACTGGACATTATTCTCTCCTGAACAAGTTCCGGGACTCATTGATGCTTATGATTCACCTGATAATAAAGCTTTCACAGTTCTGTATGAAAAATATGAAGCTGAAGGTAAAGGTTTAAAGACAGTCAAAGCTCGTGAATTATGGGAAAAGATTCTTGATTCTCAAATTGAAACTGGCACACCTTACATGCTCTACAAAGATTCATGTAACTATAAGTCAAATCAAAAGAATCTAGGCACGATTTACAGCAGCAATTTGTGTACAGAAATTCTTGAGGTTAGCAACAAGAATGAAACTGCTGTGTGTAATCTTGCTTCTGTCGCATTACCTAAGTATGTTTTGATTCCATCAGGCAAGGTACGAGAGAAGGATAAAAAGCTTCGTAAGTTTGACTTCAGAGCTTTATATGATGTCACCTATCAAGCCACTATTAATCTTAACCAAGTAATTGATATCAACTACTATCCAACAGAAGAAACATCAAACTCAAACTTTAAACATCGTCCTATTGGTTTAGGTGTTCAAGGTTTAGCAGATACTTTTGCAATTATGGGTCTTGCTTTTGATTCAGAAGAAGCTCGTAAATTAAACAAAGATATTTTTGAAACAATTTATTTTGCTGCTCTTACTGCTTCTAAGGATTTGGCAAAGGAACATGGTGCTTATTCGTCTTTTGAAGGATCTCCAACATCTCAAGGTTTATTACAATATGACTTATGGGGCCTTACTGAAAATGATCTTTCTGGACTGTGGGATTTTTCGGCTCTCAAAAAAGAAATCAAGCAATATGGATTGAGAAATTCTTTATTAGTTGCTCCTATGCCTACAGCTAGCACTGCTCAAATTCTTGGAAACAATGAATGTTTTGAACCATTCACTGCGAACATTTACAAGAGAAATACACTTTCTGGTGAATATGCGATTATCAATAAGCATCTTGTTGAAGATCTTGTCAACCTTGGTATTTGGAGTGACAATATCAGAATGAAGCTTATTATTGACAATGGCTCTGTTCAGAATATTGATGAGATTCCAACGGACATTAAGGAAGTGTACAAAACCGTTTGGGAAATTAAGGGTAAGTCAATTCTTGAAATGGCTAGAGATCGTAATTACTTTATTGATCAAAGTCAGTCATTGAATATGTTTATGGCTGAACCTACTGTGTCCAAGCTTTCATCTGCTCATTTTTATGGATGGAAGATTGGTTTGAAGACAGGAATGTATTATCTTAGAACCAAACCTAAGGCTCAAGCTCTCAAGGGATTAGGAATTGATGTTTCTTCAATTCAACAAACTGAGAAGAAACCTGAAATTGAAATTAAACCTATGGAAGACGAGGTAGATATTCCTCAATGTAGGCTTGATAATCCAGATTGTGAAGCTTGTGGAAGCTAAAAAGAGGGGAGAAATCCCCTCTTTTTTTATTTACAAGATAATTTTTTAGAGATATAATGGATTTATGAATCCTGAAGAAATAAAAAGAGTTGTAAGAGAAGTAAAAATTCTAGATGCAGTCTTGAAAGAAACAACTCCTACAGAAGAAGACAATAGAGTTCATCAATTTGTTTGGGTACAAATTCAAGACGTAGAATCAAAGAATATTTATGAAGTATCTCTTTCTTTGGATGATATTAAAAAAGCTGCTAAAAAAGAAGATTATTTAGAAGGCAGAAAACTCATAGATTTTACTACAAATCTTAAATTTATTGAAGAAACAATTGATGCAATTTTTACTTTGCACAACGGCGGAATTGGGATAGAATTAGTCTTTGGAGAATAATATGGCAACATCAGCAAGTGGATCAGTTAATGTAACAATGAATGGTTATCGAGCAAAAGTTGAAATCAAAGCTTTTAGAGAAGGTGCAGTAATTCCAGTAAAGGCTACAGAAGGTGCTGCAGGATATGATCTTTGTGCATGTATTCCTGATCAGTCTAATGGAATGATGATTCATCCTAACAATACTGGAATCATTCCCACTGGTTTAAACGTAAATATCCCTCAAGGATATGAAATTCAAATTCGTCCAAGATCAGGTTTGGCTGCTAAGCATGGAGTGACTGTTTTAAACACTCCAGGGACAATTGATTGTGATTATTCTGGTGATGGTGAAAACTTTGAACTCAAAGTGATTCTTATCAACCACAATAGAATGCCATTTGCTATTAACCACGGAGACAGAATTGCTCAAATGGTTGTTGCAAAACTTGCAGATCATGATCTTGTGGAAGTTGAAGAATTTGGTGAAACAGCTAATAAATCTCGCACTGGTGGCTTGGGAAGTACTGGAAAATGAAATATCCAGAATTTAAGAAATTTGTAAATCTGATCGGACATGATATTACAATTTCTGGACACGCAACTTTACCAAAATGCGAAAATCCTTGCCGGGTAGAAACAAAGCAAAGAATTATTGGACATTTGGCTGGAATTCCTATTGCTGAAACACATTTTGAAAAGATTGTAAATCTTCCTGAACCTGAAAATGGTGTTTATTATCTTGTCAATAGAATCACAATGGATTTTGTGCCATTTGATCGTGAAGATGTATATAGTGTAGATACCGGCCATTCAGCAATTCGTGATGAAAATGGACAAGTTGTAGCAGTTACTCAACTAACTTTATGAATTCCTTAAGATTATTAGCTCAAGATTTGATCGAGAAATATTTTCCTTTTGTAGGTTATGTTGATCTCGATCAAATCTGTTTTATTTTAGATGACAATCCAAAGCCTAAAAAGGCTCCAGTTTATAAAGTTTCTGGAATCACTCAAACTTGGGTAAGGGATATTATCAACTCTTCTCCTGAGAATTATGGAAAATTCTATTGTATTTCCGTTTATGAAGAAGAATGGAATGAATTGCAAAAATCTCAAAGAGAATGGTTCATGTTGAAATGTTTGTATTCGATAAGTCCTTCCTTAGATGGTAAAATCAGAACATTCGAAATTATCGATTATGCTTTTATAAATGAATATTTTATAAGAGTAGGTGTTGGGCCATATTGGGAACTTAGAGAAGATTTACCCTCTCTTTTAGGTTCAAATGATCCATTGCCACTGATATTACCAATGACTGATGAGGACTAGATGAGTTTATATAATACATATCGACCAAAAACTTTTAAAGATATTAGAGCTTCTAAGTCATCTGAAATTATTGCAAAACAAATTTCATTAAATAAGACAGCTCATTCTTATATTCTTTCAGGCCCTCCAGGTACAGGCAAAACTACATTAGCCCGTGTAGCTTCTATGGCTTTACTATGCGATAATTTTAATGAAGAACCTTGTGGCATTTGTTCATCATGTATTTCAGTAATGGATGATAATAATCCAGATGTTTATGAAATAAATTGTGCAGTAAATAATGGAGTTGATCATGTTAGAGATAATATTATTCAACTTGCTAGACTCGCACCAATATCCGGAAAATATAAGATATTCATTTTAGATGAATGTCATATGCTAACTACACAAGCTCAAACTACTCTTATTAAGATTACAGAAGAGCCACCAAAGCATGTAAAATTCTTCTTTTGTACTACAGATCCTAATAAAATTCTTAGATCTATCCAAACTAGAAGTCAAACTTTCCCAATGAAGAAATTATCTGACAAAGATATTTTTGATTTGCTTGAAAATGTTTGCGACAAAGAGAATTTTATTTACGACATTGACGCATTGAATATAATTGCAAAAGAAGCTGAAGGTAGTGCAAGAACAGCATTGTCTATACTAGATCAAGCTTCTGTAAGTGATATTTCTGATGAAAACATTCGAGAATTATTAAATAAATCTCCCAAATTTGTTTCATATGAAATTTTAGATGCAATATTTTCTTGCAATAGATCTCAAGCATGTAGACTAATTCAATCTTCTCATGCTGAAGGAAGAGATTTGTGCGCATTAACATTAGAGTGTGCTCATATTACAATGACTGCTATTAACTATGTTTTGCTTAAAACTAAAAAGGAAGACAGAGTTACTGAGATAGAAAATATAGCAAGAACTGTAAAGAGTCCATATTTAGTGGAAATTACTGAACAGTTGTATAACTTATCCTGTAATATAAGGCAAACTGTCTCTGAAGATATAGTTGTGATGACTGGACTTCTAAAAATTATTGATTGGTACGCTAGAAATCAAGCGTAAATTTAGAATTGAAATGAATATTGCCTTCGGAAGTAAACATGGCAACCGAAGATCCAAGAATTGTAAGAATAGTAAATAAAGCAAAAAAAGGTGACGAAAAGTCATTTAAGCAGCTTCTTAAGATGGTTGAGCCGGATTTGAAAAAAATCGCTGCTCACTTTTTTATTTTAGGAAGTGATAGAGAAGATGTTTTGCAAGAACTTCGTTTAGGAGTTTTTAAAGCTGTTAATTCTTACGACTGTACAAAAGATACCACATTTAAGAATTTCTGTGTTAATTTAGTTTGCAAAAGACATTTAGCTACAGCAATTTCGTCTGCTAAAAGAATGAAAAATTCTGTATTGAATGACTCAATTTCTTTAGATGCTCCTTTGATATTAGGAGATGATGGTAATTTGCAAACCTTAGCTGACTATATACCAGACAAGCTCAATCCTTTTGATGAATCTCCAGAGACAAATTTAGTGCAAGACATCTTAATGAGAGAAGAGTATGAAATCAATTCAAGCAAATTACTTGAAAAACTCACTCCTTTAGAAGCTGATATATATAAAGAATATAACATCAATTCATCATACAAAGAAATTTCAGTAAAACTTCAAGTTCCAGCTAAATGTGTTGACAATGCACTCACAAGAATTAGAAAAAAAGCTAATGAAGTTTACGTTAATTACAAAGAAGAAGAAAAAAAAGATCCTGCTCACACAAATATCAGAAAATCAAAACAGTAGGAATTTTTTTAATAATAATCGAATCTTAAATAAACTTTGCCTCTTGTCAATATTTCTACAATGATGTAGAATGTGCATTATGGAAACTTCAACTGTTGATGTAGTTATCGGGATGCAGTATGGCGACGAGGGCAAGGGAAAAATAGCCAATCAAATGGCTGCATCAGGTGATTATGATTATGTGTTTCGCTTCAATGGAGGAGGAAACGCAGGTCATACAATTTACCTCAATGGAGAGAAAATTGTTACACATTTGGTTCCTTGTGGTATTCTGCATGGCATCCCTAGTGTCATTGGTAATGGTTGTGTTATCAATACGAAAAAGTTATTTGACGAACTTGAGTATCTTGAGACATTTGGATTCGACACATCATTATTAAAAATTGCAGAAAACGCTCATATAATAACTAAAGAACATATCGAAGAAGATTCCAAAGATACAATTATTGGAACTACTCGCACTGGAAATGGCCCTTGTTATAAAGACAAAGTTGGTCGCACAGGCCTTCGTGCCAAAGATGTTCCTGAATTAGCGCCATATCTAGTTGATATGTATAGTCTTATTCATTCTTCCCCAAAGAAATTTTTAGCTGAAGGTGCTCAAGGGTACTGGCTTGATATTGACTTTGGTGATTATCCTTATGTCACATCATCAAATACCGGAGTGGGAGCTGTATTAAATAATGGTTTCAATTTTAAGCAAGTACGGGATGTTGTCGGGGTTATCAAATGTTATTCTACCTATGTTGGAGCTAAAGG